>OBCY01000014.1_pt1 | contig 51560 bp, 52 predicted proteins | sample 1496051 | NCBI WGS metagenome assembly OBCY01 (sample SAMN01760917, study PRJEB22395) | human gut metagenome | reverse complement strand
GCTGTCAGAGCAAAGCAAAGCACCGGCTGCTGCACCAAGTTCTGATACCCGCCATAGTACACCAGCCCCGCGCACAGAGAGAACAGCATCACTGCGGCCCGCAGCCGCAGCTTCTCCGGCAGATGCCGCCGCAGAAAAACCGCCAGCAGACCCAGCGCGCCGGCTGCGGCCGCTGCCCACCAGGTCCAGCCGCTCCAGGGCAGCAGCACCGCCGCGAAAACCGCTGCGGCAAAGGACAGTGCAATGGATGCCAGCATCCGCACAGCCGTTCCCTCCCTTCAAAATATGATACCCGCATTATACCAGATTCCGCCCTCCGGAACAACCCCGGCGCCGCCGTTTGCATTTTTTTGCGCACTTCCGTGCATGTTTTCGCCGATTCCGGTCACACTATCCCTGTACCGCAGGTACAGAAGGAGGTGTCCGTCATGGACAAGTATCAGAACCAGAACCAGAATCAGAACGGCAACCAGAGCAACCAGAACCAGAACACCCGTCAGAACCGCAATACCAAGCAGAACCAGAACCAGAATCAGCAGCAGAACCAGAACCAGCGCTGACCCACAGCGTACAAAAAGGCCCCCGGTGCCGTACACCGGGGGCCTTTTGTTGTTTTTCGGAAGGGATCTTACTCCTCGTCCTCGGCAGGCTCATCAGCCAGCAGGGCGCGGATGGACAGAGAAATCTTCTGCTTCTCCTCGTCCACAGCAGTGATCTTGGCGTCCACCATCTGGCCCTCGGACAAAACGTCGCCGGGCTTCTCAATGCGGCGGTCCGCAATCTGGGAGATGTGGATCAGGCCGTCCACGCCGGGAACTACCTCGGCGAAGGCGCCGAAGGTCATCAGCTTCACGATGCGGACATTGGCCACGTCGCCCACCTTATAGGTGTTCATGAAGGTATCCCAGGGGTTGCAGGAGTGGTCCTTGACGCCCAGGGAGATCTTGTGCTTCTCGGGGTCAAAGGAGATAACGTACACATCCAGAGTGTCGCCCACAGAAACCACCTCGGCGGGGTTCTTGATGCGGGACCAGGACAGCTCGGAGATATGTACCATACCGTCCACGCCGCCGATATCCACAAACACGCCATAGCTGGTCATGGACTTGACGGTACCGGTATAGTGCTTGCCCACCTCGATGCTCTCCCAAATGGCAGCCTGGGCAGCCTGACGGGCCTCGTACTGCACGGCACGGATGGAGCCCACCACACGGCGGCGGGCACGGTTGACCTCGGTGATCCGCAGGGACACGGTCTGGCCGATCATCTCGGACAGGTCCGCACCGCGGGGCTGGCCGCTCTGGGAAGCGGGAACGAACACGCGCACGCCCTTGACGTTGACGACGATGCCGCCCTTGTTCTCCTCGGTGACCTTACCCTCCAGGGTGGTCTTGTTCTCGCGGGCCTCCTCGATGTCCTCCCAGACCTTCACGGCGTCCAGGCGCTTCTTGGACAGCATGGCATAGCCCTCCACGTCGTTGACACGGATGATATAGGTCTCGATCTCGTCGCCGACCTTCACCACATCCTCGGGCTTCACGTTGGGATCGGCAGACAGCTCGTCCACGGAAATATAGCCGGCCTGCTTGCAGCCCAGATCCACCTGGACCTCAGTGGGACCCACAGCCGTCACGATACCGGTTACCTTCTCCCCTGTATTTAAAGTCTTGAAAGATTTGTCCAGCAGCTCCTCAAAGCTCTCTTCCTTGATTTCGTTGTTCTTGATTTCTTCGCTCATCGTTGTATATACCTCCTTAATGATGCCCGCCGGTGTGGACGCGCCGGCCGTAAGTCCCGCCAATGAACATCCAATAAAAAGGTCCGGTGTAAGCTCCCCTGCTCCCTCGATCTGGAACACTCTGGGGCAAAGCTCACGGCAAATCTCTGTCAAATGTTTGGTGTTGGCACTTTTACGATCTCCGACCACGACCATGACGTCCACCCGAGAAGCGATCTCCGCCGCCTCGGACTGACGCCTATGCGTAGCATCACATATTGTATCAAATAATTCTGCGTTTGTACACAGTTTTTTTAGAATTTTTTTTGAACTTTCCCAGATACTCCGCACGCAGGTGGTCTGGGCCACTGCCGTCAAGGGCAGATTCTGCCGGCCGGGGTCCTCCAGCAGCCACTGCTCCAGTTCCTCCGGCCCGGAAAACACCAGAGTCCGGTCCGACCAGCTGGCCGCGCCCATGACCTCCGGGTGGTGGGGCTCCCCGATGACCAGGGGAATGCGCCCGGCTTCGTCCGCCCGGGACACGATGCGCTGAATGTGCAGCACGTTGGGGCAGGTGGCGTTGACGCACCGGGTGCCCATTTCCTCCAGCCGCTCCAGCACCTGCTTTGTCTCGCCGTGAGAGCGGATGATCACCGTGTCTCCGGGACACACCTGGTCCGGCGTATCTGCTTGCCTGGCCCCCAGCCGTTCCAGCTGGGCCACCACGTTGGCGTTGTGGATGATGCTGCCCAGCATGACGCAGCCGCCGTTCTCCCGGGCAGTTTTCTCCGCCAGCTCCACGGCCCGGCGCACACCGTAGCAGAAGCCGGCGCTTTTCGCTTGGATCACCGGCATGTGATACCTCCCAATGCATAGGCCCGCCGCATGATTTCGTCGGCGTTGGCCTGGTATTCCTCCGCCGTGCCCTTCCGGCCGGTATACACCGGGCTGTATGGCCGGCCGATGATGATCCGCACCCGGCGGAACAGGCGCTTTTTCGTGTCGATGAACATGGGTACCATGTCCACCCCAGAGCGGATGGCCATCATGGCCGCGCCGCTCTTGACCTCCGCCTGTCCCGGGTTCTTCACCCGGGTGCCCTCCGGGAAGATCAGCAGATTCCATCCCTGCTTCAGGCTCTGAATGGCGGTTTTCACCGCCAGAATGTCCGAGTTGCCCCGATCCACGGCAAACACGCCGATGGCCTTGAGAATGCTGCCCAGGATGGGAATCCGCAGCAGCTGCTTTTTGGCCATGATCCGCAGGGGATAACCCGTCCATATGGCTGCCACAAACAAAATGGGATCCCAGGCGCTGCTGTGGTTGGCGCACAGCATCACCGGCCGGTCATCCGGCAGATTCTCCGCCCCCTCCAGGGTAATGGGGAACAAAAACCGCACCAGCGGCCCCAGGATTTTCTGTATCCGGACAAAATGCGGATTTTTCACAGTCCTGCCCGCCTCCTTATGGTATCCAGCAGCAGCCGAAGGCTCTCGTCAAAGGTCAGCGCCCCGGTGTCCAGCTCCACGGCATCCTCCGCCTTGCACAGGGGTGCGATGTCCCGGTGGGAATCGGCCCAGTCCCGGTCCACAATGTCCCGCAGCACCTGCTCATAGGGCTGGGGCGTGCCCCGCTGCTCCAGCTCCCGGCACCGGCGCATGGCCCGCACCTCCGGCGCAGCGGTGAGGAAGATCTTCACCGTAGCGTCCGGCAGCACCACCGTGCCGATGTCCCGGCCGTCCATAATCACGCTGCGGCGGCGGGCCTGGTCCCGCTGCAGCTCCAGCAGAAAGTCCCGCACTGCCGGGATGGCGGAGACCTTGGACGCGTATTTGGACATTTCCGGCAGGCGGATCTCCTCCGTCACGTCCCGGCCTGCCAGCTTCATCCGCTGAAGCCCTGCCTGGTCATAATGCAGCTCCAGCCGCATCTCCGGCAGGACCGCCGCCACGGCCGCCGCATCCGACGGGTCAATGCCCCGGCAATACACGCCATAGCCGATGGTGCGGTAAATGGCCCCGGTGTCCACATAACAGATCCCCAGGGCCGCTGCTGCGGCCTTGGCCAGTGTGCTCTTTCCGGCCCCGGAGGGCCCGTCTATGGCTACGGAATACAGTTCAGGCATATTCATTCTCCTTCCGCTCCGGCGGCGCTTGTCCCCGCCAGATGCCCGGTGGACCAGGCGATCTGTAGGTTAAAGCCGCCGGTATAGGCGTCAACATCCAGTATTTCCCCGGCAAAGTAAAGCCCCGGAGCCAGCTTCGATTCCATGGTAGACGGCTGCACCTGGCTCACCTGCACGCCGCCGGAGGTAACGATGGCCTCGGCCACCGGACGCGGTCCGGTAACGGACACGGAAAAGCACTTCAGCAGCTCCTCCAGGGCCCGCCGCTGCTGCCTGGTCACGGAGTTGGCCTTCAGCCCTGCCGGGACCTCCAGCCGATCCAGCAGCACCGGCACCATACTGTGGGGCACCAGCCCGGCCACGATCTTTTCAAAGTCCCGGTTGGGATTCTCCCCCAGGTCCCGCAGAATACGGGCCTCCAGCTTGTCCCGGTCCAGCGCCGGCTTCAGATCGATGCACAGCCGGTATTTTTCCCGGTCCCAGTGCCGCAAATGGGCGCTGGCGGACAGCACCAGCGGCCCCGACACACCGAAGTGGGTGAACAGCAGCTCCCCGAAATCCCGGAACTGCACCTTATTCTTCCCGTTCAGAGCCGTCAGCTCCACATTTTTCAGAGCCAGTCCCTGCATCCGGCGGCAGTCGCCGTCATCGCTGACCAGGGGCACCAGCGACCCGCAGGGCGGTACGATCCCGTGGCCCAGGGCCGCCGCCATGCGGTATCCGTCGCCGGTGGAGCCGGTGCCGGGATAGCTGACGCCGCCGGTGGCCAAAATCACCGCCTCCGCCGGATACGTTTCCTTTTCTCCAGCAACGCCGCAGACCCGGCCCTCCGCCGTTTCCACGGACACGGCCCGGTCCCGGACCCATCGCACCCCCAGCCGCTCACACTGGCGGCGCAGGGCCCCGGATACGTCGAAGGCGCAGTCCGACTGGGGAAAGACCCGGTTTCCCCGCTCGGTTTTCAGGGGCACCCCCAGCGTCTCAAAAAACGCCATGGCATCCCGGCTGTCAAACCGGGCAAAGGCCCCGTACAGAAAACGTCCGTTCCGGGGGATGTTCCGCAGCAGCTCCTCCCGGGAACAGTTGTTGGTCACGTTGCACCGTCCCTTGCCGGTGATGTTCAGTTTTTTGCCCAGCCGCTCGTTGGGCTCCAGCAGCGTCACCTTTCCGCCGCTCCCGGCAGCGGCAATGGCCGCCATCAGTCCAGCGGCTCCTCCGCCCACCACCGCGATACGCTTATGATTCATCTTCCGTTTTCCCGAATATGTTGTATTTGGACCAGACATTCTCCAGCTGGGAGAAGGTGCCGGATACCTCCTCGTTCTTCTGCCGTCCCACTGCCACGATCAGCGCGTTCAGCAGGCTCAGGGGCGCAGCCATGGAATCCACAAAAGAGATCATGTCGCTGCGCACCAGCAGCGACACCGTGGCCATGCGGTAAAGGGGCGACATCTGGCTGTCGGTAATGGCCACCACATCGGCTCCCCGGTCCCGGGCGTACTCCACGGCGTGGATAGCCATCTGGGAATACCGGGGAAAGCTGATGCCCACCAGCACATCTCCGGGGCCGATCTGGCTGAGCTGCTCAAAGATTTCTCCTGCGGCAGCGTTCTGCACAAGAGTCACGTTCTTGAACATCAGGTGCAGATAAAAGTTCAGATACCCCGCCAGAAATGCCGACGACCGCACCCCCATCAGATAGATGTGGCTGGCGGTCAGCAGGCGGTCCACCACCCGGTCAAAGGCCGCCCGATCCAGCTGCTCAATGGCGGTGTGGATGCTGTTCATATCCCGCTGCATCACGCCGGTGAGCACGTCCTGCTCCTGCATCTGATCCCGGGACACCTGAATGCGCTGGAGGGAGGTAAGCCGTCCCCGCACCAGCTCCTGCAAAGCCCTCTGCATGTTGGGATACCCTTCGTACCCCAGCTGGGACGCAAACCGCACCACCGTGGACTCACTGACCTGGGCCTTGCGCCCCAGGTGTCCCGCGGTCATAAACGCCGCCTTGTCATAGTTCATCAGAATGTAATCGGCAATGCGCTTCTGTCCCCGGGAAAAGCTCTCCATCCGGCCCCGTATGGCCTGCAGCACGTTTTTACTCACCGCTTCTCGCTTCCTTCCAGCATTTGCAGCTCCTGCTGCGTCAGATACCGCCACCGGCCCACCGGCAGATCTCCCAGCGTCAGCGTGTGCTCCCGCACACGCTGCAGGCGCCGCACCGCCAGTCCCGCCTGGCGGCACATCCGGCGGATCTGGCGGTTTTTTCCCTCATGGATGGTCACGGACAGGGCAGCCTTATTCCCGTCCCGCCACAGCTCCCGCACCCTGGCCGGACGGATGCGCTCCCCCTCCAGGTCCCGGATGGCGGCCAGCCGTCCGGCGGCCCCTTCCACCGGGCCCGTTACCGTCACCCGGTATTCCTTCTCGATTTCGCGGCTGGGGTGCAGCAGCCGCTGCATCCACGCCCCGTCGTTGGTCATCAACAGCAGACCCTCGGAGTCCATGTCCAGCCGCCCCACAGGGTACACCCGTGCGCCGCAGCCGGACACCAGCTCCGCCGCCGTCCGCCGTCCCCGCTCGTCGGACAGGGTGGTGACATAGCCCCGGGGCTTATTGAGCATCAGATACACTCTCTCCGGCTCCCGGCTCAGGGGCTGCCCGTCCAGGGTGACGGTGTCCGCCTCCGGATCCGCCCGGTCTCCCAGGGCGGCGATCTGTCCGTTGACCTGCACCCGGCCCTGCCGCAGCAGGTCCTCTGCCGCCCGGCGGGAGCAGATTCCGGCGGCGGCTATGATCTTTTGCAGACGCTCCTTCACGGCGTATCCTCCCGGTTCAATGCAGCCGTCTCCTGCCTGGTCTCCTGGGCAAAACCCCAGTCGTACAGGGCGGCATGGTCCGCCCAGTCGTTGCCGTCCTGCAGGGTGACAGCCACCAGCCGCCGGCCGTCCCGTTCAGCAGCGCTGACCAGGGTCCGTCCCGCGGCTCTGGTGTATCCGGTCTTCATGCCGATGCACCCGGGCACCGTCCGCAGAAGCCGGTTGTGATTGGTCATGGTGCGCCCGCCCACCGTAACGCTCCGGGTGGAGCACAGGCGCGCAAAGGTATGGTTCCCGGCGGCATAGACCGCCAGGCGGGCCATATCCCGGGCGGTGGAATAATGACCGTCATCGTCCAGGCCGCTGGGATTTGCAAAGGACGTGTCCTCCATCCCCAGCTCCCGGGCCAGGCCGTTCATCCGCCGGACGAAGGAGGCCGTTCCGCCGCAGTGGTCCGCCAGGGCCGCCGCCGCATCGTTGCCAGAGCACAGCAGCAGCCCATACAGCAGCTCCTCCACCGTCACCCGCTCCCCGGGCTTTAAGTACATGGAGGAGCCCTCGGTCATGTGCTCCTGCCGGACGGTCACTTCCTCCCCAGGCGACGCCCGCTCCAGCGCCACCAGGGCCGTCATGATCTTGGTGGTGCTGGCGATGAGCATCCGCCGGCTGCCGTTGTGGTCATACAGCACCTGCCCGGTATCCGCGTCCATCAGCACGGCGGCAGAGGCGCTGGTGGACACACCCCACGCCCGCACCGGCGTCAGGCACCACCACAGCGCCAGCCCCACCAGAAGCCACATCCGTTTTCTCACAGAGATCACCCCATATCCACAGCGATGACCTCATTCTATTCACTCAGTACGTTTCTTTTTCCGCCTTCTTCTTGTCGATGAAGCTCTCCACCCGGTCCATGACCTGGGGCACCAGATCGATGACCCGGTCCACGGTGCCCACGGCAGGCAGCGCTACGGGCATCACCCGGGTCACGCCGTCCTTCACCACCAGGAACGCCACCGGCTCCACCTTCACGCCGGCGGTGCTGGCGCCGCCGAACTTGGGGGCCTGCTTGCCGTAATCGCCGCCGCCGCAGCCGAAGCCGAAGCTCAGCCGGGACACGGGGATCAGGGTCACGCCGTCCGGGGTCTGGATGGGCTCGCCGATGATGGTATTGGAGTCTACCATATCGCGGATCTTGCTCATGGACGCCTCCATCAGCTCCGTCAGGGAATTGTTCTTTCTCTCGTTGTTTTCCATGGGTGTCATCCTTTCTTATCGTTCTCAGGCGTTTTCGCACCGTCGGTTTCTTCCGTCTTCTGGACCGTCTGGGCCTGTTCGGCCTGCGCGGCCGCCTCCCGCAGCTTCTTCTCCTTCTTCCACCGCAGCAGCCACTTCAGTGCCGGGATACCGAAGGCAAAGCCAATGGCAAACAGATCCCTGATCTGGAAGAAAAGACCGATCTCTCCCTCTGCCCTGGTCTCCCGGGCGTTATAGTCCACGTCCAGGTGAATATACGGGTCCGGGATACGCATCAGCTCCTCCAGCCGGGGCATAAATGTCCACACCGCCGTGCTGATCCAGCCGTAGGTCTCGGCAGACGCCGCCGGGTCCTCCTCCCCGCCCAGGATCACCGACACCTGCATGGGGTCAATGCGCAGCCGCTGCCGGGTCTTTCTCAGCCCCCCCTGCAAGGACTGCCACAGATACGGCAGGGCCGACCGGATATCGCCGGGCGTCAGGCCCAGCTTCCGCTTCTCCCGGGGCGCTGCCTTCTGCTTTTCAGGCGGATTCTTTTTCTCCTTGTGCTTTTTCTGTTTTTTGGGCTTTTTCGGGGGACGCGGCACGATCTGCATCCGCACAGGCCCCGCTGCGGCGGTAACGCGCAGCTCCTGTCCGAAGGCAATGCGCACCCCTACCCGCAGAAACAGCGCCGCCACGATCAGTGCCAGCAGTATGCCCAGTATCCACAGTGCAGCCATGCGGGGATCCCCCTTCTATTGCTTATTGTTCCGGATCCTGAACGGCGCCGTCCTGGTCCAGCCGCAGCTGACCATCCGCCTCCAGCCCCGGAATTTCCGGCAGGTCGTCCAGGGACTTCAGATGAAACGCCCGCAGAAACGCCTTGGTGGTGCGGTACAGCCGGGGCCGTCCCGGCACCTGCAAACGGCCGCATTCCTCGATGAGGTGCCGGTCCAGCAGCAGCCCCACGGTATACGAGCTGTCCACCCCCCGGATCTGATCCACATAGGCCCGGGTGGTGGGCTGATAGTATGCGATGACGGTCAGCACCTCCAACGCCGGCTGGGAGAGCTTGGCGGGCTTGCGGATCTCAAAGGCCCGTCGGATCACGTCGGCATACTCCGGCGCGGAGCACAGCTGCCAGGTGTCCTCCATCCGCACCAGGCGCATGCCCCGGCGCTCATAGCTGTAATAGTCCGCCAGACGGCGCAGCACCTGGTCCACGGTGTCCCGGTCCAGCTCCAATGCCACGGCGATACGGTCCGCCGCCACCGGCTCCCCGGAGGCGAACAGAATGCCCTCTACCGCGGCCTCTATTTCCTTCATTTCCATTGCTTCCATGTTTTATTCCTCGCTGTCCTCCCGGCAGGCAACGGTGCAGTCGGCAGCAGGTCCCACCAGCCGGATGATCCGGCTGCGGCACAGCTCCAGCACCGCCATAAACGTGGCCACCAGCTCGCTGCGGCTGCCGCGAAACAGCAGCAAAAACCGCGTAATGCCGCCCGCCTTCAGTCTCCGGATGATCTCCTTGGCCTTCTGCTCCACGGGATAGGGCTCCCGCTTGACAATCTCGTCAAAGGCACGCAGCGGCGGCGTCTCCGCCTGCCCCCGCCGGTCCGTCATCTCCTGCATGGCGATGACCAGATCCCCGGGCCGCTGGTCGTATTCATACACCTTGCCCCGTTCCACGGGCTCCGGGGGCCGGGTCAGGATGCTGCGGCCAAACTCGCCCATAGGCTCCAGAAGCTCCGCCAGACGGCGCACCCGGGCATAGGCCTCGCCCCGCTGCCGCTCCGCCAGAGATTGAATCAGGGCATCCATCTCGTTTTTGGCCTCCTCATCCTCCAGGGACAGGAGCATCCGTGTCTTGATATACATCAGGTGGGCAGCCATGGTCACAAACTCGCTGGCCACCTCCAGGTCCATCTCCTTGCGCCGGTCCAGATACGCCAGATACTGGTCCAGAATCAGGGCAATGGGGATATCCTGTATTTCGATCTTATTCTTACTCAGCAGGAACAGGATCAGGTCCAGGGGCCCCTCAAAATCCTGGAGCTCCTCTTTTCCCTGGACCACCTTTTCCAGCTTGTAAATGGGACTTTCCAATTTGCCTGTACCCTCTCAAAAGCCGACCACGCGGCAGAATAGCTCATACGTCCACTGGATAGCGGCGCTCATCCACTTGTCACCCACGCCCAGCAGCACCACCGCCCACAGCAGGAGCATGCCGTACCGCTCGTACCGCAGCATCATGTTATACGCCCGGTCCGGCAGCAGAGAAAACAACACCTTGCTGCCGTCCAGCGGCGGAATGGGGATCAGGTTAAACAGCCCCAGACCCAGCGACAGGATGGCCGTGGTCAGCAGAAACGTCAGAAGCCTCTGATTCGCTTCAGAATACGGGGCATAGTCATACACCAGCCGCCCGGCAAACAGCAGCACCAGCGCCAGCAGGAAGTTGGACACCGGCCCGGCCAGCGCCGTCAGGGCCATGCCCTGTTTGGGCCGACGGAAATACCGGGGGTCCACCGGCACAGGCTTGGCCCAACCGAAGCCCACCGTTACCATCATCAGCAGGCCGAACCAGTCGATGTGCCGCAGAGGGTTCAGGCTCAGCCGCCGGGCCCGCTTGGCAGTGGGGTCTCCCAAAGCCAGCGCCGCCAGCCCGTGGCACGTTTCATGCACCGTCAGGCACAGAAACACCGACACCAGCCGCAGCAGCAGATCCCACAGGGAGCCGAAGTCCAGCGCATTCCACAAATTTTCCAGATATCCCACAGGGCTTCCTCCCCAAAATAGTATTCAGGCGCATTATATCAGAAATTCCCTTCGATTACAAGCAAAAAAGAACAGCCGCCCTCACGGGGCGGCCGTTCCGGCAATCGCCTACAGATTCTCCTGCTTCAGGGCGTCAATGGGATTCTCCCGGCGAATGCGGCGGGTGGCGTACAGCATGGTGGCAAACACCACCACAAACACGCTGCCCACGGCGATGGCCACGCTGTACCACGGGATATAGAAGCCGGTGGATATGGTCTTGGCCATGGTGCGATAGATGGCATAGGTTACCAGAGCCGACACCGGAAGTCCCCACAGCAGCGCCCGCAGACCGTAAATCAGGCACTCGTAGTCCATCATCCGGGCAAAGGCTCTCTGGGTCAGCCCCACAGACCGCAGCATACCGAATTCCCGCCGCCGCAGGGCAATGGAGGTGGAAATGGTGTTGAACACATTGGTCATGGCGATCAGCGAAATGAGGATGATGAATCCGTAGGAGAATACGTTCACCACCGTTGTCATGGCCCGCTGGCTTTCGCCGTCGGCGGCCAGGTCCTGCAGATTGGAGCGGCTCAGGCCCAGCTCTGTCAGCACGCGGCCCATGCTCTCGTATGCGGCAGCATGGTCGCCGCTCCGGAACCAGAAGCTCAGGGCATATGGCCGGGCCTGCCCGGTGACGGCCTCGTACATGCTGTATGGGTACAGCAGGACCAGGCCATTGTCAGAGTTCAGGAAAGCAGGACGCTCCTTCAGAATGGCTCCCACCGTATAGGTCCCGCTGTTGACGGCCTCCTCCACCGGCACCGCCTTGGCCTGACCGGCGTCGGGTGCTTCTCCCTGCTCCCGTGCTTCATAGTAGGTGTCCATATAGTCCACCGGATAATACAGCACGTATTCCGCGCCGTCCCGGGTGATGCGCTCCCCCTCTGTGAACCAGCCCTCCACAGGCTGATAGTTGGTTTCCGTCCCGGTGATGGGCAGGCGGTTCCCGTTCAGCAGGCGGTAGCGATACAGCTTGTCGTGGTCCCCGCCGTCGCCGCGCCAGATCTCCAACGCGTCCCAGGCCACTGCCCGGGGCGAGCCGGCACGGAAATAGTCATCCTCCGCCAAGCCGTTTTCCCGCAGCAGCTGCCGGAAGTCCCCGTCCTGAAGAAAATAGAAGGAAACGCTCCTGCTTTCCCCTGTCCCGTCCCGGACGGTATCGCTCCAGTATTCCGGGTCCATGTCCTCTCCGGCAAAGGACAGGGTCGAGTAGCTGTCGGCGGTGTAGAAGCCCGATTCCACGCCATGGGCCGCACTGAGCTGGCCCAGGCGCTGCTCCGGGGTCACATCCTCCGGCAGGGCCTCGCTGTAATACAGCTGCGCCCCCATCCCGTCGGAGCTGAGCCGCGTTACCGCGCCCGTCAGGTAAGCGCAGAAGGACGAAGCCGAGATGAACAGGGTCACACTGAGGAACAATCCCACCACCGTGGACCGGTAGCGCTTGCGGTCACGCTTGAAGTTTTTGGCCGCCAGCATCCCGGAAAAGCCGAACAGCTTCCCCGTCAGGGGAGAGGTCTTTACCTCCCGGCTCCGGATCTTCACGTCCTGGGTCTGGCGGATGGCCTCTATCGGCGACAGCCGCACCGCCCGCCGGGCGGGGATCCATGCGGAAATCACCGCCGTGATCAGGCCGATGCCCGCCGCCGCCAGCAGCGCCCACAGATTCAGCACAAACCGCATCTCCACTGCGCCGCCGCTTTCCCCACCGGGCAGAAAGCCGAAGCTGCCCCGCAGGCAGTACAAGGTCACGCCGATGCCCAGGCAGCCCACCAGCAGCCCCAGCGGGATGCCCACGGCGCACAGCACCAGCGCCTCATACAGGACGCTGCCGCGGATCTGTTTTTTCGTGGCCCCCCACAGATTTCAGGATGCCAAACTGGCGGGTCCGCTCCGCCACGGAAATGGAAAATGCGTTGTAGATCAGCGACACTGACCCGAAGAAGATCAGCAGCAGCAGAATCGCCGCGAAGTCATAGAGCAGCCGGTTCACCGACAGGATACGGGTGGCGCCATAGTAATTCAGAAGGTCCGAATTGGCGGACCACCCGGCGCCCGGAAGCTTTTTATCGTTCCCCTCCATGTAGCTGTAAAACCGGCTGGGATGGGCCAAGCGGAAAAACTCGTCCGTCTGATAGCCCTGCTCCCCGCAGGTCAGTGCGGTGTAGCCGGGGCAGGAAAAGGGCTCCACCTCCGTGTCCAGCCGCCGGTAAAAGCCTACCACGGTGTAGGTGCGGCTTTTCGTGTCCTCCAGCGTCTCCCCCTCCACATAGGGATTGTGGGCCGTAAGCTGGTGGCCGTCCACCGTTCGGCGGCCCAGGTCCGCCGTTACCGTGTCCCCCAGAACGTACCGCACATTGCCGTTGGACAGCAGGTGCTCCGGCAGGAGAATCTCCCCCGCCTTTTCCGGCAGACGTCCGCCGGCCAGCCGGATGGACACCAGCTCCGGCAGGTTGGGGTCCATGGACATGACCCGCAGATACGGCTTATACTCGTTCTGGCTGCCGATATTGCCCCAGCCCACCGTCTGCCAGGCGGACATCTCCGCGATCTCCCGATCCTGACCCAGCAGGGTGGTCTGCTGCTCCGTGACATTCTCATAGCAGCCGTGGAACCGGCCCACGGTGTACTCCGTCGTGCGCACCAGATACCGCACGCCGCTGTAGGCTCCCTCCGTCACGGCGGTGAACATGGCCACCGACAGCACGATGCCCACGATGGTCACCCAGGTGCGGGAGCGGTTCTTCCGCAGGGACTGCCAGGTGAAGCGGTGGAATACGTTCATTTTTGCACCTCCCGGATCCGTTGATCCCGGGTGATGCGCCCGTCCTCGATGGCAATGATCCGGTGGGCCTGCAGGGCGATATTTTCGTCGTGGGTGATGATCACCAGCGTCTGACCGTACTTCCGGTTGGAGAGCTTCAGCAGCTCCACGATCTCCTGGCTGTTTTTGCTGTCCAGGTTCCCTGTGGGTTCGTCTGCCAGCACCACCGCCGGGGCGTTCATCAGTGCACGGCCGATGGACACCCGCTGCTGCTGTCCGCCGGACAGCTGGTTGGGCAGGTGCTTTTCCCGGCCCCGCAGGCCCAGCACATCCAGCAGTTCGTCAAGCCGCTGCCTGTTCACCGCACGGCCATCCATCAGCACCGGCAGCGTCATATTCTCCACCACGTTCAGCACCGGGATGAGGTTATAAAACTGATAGATCAGGCCCACCTGCCGCCGGCGGAAAATGGCCAGATGGTCCTCGTCCTGGGCGTATACGTCCTGGCCGTCCACATACACCTTGCCGGAGGTGGGCCGGTCCACGCCGCCCAAAATGTGCAGCAGCGTGGACTTGCCGGACCCGGACGGCCCGATGATGGCCAGAAACTCCCCCTTTTCCACGGAAAAGGACACGTCGTCCACCGCCCGGACCTGATTCTCCCCCTGGCCGTATACCTTGCTGAGATGCTCGATGCGCAGAATCTCCATATGCTCCGCCTCCTTGCTTTACTGCCGTCAGTATACCAGGCCAAAGTGACAATCCGGTGACTATTGGAAAAAAATCGTGTACCCGGGTCAGAGCTTCTGCACCGCCACGTCGCACAGCTGCACGCCGATGCCCTTGTCCCGGGCGGCCCGGTTGCCCTTGTCCAGCAGCTTCTCCCGATTTTTGGTCACCAGCTGCACCAGCAGCCGGTCCTTCTGCTCCTGGCTCATGGCTCCCAGCAGCATCCGGGCCATACCGGCAGCCATATCCGGGTTTCCGGCCAGGACACTGCCCAGAATGCCGCCCTTGTCCTCCCGCCGCAGCTTCTCCGCCACCACCGGGATCAGATACTCCGCAACGGAGTCATAGTCGATGTTGTCCACCAGAATACGCAATTCTAACATAGTTCCTCCTGTCGCTGCTGCTTTGTAAAAAACCGGGACGCGCTGCGGCGCGTCCCGGTACGGGTACATTCGCTTACGCCTTGGGGCCTGCGGCCACCACTTCGGCGCTCATGTGGGTGTACTTCTTGAAGTTCTCCACGAAGCTGGCCGCCAGCTTCCGGCAGCTGGCCTCATAGGCCGCCTTATCCTCCCAGGTGTTGGCGGGAATCAGCAGCTCACTGGGCACGCCTTCAATGGACGTGGGCACCTGGACGCCAAAGGTGGGGTCGGTAACAAACTCCGCCTTCTCGATCTCGCCGGTCAGGGCAGCGGTGACCATGGCGCGGGTATAGGCCAGCTTCATGCGCTTGCCGGTGCCGTTCCAGCCGGTGTTCACCAGGTACACCCTGGCCCCGGACTTCTCCACCTTATCCGCCAGCATGGCGGCATACACGGAGGGATCCAGGGGCAGGAAGGGCTCGCCGAAGCAGGTGGAGAAGGTAGGCACCGGCTCGGTGACGCCGATCTCGGTGCCGGCCACCTTGCTGGTGAAGCCGGATACAAAATAGTACATGGCCTGGTTCTTGTCCAGCTTGCTGATAGGCGGCAGCACACCGTAGGCGTCGGCGGTGAGGAAGATCACCGTCTTGGGCACGCTGGGGCTCATGCCGGACAGCTCCGCATTGGGGATATACTCCACGGGATACCCCACCCGGCTGTTCACCGCCAGGGAATCGTCGTCGAAATCGAACTCCCGGGTCTCGGGGTCCATGACCACGTTCTCCACCAGGGAGCCGAAGCGGATGGCGTTGTAAATCTCCGGCTCACCCTCCGGGGAGAGGTTGATGCACTTGGCATAGCAGCCGCCCTCGAAGTTGAACACGGAGTCGTCGGCCCAGCCGTGCTCATCGTCGCCGATGAGCTTGCGGGCGGGGTCGGCGGACAGGGTGGTCTTTCCGGTGCCGGACAGGCCGAAGAACACGGCGGAGTCGCCGTCCTTGCCGATGTTGGCAGAGCAGTGCATGGGAAACACGCCCTGCTTGGGCAGAACGTAATTCATCACGGAGAACACGGATTTCTTGATCTCGCCGGCATACCGGGTGCCGCAGATCACCACCAGATGGGCCTCATAGTCCACCAGAACGGCTGCCTCGGACCGGGTGCCGTCTATCTCGGGGATGCACTTGAAGCCCGGGGCGGCAATGATGGTATAATCCTCATGGAAGTCCTTCAGCTGGTCCGCCGTGGGGCGGCGCAGCAGCTGATGGATGAACAGATTCTGGCTGGCCAGCTCATTGACGATGCGGAAGCCCTTGGTATACTTGGGGTCCGCCCCGGCGAAGCCGTCGAAAATGAAAACGTCCTTGTTCTGGAGATACGCTGTGACCTTGGCATAGATGGCGTCGAACCGGGCCTTGTCCATGGGGCGGTTCACCTTGCCCCAGGCGATGTCGTCATGAATGGCGGGGGTATCCACGATAAACTTGTCGTTGGCGCTGCGGCCGGTGTATTTGCCGGTCTTTACCACCAGGGCACCGGTGTTGGACAGGGTGCCCTCGCCCCGGCGCAGGGCGTGCTCCGTCAGCTGGGCCGGCGTCAGATTGCGGTACACCGCGGCGGCATTGATGATGCCCAGCTTTTCCAGTCCGTAAGTTTCCATGTGCTTGTTCCTCCTCAAAATGTTCCTATTTCGCTGATGTTTCCCCTGTTGATTCTGTCCACAGGACAGAGACAGCATGAGTATATCATATCTTTTCGCAAAAGGGAACCCCGATTTTTATTTCCGCAGAGCCTGTACCGCCGCCCGCAGGGCGTCCACATGCTCCTGGGTAGTGGCCCAGCTGGCGCAGAAGCGCACGCCGGAATGGGTCTCGTCCACCCGCTCCCAGTATTCATAGCCAAAGCTCTTCCCCAGCTCCGCCAGCTCGTCGTCGGGCATAATGGGATACTGCTGGTTGGTGGGGGAATCAAACAGCAGCGGGTACCCGGCGGACACGAAGATATCCCGGATCTGATAGGCCATCTCGTCGGCATGGCGGGAGATTTTGAAGTACAGGTCGTCGGTAAACAGGGCATCAAACTGAATGCCCAGCAAACGGCCCTTGGCCATGCGGCCGCCCCGCTGCTTCATCATGAAGCGGAAGTCCTTCTTCAGCGCCGGGTTCATGATGACCACAGCCTCGCCGAACAGGGCCCCCACCTTGGTGCCGCCGATGTAGAACACGTCGCAAAGCCGCGCGATATCCGGGATGGTCAGCTCCGCCCCGTCGGCCATGACGCCGTAGCCCAGCCGGGCGCCGTCAATGAACAGGGGCAGGCCATACCGGCGGCAGGTGTCATACAGTGCCGTCAGCTCCGCCTTGGTATACAGAGTGCCGCCCTCGGTGGGGTGGGAGATATACACCATGCCGGGCTGAACGATGTGCTCGGTGGATTCGTCGTTTTTGTGCCACTCCACATAGTCCTGCACCTGCCGGGCGGTGATCTTGCCGTTGGCGGTGGGCAGAGTGATGACCTTGTGGCCGGTGGACTCGATGGCTCCTGCCTCATGGCAGTTGATGTGTCCGCTGACGGCGGACAGGACGCCCTGCCACGGACGCAGAATGGAGGCGATTACCGTGGTGTTGGTCTGGGTGCCGCCCACCAGGAAGTGGACATCCGCCTCCGGTGCCTGGCACACGGCCTTTATCCTCTCCCGTGCCGCCTCGCAGTATTCGTCCTCGCCGTAGCCCACAGTCTGGACCATATTTGTCTCGTTGAGCTTCTCCATCACATAGGGATGGGCACCCTCCAGATAGTCGCTGTTGAAATAGATCATGGGAGCTTCTCCTTTATCTTTATACTTTCTCCATCATATCCCAGTGGGGTGCATTTGTAAAGAGCTATTCTTACTTGAACCCATTTACCTGCACCCAGGCCCGGACATGGTCCACAAAGCGCTGGGTGGAGTTGGACACCGCCTTTTCATCCTTGACGCCGATGGCAATGCGCCGGTAAAACGACATGGGCGGCTGGCATATCACCAGGGGGTAGGGGCTGTGCCGCACCATCAGCTCCGGCAGCAGGCTGATACCCAGGCCATTGGACACCATGGACAAAATGGTCCGGTCCTCCCGGGCAATATAGCGCACGTGAGGCCGCACTCCCATCTCATCAAAAGCAGCACGGATCTCGTAATCGTCGCCCTCCTCCAACTGGATCACCGGCTCCGTGGCCAGAGCCTCCACCGGGAAGGGGTCGCAGTGGGACAGGGGGTGGCCGCAGGGTACGATCACCTTCAGCTGGTCCAGGTGCAGAGGATACACCTGCAGTCCCTTCAGCGACGGCATCCGCAGAAATCCGCAGTCTGCCTGCCCGGTGATGATCAGCTCCTCGATCTGGTCGTAAAAGTCACAGGTTTGTATTTCGAACTCGATGGCCGGATACTGCTTGCTGAAGGCCTTCAGGATCATGGGCAGCCACTGGGCAGACACGCTGGAGAACGACGCCACCTTTACAAGGCCCGCATCCATGCCCCGCAGGTCCGCCGCCTGCTGGGCAAGGCGGTGATATTCCGTGCACAGCTGCTGGATCTGGGGCAGCAAGGCCCGGCCGTCGCCGGTCAGGGTCACGCCGCCCCGGTTTCGGCTCAGCAGCGTTACTCCCAGCTCCTCCTCCAGGGAGTTGATGGCATGACTGATGCCGGACTGTGAGAAATTCAGGTCCGCCGCCGCCTTGGTAAAGCTGCCGCATTCCACGGTTTTCAGGAAAATCTGGTATTTTGTGGCGTTCATTGCCCTTACCTGCCTCTTTTCTGATGTTTTCCCTATTGTACACCCTTTTTCGCATGGTTTCAATCGAAAATATGCGTTTTACAAATGCAAAATTCTATGATATCCTACCTGTGGATTTGAGGAAAGAGAGGATAAATCGAAAATGGCTCTGATTACGAAAATGCACCGCTGCGCATTCTGCGGCAGCAGCGAGGTGGTTGTCTCCGAAAACGGAACCTACACCTGTAAGGACTGCGGAAAGGTTGCCGACCACGGCATGCCTGCTGCGGATGTGGAAGCGATCAACCGCATTATGATGACCGGCGGCGATGCTGAGACCGCTGAGGAACTGCGCCGGCGCTATCCCCGGCTGGATCTGACTACCTGGTCCAAGGAGAACCGTCTCCAGTTCTGAATTTGCAGCCGAGAGCGGCTATGGTTTACCTCCTTCGCCGCTAAAAATATCTGGCAGCGCCTGCTGCCCATCTTTTCCATGGGGATTTTCCTACCCCCAAACATAACAGACAGCCGCGCTTGGGCATGCGCGGCTGTTTGTTATTCTGTTCCTGAACCGTTAAAGCGGCGTCCCGACCGGTCCGCCGCTTTGTTTATTTCCCGCCCAGATCCACCGCATGGCGGATAAAGCTCATAGGCGGCACCGGACGCGGCAGCTGCATGGTAAACACCATCTGGGGCGTTTTCGGCTCTGCCAGCGGCAGGCCCTCGGCGTCCGTCATCATCGGGGCCGTCATGGAGAAGGGCTTCGTATCCGGCCCCACCACCTCCACGGCGTCTCCGGCACCAAACTTGTTGCGCAGACTCAGGGTGGCCAGCCCCTCCGGCGTGCAGTCCGTCACCACGGCGCAGATCTGCCAATCACGGATGTACCGGGCATCCTCATAGAACTGACCCGGTTGGCCGTAGAAAAAGCCCGTGGAATAGTGCCGGTGGCTGACATGCTCCACCTCGTCCCGCCACACCGGGTCTATGGGCCGTCCGGCGGCCGCATCGTCCAGCACGTGGCGGTAGGCCCCGGTTACGATGGCCGCGTAATAGGCGGACTTGGCCCGGCCCTCGATCTTCAGGCAGTCCACCCCGGCGTCCATCAGGTCGTCCAAGTGGTCGATCATGCACATATCCCGGGAATTCATGATGTAGGTGCCCTTCTCGTCCTCGAACACCGGGAAATACTCCCCGGGGCGCTTCTCCTCCATCAGTGCGTACTGATAGCGGCAGGGCTGGGCGCAGGCACCCCGGTTGGAGTCCCGTCCGGTCATGTAGTTGGACAGCAGACACCGCCCGGAGTAGGATACGCACATGGCCCCGTGGCAGAAGGTCTCGATCTCCAGCGCCGGGTCCACCCGGCGGCAGATCTCCCGGATCTCGTCCATCCCCAGCTCCCGGGCCAGCACCACCCGCTGCGCCCCCAGGTCGAACCACGCCTGGGCGCAGGCATAGTTGGCAATGGACTGCTGGGTGCTGATGTGCCGCTGGCACCGGGGAGCGTACTTTCCCGCCAGGGTAAAAGCCCCCAGGTCTGCCAGGATCAAGGCATCCACACCGGCGTCGTTGAGCTTTTCCAGGTGCTCGGGCAGGCGGTCCACCTCGCCGCTGCGGGGCATGGTGTTCACGGTAGCGTGGACCTTCACTCCGCGGCGGTGGGCAAATTCCACCGCCCGGGGCAGCTCTTCATCACTGAAATTTCCCGCAAAGGACCGCATGCCAAAGGACGTGCCCGCCAGATACACGGCATCCGCCCCGTATAAAACGGCCATTTGCAGCTTTTCCCAATCCCCGGCCGGAGCCAGCAGCTCCGGCTTCTTTCTCACTTCGGCCATCACCCGAACTTACGCAGGTTGGCGTTGTGCTCGGTCAGAGTCCGGCTGAACACATGACATTGGGTATCGGGGTTGAGCACATAAAAATAGTAGTTGGTCTTATCCGGCTTCAGGGCAGCAACAATAGACGCCTTACCGGCGTTGGCAATGGCCGTGGGGGGCAGGCCCTGGTGGGTATACAGGTTATAGGGACTGTCCAGGGTCTGATAGTCGTCCTCGGTGATCTCCCGTCCGGCGGCATACACCAGGGATGCGTCAATCTGGAGCAGGTGGGCCGTCTCGCCCACGTTCTCCAGCCGGTTGTGGATGACGGAAGAGATCACGGCACGGTCGGTACCGTCCGTCTCCTTCTCGATAAGGGACGCCATGATGACGATCTCCTTCAGGCTATAGGAAGAATTGGCGATCAGCGGCGCAATATCCGGGTCGTCCATAATGCGGTCCTGGAAGTTGGACAGCAGGCGGCTCAGGGCCGAATCGGCATTCTCCTTCACATAGAACTCGTAGGTATCCGGGAACAGGTATCCCTCCAGGCGGCTGATGCTGCCCAGATTTTCGTTGTCCACAAAGTCGAACTTGTCAAACACATGATTTTTGGCAGATTCCTCCAGAGCTGCGGCATCGGACACATCGTTCTCCGCCAGCAGCTGGATGATTTGCTCCACGGTGTAGCCCTCGGGAATGGTGACGGTCACGGTAGCCGCCACGCCGCCGGTGGGCTGCATGGACTTGATGAGACAGTTGAAGTCCATGTCGGTGTTCAGCTCATACACGCCGGGCTGAATATAGCGGCTGGCATGGAACACCGGACTGGTGATCATAAACAGCAGCTTGGAGTCGATGAGCCCGGCTTTCTTCAGCTTGGTAGCCACCGTTCCCACGGAATCGCCGCTCTCCACCTCAATGGTGGCGGTCAGGGGCGCTTTATTCAGGGCGCACACATCGTTGACAGCCAGCCAGCCCAGACCGGCCAGCAGGCACGACCCCACGATCACGCATGCCAGGTAGATCAGCCAGCCAAAGCGGCGTTTTTTCTTTCCCTTGGCGGCCTTCTGCGTCTCGCCGGTCTGTCTGCGAACCTGATCGGCATCCCATTTGGCCGTATCGGAATTCTGATAATCGGACATCTTGTTTGGTTCCTTTCTGTTTTTTCGCCGGGTCTGCCCCGGACAAGATACGCCGGAGCCAAGTCCGGCATAGAATAGCCCATACAGAAAACAAGTGAGGTGAACGGCATGTGCTTTGACAACAACAACTGCTCCTGCATCTGGCTGATCGTGATCCTACTGCTGGTATTCTGCTGCTGCGGCAGCGGCACCCGGTCCGGCTGCGGCTGCGGCGGCAACAGCGGCGATGGCTGCTGCTCCTGCTGAACGTACATCATCCATAGGAGGGGGCGCCCAGGCGTCCCTTCCTTATTTTATGTCCACCAGCAGGTCCCGGAGCTTCTCCATGACCTCCCGGTGGATATCCTCCACGGTGCGGGGCGCACCGTCCCGGGCACAGTCGATGCGGGTCCACCCGCCATATTCCACCACCATGGCGGCACTTTCCCGGCAGGCCCGCAGATACGCCTCGTTCCGCTCGTGGATATCCGCCTTTGTGTGGGTCACCTGCTCCCGGCGGCGCATCATCTGCTCGGACAGCTCCGTGGGCATGTCCAGGTATATCACCCGGTCCGGCTCCGGCAGCCCCAGCTTCCGATACTCGAAGTCAAACAGCCAGTCCAGAAAGGCCCGCTGCTGTTCCCGGGGCAGCTTGGAGGTCTGGTGCACGGCATTGCTGGTGGTGTACCGGTCGGCAATGACCAGCCCCCCCTGTTCATACCAGCCGCCCCAGTCCTGCTTATAGGAGGCAAATCGGTCCACGGAGTAAAACGTGGCGGCGGCGTAAGCATTGACATCGGCGGGGTCCGTGCCGAAGGCGCCGTTCAGGTACAGCCGCAGCAGCGCCGAGGACTCTTCCCCATACCGGGGAAACTCCAGCTTGCGGAAGGGCACACCCCGTGTCTCCAGCTCCCGGCACAAAAGCGCCGTCTGGGTGGCTTTTCCGGAGCCGTCCGTCCCCTCGAATACGATCAATTTCCCCCTCATGCTATGCTTCCTCCCTCGGTCCGTGCGTATACATTCGGATTATTTTACCACGCTCCGGCTCATTTGTCCATGAAAAAGTTAAAATATCCCGGGCTGGGGTGTGCCGTTCCCCTTTTCTCCCCGGGGCTTTTGCAGGAAACAGTTGTATTTGCCTCGCCAGTGTGGTATACTGCTATATTGATATAATGTGTGATTCGGGGCATTGTCCCCTTGAGAAATGAGGGATCTCTATGAAAATTGTTGTTTTGGCCGGCGGTCTGAGCACCGAGCGGCAGGTATCTCTGACCAGCGGCACCGGCGTGTGCCGCGCCCTGCGCCAGCGGGGCCACCAGGCCATTCTGGTGGATATGTTCCTGGGTCTGGAATCGTATACGGGCCGGCTGTCCGATGTTTTTGACGCGCCGGACGGCCTGTGCGGTGATAACCGGGTCCTGTCCACGGAGCCGGATCTGGAGGCCGTGCGCCGCAGCCGCCGGGACCAGGGACCGTCCCTGCTGGGCAAGGATGTGCTGGCCGTGTGCGCCATGGCGGACCTGGTGTTCCTGGCCCTGCACGGCTCTTGCGGCGAGGACGGACGCATTCAGGCCACCCTGGACCTGCTGGGCGTGCCCTATACCGGCAGCGGCTATCTGGGCAGCGGCATGGCCATGGACAAGTCCGTTACCAAGCGCATCATGGATGCCGCCGGGATTCCCACCGCCCCCTGGCACGACGTGCGCTATACCCGGGAGGATATCCCCCGTCTGGCTCAGGAGCTGCCGGTGCCCTGCGCCGTGAAGATCATCAACGGCGGCAGCTCCATCGGCGTGGAGCTGCCGGATACCCGGGAGGAGCTGGTCCAGACTCTGGAGCGGATGCTGGCCTATGGCGACCACGTTATCGTGGAGCAGAAGATCCGGGGCCGGGAGATCCAGGTGGCCGTTCTGGGCGACGGGTATCTGCCCGCCGTGGAGATCATCCCCAAGGGCGCGTATTTCGACTATTTCTGCAAATACCAGAAGGACGGGGCCCAGGAGCTTTGCCCCGCCCCTATTACCGATGAGCAGTGGCATACTGTGGGAGAGCTGGCTCTGCGCCTGCACCGTGCCCTGGGCCTGGGCGTCTATTCCCGGGCGGACTTCATTCTGGATGAGGAGGGCCGCTTCTGGTGCCTGGAGATCAACACCCTCCCGGGCATGACCCCCACCAGTCTGGTGCCCCAGGAGGCGGCGCAGGTAGGCCTCAGCTACGGCGACCTGTGCCAGCGCATTGTGGACGAATCCCTGGCCCTGCGCAAGGGAGGCCGGGCATGAGGCCCCTGGCGGCGGCGGACGTCTGCCGCGCCGTAAGCGGGACCTTTCTCCAGGCCGGAGGCGACACCGTCACCGGCGTCACCAGCGACAGCCGCCGCATCGCCCCCGGAGACCTGTTCATTCCCCTGGTGGGCGCGCGGTTCGACGGTCATGATTACATGAACGCAGCGCTTTCCGACGGCGCGGCAGGCTGCCTTTGCAGCCGTGTGCCAGAGGCACTGCTGCCCGGCAAGTTTTATATTCAGGTCCAGGACACCACACTGGCTCTGGGTGCGCTGGCCGCCTGGTACCGGGGGCTGTATGACATCCCCGTGGTACAGGTCACCGGCTCCGCCGGAAAAACCACCACCAAGGAGATGCTCGCCTCGGTGCTGTCCCGACACTTCTGCACCCTGAAAACCCGGGCAAACCTCAACAATCACATTGGCACCCCCCAGACGCTGCTGGAGCTGGAGCCCCGGCACCAGGCGGCGGTTATCGAAACGGGCCTGGACCACTTCGGCCAGATTCGGTACATGGGCAGCCTGGTGCAGCCTACCATCGCCGTCATCACCAACGTAGGCGACGCCCACATCGAGAACCTGGGCGGTACGCGGCAGGGCATTCTCCAAGCCAAGTGTGAGATATTCGACCATCTGCGGCCCGGTGGGCTGGCCGTTCTGTGCGGCGACGACCCCCTGCTCAACGGCCTGACCCTGCCCTTTGAAACACTTCGCTGCGGCAAGGGCGAAAGCTGCAATGTCCGGGTCACGGATATCGTCCGCCGGGGCATCGACGGCCTGGACTGCACCGTCACCACCTCCCGCCGCAGCTACCGGCTGTCCATCCCCTCCCCGGGAGACTACATGATCTACCCCGCCTCCATGGCCGCCGCCATCGGCGAGTATCTGGGCCTGTCGGAGCAGGAGATCGTGGAGGGTGTGGCCGCCTATGTGTCCACCGGCTCCCGGATGCGGCGTATCCGTCTGCCGGAGGACCGGCTGATCATCGACGACTGCTACAACGCCAACCCCCAGGCCATGGAGGCGGCGCTGGAAATCCTGGCGGACACCGCCTGCCGCCGCCGCGTAGCCGTTCTGGGCGATATGGGGGAGCTGGGCCCCATCAGCCATGACGCCCACCTGGAGGTGGGACGCGTCACCGCGCGGCTGGGTCTGGATGCGGTGATCGCCATCGGACCCAAGTCCGCCGCCATCGCCGAGACTGCCGGCCCCCGGGCCCTGCACTTCGACACCGTTCAGCAGGCGCTGCCCGCCCTGCGGGAGCAGCTGACCCCCGGCACCGCCATGCTGGTGAAGGCGTCCCATGCCATGGAATTCGGCAAAATCGTCAACGAACTGGAAACAACGACCTATGATAGACATCAGTGTGACCGATCTGGTCAAATCCTTTGACTTAGAAAAGAAAATCCTGGACGGCATCTCCTTCCAGGTGGACACCGGTGAGCGGGTGGGCCTGCTGGGAAAAAACGGCGCAGGAAAAACCACGCTATTCAACATCCTCACCGGAGACCTGGATTATGACTCCGGCGAGGTGCTCATCGCCCCGGGCCGCCGGGTGGGCCTGATTTCTCAGATCCCGGTGTATCCCGCAGGATACACCGTGGAGGATGTTCTGCGCTCCGCCTTTCAGCGGACCACCGCCCTGAAGGAGGAGATGGACGCTCTGACCCGCCGGATGGAGCAGGGGGACAGCGACACCCATACTCTGCATCGCTATGGGGAGCTCACCGCCCGGTTCGAGGGACTGGGGGGCTACGACACCGACACAGCCGTCAACAAGGTGTCCAACGGCCTGTCCATCGACGGCGATATGCGGCGGAGGCTGTTTGACCAGCTGTCCGGCGGCGAAAAGACCCGGGTGAACCTGGGCCGCCTGATCCTGGAGGATACGGACATCCTCCTGCTGGATGAGCCCACCAACCACCTGGACCTTCAGGCCACCGAGTGGCTGGAGGAGTATATCCGCTCCTTCCGGGGCACCGTGGTCACCATCTCCCACGACCGGTATTTCCTGGACCGCACCGTCACCCGCATCATCGAAATCCTGGACGGTAAGGCGGAGTTTTACAGCGGCAACTACAGCTTTTATGCCATTGAAAAGGAGCGCCGCTACCAGGAGCGCATGAAGCAGTACCTCAAGGAGCAGGCCAAGATCCATCAGCTGGAAAAGGCGGCGGAGCAGATGCACCTGTGGGCCTTTATGGGCAACGACGCCCTGCACAAGCGGGCCTTTTCCATGGAAAAGCGCATCCAACGCATGCGCACCGTGTCCAAGCCCACCAAGGCCAGGAAGATGGACGCTCGCTTCGCCAGCCGGGAGTTTCGCGGCGACGAGGTGCTGCAGCTGAAGGGCGTGTCCAAGTCCTTCGGTGACCGCACTCTCTTTTCCGATGTGTACCTGCGGGTGGAGGGCGGCGAGCGCATCGCCTTTCTCGGCGAAAACGGCACCGGCAAAACCACCCTGCTGAACATGATCGCCGGGACCGAACCGGCAGGCAGCGGCATCATCCGCATGGGTCCCGCCATCCGGGCGGCGTATCTGCCCCAGATTATCCACTTCGACCACCCGGAGCGTTCCCTTTTGGACACGATGTTGTACGAAAAGCGCAATATAACACCCCAAACCGCCCGCAACCGCCTGGCTGCCTACCAATTCCAGGGGGAGGACGTGTTCAAAAGCGTGTCTGTCCTGTCCGGCGGCGAGCTCAGCCGTCTGCAGCTGTGCATGCTCATGGACGAGGAAATCAACTTCCTGATCCTGGACGAGCCCACCAACCATCTGGACATCGCGTCACGGGAGTGGATCGAGGAGGCGGTGGAGGCCTTCGACGGCACCCTGCTGTTCGTGTCCCACGACCGGTATTTCATCAATCGCTTCGCCACGCGGGTCTGGGAGCTGTCCGACGGTACCATCAATGACTATCCCATGGGCTTTGCCCAGTACAGGGCCGCCAAGGCGGAGGAGAAAAAGCCCGCCCCGGCTCCCGCTCAGAAGAAAAAACAGGATACCCGCCCCCCGCGGGGCGGCCGGGAAAAGCAGGCCGCCCGCCGCCAGCTGACCATCTGCGAAACCGGCATCTCCAAGCTGGAGGACCGCTGCCGCCAGCTGGACCGGGAGATGGAGCAATATGCCTGCGATGCAGAAAAGCTCCAGGAGCTGTATCGGGAAAAGCAGGATGTGGAGGCTCAGCTGGAGCAGGAGATGGCCCGCTGGGAGGAGCTGTCTCTGCAATTGGAGGAATAATCAGGAGGACCATTATGCGTGATATTTTGTGTATGTACTACTCTCGCACCGGCGCCACGCGCCAGGCCATGACGGAGATTGCCCAGGCCCTGGACGCAGAGCTGGTGGAGCTTACCGACGGTGTGGACCGCAGCGGCGCACGGGGCTATCTCCGCTCCGGAATGGACGCCATGCGCCGGGCCACGCTGCCCCTGCAGCCCTATGAAACGGAGCGTCCTCTGTCCGATTACCGGCTGGTGATCCTGGGCACCCCCGTGTGGGCGGGCCGCTGCGCCTCCCCTGTCCGGGGGCTTCTGAAGCGCCGGGGCCTGGAGCTGGAGCGGGTGGCCTATGTGCTGACCCGGAAAAGCTCCCGGAAATACGAGGACGTCTACCACCAGATGGACCAATATACCGCCCGGCCCCATCTGCTGGAGGTATCCCTGCGTCCGGGCTCCGTGGGCTATGAATTCTGGCGGGACAAGCTGGTGGGCGAGGTACGCCGCTATCTGGACGAGCAATAAGGGGTTCCCTATGCTGGAGAAATTACAAGCCATTGTCCGGCGGCTGGACCAGGTGGAGCGCCAGCTGTCCGACCCGGCGATATACGCCGACCGGGAGATGCTCACCCGCCTGAGCCGGGAGCAGAAGGAGCTGACCCCCATTGCAGCCGCCTTCCGGGCCTGGCAGCAGGCGGAAGACGACTGTGCCCAGGCCCAGGAGCTGCTGACGGACCCCGAGATGCGGGAGCTGGCCCAGGAGGAGCTGCGCCGGGCCCGCCAGGAGCGGGACCGTCTGTCTCAGGAGCTGAAAACCCTGCTGCTGCCCCGGGACCCCAACGACGACCGAAATGTTATCCTGGAGGTGCGGGCCGGCATCGGCGGCGAGGAGGGCGCCCTGTTTGCGGCGGACCTGCTGCGGATGTACGCCCTGTATGCCGAACGCCGGGGCTGGCACATGGAGCCGGTGTATGAAAACACCACGGAGCTGGGCGGCGTCAAGGAAGCCAGCGCCACCATCGAGGGTCAGGGGGCCTGGTCCCGCCTGAAATTTGAGGCGGGGACCCACCGGGTCCAGCGGGTGCCGGAAACGGAGTCCTCCGGCCGCATCCAGACCTCCGCCGCCACGGTGGCCGTCATGCCCGAGGCAGAGGAGGTGGAATTCACCATCGACCCCAAGGACTTACAGATCGACACCTTCCGCTCCTCCGGCGCCGGCGGCCAGCACGTCAACAAAACGGAATCCGCCATCCGCATCACCCACCTGCCCACCGGCACGGTGGTGGAGTGCCAGGACGAGCGCAGCCAGTATAAAAACAAGGACCGGGCCATGAAAATTCTCCGCTCCAAGCTGTACGAGGCCCAGCAGGAGAAGCAGAACGCCGCCATTGCCGCCCAGCGGAAAAGCCAGGTAGGCACCGGCGACCGGTCCGGCAAAATCCGCACCTATAATTTCCCACAGAACCGGGTCACCGATCACCGGCTCACCGGTGATGCGAAAAATTTCAATATTGGCGCCATCATCAACGGCGACCTGGACCCCCTCATTGACGCGCTGACCCTGGCCCACCAGGCCCAGCGGCTTCAGGAGGGGACCGAGAAAGGAGAATGAATCATGGAAGCTCCCATCAAGACCCGCTACGACAAGGCCGGACCCCAGGTGGCCGAGGCCCTGCGCCGCCGCCATTTTGAGGCCCACTATGTGTCCACTGCCCAGGAGGCCCTGGACCTGGCCCTGACCCTGATCCCCAAGGACCGCACCGTATCCTGGGGCGGCACCGTCACCGCCGCACAGATCGGGCTCATGGACCGTCTGCACCAGGGTGACTATCAGCTCATCGACCGGGACACCGGCAAGACTCCCGCCGAAAAGCAGGAGCTGATGCGACAGGCCCTGACCTGCGGCACTTTTATCATGAGCAGCAACGCCATCTCCGCCGACGGCCAGCTGGTGAACCTGGACGGCAACGCCAACCGGGTGGCGGCCCTGTGCTTCGGGCCGGAGAGTGTCCTGGTCATCGCCGGGATGAACAAGGTCATGGGTGATCTGGACAGTGCCATTGCCCGGGCCCGCCAGGTGGCGGCTCCCGCCAACGCCCAGCGCTTCGACATCAAGACTCCCTGCGCCGTTACCGGAAGCTGCGGCGACTGCACCAGTCCCGACTGCATCTGCTGCCAGATGGTCATCACCCGGGGTTGCCGTCCCGCCGGACGCATCAAGGTCATTCTGGTGGGCCAGGACCTGGGCTTTTAAGGCAAAAGAGGGATTTTCTTGAACACCATTGTTTTTCACCCGGAATCGGACCCCAACGCCGTCCGGGACGCCGCCGCTATCCTGCGCCGGGGAGGACTTCTGGGCATCCCCACGGAAACGGTATACGGTCTGGGGGCCGACGCCCTGAACGAGGACGCTGTGAGCCGCATTTTCCTGGCCAAGGGCAGGCCTCAGGATAACCCGCTGATCATCCACGTTCCCGACGCCTCCTGGCTGGAGCGATACTGCCGAAGCGTTCCCCCGGCAGCCTATCAATTGGCGGAGCGGTTCTGGCCGGGGCCTCTGACCATGATCCTGCCCCGGCGGGATATCGTTCCCCTGCAAACCACCGGCGGCCTGGAGACGGTGGGCGTCCGCTGCCCAAATCATCCGGTGACCCTGGCCATCATCGAAGCCGCCGGTGTCCCCATTGCCGCCCCCAGCGGCAACACCTCCGGCCGTCCCAGCCCCACCACCGCTGCCCATATGATCGAGGACATGGACGGCAGGATCGATGGCATCGTAGACGGCGGTCCCTGCACCGTGGGGGTGGAATCCACCATCATCGACCTGACGGTGACGCCGCCCCGGCTGCTGCGTCCCGGCGGGCTGCCGCTGGAGTCCCTGCAGCAGGTGCTGGGGGAGGTAGCCGTGGACAAGGCCGTCACCGGTCTGCTGGCCGCCGGGGAGCGTCCCCGGGCTCCCGGCATGAAGTACCGTCATTACGCTCCGCATGCCCCGGTAACGGTAGTCACCGGGGAACCGGAGCGCAGTGCCCGCCGCATCCAGGGGCTGCTGTCGGATACAGCGGGGGTTATCTGCTTCGACGAATACGCCCCTCTTTTCCCGGGGCACATCATCCACAAGCTGGGCCCGGCAGTGGACAAATCCGCCCAGGCCCGCCATGTATTTGACGCCCTGCGTACCTTTGACGGCACGGACGTCACCGAGATCTTCGCCCAGTGCCCCGACGATGGCGGCCTGGGGCTGGCGGTGGCCAACCGGCTGAAAAAGGCGGCGGGCTTCCACCTGATCGACGCCGACCGCCCGCTGATCGTGGGCCTCACTGGCGGCACCGGCGCGGGAAAGACCAGCGCCCTGGCGGCGCTGGAGGATCTGGGCGGCACGGTGCTGGACTGCGACGCCGTGTACCACCAGATGCTCCGCACGGACCCCGCCCTGCGGGAGGCTATCACCGCCGCCTTCGGCCCGGTGTTTTGCCCCGACGGCAGCCTGGACCGGCAAAAGCTGGGGACCCTGGTGTTCTCCGACCACGCCGCTCTGGACCGGCTCAACACCATCGTGTACGAATATCTGCCGCCGGAGCTGCTGCGCCGGGCCCAGGGCCACACCCTGGTGGGCCTGGACGCCATCAGCCTGATGGAAAGCGGACTGGGCCGTCTGTGCGCCTGCACCGTGGCGGTGCTGGCTCCGGTGGAGGACCGGGTCCGCCGCATCATGGCCCGGGACGGCATCAGCGAGGACTATGCCCGCCTGCGGATCTCCGCCCAGCAGCCCGACGCCTTTTACCGGGAGCGCTGCTCCCATATCCTGGAAAACAACTGTGCCACCCCGGCACAGTTCCGGGACCAAGCACGGATTTTCTTCCGGAGCATGCTCCGGGAAATCGAACATCTATAAGGAGGAAACAAAACCATGACAGACGAAATGAAGGCCAAGCGCGAAAAGCTGTTCTCCGCCGCTAAAAACGGCTATGACCTGGTGGACCAGGCTGCCCTGGAAGCCATGGAGGCCTATTGCGAGACCTACAAGCAGTATCTGGACAACGGCAAGACCGAGCGGGAGTGCACCGACTACACCATCCAGCTGGCCCAGGCCCAGGGCTTCGTCCCCTATCAGCGGGGCATGGAACTCAAGCCCGGCGACAAGGTATATCGCAGCAATCGCGGCAAGAGCGTGATGCTGGTGAAAATCGGCCGCCAGGACCTGTCCCACGGCGCGCAGATCGTGGCCTCTCACATCGACTCTCCCCGTCTGGACTTCAAGCCCCATCCCCTGTATGAGGACAGCGAGCTGGCCTACGGCAAGACCCACTATTACGGCGGCATCCGCAAGTACCAGTGGGTGGCCATCCCCTTGGAGCTGCGGGGCGTGGTGGCCCTGCGGGACGGCACCGTGGTGAAGGTGGTTCTGGGCCAGGGCAACGAGCCCAAGTTCGTGATTACCGACCTGCTGCCCCACCTGGGTGCAGAGCAGGGCAAAAAGCCCCTCAGCGAGGCCATTCCCGGCGAGAATCTGAACATTCTCATGGGCAGCCGCCCCCTGGGTGAGGACGGCGACTCCGACCGCGTGAAGCTGCGGGTGCTGGACCTGCTCCACGAGAAATACGGCATCTGCGAGGATGACTTCACCTCCGCCGAGCTGGAGGTGGTCCCCGCCTTCAACGCCACGGATCTGGGCCTGGACCGCAGCCTCATCGGCGCCTACGGACACGACGACCGGGTGTGCAGCTATGCCGCACTGAAGGGCCTGTTTGACATCGACGTTCCCGAAAAGACCGCCGTGTGCATGCTGGCCGACAAGGAGGAGATCGGCTCCATGGGCGTCACCGGTATGCAGTCCGCCTTCTTCGACACCTTCATGGAGGACCTGTGCGACGGGCAGGGCGTCAGCCTGCGGGTGTGCTACGAGAGCTCCTTCTGCCTGTCCTCCGACGTTACCGCCGCCTTCGACCCCAATTTTGCCGAGGTGTATGAAAAGCGCAACGAATCCCGGGTGAACTACGGCCTGGGCATCTGCAAGTATACCGGCGCCCGGGGTAAGAGCGGCTCCTCCGATGCCGGGGCCGAGACCGTGGCCTATGTCCGCCGCGTGCTGGACGAGGCCGGCGTGGTGTGGCAGATCGGCGAGATGGGCAAGATCGACGTGGGCGGCGGCGGCACCGTGGCCCAGTATATGGCCAACCGCAACATCGACACCATCGACGCAGGCGTCCCCGTGCTGAGTATGCACTCCCCCTTCGAAACCGTGGGCAAGCTGGACTGCTACATGAACTACCTGGGCTGCAAGGCCGTTTACAACGCGTAACTCCCGTACATAAAAATTGCGCTGCCCTTCCGGCAGCGCAATTTTTATAGGATCAGCAGCAGCCCGATGGCAATGAGGACCTCCTCGTCCGCCTTCTGCTGAAACAGAAAAAACAGGATCAGCAGCAACAGCAGATCTCCCGCATCCATGTCCCCCAGGTGCAGCTTTCCCAGCAGACGGTTCAGAAACTGCCGCTCCGGCGCCGGCGGCGGGACAGGCGGACTCTGCTCTGGCCCCGGCGGCCCCGGTTCAGGCGGGGCATCCGGTCTGGGCGGGGGCGTTGGACGGGACGGCGGAGCCGTCTCCTGCTGGGGCACCCGGTCGTATACGCCGTTATCATTGCGGATATAGCGGTTATACATGGCTACCCCTCCCAATCCGCCAACAGCTTCTTCCCCACATGGATCAGCCGCGCCAGCCGTGCCGCCCGTTGGATTTTCCCTTGCTTTTCTTCCTTCAGGAACGGGCGCAGGGCGTTGAGCAGCTGCATGGCGGCGCTGTTTTCCGTTCCCAGCTCCCCTGCCAGAGGCAGCAGCTTCCCCAGCAGCTTCGGGTCCAGGCCACCCAGGGCCGCCCCCAGATCAGGAACCGGCGGCACCGGGGGCGGGGGCGGAGGCGCCGCGGCCTTCTGCTCCCCCATAGCCCCGGACAGCTGCTGCGCCATCTGCATGACCTGGGCCATGCTGTTGGGGTCGGACAGCAGCGCGTTCAGTTTTTCCTCCAGCTCCGACACTGCCGTCCCTCCTTCCCTATTTTTGCAGGCTCTCGCCGATACGCTGCACCAAGGCCGCTCCCCGTGGGCTGCTCATAATGCCCTGAAGCATCTGGCTCATGGCCGCGGCATCTCCCGCCGCAGCCTGGCGGACCGCCTGCTGCAAAGTCCGCCCCCCGTCGCTGCCGGACAGCAGCCGCAGCAGCATCTGTCCGTCCTGGGACTGCATTACCGCCTGCAAGGCCGCCGGGTCCCGCTTCAATCGCTCCATCATTTCCTTCTGGTCCATCAAAACGCCTCCATCCGTTGCTGCATAGGCCAATATATGTGCCCGGCACCCCAAACGTGCCTGTCTGCATAAAAAAGCACCGATGCCGCGCATCGGTGCTTTTTGCCGTTTCACGATTCTGTTGTTCCGTCAGTCCAGGACGTACACGGTGCAATCCCGCCGGCCCCAGTCGCAGGCCTCGGAGAAGGTCTTGAACCACAGGTCGATCTTGTTGCCCTTGATGGCCGTGCCGCAGTCGGCAGCCGTGGCCATTCCGTAATGCCAGGAGCCCTTCACCGTCTGAACGTACATCCGCGTGCCATAGGGAAACACGGATGTATCCACCGCAATATTGCCCACCGCCGTGGGGCGGCCGGAAGCCGTCCGGGTGCCGATGGAATAGGCGGTGGCGCTGCACACCAGCGTCCGGGAGAACGTCATGGTGTCGCCGGAGGCAAACAGCAGATAGCCGGAGCCGTCCCCGTTGCTGTGTACGGATACCAGCCGGTCGGACCGGTCCACGGATGTAACCCGGGTACCGTACTCCACAACCTCCTCCACCGCGCCGTCGGTGACGGTGTCCGTCAGCTCCGTGGATACCACGCAGCCCATGCGGTAGGTGTCGGTGTAGGTGTTGGTGATGGTGCCGGGCACACCCTGCTGCATCACCCGCTCGGTGCCCTTGGCCAGGGTGTGGTTCACCACCCGGCGGCTGCTGTAGCCCACAGACAGCTGCACCGTCCGCTGGCGGGTCATCTCCGTCCGGAAATAGATGGACGGCGTGTCGCCGGTGAAGTCAATGAACACCATCTCGTCGTCGGCAGGCTCCATATGCAGCCGGTGGAGCAGATGGTCCACCGTTTCGCTGCGGGTCTGTACGGTGCGGGATTCCTCCCCGCTGGTGACGGTAATATCATGACCGTGCTGCAGCAGCAGCTGGGCCTCCCGTGCGTTATAATCCACCCGGGTCTCCAGAATACCGAAGCTCTTGTCCCGGCTGGGGCGGCCGGAGATAATCTCCGTCCTGCCGTCCTCGGTGAGCACCACATACACCCGGCGCGGCTGCACCGTATCGCCCATGCTCTTCACCGTCACCATGCTCAGCGCGGTCACGGCCACCATGACCAGCAGCAGCACCCGGCGGACCCGCCAGTGCTCCCGCATGGCCACGGCGGAAATGGCCCGCCAAACCCTGTTTTTCATGTCTTTCATATACCCTCCCAAGAGGTAGATTTCCGGTTCGTTTACCGGTTTGTAACTTTTGTTACTATTTTAAAATATGGTAGGAGTATATCACTTATACCCACTTTTGTCAAGTTTTATGCTATTTCCTGAATTCTTAGCACCACCGGCACCGGATTTGAGTGGGTTCTGACACGCCCGGATCAGGGGATTACTGGTAAAAAAGTTACAGAAAGTTACGAATGGAAACAAAAATCGCACCGTTGAAAACAGGGTACAAATGTGGTATGATGGAGTCACTTGTACAGCAAAGGAGAACGACTATGCGGCCTGCATTCATCCCCGTGGGGCAGATCGTCAACGCCCACGGCATCCGGGGAGAGGTCAAGGTAAACCCCCATGGCTTTGACCCGGAGTTTCTCACGGAATTTGACACCATTTATATAGACAATCAGCCGGTGAAGGTCCGCAGCGCCCGGGTCCATAAGTCCACGGTGCTGATGACCCTGCCCGGCGTGGACGACATGGACGCGGCTCTGGCTCTGAAGGGAAAGACCGTATCCATTCGCCGCACCGACGCCCACCTGCCCCAGGGGCAGTTTTTCGACCAGGAGCTGCTGGGGCTGCGGGTGATAGACTGCGCCACCGACCAAGAGATCGGCATCATTGATCGGGTCCTCACCTATCCCGCCCATAAAATTTACCAGGTCCGCGGCCAGCGGGAGTATCTCATCCCGGCGGTGCCCGGCGTATTTATCGAGAGCACAGACCCTGACGCCGGAGAAATGCGGGTCCACATGATGAAAGGATTGGCCACCGATGAGGATTGACATCATGACCCTGTTCCCCGACGCCATTGATGCCATGATGGGCCAGTCCATTATGGGCCGGGCCCAGGACCGGGGCTATATCAAAATCGTCGCCCACCAGATCCGGGACTACACCACCAACAAGCAGATGCAGGTGGACGACTACCCCTACGGCGGGGGCCGGGGTGCTGTCATGCAGGCGGACCCTCTGTACCGCTGCTGGGAGCATATCTGCCAGGAGGCAGGCCATCGTGTCCACACCGTCTACATGTCGCCCTGCGGCCGGGTGTTTGACCAGCAGGTGGCCAAGGAGCTGAAGGCAAACTACGACCATCTGATCCTGGTCTGCGGCCACTATGAGGGCGTGGACCAGCGGTTCCTGGACGAGTGCGTGGATGAGGAAATTTCCATCGGCGACTTCGTCCTCACCGGCGGCGAGATTCCCGCCATGGCTGTGGCGGACTGTCTGTGCCGCATGGTTCCCGGCGTTCTGCCGGAGGAGAGCTGCTACACCGATGAGAGCCACTGGAACGGACTGCTGGAATATCCCCAGTATTCCCGCCCTGAGGTGTGGCACGGCCGGGCCGTCCCTCCGGTGCTGCTGTCCGGCCACCACGGCAACGTGGACGACTGGCGGAAGAAGGAAAGCTACAAACGCACCATGCGCCGCCGCCCGGACATGTTCGCCAAATTCGACGAGAGCCAGCTCACCACCAAGCACGACCGCAAGATCCTGCAGCAGGCCAAGGAGGAGCTGCGGCAGGAGCAGGAATCCGCAGAGGAGGCCTAAACATCTTACTGCACAGCATAACAATGCGGCTATAAAATGCACCCCGCTGTCAGACAGCGGGGTGCATTTTATTTCTTCCTACGGAATCTTATGCTGAATAAAACGGGGCAGAACAGGCTTACTTGCCCATATTCATCTGAGCAGCAACCTCGGCGGCGAAGTCCTCCTGCTTCTTCTCGATGCCCTCGCCGGTCTGGAAGCGAACAGCGTTGACGAACTTCACGGAACCGCCCAGCTTCTTGCCGGCGTCGGCAATGTAGTGCTCCACGGTACCCTGGAAAATGTCGCTGCGGACGAACTCCATCTGCAGCAGGCAGTTCTCCTCATAGAACTTGTTCATCTTGCCCATGACGATCTTTTCCTTGACCTGAGCGGGCTTGGCAGCCATCTTGGGATCGCTGTCCATCAGGGCCAGGGCGATCTTCTTCTCCTCGGCCAGGACGTCCTCGGTGACCTGAGACTTATCCCAGAAGCGGGGATTCAGCGCAGCGATCTGCATGGCAACGTTCTTGCCGATCTCGGTGACGTCCACGTCGGCAGCCAGATTCACCAGCACGCCGATCTTGCCGCCGGCATGGACATAACCCACGCTGGTGTTGTCGGCGAAGCGGACGAAGCGGCGGATCTGCAGGTTCTCACCGATGGACATGACCTTCTCGGGCATAGTCTCGGAAACGGTCAGCTCGGTGCCGGGATACTTGCAGTTCATCAGGGCGTCCACATCGGTGGGATCATTGTCCAGAACCACCTTGGCGATGTCCTTGACAAAGGCCACGAACAGGTCGCTCTTGGCACAGAAGTCGGTCTCGCAGTTGACCTCCACCAGGGCGCCCACGCCGTTCTCCACCAGAGCATAGGACATACCCTCGGCAGCGATGCGACCGGCCTTCTTGGCAGCCTTGGCCAGGCCCTTTTCCCGCAGGTACTCAACAGCCTTGTCCATGTCGCCGTCGCACTCGGTCAGGGCCTTCTTGCAGTCCATCATGCCCACGCTGGTCATCTCGCGCAGGGTCTTCACATCAGCAGCAGTAAAAGACATTGTAATATCCTCCAATTTCTTAATAGTACGGTAAAAGGGGCAGGGCATACACCCTGCCCCGTGGTTACGCGGTGATACAGCCAGAAAATATACGCTTACTCAGCGGTCTCGGCAGCGGCTTCCTCGGTCTGCTCTCCCTGGCGGCCCTCGATCATGGCGTTGGCCATGACGGAGGAGATCAGGCGGATGGCGCGGATGGCGTCATCGTTGCCGGGGATGGGATAGTCGATCTCGTCGGGATCGCAGTTGGTGTCGGCGATAGCCACAACGGGAATGCCCAGACGATGGGCCTCGGCGATGGCGTTGCGCTCCTTGCGGGTGTCCACGATGAACAGGGCGCCGGGCAGCTTCTTCATTTCCTTCACGCCGCCCAGATACTTCTCCAGCTTCTCGATCTCGCCCAGGTGCTTGATGACTTCCTTCTTGGGAAGCATATCGAAGGTACCGTCAGCCTGCATGGTCTTCAGCTGGTTCAGGCGGTCGATACGGGTGCGCATGGTCTTGAAGTTGGTCATCATGCCGCCCAGCCAGCGGGCGTTGACATAGTACATATTGCAGCGGAGGGCCTCATCCTTGATGGCCTCCTGAGCCTGCTTCTTGGTACCCACGAACAGCAGGGACTGGCCGCTCTCGGACAGCTGACGCACGAAGCTGTAAGCCTCCTCCAGCTTCTTCACGGTCTTCTGCAGATCGATGATATAGATGCCGTTGCGCTCGGTGTAAATGTAGGGGGCCATCTTGGGGTTCCAGCGGCGGGTCTGGTGACCGAAGTGGACACCGGCCTCCAGCAGGGCCTTCATGGATACGACGTTCTGGTTAGCCATGTTTGTTCATTTCTCCTTTGATTTTAGTTTGTTGCCTCCAGGAGCTTCCTCCCCCCGGCCAACCTTGCGGCACCGACCGAAAGTCCGCCCCTGTGCGGAATGCTGAAATATAATAACACAGCGCGCCGGAAAATGCAAGAAAATTTTTCATTTTCCCGGTGAAAACCGGATACTTTTTTGCAAAAACCGGCTTATCCCATCCACCGGAAATGGCCGGTGACCGGCTGCCTATAGATGTCGTTGCGCTCCACGGCCTCGTCAATGGGGTTTCCGTGGTGAATGATAAAGGGAATGCCCCGGCGGTTCCGGCGGTCGGAGCAGATGGCAATGTGGTCCCGGTCGCCGAAAATCACGATGTCGCCGGGCTGCCACTGGGCAGGGTCGTCCAGGTCGCAGGTCAGCACCTGAGCATGACGGCGGAAGAAGGTATCCAGATTGCTGACCCGGCGGAAGTCGATATTGCCGTCCGGCGTCTCAATGTTGGGGTAGCACTCCGGATGGGCGGCAATGTCCGCATCTACCAGGTCCTTCAGCGAGTAGCCCGCCGCCCGGAAGGCCTGCCAGATCACGTCGGTACACACGCCCAGTCCGTCGTCGGGATAGCCCCCGGCATAATACTTGCTTTCATAGTGTGGGTTGGTGGCAATATAGGACCGGGCGCCCAGCACCATGTCCGTCCAGTCGTCCACGCCATCGCCGTCGGCGTCCAAGGCGCTTTGCTGCTGGGAGATGCCCAGCTCATCGGCGGTGTACCACCGCTGGGGAATACGGCTGCGCAGCAGGAAATATGCCGCCGCCAGCAGGACCAGGCACAGGGGGATCAGGAGCCATTGCTTTTTCTTCATATCCAAGAACCTCCTTTGTGGGATATCCTCATTATATCCAAAGCCATGCCTCCTGTCGATTACAAAAGCGTCACCTGTCAAAATGCTATTCAAACCATATTTTTTGTAATATATACTTGACAAATTGTCTGATAAGTGATAGGATACCAGCGAGTTGAGAAAGGAGCGGTCGTTATGGATCCATATGTGGCAGAAGTTCTGGTGGGAATCGGCTCGGCAGCCGTGGTCATAGCCGTTATGGCTGCGGTGCGAAAAAACCAGGGCCAACCCAAGGCGGAGTATGACGAACGGCAGCTGGCCGCCCGGGGCATCGCCTACCGGTGGGCGTATATGACGCTGATTTTCAGTCTGCTAGCCGATACCGGCGTGGAGGCCATCTGGGGCCCCTGGGCCAAGCCCGGAGTGGCGGTGTGGATGATGATTTTTCTGTCCGTGGGCGTGTTTGTGGTGGTGTGCGTCCGGCGGGACGCCTATTTTGCCGTGGCCCAGGACCCCAAGGCCAGCCTGTGGCTGTTCGGGGCAGTGGTGGTGCTGCAAATTCCCAACATCATCATCAATCTGCGCAGCGGCGGCTTTGTGGAGGACGGCCTGTTGACCTGGGACGCCCTGTCTCCGGCCAGCGGAGCGCTGTTTCTGGTGCTGACGGTCTGCGCCATCGTCCGGCTGCGGCGGCAGCGGGAGGATGACGAGTCATGAAGAATCTTCGGCTGAAATCGGCCCGGGCCGCCAAGGATCTGAGCCAGCAGCAGCTGGCGGACCTGGTGTCCGTGTCCCGGCAGACCATCAACGCCATCGAAAAGGGGGACTATAACCCCACCATCCGCCTGTGCATCTCCATTTGCCGGGCGCTGGGTAAAACATTGGACGAATTATTCTGGGAGGAGGAAGAACAATGAGCCTGGTCGTAAAGGACCTGACGAAACGGTACGGGGATAAGGTGGTGGTAGACCATCTGTCCTTTGCCATGTCCCAGCCGGGGGTATACGCCCTGCTGGGCACCAACGGTGCAGGAAAGACCACCAGCATCCGGATGATGCTGAACATGCTGTCCCGGGACGGCGGGCAGGTGCTGTGGAACGGAGAGCCTCTGGACATCAGCCGCTGCAACGTGGGCTATCTGGCGGAGGAGCGGGGGCTTTATCCCAAGTACGCGCTGATGGATCAGCTGCTGTACTTCGCGTCCCTGCGGGACGTGCCCCGGGCGGAGGCCAAGCGCCGCATCCGCTATTGGGCGGAGCGCCTGGAGGTGACGGAATACCTCTACCCCAACGCGGCAAAGCCTGAGGCGGCGCTGATGGGCCGGCGGCGGAGCATGCTGGGCGGCGGGGCCAAGCGGGAAATGCCCAAGCGTCCGGACCAGCTGTCCAAGGGCAATCAGCAGAAGATCCAGCTGATGGCGGCCCTGCTGTCGGACCCGGAGCTGCTGATCCTGGACGAACCTCTGTCGGGCCTGGACCCCATTAACGCGGACCTGTTCAAGGGGATCATCCGCGAGGAGATCGCCGCCGGGAAATACCTGATTATGTCCAGCCACCAGATGGCCACGGTGGAGGAATTCTGCACGGACCTGACCATTCTGGACCGGTCCAAAACGGTGCTGCAGGGCCACCTCAACGATATCAAGCGCAGCTATGGCCGGGTGCATCTGCAGCTGAAAACCGAATCGGACCCGGCGCCGTACATTGCCGAATGCGGGGCGCAGATCGTCACACAGAAGGAATTTGAGTATCAGCTGAAGGTCACCGGTGCGCAGCAGGCCAACCGTCTGCTGGCCCGGCTGACCCAGGCAGGAGTACCGGTGGTGCTGTTCAACCTGCGTGAGCCGTCGCTGCACGAGATCTTCGTGGAAACCGTAGGGGGTGAGTCTGATGCGTGACCTGTCCGGAACCGGCCAGGTATACCGCTTCACCCTGTCGCAGCTGCTGAAAAGCAATGCAAACCGGATAACACTGCTTCTCATGGTGCTGCTGGCGGCGGTGAGCATGCCGCTGACGGCGCTGATGCGCGGCGAGTCTCCGGAGGTATCGGATACCAGCAGCCTGACGGCGGTGCGGCTGGAAAACCGCACCGCTTTGGACCTGGATTTTTCCGGAGATTCCTACTGGGCGGATACGGTCTTTTCCGCCGGCGCAGAGGACCCCGACGCCGTGGTCACCGTCAGCGGTGACGTCACCGGCTATCAGGTGGCGGTAAGCGGTGCGGACGACGTAGACCAGAGCGAGCTGCGGCTGCTGGCAGACGCCGTGCAGACGGCGGTCCGGGATGCCTGCGTCCGTGCGGCGGGGCTGACGGAGCAGCAGCTGGCTCAGCTGGAAGGCTCCCCTCTGCCGGAGGAAAATTTTGACGGCAGCCGCTTTTGGGTCCAGTATGGGTATTCCATCCTGGCTATGATGGTGTGCCTGATGAGTGCGTCCTATGTGATCCGGGCCGTGGTGGAGGAAAAGGACTCCAGGCTGGTGGAGCTGCTGCTGGTCAGCGTAAAGCCCATGGCCCTGCTGGCCGGAAAGATTCTGGCGGTGATGGCGTTCACCTTCGGCTGGCTGCTGGCTATGCTGGCGGGCTTCGGGGTGTCCTGCGGCCTGACGGCTGCGCTGATGGGCTCCGATGTCCTGCACCGGCAGCTGTCCGGTGTGCTGGCGGCGCTGCCCCAGGCGGCGCCGGATGTCTGGCACCTGGTGAGCCTGCTGGCGGTACTGCTGGTGTCGCTGGCGCTTGGTTACCTGACCATGTCCATCATCGGCGGCGTGGCCGGCGCCTGCTGCTCCGGCATGGAGGAGGCCGGCGAGGCCACGGGACCCGTGATGCTGCTGACCATGGCCGGGTATCTGGCCTCCTGCGTGGTAGGCGGCGTGCCCTCGGGAACGGTGGCGGTATTTGCCGCCCTGTGCCCGGTGCTGAGCATTTTCTGCGCGCCGGTGCAGTTTGCCTGCGGCAATGTGTCCATTTGGCTGGTGCTTCTGTCCTGGCTTATCCAGGCGGCTGTGATCTTCGGGCTGCTGACGCTGGCTGCCCGGGTATATGCGGGCCTCATCGTCCACCGGGGCAGCCGGGTAAAATGGCGTGAGGTATTTTCCATGGCGAAGGGAGGCGCTGCGCGATGAAACAATACAAAGGCATGGGCCGGGTGTTTTCCTTCACCCTGATCCAGCAGGTGCGCCAGAAGGGCTGGCGCACTACTACCCTGCTGCTGGCTCTGGCGTGCCTGATCATTCCCATCGTCTCCCTGACAGCAGCGGCACAGCACCAGAAAAATGCCGCCCCGGATCAGAATGTGACGGTCTGGGAAAGCTACGACCAGGACGTCCTGGACAGCGCCGGGCTGACGTCCCGGCAGCAGGAGCTGCTGACGGTCCGCGTGGACGTGTCCGTCACCGGCGGGCGCACCGGCGAGGGTCAGGCGGCCGATGTGCTGTCCATGGTGCTGCCCTTTGTGTCGCTGATGCTCCTTTACTTCCTGGTGCTGCTGTACGGCCAGGGAACGGCGGCCAGCGTGCTCCTGGAAAAAACCTCCAAGCTCATGGACCTGTTTCTGGTGTCCGTGGAGCCCACGGCCATGGTGCTGGGAAAGGTATTGGCCACGGCTCTGGCGGGGCTTTTGCAGCTGGCCGTATGGATTCTGAGCCTAATGGGCGGCTTCGCCGCCGGCGGCGCTCTGGCCCGGCAGACGGCCCCCGGCGTAACGCTGCCGCTGCTGGAGGTGCTGCGCGGTGCGGGCCGGCTGGCGGGTCTGTTCAGTGTTCCGGCTATGCTGGAGGCCGTTGGGCTGCTGCTGGCAGGCTTCCTGCTGTATTGCAGTCTGTCCGCCATCGGCGGCTCCCTGGCCGGGAAGGCCGAGGATCTGTCCAGCACCAACGTGCTGTTTTCCCTGGTGCTGGTGGCCAGCTTCCTGTGCTGCATGTTCGCCGGAGGCATGGACGGCATGACCTCCTCTGCCCGGTGGCTGGATTATGTGCCGTTCACCGCCGTGCTGGTAACGCCCAGCCGGGTCCTGCTGGGGCAGACGTCCCTGATGGGGGGCCTTGTGTCCCTGGTGCTGGTGGTCGCCTGCGCCGGACTGCTGACGGCCCTGGCAGGCCGTGTGTACCGGCTGATGTCCCTGTATAAGGGGAACCCGCCTTCCCTCCGGCGCGTACTCCGGATGCTGCGGGAGAAATAAAAAACCGCCTCAGGCGATCCAGCAGGATCGTCTGAGGCGGTTTTTCCTTGCGGACTGCAAGCCCCGCAAGCCGAAGATCAGGTAAGCTTTTCCTTACCTGGCATAGTGCAGAGAGAACTCTCTATATGTTGAAAAATCGTCCATTCACTTTCTGTATACGAAAATGGGGTCAAATTCCTGAGTACATGCAGGAATTTTTAGTGGATATAAAAGCGGAATTTGACAATTATAGAAGTTTTTTGGGACAAAGTGAGGAAAATGGCCCAAAATTGCCATGGATAGTGGAACGCATGGTCGACTGTTTGAAGCATCATCATGTATCTGTGTGAATACATGATTGAAAAGCATAGCAGCAGAATAACCAAATTGCACAAAGAATTTTCTGCAATACTGCCTATGTCTGTACAGGTTGACAACACCGACAAGGCATGTTAAGCTGAAACCAACGATTCAGCAGGGAAAAGTGCAGCGCCGGTTCCCCGGCAGGCCGGAGCAGTTGGCGGCAGGCCCAGGAGCGGAGCGGCAGCTCCCGCTGAACGACCACCAAGGACCACCATGGAAAAGAAAGAGAAGAAAAGGAGAAAACTATGCAGCACAAAAGATCCCGTCTGACGACGAAGATCCTGGCGTTTGTCCTGATCCTCGCTCTCGTATTCCCCGCATCTGCGTTTGCAAGCGTTGCAGACGTGGCGAAGGACACTCGTGCCCCTGGCAAGTCCCTGGCAAATACCTATCCCGCATACACCGACATCGACTGGCAGATCTCCCTGGCGGAGAATGCCCAGGCGGAGGTCACCGTTCCTACCAACATGACGGAGGAAGAGCTGGGCGCCGCTATGAGCGGCGGCCTGACCCTGTCCCTGGACCGCGACAGCACCCGCGGCTATCTGGACCCCGAAAAGTTCCCCTATCCCTACCAGGGCGGTGCTCTGGACACCTGGATGACCCAGTGGAAGCAGGACAAGCAGCCCCAGAACCTGTTCCGCATTACGGATATGGGCATGTCTGCCGATGAGTCGGGCAAGGTCACTCTGAAGCTGTGGATCGACATCAACTGCTACTTCGGCAACCGCTCCGGCAACGTGGATTTCAGCGCTCCGCACAGCAACGGCGGTGCGTATCTGGATCTGTGCGGCTACTATACCCTGAATGTGACCGCCGGTGACGAGGCGGTAGGCTCCATTCACACCAAGATTGTTCCCTATGACAGCTTCCGTACCGTGTATGAGCTGTATGACGACATCGACGCCCTGGCCGCCACGGATACCGACCTGTATGTGGCCAAGGAGTCCATGGGCCAGACCACCGTGGACGGCTACGACATGCCTTATCTGATCGTTGCCGACTCCAAGGAGTCTGTGGACAAGTGGCTGGCATACACCGACCTGGTGGAATCCGACCCCGACCTGGCGCTGACCAAGCTGGCCAACGGCGACTTTGACGATCTGCGGGTCCCCATGTTCGCCTCCAACGTTCATTCCAACGAGAATGCCGCCGTCAATGGTATCCTGGAGTTTGCCCACCTCCTGCTGGAGAATGAGACCATCAGCGTCAACACCCTGGAGGGCTTCACCGAGGCCGGTCAGGCCCAGCTGAAGGCCGAGATGGAAAAGCAGGGCGCAGCCGTTCCCGAGCAGATCAAAGATTTTGCCTCCTACATTGGCTTTATCCGCGGCGAGAATGGCTATAAGGCCAACGGCAGCCTGTATTCCGGCCAGCTGGACCTGGAGGAGTATTACAACGTTAAGAATAATGAGGTCAACGTCAAGGAACTGCTGGGCGACGTATTCATGGTCATCGTTCCCGAGCAGAATATCGAGGGTTACGAGCACATGACCCGTACCACCAGCCAGGGCTATGACCCCAACCGCGACGAGGCCAACCAGACCCTGTTTGAGGATTCCAACGCTATGGCCCTGGTGAACAAGTTCAACCCCATGGTGTTCACCGAGATCCACGGCCGCGTGGAGGCCATGCTCATCGAGCCCTGCACGCCTCCTCACGAGCCCAACTATGAGTACGACCTGATCGCCAAGCAGTTCATCCAGCTGGGCGAGGCCGTGGGTATGGGCGCTATTGCCAACAACCCCGACCACAACAGCTTTGAGATGCCCTATCGTGATTTCCTGCGGGTAGACAAGGATTCCCCCTCCGGTGTGGCCTGGACCGAGCCCTGGGATGACATGACCACCGCCTACGGCTCCCAGTTCCCCGTCCTGATCGGTACCGCCGGTATCACCTGGGAGCTGCCCGTGTACAGCGACGTCAGCTCCGAGCTGGTGGTGCCTTACGGTCTGATGACCCAGGCGATGTACATCCAGAACCATAAGATCGACATGCTGACCACCCAGGCCAAGCTGTTCTCCCGCGGCGTCAACAACACCAACTCCAATGAGTTCGTGGCTCCCTGGTATGTGGACCAGTACGACCGGGTCGGCGAGCAGGCGGACCTGATGCGCCCTGTGTATGACGGCGAGGGCCAGAACGGCAACTTCTATCCCGAGTGCTACATCATTCCCATGGACAGCGCCAACCAGAAGAACCTGTATGACGCCGCCGTTGAGATGAAGTATCTGACCCGCAACGACGTGAAGGTCAACGTGGCCTCCAAGGAGTTCACCTATGACGGCGTGACCTATCCCGCCGGCACCATGGTGGTGTCCATGTATCAGGCCAAGCGCTCCCTGGCCAACAGCCAGCTGTTTAACGGCACCTTCATCAACGTATGGCGGGGCCTGTATTCCGAGAGCTTTGCCCAGCGCAGCAACGCCCGCGGCTATGACCGCATCATCGTGGCCGAGCCCGCTGCCTACAAGACCATTATGGCTGCCTGCCCCGAGACCATCAGCTATGACAAGGCAGTGACCTATCTGGCCACCTTCGCCGCTCAGTTTGAGGGCGTGGAGAATGCCGATGTCATCATCGACAATGTGTCCAACGATTCCGCCGCCGCTGTCAACGCGCTGCTGCGGGCCGGCAAGACCGTTGCCATGATCACCGAGGGCGACGAGAAGGGCAACTTCATCTGCTCTTACGAGGACTTCCTCACCATCGCCAAGGACTATGTTATCACTGCCACCGGCGTGTACGGCGCGAACTACAAGGCCGCCGTGATCCTGAATCCTCTGGTGTTCCTGCCCGGCAAGCCTGCCAATAACACCTCCGGCTATGTGGAGACCACCCTGCGCTCCGGCTCCTACAACTACCGCTTCGACTGGCTGGCTCTGACCGCCATGGGCTTCACCATGACCGAGGACCTGAGCAAGGCCAACGTCATCGTGGGCTCCCAGAAGCTCAGCGATGAGGCCCTGGGCGCTGTGAAGGCCGGTACTCCCTATATGGCCTACGGCACCACTGCTTTCAGAGGAGAAGGCAACTTCCTGCTGGGTCTGGGTGTGAAGCTCGATTCCTGCACCATGGGCACCGACTTCCTGGGCCGCGTGGTGTATCCCAACAACACCCTGGTCAACGCCAGCTACATCAACGAAGCTGACGACGTGATGTACGAGTACGGCACCAACTGGTTCACCAAGATTCCCGAAGGCGCTACCGTTCTGGTGCAGAACGCCGGCAAGACCCCGCTGCAGGGCTGCATCTGCCTGACGGACGATGAGTTGACCGAGCAGTTCAACCAGTACAACAACGGCGTGGTGGGCTTCGAGTATCAGAGCGGCAAGCTGGACATCGCCCTGTTTGCCAACGTCCTGAACCACAAGATTCACCAGACCGACGAGTACACCTTCATCAGCAACTTCATCTTCTCCCGCAGCCTCACTGAGACGGCCTACGAGGGCGTTGCCCAGCCCGAGAATCCCGATCCCGTGAACCCCGGCAAGCCCGAGGAGCCCGGCAAGCCCGACGCCCCCAAGACCGGCGACACCAGCAGCATCATCGTTTGGGTTCTGGCTGCTTCCTTCACCGTGGTGATGATCCCCATGACCGTCACCCTGAAGCGCAAGGCCCGCTGAAAAGTCAACCGAAACCACACAGTCCCGCCCAACTGGCTGTGACGGCTTCCGCCGAACTCTCAACTGCATAAAAGAGGAGGCCCCGGACAAAAGTCCGGGGTCTCCTCTCAGCTTGTCAAAAAAGGGCGGTGCCTTTTTTGACAAAAGAGATTTCGTTCCGACCCGCGCATTTTCAAAGCTTTCATAAAGGTTCTGAAAATGCAGTGATTGAAAGTGAAAGACTCCCCGGACGGGTTTCTTTCGCAACGATCTTTCTTCCAAAAGGCGGAGGCGATCTCTTTTTCACGGCAGCGCCCCCCCATGAGGCTTCCTTTGGGCGTGTATGCCGCAAAAAATACTTCGTACGATCCTCGCCCCAGAGGAGCCGATCTCTGCAGACCCGACGGTTAAGGAACATACGTCCGACAGCCCAACGGTGGATGCGGGGCCTGCGGCCAATCTGCGGGCCTTATTGTCTCTATACGTTTGTCACGCAGCCGTTATTTGGCAGCGGCAGCCTTCTTGCTGTTGCGGGACAGGGCCTGGATGCCCTCCACCACCAGTACGATGGCCAGAACCACCAGCAGGATGGCGATGATCGCACGGACATAGAACCAGGCAACACCCTCGCCGCCGGCAGCGATGCCAACGAACTGAGCCTTGATGGTGAACACCAGAGAGGTCAGGGTCACGATCAGCATGAAGAACATGGGGAAGTAGAACATCTTGTTGTTGCGGCCGATCTTGCCCAGCCAGCAGCACACAGCCAGCAGGCCCAGGGCAGCCAGCAGCTGGTTGGCAGCGCCGAACAGAGCCCAGATCTTGGCATAGCCGGTCATACCCAGAGCCACACCGGCAACCACGGTAATAGCGGTGGCCACATAGGGATTGGTCAGGGCCTTCTTCCAGCCGGGCATGGTCTCGCGGGTCTCGCCGGGGTTGGTGAAGAACTCCTGGAACATGTAGCGGGCCAGACGGGTAGCGGTATCCACGGAGGTCAGGCAGAAGGCGGACACGGCCAGGATCAGCATGGAATACACCACGTTGTAGCAGCCGTCGCCGAACACCTTGGAGAACATGGAGGCCAGGCCGGTGGCGAACACCACGGTGGGGGTCACGGTGGTGCCGTCAGCATACTGGCTCCAGATGTAACCGACAGCGCACACGGAGATCAGGGCCAGAGCACACTCGATCAGCATACCGCCGTAGGCGATGGGCTTGGCGTCCTTCTCCTGGTCCAGCTGCTTGGACGTGGTGCCGGAGCCCACCAGGGAGTGGAAGCCGGACACAGCGCCGCAGGCGATGGTCACGAACAGAGCGGGGAACATATAGCCCAGGGAGGTGCCGGAGGGAGCCAGCGTGTCCTTGAAGCCGGTGAAGGCGGGCATGTCCACGGTGGGGTGGCAGCCGATGATGCCCACCACGGCCAGGACCATCATGGCGTACAGCAGGAAGGAGCTCAGGTAGTCGCGGGGCTGCAGCAGGATCCAGACAGGGGTGACAGACGCAACGGCGATGTACACGCCCACGATGATCATCCACGTGTTGCCGCTGAGGTAAATGGGGTGCCACTGGAGGCCGATGTACATGCACACGGCAATGCCGATGACGCCGATGACGGTGGAAATACCCAGAGGCGCATTCCGGCGATAGACAAAGAAGCCGAACAGAATGGCCAGCAGGATGAACATGATGGAGATGATGGCGGTGGAGGCGTTGGCGGTGGAAGCGGCCTTATCCAGCACGCCGTCCACATAGGTGGCCTTGAAGGTGTTGGCCACGATGGAGGCAAAGGCAGCCACCACCAGGATCAGGGTCAGGTATGCGAAGATGATGAACAGCTTCTTGGCCCGGGCGCCGATGGCGTCGCCGATGACCTCGCCGATGGATTCGCCCTTATGGCGAATGGAGGCGAACAGGGCGCCGAAATCATGGACGCCGCCGAAGAAGATGCCGCCGATCAGGACCCACAGCATAACGGGGACCCAGCCGAACACAGCGGCCTGGATGGGGCCGTTGATGGGGCCTGCGCCGGCGATAGAGGAAAAGTGATGGCCCATCAGAACGGGAGCCTTGGCGGGACAGTAGTCCTTACCGTCCTCCAGCTCATGGGCGGGGGTGACGCGGGAGTTATCCACGCCCCACTTCTTGGCCAGCCAGCCGCCGTAGAAAATATATCCTACGATCAGCACGACAACGCCAATGATCAGGAACAAAGCAGCATTCATAAACTTCTCTCCTTTCGAAATATTTTTCTCTTTTGCTTATGAAACAGGGCTCTTTTGAGCACCTGCGCTGCACTGTGTCCGCTGGCGTTGGTGCTGACCGATTCCTCCGGCAGCACCACCAGAGCGGTGTGAAAATCCATCCATCCCCAATACGACAGCCGGAAGCTCTGATACCGGTGGCACCGCTTCAGGGCCTTCCGGGCCTCCGGGTCGCAGGAGTCGCACAGGAAGATGGCGGAGATATAGGTATACATGTGGTTGGGGCCAGGCTGGATGCGGGCCATGCCCTGTTCGTATGCCAGAAGCTCGCACTGCTGATAAATCTCCTTCGTCAGGTGCGGAACGCTGAACAGATACACATATTCAAAGCTGTTGGCCTCCCACAGCTTTGCTTTCTTGGACAGCACATATTTGGAGTTATGGACATAAAAGTCCATCTTCGCCGTCAGAGGAAGCTCCTCTTCCCCGCATCGGGTGATGTCAAAGCTGCCGCCGTACACGTCGCACAGCCGGGAAACCGCATCGTCTCGTGTCATGATCCCGCCCCCTTTTCCTCTGATCTGCCTTTAACAGGTTCTAAACGCCCGGTTTTGCTGCTTCTGCAATTTTCTACGAAAAAACGAAATCCGAAAAAAGTTGGCTTTTTCCGGAGTGAACATTGATTCTGTGAAATTGTGCATCGAAAAATCACATTTCATACTATATACCTCTGTTTTTCATCTTGCAAGATGGAATAATGGACAATCTTTAAGTGTTAATTTTGTGTAAATTTTTAGTTGTTTTGTGTATAGAAAAATGCTAAGATAAAAGAACACGACACCCCGGCCGGGATGTCGTGTTTTTGTTTGCAATTGTATCTGATTTCTACTCCGGCAACGTTTTCTTTTGCCCAAGACCGATGCGAATTTCCGTCCCCTGGTTGGGAACGGAGCTGGCCCGGATGGTGTGTCCCAGGTTTCCGCAGATCCGGCGGCAAAGGTACAGCCCGATGCCGCTGGCCCGCCTGTCCCGCCGCCCGTTGACCCCTGTGAAGCCCTGTTCAAAGATCCGGGGCAGGTCCTCTGCTGCGATGCCCATGCCGGTGTCGCGGATGCACAGGTCATCTCCGTCCATGGCGATGGTCACGGAGCCGCTGGCGGTGTATTTCAGGGCGTTGGACAGCACCTGCTCTACCACAAAGCCCAGCCATTTGCCGTCAGTCACCACGGTGTGGTCCAGTGGCTGGTATCCCAGCCGCAGCCGCCGGCGGATAAACTCCCCGGCGAAGCGCCGCACCGCCGGACGCACAATGTCGTCCAGGCTGTGCCGCCGGATGACATAGTCCGTGGTGCTGCTGTCCAGCCGCAGGAATACCAGCACCATCTCCACATATTGCTCCACCCGCATCAGATCCCCGGACAGGGACCTGGCCAGGTCGGAGTCCTCGTTCTGCAGCGTCAGCCGCATGGACGCAATGGGCGTTTTGATCTGGTGGGCCCACAGAGTATAGTAGTCCACCATGTCGCCGTACCGGCGCTGGGCCTGGGACTGTATCTGCCGGCGGCTTTCCTCCAGCAGGGCCACAAGCTGCCGGTAGTCCTCCCGCTCCACGGTGTCTGCCGGGGGCAGGGACGCGGCGATCTCGTCCGGCAGCCGCAGTACGCGCTCCATCTGCCGGTGCCGCCGAAGGGCCTGGCGGTAATCCGCCGCCAGCAGGATGCTCCCGGCCACGGCACACAGCAAAAACGGGTATGCCACCGCCTGGACAGGCAGACTGTACAGGGCGAACGTGACGGCGAACAGACCGCCGAACAGTAGGAAAGTCAGCAGCACGCCCCGGCGCTGCCGCAGATAGCTTCGCACCATGGCCGTCACCCCACCATGTAGCCCAGGCCCACCCGGGTGGTAATGAATCCCGGCAGTCCTGCGGCGTCCAGTTTTTTCCGCAGCCGCCCGATGTTCACCGTCAGGGTATTTTCGTCCACGAAGCTGTCGGTTTCCCACAGGCGCTCCATGAGCTTCTCGCGGCTCACCACCCGGCCCTTGCTCTGCATCAGGCACAGCAGGATGCGGTACTCGTTTTTCGTCAGGGACACCCGCTGTCCCTGATACGTCAGGGTGTTGTCCCCGGTGTTCAGCAGCGCGCCGCGATGCTCCAGCACCGGGGCCGACGCGCCGAAGTCATAGGTCCGGCGCAGCAGAGCCTGGATCTTGGCCATGAGCACGCTTTGATCGAAGGGCTTGGTGATAAAGTCGTCAGCGCCCAGGTTCATGGCCATGATGATGTTCATATTGTCCGCCGCCGACGAGATAAAAATCACCGGAACCCGGGATACCCGCCGGATCTCCGTACACCAGTGGTACCCATCGAAGCAGGGCAGGCCAATGTCCAGCAGTACCAGATGGGGATCGAATTCCGCAAATTCCTCCATGACGTGCCGCAGATCCCGGACCTGCCGCACCTGTAAATTCCACAGCTCTCCCTGGGTCTGCACCGCCTGGGCAATGCCCCGGTCATCCTCCACCATCAGCACCCGATATGCCGCGTATGCCTCCATGCACTCGCCTCCCTTGCCTGTTTTTCCCATTGTAGCAAAATCTTCCCGGCATTACAAGAAGAAACAGCCGCCCCGAAGGGCGGCTGAGACTGTCAAAAAAGCCTCGCAGAGTTCGCGGCCCGCAGGCCGCGAATAAGGTTTGATCCATTTTTC
>OBCY01000013.1_pt1 | contig 55532 bp, 53 predicted proteins | sample 1496051 | NCBI WGS metagenome assembly OBCY01 (sample SAMN01760917, study PRJEB22395) | human gut metagenome | reverse complement strand
CGCATCCAGTGGCGGCGCCAGAGGCTGGTATACCGGTCGTTGGCCCCCAGCACCACCTGCTCGCCCTCCTTCACCACCCGGCCCTGTCCGTCAAACCGTGCGTTGAAGGCGGCCTTTTTGCCGCACCAGCAGACGGTCTTGACCTCCTCCAGCTTGTCCGCCATAGCCAGCAGATAATAGCTGCCCTCGAACAGCTGGCCCCGGAAGTCTGCCTTCAGGCCGTAGCACAGCACGGGGATGCCGCAGTCGTCCACCAGGTGGACCAGGTAAAATACCTCATCCTTGGTGAGAAACTGGGCCTCGTCAATGATGATGCAGGCGTATTTCTGCAATTCCTCATCGGGCCGGGCCCGCATTTCGTCAAAATACACACAGGGATGGGTCAGGCCGATGCGGGAGGTAACCATGTGATCTCCGTCCCGGGTGTCCAGGCGGGGCTTCACCATCAGGGTCTCCTGGCCCCGCTCCTCGTAATTGAACCGCGCCATCAGAGCGTTGGCGGTTTTGCTGGAGCCCATGGCCCCGTATTTGAAATAAAGCTGCGCCATCGTCATTCTCCTTCTGCGGGCAGGGCCCGCGTGAATTTTTCAAAGGCGGAGGGCACCGCCAGCCGGGCCCGTATAGTCCCATCGGCCCAGAGCCAATCCTCCGGCCCCCGGCCCTCCACCTGCACCAGGTAGCCGGTCATGTCCCAGCGGATGTGGGTGAACAGGTGCCTGGCCTCCAGCTGCCGCAGCCACCGGTGGGCCGTCAGGCCCCAGGCGCGCAGCTGCTGCGCCGCCTGTTCCTCCGTCAGCCGTCCGGGAACATGGGGATATTCCCACAGCCCCGCCAGAAGTCCGGTATCCGGCCGCTGCCGCAGGGCCACCCCCTCCGGCCCCAGCAGCAGGAACACGGTTTTTTCCTCCCGGCGCTTCTCCTTCTTCGGGGCCCGCACCGGCAGCTCCCGCTGGCAGCCCTGCTCCCGGGCGGCGCAGAATGCCGCCGCCGGGCAGCTATCGCACAGGGGCGCGCTGTTGGGCAGGCACACCCCGGCTCCCAGGTCCATCAGCGCCTGGTTGAAGGCCCCCGGGGCTTCCCGTGGCATAGCCGCCTCCATCCACCGCCGGAACTGCCGCCGGTTTTTCTGGTCCAGAATGTCCAGCCGGCAGCCGCCTACCCGGGCCGCCACCCGCAGCACGTTGCCGTCCACTGCTGGGACAGGCTCCCCAAAGGCGATGGACAAAATGGCTCCGGCGGTATAGTCCCCGATGCCGGGCAGGGCGGTCAGCTCCTCATACGTCCGGGGAAACGCCCCGCCGTACTGCTCCGCGACGATCTGCGCCGCCCGGCGCAGATTCCGGGCCCGGCTGTAATAGCCCAGGCCCTCCCACAGCTTCATCAGCTGCCCCTCGTCGCAGGCGGCCAAAGCCTCCACCGACGGGTACGCCGCCATGAACCGCTGAAAATACGGGATCACCGCCGCCACCCGGGTCTGCTGCAGCATGATCTCCGACACCCAGGTCCGATAGGCGGACACCTGCTCCCGCCAGGGCAGCACCCGGCGGTTTTCCCGGTACCAGGGCAGCAGCACCCCGGGCAGCCGGTTGAGTTTTTCCTGTATTGCATCCATATCCTAAAACCTCGCGGCATAGCCGCACCGGCGGCACAGCTCCTCCGCCGGACGGCGGCGGGAGAAGCCCTCCCGGATGGCCGCCGCCCGTGGCGATGCCAGAATCTCCTCCACCGGCTGGTCAAACAGATTCCCCAGGGCCATGCGTCCCTCTCCGTCCAGGCAGCAGGGCACCGCCGTGCCGTCGCACAAAACAGCCAGCTGCTGCCGCAGCCCGTGGCAGAACTCCGTGCCGCTCTCCGGAGCCTCCGGGTCCGGCCAATCAAATTTTTCCGCCTGCTCCAGGAAAACATTCGCGGAAAGCCTCCGGTTCCCCCGGCGGTCCGTGGGGATAGACAGCACGTCCCGGCCCAGCTGTTCCCCCAGGAAGGCCAGCACCTGACCGTTGCAGCTGTCCCGCCCGCCGATGTTCCACAGGCGCAGGGCACACAGAGTCCCCTCCGCCGAGGCCCGGCGGCAGAAATCCCACACGCCGGAAAGATATTCCTCCATGCTGCCGGGGCAGTCGTTTCCCTCGAAGCTGTGGAGGGATACGCTGACCTTATGCACACCGGACAGGGCCTGTCCCCGCCGGGGCAGCAGCGTCCCGTTGGTGGTAACACACACCCGGAAGCCCAGCTCCCGGGCAACGGCCAGGAGCTCCTCCAGCTGCGGGTGCAGCAGCGGCTCCCCCATCACATGGAGGTACAGATACTCCGTGTGGCCGCGGAGCCTTTCCGCCAGGATCCGGAACTCCGCCGGGGCCAGGAACCGCGCCGGGCGGCCGGTGCCGGGGCAGAAAGAACAGGAGAGATTGCACACATTGGTAATCTCCACATATACCCGCTTGAACACATCGCCGCCCCCTTTCCCAGCACTTGAATTGTTATTTTACCACGTTTTCGCCCTTTTGCATAGCGCCGGGAACCAAATGTTCAAAAAAAGGTAATGACTTTTCACCCGCAATCGGTTACAATAGAGCCACTTGAATCGTATTGGAGGAATTTCCCCTTGAAAAAGCTCTATGACGCCGCCGACCGCTTCTGCGCCCGGCATCCCCGGTTCGGTATTCCGGACCTTATGCGCTGGATCGTCATCGGCAATGTGGTGGTCTATGTGCTGATGCTGCTGACCATGCGCACCGACGCCAATGCCGTGAGCTTCCTGTATCTCAACGGCAGCAAGGTGCTCCACGGGGAGCTCTGGCGCATCGTCACCTTTATTTTCGTCCCCACCAGCTCCAGTCCCCTCCGACTGGCCCTCAGCCTGTATCTTTACTACTGGATCGGCTCGTCCCTGGAGCGCCAGTGGGGCACCGCCCGCTTCAACCTCTATTACTGGAGCGGCGTGCTTCTGACGGTGATCGCCACCCTGGCCGCCTCCGCCATTTCCGGCGTGGGCTATTCCGTGGGTGGAACGGGATATGTGAACCTGTCCATGTTCCTGGCCTTTGCCTTCCTATATCCGGATACCCAGCTGCTGCTGCTCTACTTCATCCCCGTGAAGATCAAATGGCTGGCGTGGCTGGATATCGCGGTGTTCGTCATCGGCATTGTGCAGTCCCTGCTGGCAGGCAGCTGGCTGGGAGCCATCCTGCCGGTGGTGGCGCTGCTGAACTTCCTGGTGTTCATCTGGCCCGCTATTGACGCGTTTATCCAGCGCCGGAAATACCGGCACGCGCCCCAGACGGTAAACTTCAAAAAGGCCGTGCGGCAACAGCAGCAGCAAAAGGGCTATCACCACAAATGCGCCGTCTGCGGCCGCACGGACACGGACTATCCCGACCTGCAATTCCGCTATTGCAGCAAATGCGTCGGCTACCGCTGCTTCTGCCAGGACCACATTTTCTCCCACGTCCACTTCACCGAGGAGGACCAATAACCCACCCGCAATCAAAAAAGAGAGCACCGCCGCGGCGGTGCTCTCTTTTTTGCCGTTATTTCTTGTCCTCGGATGTGAAAATCTGTTCAAATTCCTGAGCTGTCATGGTCTCATGCTGGAGCAGGAACTCCGCCACCTCTGTCAGCTGAGGGCGGTATTTTTCCAGGATCTCCGTGCAGCGGCCATAGGCCTCGTCCAGGATGCGGCGGATCTCCCGGTCCATCTCCGCCGCCGTTTCCTCGGAATAGGGGCGGGTCTGGGCCATGGACCGGCCGATGAACACCTCGTCGTGTCCCGCGTCAAAGGCCACGCTGCCCATGCGGTCGGACATGCCGTAGGTCCCCACCATTTTCCGGGCCAGCTGGGTGGCCCGGCTGATGTCGTTGGACGCGCCGGTGGAGATATCTCCCAGCACCAGCTGCTCCGCCGCCCGGCCGCCCAGAAGCCCCGCAATGCTGTTGAGCAGATGGGTGCGGGACAGATAGCTGCGATCCTCGTCGGGCAGGAAGATGGTCATGCCGCCTGCCTGGCCCCGGGGCACAATGGTGATCTGATGCACGGGGTCCAGATCCGGCAGGGTGTGCATCACCACGGCGTGGCCCGCCTCGTGATAGGCGGTGAGCCGGCGCTCGTGCTCGGGGATCACCCGGCTGTGCTTCTCGGGCCCCGCGATGACCTTGATGACGGACTGCTGCAGGTCGGCCATGGTGATGGCCTTCTCGTCCCGGCGTCCGGCCAGCAGGGCCGCCTCGTTCAGCAGGTTTTCCAGGTCTGCGCCGGTAAAGCCGGAGGTGCCCTTGGCCAGCTTCTCCAGGTCCACATCCTCCGCCAGGGGCTTGTTCTTGGCGTGGACGGCCAGGATCTCCTGGCGGCCCTTGATATCCGGCAGGCCCACATACACCTGGCGGTCGAACCGTCCGGGGCGCAGCAGGGCCGGGTCCAGAATGTCCACCCGGTTGGTGGCGGCCAGGACCACCACGCCCTGGTTGGCGGCAAAGCCGTCCATTTCCACCAGCAGCTGATTCAGGGTCTGCTCCCGCTCGTCGTGGCCGCCGCCCAGACCGCTGCCTCTCTGGCGGCCCACGGCGTCGATCTCGTCGATAAAAATGATAGCCGGGGAATTCTGCTTGGCCTGGTGAAACAGGTCCCGGACCCGGGACGCACCCACGCCTACATACATCTCCACAAAATCGGAGCCGGAGATGGAAAGGAATTTCACCCCTGCTTCACCGGCCACGGCCTTGGCCAGCAGGGTCTTGCCGGTGCCCGGAGGGCCCACCAGCAGCACGCCCTTGGGGATGCGGGCCCCCAGGGCCAGGTATTTATCCGGCTGGCGCAGGAACTCCACGATCTCCCGGAGCTCCTCCTTCTCCTCGTCGGCGCCCGCCACATCACGGAAGGAAACCTTGCTGTCCTGAGGTACGTCCTGGATCCGGGCGTCGCCGAAGTGTGACATCCGGTCCTGGGCCCCGCCGGGGCCTGCCCCGGTCATCCGTGCCATCAGATTCATCAGCAGGATGAATCCCAGAATCACCGCCACATAAGGCAGCAGGATCTGGAGCCAATTGGTAGAGTGGTCGGCGTGATAGGTATAGTCCTTGATGATCCCCTGCTGGTTCTGCTGCACCACCAGATCGTTCAGGTCGTCGTAAAACACCTGGAAATCATACAGATCACAGCTGACGGCGCTGCCGTCCTGGAGCTTGGCTGTGAGCCGGGTGTCGCTGATGGCAAACTCCTGGACCTTCTCGTCCTGAAACAGCTGCCGCAGCTGGGCATAGCTGATGGTGCCGGCACTGCGCATGCCCGTCACCAGGTAGTATACGAAGCATGCAGCCAGCAGCAGGAGCAGCGCGGCCCCCCAGCCGAATTTTCGCTTGGCAGTCAATAAAGGCCCCCCTCTCTTTTAATGAATGACGCGGACGCCCCGCCAGCTGTTGTCCGGCAGGACGGAAATGCCCACCATCACCCGGGCCCGGATGTGGTCCACGGAAATATAAGGTTCGTTCCAGAACCGGGCGTCGTTGGAGCCGGTGCGGTTGTCGCCCATGAAAAAGACGCAGCCTTCCGGCACCTGGAAGCTGGCGTTGGACTGGGTAATGCCCTGCCTGGGCAGATACGCCTCATCCAGCATCTCACCGTTGACATAGGTATAGCCGTCCCGGAACGCGATATCGTCCCCTGGCAGACCCACCACCCGCTTCACCAGCAGCTTGTTCAGCTCGTCGCTCCAGAAGGTGACGATATCCCCCCGCTCCGGCGTGGGGTCCGACACCATATACGGCAGCTGCCACGAAATCAGCAGGGTGTGCTCTGGAATGGTGGTCTCCATGGACCCGGAGGGCACCCAGCTCAGCTGGAAGATCACCTTGAACAGCACCACGATCACCGCAGCGGTAACGATCAGATAGCCCCAGTTGCTCCAAAAGCTGCCCCTGTCCTCCGGGGCCAGGCGTTTGCCCCCAATGGGGCGCCTCTCTTGTTCTTCCACAGGAATGCTCCTCCCTTCCTCCACTGGGCTGATGCCCGATTGTTACTTGGCATAGACCTCCGGCTTCAGAACGCCGATATAGGGCATATTGCGGTACTGCTGGCAGTAATCCAGGCCGTAGCCCACCACGAACTCGTCGGGCACCACGAACCCGGCCAGGTCGGCGGTGATGGCCTTCTCCCGGCGGGCGGGCTTATCCAGCAGAGTAACGATGGTGATGCTCTTGGCCCCCTTGGCCAGCATATAGTCCTTCAAAAAGGCCAGGGTGTTGCCGGAGTCCAGAATGTCCTCCACCACGATGATGTCCCGGCCGTTGATGTCCCGCTGCAGGTCCCGGGTGATCTGGACGCTGCCGGAGGACTTGGTAGCGTTTTTATAAGAGGACAGGCCGATGAATTCCACCTCGCTCTTCAGCTGGGCGGCGCGGACCAGGTCCGCCATAAAGATGAAGCACCCGTTGAGAACGCCCACGAACATGGGGTTCTTGTCGTGGAACCGCTCATACAGCCGGTCGCCCAGCTCCTGGGTGCGGACATGGATCTCGTCCTGGGTGATGAGGACCTTCAGAATATCCTGGTCCATATTGCTCTTAGCCATTGTGGTTTCCTCCATTTGTTGATACAGTAATCTCTGTATATAGGCCGGTTTTCTCCGGCAGAAATTCAACATCCGTGCCCACGCCCCACAGGGCGGCAGGCCGGTCCCCGACGCACAGCACCGGGATGCGCCCGCGCTTTTCCGGAGGAACCCCCCGGTCCGCCAGCAGACGCTTGACGCTGCGCCCGCCCCGGCTGCCAGGCAGGGTCAGCCAGTCGGCCCCCCGATAGGGCCGCACGGAAAGCGCACCGTTTATCTTATCACAGTTCAGCAGGATTGCATCCCTTTTTTGTGAAAAATTTCCCGTGGTTTTCCGGACGAAAATTGTGTATTCTCCCCAAAAATTCTCCCCCGGCTCCAGGGGCATGGGCCCCAGGGGCGGCTCCGGCGGCAGCAGGGTCAGCTTTCCGTTCCGGCACAGGGCCATGGCTCCGGCGGGCAGTGCCGTCATGCCGCCGCCCTCCAGAAGCTCCGCCATAGCCCGGTAGTGGGCGGCGGTGAAGTCCTTTTTCCCCACCGGCAGACGGCCGGCCAGCAGGCGCAGGGCCCTCAGCCGCAGCACCTCCGGCGCGGACAGCAGCCTCTCCCGGCTGGCGGACAGTCCCTCCTGCGGCAGATATGCTGCCGCCAGAGAGTCCAGAAACGCGTCCTCCCGCCGCAACAGCTCCGCCGTGCGGCAGATGCTGGCGGCGGCCCCGGGGTGCAGGGACAGGAGCCCGGGCATGACCTCCCGGCGCAGCCGGTTCCGGCCCAGGGAGGTGTCCCGGTTTGTCTCGTCCTCCACGTGGGACAGGCCGTGGGTTTTCAGGTATGTCTCGATGTCGTCCCGGGACGTTTCCAGCAGGGGGCGGACGATGCGCCCCCGCACCGGCGGAATGCCCGCCAGCCCCTGCATGCCCGTACCCCGGACCAGGTTCAGCAGCACCGTCTCCGCCTGGTCGGCGGCATGGTGGGCGGTGGCAATGCGCTGAGCGCCCAGGCTGTCCGCTGTGCAGCGGAAAAAGTCGTACCGGGCCATGCGTCCGGCCTCCTCCAGGCCGACACCCCGCTGCCGGGCCAGGGCGGGCACGTCCGCCCGCTCCACCGTCAGGGGAACGTCCAACTCCCGGCACAGCTGCCGGACAAAGGCCACGTCCCGGCCTGCCGTGGGCCGCTGGCCGTGGTCCAGATGGGCCGCCGCCACAGAAAAATCCCGGGGCATGGTGGCCAGATAGTGCAGCAGGCACACGGAGTCCCGCCCCCCGGACACGGCCACCAGCATGGTGCCGCCGGAGGGGGGCACCATGCCCCACCGCTCCATAAACGGACGCAGGTCCATTATCCTTCCTCCTGATAGCGGTTTTCCAGGGTGCCGAAGGAGGTGTATTCCGGCAGCCACCGCAGCTCCACCTTGCCGGTCTCGCCGTGGCGGTTTTTGGCCACGATGCACTCGGCGATGTTGCGCTTTTCGGAATCGCTGTTGTAATAATCGTCCCGGTACAGGAACATAACGATGTCGGCGTCCTGCTCGATGGCGCCGGATTCGCGGAGGTCCGACAGCATGGGCCGTTTGTCGTCCCGCTTTTCATTGGCACGGGACAGCTGGGACAGACACAGCACCGGCACCTGCAGCTCTTTAGCCATGATCTTCAGCATACGGCTGATGTCCGACACCGCCTGCTGGCGGTTTTCGCCGCTGTAGCCCTTGCCCCCGGCGGAGGTCATCAATTGCAGATAGTCGATGACCACCAGGCCCAGATCGTCCAGACGGCGGCACTTGGCGTTCATGTCCGCCACCGTCAGCAGGGGGTTATCGTCGATGCGGATGTCCAGCCGGCTGAGGGTAGACGCGCCCTCGGCAATGCGGACCCAGTCGCTCTCCCGCAGGTTGCCGGTAACCAGACGGGTATTGTCGATGAGGCCCTCCCCGGCCAGGAGCCGGGTCACCAGCTGCTCCCGGGACATTTCCAGAGAGAACACGGCCACAGTCTTCTGGGATGCCTTGGCGGCGTTCACCGCCACGTTCAGGCCCATACTGGTCTTGCCCATACCGGGGCGGCCGGCCAGCAGCAGCAGGTCCGACTTATTCAGGCCGTTGATCTTCCGGTCCACGTCGGAAAAGCCGGTGGTCAGCCCCGGCATAGTCTCTCCGCCGGCGGCGGTAAGCTCTCCCAGCCGCTCCAGGACGGATTGCAGCACCACGCTGATGGGCACCATGTTCTGGGCGCTGCGGCCCCGGCGGATGGCATAGATCTTCTGCTCCGCCGCCTCCAGAACCTTGGACGCCTCCCCGGCGCCCTCCTGGACCATGGCGGTGATGTCCGACGCGGCGGCGGCCACCGCCCGCAGCAGGGCCTTTTCCCGGACGATCTGGACATATTCCATGACGTTGGCGCTGGTGGGGGTCACCTCCATCAGCTGGACCAGATAGCTCCGGGTGTCGTCGGTGGACAGGCCCGCCCGCTCCATCTCTCCCGCCACGGTAACGCCGTCGATGGGCTTGGAGTAGACGAACATGGAATAGATGGTCTCGAAGATCTCCCGATTCCGGCGCAGATAGAAGTCCTCCGGCTGGAGCTTATCCATCACGTCCTTAACGCAGTCAGCGTCGATGAGCATAGAGCCCAGCACCGCCTGCTCCGCCTCCGGAGAGTGGGGCATCTGGCGAATCAGCAATTCATCCGTGGGCATGAGAATCCGCTCCTTTCCATAAGCTGTAAGGGTTTTTTGCTTTACTTGGCCTCGCAGACCAGAACATTCACCAGGCCACTGATCTCATAGCCCAGCTTGGCCTTGACCTGGTAGCCGCCGAAGGACTTGATGGCGTCAGGCAGCACCAGCTTCTTGCTGTCCAGCTCCAGGCCGAACTGCTCCTTCAGCGCGGCGGAGATCTCCTTGGTGGTGACGGAGCCGAACAGCTTGCCGCCCTCGCCGCCCTTGCAGGGGATCTTCACCTGAATGCCCTTGAGCTGCTCGGCAATAGCCTGAGCCGCGGCCTTTGCCTCGGCATCGGCCTTGGCCTTGGCCTTTTCCTGCAGGCGCATGGTGTTCATGGCGTCGGCGGTGGCAGGAATGGCGTCGCCCTTGGGCAGCAGGAAGTTGCGGGCATAGCCCTCGGCCACCTCGATCATCTGGCCCTTCTTGCCCTTGCCGCGGATATCCTTCTGTAAGATCACTTTCATGATTGGTTCCTCCTATTTGCTATATTACTTTTCAAAATACTCGTCAATGGCCCGCAGGAGAGCCGTGCGGGCAACGGCAATGTTCGGAGTGTTCAGCTGGCCCCCGGCGGTAGTGGAATTGCCGCCGCCGCCCAGAGCCTCCACAATGACCTGCACGTTGACCTCGCCCAGAGAGCGGGCGGAAATGTACACCCCCTGGTCCTTGGGATACAGGACAAAGGAGGCCCGGATACCCTTGAGGGTCAGCAGCTCGTCGGCGGCCTTGGCGGCCGTCACCCGGTCGCAGGTGGTGTCCAGGGCCGCAATGGCCAGATCCCCGCGGTACAGCTGGGCCTGCCGGATAATGTCGTACCGGGCGATCATGGATTTCAGGTCCCCCTGGAACATCCGCTGCACGTCGGAGGTATCGGCCCCGGCCCGGCGCAGATAGGCCGCCGCCTCAAAGGTGCGGCCGCCGGTGCGGTTGGTGAAATTCTTGGTATCCAGCACGATACCGGCCAGCAGGGCCTCCGCCTCGCACTTGAGGATGTCCCCGGGCTCCACCAGGTATTGCAGCAGCTCCGTCACCAGCTCCGAGGCGGAGGAGGCATAGGGCTCGTGATAATTCAGAGCCATTTTTTCGATATAGCTGCTGCCCCGGCGGTGGTGGTCGATGACCGCCACCCGGTTGCAGGTCTCCAGCAGCTGCTCGGACTCCACGCTGCCGGGGCGGTTGGTGTCCACCACCACCAGCAGGGTGCCGGGCTGGACCTTCAGAAAGGCTTCGCTGCCGGTGATAAAGGCCCCGTGATACTCCGGCTGATCCGCCAGCTTGCGCAGCATAGGGTGAACGGCATTGTTTTCCGTGTCAATGACGATCTGGCACTTTCTGCCCCGCTTGCGGGCAATGCAGCACACGCCCGCCGCCGCGCCCAGGGAATCCATATCCGCATAGCTGTGGCCCATGACGTACACCTGACGGGCGTCGTCCATCAGCTCGCCCAGGGCGTTGGCCATGACCCGGGATTTCACCTTGGTGCGTTTTTCCGTGGTCTTGGCCCGGCCGCCGTAAAACTGGAAGTTCATCCGGTCCTTTACCACCGCCTGGTCGCCGCCGCGGCTCAGGGCCATCTCCAGGGCCATAGACGCATTTTTGAACAGGGCGTCGAAGCTGTCGGCATCCCGGCCCACGCCGATGGACAGAGTGGCCGCCACGCCGCCTGCCGCCACCTCCCGGACGGTATCCAGCACGGCGAACCGGTGCTGGGCATAGTCGGAATAGCTGCGCTCCTCGAATACGAACAGATACCGGTCCCGGTCATAGTGGAGCATCAGGCCGTCGGCTCCGGCGGACCACTGGTCCAGCTTTTCCTCCAGCTGGGCCAGCACGGCGGAGCGCTTGCTCTCGGGGCAAGCCTTCATCAGGTCCTCATAATTGTCCACCATCAGGATGGCCACCACAGGCCGGGTCATCTGCAGGGTCTGGCGCAGCTGCTCGGAATCGGTAACGTCCATCCAATAGGTAGTGGCCATAGTGGAGGGGGTGTCCGGAGTGGGGCGGGTCAGGCCGCCGTACACCCGATAGATCCGGTGGTTCCACACCACGTTCTCCGGGCACTCGTTTTTTCCCTCCAGCAGCCAACGGACGGAAAACGACGGAACCACGGCGTTGAGATGGGCGTCGAACACGCCCTCCTTCTGCTCCGTCAGCTCCAGAAAGCCGTCGTTGCACCACACCACGGCCTGGGTGTCCGCATCGAACACCATCATAGGCAGCGGGGCAAACAGCATGTTGCTGGACCGGGCGGAATCCATGCCGCCGGTGAAGCGGTCCATATACTGGCGCATACTCTGCTGCACGGAGCGGCTGCGCCGCCGGGCGATGATCAGCAGCAGCACCGCCGCTGCCCCCTCGCCGATGGCCAGGCGCACATCAAAGGGGATAGCCGCCAGGGCAAACAGCACCAGGCAGATAAAATACAGGGTGACGTTGGTACGCAGGACGTTGGTGAGCTTTTTGTTCAAGGGTGTTCCCTCCCTCAGGCATACAGGCCCATTTTACATTGATTCCTCATTATACCATAGAATCTCCCGGTCCACAATGGATTTTCGGGGGAATTTTCACCGGCTGGGTGCAAAAGGGCCGGCACTTTGTTCCAGGCGCTTTCCGCCCAGGTACACAGCCTCGGGCTCCAGCTCACCGCCGCAGATCACAAAATCCGCCGCCCGCCCGTCGGCTATGGCGCCGGTTTCGCTTTCCCGGCCGATCACCCGGGCAGGCAGAGCCGTGGCCGCCCAGACGGCCTGCTCCCGAGGAATGCCGAAGGATACGGCCCGGCGCATGCACTGATACAGGTCGACGGCGCTTCCGGCAATGGCGCCGCCGGTCAGCCGGGCCACCCCGCCGGACAGAAGGATCTCCTGGCCGCCCAGGGAGTAGGACCCGTCGGCCATACCGCAGCAGCGCAGGGCGTCAGAGATGAGGCAGATGCGCCCCGGGAACAGCCGAAAAGCCATCCGCACAGCGCTGGGATGGACGTGGATACCGTCGCAGATCAGCTCCGCCGTGACGTTCTCCCGCTCCGATGCGGCCCCAATGGGGCCGGGATGGCGGTGGTGAATGCCGGACATGGCGTTGAACAGGTGGGTCAGATGGGTGGCTCCCGCATCAAACACGGCGGCAGCCTGGTCGTATCCGGCGGCGGTGTGGGCCACGGACACCCGGCATTTTTCCGACGCACGGCGGGTAAACTCCACCGCCCCCGGCAGCTCCGGGGCCACGTCCACAATGCGCAGCAGTCCCTCCGCCGCGTCATACAGCCGCAAAAACCTGTCCCAGTCCGGCAGACGCAGATATGCCGGATTCTGGGAGCCTCGTTTCTCCCGGGAGAGAAACGGTCCCTCCATCTGAATGCCCATCAGTCGGGCCCCGTCCGCAAGGCCCTCCCGGCGCAGCCGCGCCGCAGCGTGAAAGGCCTTATCCAGTGCGTCATAGGGCAGGGTCATGGAGGCCGGAGCGAAGGAGGTGACGCCCCGCCGGGCCAGATACCGGGCCATACGCACCAGGCCCGCATAGTCCCCGTCGGAGAAGTCCGCACCGGCGCAGCCGTGAACGTGGATATCCACCAGCCCCGGGATCACCAGCGCCCCGTCCAGATCCTCCGCCGGGCCCGGGACATCCTCCAGCACATGGGCAAACCGCCCGTTTTCCACAGAGAAGCCTCCCCGGACGAACCCTCCGTCCGCAAAAATCCAACCGTTTTCGTACCGCATATCACGCACCTCCCGCGGGCCGGCCGCGGCCCTCATTTTTCATAGCATACACCATCTCCCGGTCGGAATGCAACCGTCTTTCCGGCCGCAGATCCCGCAATCGGAATTACGCATTGACAATTCGCGCTCCGGATAGTAAAATATAGGCGTATGCCTCCGTAGCTCAGTTGTATAGAGCGACCGCCTCCTAAGCGGTAGGCCACCAGTTAGAGTCTGGTCGGGGGTACCAGTGAGCCGCAGAACCGTCGAGTTTTGCGGCTCTTTGTCTATCAGGCCAACACCACAACGAGAAAGGAATCCGTTATGAAACATCCCCCCAAGCCGCCCCGTCATAACCTCCGGGACCTGGGCCCCATCATCCGCCGTCAGCCGGCTGTGTTTGCCGTATATCTGGTGCTGCGTCTTATCGTTATCGGCACCCTGGTGTCCTCCATCATCCGGCAGGAGTATGAAAGCGCGTTTATCTGCCTGCTGGTGCTGGTGCTGTTCATGCTGCCGTTTTTCATCCAGCAGAACTTCGGCATTGAGCTGCCCTCCACCCTGGAGATCATCATCCTGCTGTTCATCTTCGCGGCGGAAATTCTGGGCGAGCTGGGCTGCTATTTCATCACCTACCCCCACTGGGACTCCATGCTCCACACCACCACCGGCTTTCTCTGCGCCGCCACAGGCTTTGCTCTGATCGATATCCTCAACCGCAACAGCCGCATCAAATTCCAGCTGTCGCCGGTATATGTGGCCCTGGCCGCCTTCTGCTTTTCCATGACCGTGGGCGTTCTGTGGGAGTTTTTCGAGTTTGGCATGGACCGGGTGTTCCACATGGACATGCAGAAGGACACCATTGTCCACTCCGTCACCTCCGTGATGCTGGACCCCACCAACAGCAACATCCCCGTCACCATCGACGATATCACCTCCGTGGCCGTCAACGGCCGGGACCTGGGCTTCGACGGGTATCTGGACATTGGCCTGTACGACACCATGGCGGACCTGTTCGTAAACTTCATCGGCGCCGTGGTGTTCAGCACCATCGGATACTTTTATGTCAAGCACCGGGGCCGGGGAAAGATCGCCCGGGCCTTTATCCCCACCATCGTCGGGGAGACTTCTCCGTCGCCGGAACCCCCGGAAGCGCCGGATGCTCCCCGGGAATAAACCGCATAGCAAAGTGGGAGGGGCAGAGCCCCCCCAGCACAAAACCCCCTCCGCAGCAGCGGAAGAGGTTTTGTCATTATATTGCACTAAATACACATCATCTTGCGCTCACAGCATGGTCACCATGGGAATCACCATGGGGCTGCGCTTGGTATGCTTGAACAGATAGCTGCTGACGGCGGCGCGGACGGTCTTGCACACCTCGCCCTGGTCCTTCCGCCGCCGGGCAGACATGCCGTCCACGGCGTTCTCGGAGATGTCCCGCAGCTCCTGCAAAAGCTCCTCGGATTCCTTGACATATACAAAGCCCCGGGTAACGATCTCCGGCTGGCACAGCAGCCGATGGTCGTGGGAGGACATGGGCAGCACAATGACCACCATGCCGTCCTCGGCCAGGAGCTTCCGGTCGTTGAGGACCACGGCCCCCACATCGCCCACGCCGGAGCCGTCCACAAACACCTCTCCGGCGGGAACGGACGTCTCGCACTTCATGTGCTTGGTGGTCAGCTCGATAACGGAGCCGTTTTCAGCCACGCAGATGCTGTTGGGATCCATGCCCATGGACTCCGCCACCCGCTTGTGGATCTGCAGCATCCGCTGCTCGCCGTGCAGAGGGATGAAGAACCGGGGCTTGGTCAGGGCGTGGATGATCTTCAGCTCCTCCTGGCAGGCGTGGCCGGACACATGCAGCATGTCCGCCTTGTCATACACCACGTCGGCCCCCTTGCGGAACAGCTCGTTGATGACCCGGCCCACCGTCACCTCATTGCCGGGAATGGCGGAGGCGGAAATAATGACCTTGTCCTGGGGGCCGATGTCGATCTGCTTATGGGTGGAGAAGGCCATGCGGTACAGGGCGCTCATTTCCTCGCCCTGGCTGCCGGTGGTGATGATGACCTGCTGCTGGGGCGGCAGGCCCTTGATGCGGTTGATGTCCATCACCGTGCCCTTGGGCAGCTTCATATACCCCAGCTCCGTGGACACCTTCATGATGTTCTCCATGCTGCGGCCGGTGACGGCCACCTTCCGCCCGCAGGCGGCGGCGGCGTCGATGACCTGCTGGATGCGGTGGACATTGCTGGCGAAGGTGGTGACGATAATACGCTTTTTGCACCCGGTGAACTGCCGGATAAACGTCTTGCCCACGGTGCGCTCGCTCATGGTATAGCCCTGGCGCTCCACGTTGGTGGAGTCCGCCAGCAGGGCCAGGACACCCTCCTTGCCCAGGGCGCCGAACCGGGCCAGGTCGATGACCTCCCCGTCGATGGGAGTGGAGTCGATCTTGAAGTCTCCGGTGTGGACCACGGTGCCCATGCGGGTATGGATGGCGAAGGCCACGGAGTCGGCGATGGAGTGGTTCACATGGATGAACTCCACCTGGAACTTGCCGGCCTTCACGGTCTGGCCTGCCTCCACCGTCACCAGCTTGGTGCTGTCCAGCAGCCGGTGCTCCTGGAGCTTCAGCTTGATGAGTCCGGCGGTGAAGCGGGTGCAGTAAATGGGCATGTTGATCTGCTTGAGCACATAGGGGATGGCCCCGATGTGATCCTCGTGGCCATGGGTGATGAACAGGCCCCGCAGCCGGGACTTGTTTTTCACCAGATACGACACATCGGGGATGACGCAGTCGATGCCGTACATGTCGTCGCCGGGGAAGGCCATGCCGCAGTCCACCACGATGATCTCGCCGCCGTACTCATAGGCGGTCATGTTCTTGCCGATCTCATTCAGACCGCCCAGAGGGATGATTTTCAGTTTTTCTGCCATATTTTTTGCAAATTCTCCTTTATAGTGGGTTGTTCTCCCCACGGCACACGCCGCAAAATGGGCGCAGAAAAACCGGGACGCACCCGTCCGCCGGCCGGCCCTGCATCGCCGCCGGAGTCCGGGAATCGCGCCCGTCTGCCGTGTGGATCAAGAGGGAAGCACGGGGAGGGAGTGGACCTCCGGCGCGTCCCGGTTATACATGAACGCATGGGCCCATTGGCCCCGCGCAGCATACAAACAGTCCGTGGATACTCCACGGCTTATATACAGTATAGCACAGTGCCGGCGGTTTGTACAGTCTTTCCCTTCCCTTTTTTCTCCGTTCTCTCGACAGAGAGCAAAAAAACATGCCTGGCAGTTCAGAAATTCGTTGACAGGCGGCACGGAGTGTGGTAGAATAAGTCCTGCGTTTGAGTCTGTCATGCTTTTGCGCGCACGGAGAGATGGCTGAGTGGTTGAAAGCACCGGTCTTGAAAACCGGCGATGTGAAAGCATCCGTGGGTTCGAATCCCACTCTCTCCGCCAGTTTTTTCATACCGTATGCGGAAGTACCCAAGTGGCCGAAGGGGCTCCCCTGCTAAGGGAGTAGGCGTCTAAACCACGCGCGAGGGTTCAAATCCCTCCTTCCGCGCCATAATGTGGAGACAAAATGGATGTCTCCTGCGAAAAGCCCGAACATATCGGGCTTTTTTGCTGCCCAATCCCGGCGGCGGGAGCCGTCAATATCCTGCCCGAATTGGCAGAAGGGCCGGCCCTTCTGCTATATGTTTTTTCTTTACCGGGTACGCTTTCTGCCCAGGACCCATGCGCTGCCGGTCAGGGTCAGCAGCATCAGGCCCGCATACAGCAGCACGACGGCGTCCCCGGTCTTGACGCCGGGATTCTCAGGCTTCGCAGGCCGGTAATTAGGGTCTGCCGTGCCGCAATTGACGCACTTGCCGTCCTGGAAGTCATGCCCCGTGGCGGGGATGACAGTCCCCTGCCTGATGGTCTCGCCGCAGGTGCGGCAGACCTCGTCCCCGGTGTAGCCGTCCTCGGTGCAGGTAGCCGCCCTGGCGTTCTTCAGCTCCGTGTCGTGGCCAGTGGCGGGAATCACAGTCCCCTGCCTGATGGTCTCGCCGCAGGTGCGGCAGACCTCGTCCCCGGTATAGCCGTCCTCCGTGCAGGTAGCCGCCCTGGCGTTCTTCAGCGCCGTGTCATGCCCTGTGGCGGGGATGACAGTCCCCTGCTTCACGGTCTCGCCGCAGGTGCGGCAGACCTCGTCCCCGGTGTAGCCGTCCTCGGTGCAGGTAGCCGCCCTGGCGTTCTTCAGCTCCGTGTCATGGCCCGCGGCGGGGATAGACTCCGTCTTGGTGTCCGTATAGGTCCGGCCCTCCAGCGTCACTGTGGCGGTATATGTCCGAACGCCGTCGGTAACACAGCCTGGAGCGGTGGTAACTTCGCTGGCAACATCGGCCGTCAGCGTCTCCACATGACCGGCATCCCTGGAGCAGGCAAAGACAGCCTGGGCAGCAAAGCCGACCCACTGCCACCGGGGCTGACCCCAATCGTGGCCCAGAGCCGTTCCGACAGCGGTAAACACCTGGTTATCGTCGGTGCTGACCAGACCGCAGACGCAGCTGAGATAATATACTGCGTCATGGGTGCAGTCGGCGGGAGTCTTCAGGGCCTGAGGCAGGATCATCTGCTGGTCGAACACATGAACGTGCTGCTTGGCCCAGTGGGCGGTGTAGCTGCGGTCACCGGTGCTGCCGGCAGGGATGACCACGGTCAGGTTATCCGCCCCCGTCAGGCCCGTGCCGCTCCAGCCGGTGAAGTCATAGCCCTCCCGGGTGGGATTCACCAGGGTGATGGCAGCGGACTCCACGCTGTACCCGGTGGGATTGCCGTCGGCCGTTCCGCCATCCAGGTCATAGGTGATGGTGTACGGGATCAGCTGCCATGCGGCGGTAAGGGTAGCGCTGGCCACCGCATCGCTCTGGACCAGGCCGCTGTAGGTGTCGTTGTCTGCCACCGGCCTGCTGCCGTACATCCAGTTCAGAAAGGTATAGCCGGGCCGGGTGGGGTCGGACACGCCTGCCAGAACATAGTCGTTCCAGCCCAGGCTTCTGCTCTGAGGCGTGCTGCCGTCGCCCGGGTCATAGTACACGGCGAAGGTCTTGGCCGTAAACACCGCCTTCACGGTGACGGCTCCGGCGGGCATAAGAAATCGGTTGTCGGTGATGGTCACATCGCCTTTGACCACCTCCCAGTGACCGAAGGCGTATCCCGGTGCGGGGACGGCGGTGAGGGTGATCTCGGTGCCCGCCGCCGCAGTTTCGGGGGACGCAGACGCCGTGCCGCCGCCTTCGGTCTCTACCGTAACGTCATAGGTCACCAGGGGTGCGTCGCTGACCAGGTACAGCCTCTGGTCATCCTTATACTCCACGCGGGCATTGGCGTCATCCGCGAAAAAGGAATTCGCGTAGTCTTTTTTGTAACTATTAGAAAATGCCACGGGGTATCTGATATTCGCGGTGGTGACGCCGATGGACGCGCCTTCGGACATGCCGATCTCGATGGTCAGCGTCTTGCCGGAGGGCAGATACACATTGTTGGCCTTGCCGGAAACCGTGTTGTTCTGCACGAGGGGCTCGTTTCCGACCCTCAGCTGGCCGCTGTTGCTGGGGTTGATATAAATGCCGCCGCCTTTGCCGCTGGCTTTGTTATTCTCGATCTTACCGCCATAGAGTTGGCAGACCGAGCCGGTGCGGTAAATATATACGCCGCCGCCGTTGCCGGTGGCCGTATTGCCGGAGATCTCGCCGCCTTGCATAATCAGCCATGACGGCTCCTGATTCAGATAGATGGCGCCGCCGTCGCCGCTGGTGTTTCCGGTGATCTTGCCGTCATAGAGGAAGAACTGGCAGTCCTTGTCAAACACATGAACCGCGCCGCCCTCTGAATTGGCCCTGTTGTCGCTGATCTCGCCGCCCCGCATGTAGAGCATTGTCGACTGATTAGAATCTTGGCGCAGGCAGATGGCGCCGCCCCAGCGGCTGGCGGTATTGCTGTTGATCTTCGCGCTGCCGGAAATGTTGATCTCGCCCCAACCCATCAGAATGGCGCCGCCGTCCAGACTGGAGGAGTTGCCGGTGATCTGTGCGCTGCCGGAAATGTTGATCTTCCCGTTGCCGCGCATATAGATGGCGCCGCCGCCGGCATCGTTGCTGTTCATGGTCGCTGTATTGCCGGAGATGGTGCCGCCGGTCATATTGATGGTCCCGCCGGTGGTGGAGAAGAACGCGCCGCCGTTCTTGGCGGTGTTATTCTTGATGGTGCCGCCATACATATTGAAAGTGCCGCCGGTGGTGTTCGGCATGTTTGCATTGAATTTCCGGAAAATGGCACCGCCGTAGTTCTTGCCGTTGTTGCCGGAGATTTCGCCGCCGTACATATTGAATATGCACTGCTGGTCATCCAGAGCGATGGCTCCGCCGCCGCCTTTGCCGGTGACTTTGCCGCCGGTGAGCTTGCCGCCGAACATATCCAGCGTGCTGGCATAAAGGTAAATGCAGGCACCGCCCCAGACACTCTGCGTCGCACCCTTGAAGGTGCCGCCGCCGACGCAGTCGCAAAGAACAAGTCGACCGCCGTTTTTGACCTGAATCCTGGCTGTGCCGTTGCTGGCAAGGGTCTTGCCGTTCAGGCACAGATATAGTGTTTTGCCATCCACCGTCAGATGGCCGCTGAGGGTGGCGTTCCCCGTCAGATAGACATAGGCGGCTCAGTTGGCATAGGTAATGCCGGAGGTGCCGTTCCACGGCTGATAGGTCACGTCCGTGTGGCCGGTATGATCGCCGGCGGTGACGTCTCCGCCGCAGATGCAGTGGCTGTGGCCGCCGTCGGCCAGGGCCGGAAGCGGCAGCAGCGTCAGCACCGCCACCAGGCAGAGCAGAAGGCTGAGCAGTCGTTTCTTCATTGAATTGTCTCCTTTCCTTTTGTCCTCATTTGTCCTCACGTTGTCCTCACGTTGTCCCGGCTTGTCCCGGGCTGTCCCGGGCTGTCCCCGCCCTGTCCCGGTGCGGTATCCGGCAGGGAGAACTCAAAATGCATGGCCAGAGCCCGGAACAGCTCCCCCATGACCCGCTCGGCAATGGCGCGGATGTTCAGCCCCTCGATGAACCGGATGGCTCCCTCTACCTCCGCCTCCGGGACCCGGTACGCCCGCAGGCTCATGGTCAAAAACATCCGCAGCTTTTTCTCCAGGGTCAGCTCCCCGTCGCAGGGGCAGGCCATATAGCTGCGCATGATGCCCGCCGAGCCGATCTCCATGGCATAGAAATCCCGGGCCGTCAGCTCCGGCTGATAGGGCCCGAAGATCTGGTACAGCTCCTTGGCCGTCTCCTGAAAGATATAGTCCGAGGCCTCCTTCTGGGTATATGCCTCGATATAGATCTCCCGCAGGTTCTCATTGAGCTCCGTCAGGGTCATCTGGATGGCGGTCTCCACAGCGTAGACATACACCGGCGGCAGCTGGGCTCCCGCCGTGGTGCGGGCCATGGCGAACTGGTTGGAAAACATGAACTCCACCAGCTCCGTCAGGACCCCGTCCTTGGCCCGGAAAATGTTCTGGAAAATGCTGTTGGATACCGACGCCTTATGAACGATTTCGGAAACGGTGGTTTTCTTGTACCCCTGTTCCAGAAACAGCTTCACGCACACGGTGAGGATCCGCTTTTTAGCGGGCAGGCTGGCACTGGTAATGGTCGTGGGGATCACATCCTTTCTATGCATCATGGCATGCATGCCATAATTGTATCAGATGTTTCCGGAAAAGGCAATAGGGGGGCAGAAAAATATACATTCCTATTGCGGCCGGCGGGAACCTTTTCCGCCGGCCGCCGTCTAAAGAAGTAAAAAGGGGGCGGCAGCCCCGGAAAAGGAGGAACAACGCATGAAAAAGCTATTGCGCATGATCTGCCTGACCCTGGCCCTGTGTATGCTGGCCGGGTGCGGCGCAGGAGGGGCGCAGCCCACGCCCTCCGGGGCTTTTCGCCAGACCGGCGAGGCGGTAGAGCCTGCCACGGCTCAGGAGCTGGCGGCCTGCCAGCTGGCGGCGGCAGACTATCCCGACTATCCCCAGCGGCCCGGCATGGAGGACTACACTGACAGCCAAGGGAACATGGACATGGACGCATATGACGCGGCCATGAGCGCCTATCAGGAAATCCTGGCCAAGCTGGGGAAGCTGTCCGCCAAGCCGGATATCCCGGCGGTGCGGGACTTTGCCGCCGATACATCCCTGCGGTTGCTGGCCGGAGAGACGGAGAACGCCGTGTATTCGCCGGTGAGTCTGTATCTGACCCTGGCCATGCTGGCGGACCTGAGCGGCGGCGACACGTCCCAGCAGGTGCGGCAGCTGCTGAACCTCCAGGACCCGGAGGCCCTGCGCCAGCAGGTGCAGCAGCTGTGGATGGCCCTGTACTGCGACAACGGCATCACCACCTGCCGTCTGGCGGGGTCGGCATGGGTGGCCCAGGGCAGCACCGTCCACCAGGCGGCGCTGGACAGCCTGGCAGGGGTCCACCGGTGCGGCGTGTATCAGGCAGCCATGGGAACCCAGGAGGCAAACCGGGCCATTGCTGCCTGGCTGGACCAGCAGACCGGCGGCCTGCTCCAGGGAGATACCGGCTCCATCCGGACCAGTCCCATGGAGCTGCTGCGGCTGTACAGCACCGTGTACTTCAAGGACGGCTGGCTCCAGGAGTTCGCAAAGGAGGATACATATCCCCAGAAGTTCCGCCCGGCCTCCGGCAGCGCGGTGACGGCGGACTTCATGCACCGGGAGGATGATGCGGCCCGATATCTCCGGGGCCGGGGATATCAGGCGGCGTCCCTGCCCTTGCAGGGAAATCTGCAGATGATCGTGGCCCTGCCGGATCAGGGCCGCAGCACGGCGGACCTGCTGAGCCGCCAGGGTCTGCTGGAGGAGCTGACAAGCATGGAGGACCGGCATTGCGTCCGATGGTCCGTGCCCAAGTTCGACGTACACAGCTCCATGGACCTGGCAGAGCTGCTGCAGGACATGGGCGTTACCGACGCCTTTGACGAGAGCAAGGCCGACTTCTCTCCCCTCAGTGATGAGGCGGCGGTGCTGGCCGGGGTCATGCAGGCCGCCCGGGTGAAGGTGGACGAGGACGGCGTGGAGGGCGCCGCCTACACCGAGGCCATCGTGGATCTGAAATGCGCGGCGGCTCCCGGCGCAAAGCCGGTGGAGATGTGCCTGGACCGCCCCTTCGTGTTCGTGGTGGCCACCTCCGACGGCATCCCCCTGTTCGTGGGTACGGTGCAGTCGGTGTAAACGGTGTAATCAAAACCTCCGGCTAAGCCGGAGGTTTGCAGCCTGTCAAAAATCCTTTTTACAAGCGGAAGAGTTCCTGATTTCATCAGAAATCAGGAACTCTTTTCCCGTTGTATTACATTTTCTCCGGGGCGGTGCAGCCGATGAGGGTCATGGCGTTTTTCAGCACGGACCGGGCGGTGTCCGCCAGCTTCAGCCGGGCCAGCAGCACCGGGCGCTCCTCGCCCTTGATGCGGCAGGCGGTATAGAACCGGTGGAAGTCCCCGGCCAGCTCCGTCAGATAGCGGTTGATGTGGCTGGGGTCGTAGTCCCGGGCAGCCAGACGCACCACCTGGCTATAGGAGGCGATCTTCTTGATGAGGGCCTGCTCCGTCTCGCCGGACAGCAGGGTGAAGTCCACATCCGCCGCGTCGGGGACGGTGTATCCCTCCGCCGCCAGGGCCTTCAGCAGGGTGCAGATCCGGGCGTAGGCATACTGTACATAATACACCGGGTTCTCGCTGTCCTCCCGGACGGCCAGTCCCAGGTCAAATTCCATCTGGGTCTCGGGCTTGGCGTTGAAGAAGTAGCGGCAGGCGTCCACAGGGACCATATCCAGCAGATCCGTCAGGGACACGGCCTTGCCGGTGCGCTTGGACATGCGCACCACCTGGCCGTCCTGCACCAGCTTCACCAGCTGCATCAGCACGATGTCCAGCCGGTGCTCACCGTCCAGACCCAAAGCGTCCATGGCGCCCTTCAGCCGGGCCACATGGCCGTGATGGTCCGCGCCCCAGACGTTGATGACCTTGTCGAAGCCGCGAACGGCGAATTTGTTCCGGTGATAGGCGATGTCGGCGGCAAAATAGGTGTAAAACCCGTTGGCGCGGCGCAGCACATCATCCTTCAGACCCAGCTTCTCGATATCTGCATCGGACTTGCCGGCCTTTTTCAGATTTTCCGCCAGGATCCGGCTGGTGTGCAGCCACAGGGCGCCGTCCTTTTCATAGGTATAGCCCAGGTCCGTCAGGGCCTGGACGGAGTCGGCCACATAGCCGCTCTCGTGAAGGCTGGACTCAAAAAACCACTGGTCGTACTGAATGCCGTACCGGGCCAGATCCCGCTGCATCTTGGGGATGTTGTTGTCCAGGCCGAACCGGGCCAGAGCATCGTGGCGGGTCTTTTCGTCGCAGTCCAGGTACTTGTCCCCTTCCTTCTCATAGAAGGCCCGGGCCAGCTCCCGGATATCGTCACCGTGGTAGCCGTCCTCGGGGAATTCCACGGCGTCCTCGCCCTTGATGATCTGGAGATACCGGGCCTCCAGACTCTTGGCAAATTTCTCGATCTGGTTGCCGGCGTCGTTGACATAGAACTCCCGCCACACATTGGCCCCGGACTTCTGCAGCACGGAGGCCAGGGTGTCACCCAGGACGCCGCCCCGGGCATTGCCCATGTGCATGGGGCCCGTGGGGTTGGCGGATACGAACTCCACCATGATCTTCTGGCCCTTCAGGGTGTCGTTGCAGCCATAGTCCGCGCCCTCGCGCTCCACGCAGGCCACGGTATCCCGGAACCACTTGTCCCCCAGGCGGAAATTCAGAAAGCCGGGACCGGCCATCTCCACGGAGGTGAAGTAGGACCCTGCCAGGTCCATGTGGTCCATCAGGATCTGGGCCACCTGGCGGGGGTTCTTTTTCAGGGCCTTGGCGGCGGCCAGGCAGAAGGTGGTGGTATAGTCGCCGTTGGCGGTGTCCTTGGGGATCTCCACCGACGGGGTCACGGCCACGTCCTCCGGCAGCAGCCCCTGGGCCGCGGCCTTGCCATAGGCGGCAACGGTCAGGTCCAGCACCTGGTCCTTGGCGTTTTGGATCATATTCATGGTGATGTTCTCCTTATGTTTCTTTTGTGATTCGTATGGTCAGCTGCATCCGGCTCAGAGGCAGTCCCCGGTCCAGCAGCGTATAGGCAAGGTTGATGCAGCCCTCCGGTCCCTCCAGGGAAAAGTCCAGCATCTGGGTCCGGGCAGTAACGGTAAGCCCCATGGGCAGACGCGCCTGCGTCTCGTGCGCCGGGTCCAGGGGCAGGCCGTAGCCGTCTGGCCCCAGGGTCCACAGGATGGCCCGCCGGGGCTCCTCCGTCAGGCGGATGCGGGAGGCAATGGCGGCGCCATTTTCCCGGCAGGCGGCGCTATAGGGCAGGTCCCACCCGGCGGCGGTCCGCCGCAGGGTCCCGCTGCCGTCATAGTGCAGCCTCTCGCTGCCGCCGTCAAACAGGCTGCGGCTGGTGACGGCAATGTGAACGGCTCCCTCCACGGCTCAGTACCGGTCGATATCCACCGGCCGCACCGGATGGCTAAGTGTCTCCCGCAGGAAGTACGACGCCAGGGCGCCGAAATCCTCCGGCTGGTCGCTGGCGCACAGGGTAGCCTGACCGGTCTGCTTCTCCGGGGCCAGCAGGTCCATGGACCGCAGGGTCCGCTTCAGCTCCCAGGCTCCTTCCTCACTGGCATTGATGAGGGTGACGCCGGGACCCATGATATCCCCGATGATATCTGTCAGCAGGGGATAGTGGGTGCAGCCTAAGATCAGGGTATCCAGTCCCTCCTGCCGCAGGGGCTCCAGATACTCCCGGGCCACCGTTTCGATGACCGGATCGCCCCGGCGGAAGCGGCCGTTTTCCACCAGCGGCACAAACAGCGGGCACGCCCGGGCCGTGACGGCAACATCCGGGTCCAGCTCCTGCAAAATCCGCTGATACGCGCCGCTGCGGACGGAGGCGGCGGTGGCGATGAGGCCCACCCGCTTGTTCCGGGTCACGGCCGCCGCCCGGCGGCACGCAGGCTCCACAACGCCCAGGATGGGGATGTCGCTCTCCCTCCGCAGCTGGGGCAGCGCCGTAGTGGACACGGTGCCGCAAGCCACCAGAATGGCCTTGATGTCAAAGGTGCGCAGAAAGCGCACGTCCTGCCGGGCGTATTTCAGCAGGATTTCTGCCGAGCGACCGCCGTAGGGCACACGGGACGTGTCGCCGAAGTATATAATGTTTTCAGAGGGCAGCAGACGCCGCAGCTCCCGCACCGCCGTCAGGCCCCCCAGGCCCGAGTCAAAAACCCCGATGGGGCGAGTATCCATACATCCACCTCCTGATTCTCATAACTAATCAATTATACTATGGAACGACCGGATACTCAAGTCAAAATTTGGGGAGTTTCCCCGGTATTTTCAGTGGTTTTTTCAGCCTGAGTCTGCTATACTGTGCATAAAGACGCAGCGCTCCGGCCAGATGGAGGTGTTTTTTATGGAGATCAAGCTGACAGAGAAACAATTCCGGCGGTTGCTGGACCTGGTGTATATCGGCAACTGGGTGCTTAACTCCACCCGGGGCGACGACCGCATCCGGCAGTATGACCAGGTGGAGAGCCTGATCTTTTCCTATTGCCTGAGCCACGGCATGGCGGGGCTGACGGAGCTGTATCAGGGGGAGCTGATCCCCTCCCGGGCCTTTGCCGAGGGCGGCATCCATGAGGCCATCATGGCCTATGAGGACAACACGTTCTTTGAAATTCTGGCCCAGGAGCTGGCCCTGCGGGACATGGACGATCCCCCCATCACCGAGGAGAACTATGACGAGGTCATGAGTCGGATGGACGAATATCTGGGAGAATTTGAGCGGCACGGCACCGACAACATCACCGTGGATATGGAATAATGATCTGAACAGGCTGATACTCCCTTGTGCTGCGGCACAAGGGAGTATTTTTTGCGGTCAGAACAGGTCCAGCCCATTGTCCAGATACAGGGCCTCCCGGACATGAATGTGGTATGGGGGCCGGGTCAGATAGTGCAGCAGAAACTCCAGCAGCAGAGCGCTGCCCAGGCTCCGGCCCTCGATCTTGAATTGGGAAAAGCCCTTGGGCAGATACGTGCTCCGGATGTCGTCCACCCCGATGAAGCCGGGATTCTCCATGGCCCGGGAAAAGCGATAGCCTCCGGCGGCGTCCGGGGATGCGCAGCGGTGGACCGGGCCGCCCTCTCCCAGATTTTCCCGGCTGACAGCCTCATAGCAGGCCCGCCGCTCCCGGCAGCCGAAATCACAGCACTCGTTGCATAGAAATTCTACCTTGTCCCGCAGCGCCTGGGGCAGGGTATCCAGCCGGTCAAAGGCCCGGTTCAGCCGAAAATCCGGTACCACGCAGCGAAACTCCGGCCGCTCCAGCTCCTGCCGCAGAGCGGCAAAATCTGTAAGCACCTTGGTGGTGGATGAAACAAGATACAACTCCGGATACGCACTGTGCAGGTGCTCCAGCAGCAGCTCCGAGTGGACGATGACGCCGTTTTGCGGACCTGCGCTTCCGGCAAACAGGCGGCAAAGCCGGTTGCAGCCCCGATCCGCCAGGTGCTCCGGCCGCAGCAGGGAATTGCTGAAGGTCAGCCGGGCGGAAATGCCGTACTCCCGGGTCAAAGCCAGAACGTCCCGGGGATCGCAGTTCCCGGATCCGATCCGTCCGCCGCCCCAAAGGCAGCCCTCCGGAGCGCCATACAGAGATGCAATATCGCACCAATCGTAAAAATATTCCCGGTGCCGCCGGTACAGCGGCAAAAACGCCCGGTAAAAATCGTAAAACTCAAAAAGTCCCGGCAGGTGATAGTGGGCAACGGCGGCATCAGGCATGGCAGAGTGCTCTCCTTTCATCCGGTCACTCCGTCCTCATAGCGCAGCAGCCCGCGCTTTATGGACTCCGAAAGGATAAAGTGTTTTTCACCCGACTTCGGAAAGCGTATGGTAACGACGGGGTCCTTGTAGGCCGTAATACGCCCTGGTCCAAAGACCGTGTGGACCACACTCCGTCCCGCGATCGCTCCGGCAGCCGAGACCCCCTCTTTCCGGACGGCGGGCTTTTCCGGAAGCCTTTGCAGGAGCCTTCGCTGGTCGTACATCTCACCCACGGTCAGAAGCTGCATCTCCCCGCCGGAATATTCAACGAGGCACCGTCCCTGGCAGCAGGCCAGAACCGTTCCGCGGCCCTTCCGGGCGTGGTGATACGGCTTTCCGCAGGGGTCGATCTCCACGGAGCCGAACACGTCGTCAGCCTCCGATGTCTCCACAGGCAAGTCCTTCTGCAATTCCCGGATAAAGGAGGATTCCCGGTCCAAGCAGGAGAACAGGAACAGATGATCCTTCGCCCGGGTCATAGCCACATAAAAGATCCTGCGTTCCTCCTGGTACAGCCTCTGATCCTCCGGTTCCTTGGGGTCGGCCGCAGGCAGAATGCCGTCCAGCACATCCAGCAGATATACGGTGTCGTATTCCAGCCCCTTGCTGGAATGCACGGTGGACAAAAGCACGCCGGCGTCGGGCGCCGCCGGGGGCCGGGTCACCAGGTCCCGCAGATACGCCAGGCGGTCCGTCAGCCCGTCCAGGCTGGGCTCCTGCGCCGCCAGCAGGCGGAGGATCTCAAACCGGTTGCCGTCCAGCTGCTGCCGCTCCACATGGTCCCGGTAGCGCAGCTCCTGCCAGATGCAGTCCAGGCCGCGCTGTGCCGGGTCCGTCAAAAGCCGGGGCAGCAGGCTGATCAGGCCGGTCACGCTGTCCCGCACGAATGTGGGCAGCTGCGGAAAGCGCAGCAGCTCCTGCAGAATGGGCTTTCCGGAGGCGGCGCTTTTTTCGCAGGCGAACTCCGCCGCTTTTTTGGAGATCCCGCCGCCCAGCTTATAATAGATACGCAGGAATACCTCCGCATTTTGCCCGTCGTGGGCAAAGGCGATGATATCCAGAATGTCTGTGACGAGCCGGTGGGTAAAGAATGTGTCGTCCGTCTGGCGGCAGCGATAGGGTATCCCGCGCCGGTCCAGCAGGTCGATCAGCGGCAGGACACTGTCGTTGTTGCGGTACAGGACGGCGATTTGTCCGTCGGAGTGCGCCGCCGCGTGAATGAGCCACGCGTATTGGGCGGCACGGTCCGCCGCCCGAACCAGGTGCACGCCTGCGCCGGAGGCCCTGGTGGGGCGGATGGTTTTGGGGCGGCGGTCGTGGTTCCGCCGGATAAATGCATCCGCTGTCCGGAGAATCTCCGGGGTGGAGCGATAATTTTCCTCCATCAGCAGCACCCGGGCTCCGGGATAGGTGCGCTCAAATTGCATCAGCGCATCCGGATAAGCGGCACGGAAGCCGTAAATGCTCTGATCCTCGTCGCCCACCAGAAAAATATTCCCGGATTTCCGGGCCAGGAGGTTGATGATGGCATGCTGGATCCGGGATGTGTCCTGGGACTCGTCCACGCAGATATAGGGAAAAGCCTCCTGAAAATGGGCCAGCACATGGGGATACCGCTCCAGAATGGTTTTGGCATATACCATCTGGTCGTCATAATCCATCCAGCGCTGCCTGCGCAGGGCCTGGTTATACCGGCTGTACAGCTCCGGGAATTTTTCGAACCCCGTGTCCAGTTGGCTGATTTCCTCCTGGTTCAGCATCATGTTCTTTGCGTATGCAATGCATCTGCGCAGCCCTTTCGTAACGCTCTGGGTGGCATATTCACCGCTGAGCTCCCGGTACAGGTCCGAAACCAGCCTGGCAAGAGCGCCCTCATCCTCTATCAGGGGGAAGGCCTGGCCCTTTCCGTGGTCCTGGGTATAGAAGGAGATGATCTTGGAGGAGACGCCGTTGATGGTGCGGAACTGCGGAATCTGCGGGCAGTCATCCCCGAACAGCCGGGAAAAGCGCTGCTTCATTTCGCGGGTGGCCGCCCGGGTATAGGTCATGGTCAGGATCTGATTCGGGGCGATGCCGCAGCAGCACAGCATGTAGCCCAGACGGATCACCAGTACGGTGGTCTTCCCGCTGCCGGGCACCGCCAGCAGCAGCACCGCGCCATCTACGGCATGGACAGCTTCCGTCTGCTGCGGGTTAAGGCGCCGGGTATATTTCCGGTCAAATGCTTCTCTGTCCACGTTGTCACTCCCTCCGAGTCTGCCCAAATATCCGAAACGCTGTTCAACCGATTCTACCACAAACTGCCGGGTATTACAATCGGCGCCGCGCAAAAACGAACCCTCCGGCCCGAAGCCGGAGGGTTCGTTTCAGACAATATTCAGCTGCCGCAGGGCGTCCAGGAACGCCTGTGCGTCCTGCAGCGCCGTGGGCTCGTCCACATCGTACTCCGCCCGCAGCGCCGCCGCCAGATCCGCCGCATCCGCCGCCTGGGGCAGCCTGTCCCACAGCAGCTCACCGGTCTCGTTCAGAGTCACCAGGCCCTTGAGCTCCAGGGATGCATCGCCGATAGGCACCAGGATCACGTCCCCGGCGATATTGCGCTTTACCAGCTGCTTACGAATTTCCATTTTCAGCCTCCTCGATGGTCCGTCGGACCGTCTCATGGGTCATTTCACAGACATATTCCGGCTTCGTGTCGAAATGTCCGGTCTCCGTCACGCACATGGCGGCGCAGGCATGGCAAATCTCCTTCAGCCGGCAGCCCGCGCAGGCCCCCGGCAGACGGATCCGCTCCGTGGCCGCCCTGGTCCGCTCCCATGCCTGGGCAAAGCCCAGCTCCGGCACGGAAAACAGCGGCTGCGTCATCATGCCGCAGGGAGTCATGCCGCCCTGCCAGTTGATCCAGAAGGCGCTGCGCCCGGCCCGGCAGGCCACACCCTCGCCGGGTGTACCGTCGCAGACATCATCCTCCGACGGCAGGGCGAGGCCCTGCTTCATGGCCTGGGCCCGCTGCCGGAACTGCTCCGGAGTCAGCCGCAGCCGATCCCATTGGACGCTGTATTCCGCCGCCTGGCAGGCGGTGAACCGGTCGTTGCTGCCTACCAGCGCCTCGTCCCGCCGGATAGGCGGGAACATGTAGGTAGCCAGCTGCATGGGGGTGCCCAGCTCCTGGGCGATGCGGTAAATTTCCGCCATATCCGCCACGTTGTACGGCGTCATGGACACGTTCAGCTTTACCCCCACGCCCAGCTCCCGCAGGGCCCGGATATTCTCCGTGACCCGGGCAAACATGGGACGGCCGCACAGCCGCTCATAGGCGGCATCGCTGGCCCCGTAGAGGGTGATGTTGAAGCGGAACGGCGGCTCGTGCCGGAAAAAGTCCAGCCAGTCCCGGTCGATAAGGGACCCGTTGCTGTTTACCGACACCAACAGCCCCATTTTCTTCAGCTCCGTCAGCAAATAGCGGAAATCCTTGCGGATCAGCGGCTCGCCGCCGGTCAGCAGCAGGAACAGCATGCCCCGGCTGCGGGCCTCCTGGGCGATGGCCAGCCATTCGTCGGCAGTAAGCTCCCGGCCCCGGCGCTGCTGCTCCTCCGCCGTCAGGTGGACGTAGCACATTTTACAGTTGAAGTTGCACCGGGCCGTCAGCTCAAAATTCCCGGCCAGGGGCGTTCCGGACCGGCAGGCCCTGGCGTGCAGGTACGATGACAGCCGGGGCTCCGTGCTGCTGAATTCCATTTCAGGTCCTCCTTAATGCTTCTTCCAGCGCCCGGACGGCGCTCTCATCCGCCCGGCAGTCCAGCTGCCGGACGGGTACGTTGGTAACCAGCCGGGCCGCCAGCTCCGTCATCCGCGCGGCGGAGGCGGGGTCCCACTGGTAATAGGCGCACTGACTCAGCACCCGGGCAAAGGCCTCCTGGGGCCGGATATCCGTCACCCGGCTCTCCGGGGCCTGATGCAGCAGCACCACCGCCCGCAGCGGCGCAGTGACGTTCCAGCAGATGCCGGAGGTACCGGCATACATGACGCCGCTGACAGTCCCGGTGTCGGGCCGGACCAGGGCCCGGTCGCCATTGACGGTCTGCGCGGCCCCATAGCGCTGCCACAGGGCGGCCTGGGTGCTTTTTCCGATGCCGCTGGGGCCGGAGAACAGGATGCCCTCCCCCTGGCGGGTGACGATATAGGCGCTGTGCAGCACCAGCATCCCGGCATCCGCCAGGATGTCGAACAGCCCCGCCGACTCCAGCACCACCCGGGCCGACGCACCGGTCCGGTAGCTCTCGGCGAACACCAGGTCCGTATGGCCGGGGCGGGTCTCGGCGTAGGTGAACTGCGGCGTTCTGCCGGGAGCGCTGTAGCGTTGCAGGGTGCAGCGGGCGCTGCCGGTGTACCAGCGGTATAGCGGCCCCTGGCGCAGGGCGTTCTGAGGCGGGTCGGGTACCCGGTCGCTGAAGGTCAGTCGGACGGTATAGTCCGCCGGTTCTCCCGCCTCTACCCGGAAGGGCTCGCACATAGGCGAGTCCGCGATGGGCGAATCCGCCTCCAGGACGAAGGTCATGCCGCCGAAGCGGTACAGCTTACGGGGCATAGGTCACGAAAAGCAGGCGGCTGGAGTCCTGGCTGTAGTGCCCGGCGTAGCAGGTCCGGGTCTCGCCGGGGCCCAGGTCCGTCAGCCCGGCGCGATAGGTAATGCCCCCCAGCAGCAGGTCGCCGCTGGCGTTTTTGTAGTAGACATAGACCTGGGACATGGCGGCGTCGGAGCGGTTGGTAACGGTGATGCCGTTCTGGGACGCGGCCACCTCCAGCACGTCGTCGTGCATGGAGGGCGTCTCGCTGAAGGGGGCATAGGTGGTCACGGCGGCAGTAAGCTCCGCCGGTTTCTCCGGCAGGGTCTGGCGGCTGAGCTCCAGGGCCTGGACCGTCTCCCCAGGCAGCAGGGTGGTGATGTCAAATTCGTAGCACTCCCCGCCCCGGGTGAGGGTGATGTGGGCGTACTGCACGCCGGTGGAGCCGGTGTTCTTCACGCGGATGCAGAACACGTCGGACACGGTCTCGTCGCTGCCGTCCTCCACAAAGAGGCCGGCGTAGCGCCCGGTGCTGACGATCTCCAGGTCATTGCCGATGGCCACGCCGTCCAGCTTGGAGGGCTCCGGGGCCAGGCCGTACTGGTCGGGCTGGGCGGGCTGCTTTTTGCCGCACCCGGCGCACAGCAGCACCAGGGCCAGCAGCAGGGCGGCGCACTTGATGGTTCGTTTCATACATTGCTCCTTTACAAAGAGCCCCGCCCCATGGGGGCAGGGCTCTTTCAGGGTGTTCAGTTGGGTCAGGATGTAAAGAGGTTGTTTTGGTCACTGGGAACCTGATAACAAACTGCACCATATTCCCCGCCGGGCGCAGTAATGTCATGGCAATTTGTATCAGAATTGACAAAGACGTTGCGGCCACCGACCAAGACATACACGCACGCATTGATATTATGGCCTGTTTTATACTCACACCCCGATGCATTTACCGTAGACACGGTCATTTCTGTACTGGCAGTATACTTCGTTGCAACGGTTGCCACGCTCGGATTTTCCGTGTTATATATGCCTTCATGGTCGCCGCTCACGGTAACCGTTTTCGTTCCGCCCACCACGACGGTGATATCCTTCTCATTGGGATTCTCCACAGTCAGCTCCATGGTGTAGGCCTTACCATCTGCCGTGGTAGCAGTGACGGTGGCAGTTCCCTTGGCGATAGCCCTTGCAATCACAGAGCTGCCCACGACAGAGCCGTCGGCGGCGTTCGTGTTCGCAGTCAGCTCAATGACACCGGCAGGGGAAACCGTCCAGGTTGCACTGGACCCATCGGAAATGGACAGCTCCGTGCTGCCGTTGACGCTCAGCGTGGTGCTGCCGATGCTGGACTTAATGTTGGTCTGAGTCTTCACCTTCGGCAGCGCTTTGCCAAAGGCTTCGATGGTGGCTGCCGTCTTGCTGATGACACTGGTCTCTGTCTCCGTATCGGGATAGTCGCACCAGATGCAGAACATAGAACCGGCAGGATCATTGATGGTGCCGCCTGGGAATGTCTTGTGATTGAAGCCGCTGGCTTTGCTGGCACTGCACTGAGCGTCGGACTTACCCAGCACCCAGTAATAGCTGCCGTTGGTATTGATCAGCTTGAAACCCTTGGCGGCGAGATTAGCCGCAGGCATGGGGGTATAGCTGCTCCAGCCATTGGACCAGTAGCAGATGAGGATGTCGGTGTCGAACGTACCGCTGGAGGTGTTGCTATTGAAGTAGATGCCGTCGTTGAAGGCCATGGGGGTCATACCGGCGGCCTTGATCAGCGCGGCTACCTCATTGACATAGGTCACATAGTAGCGGTAGTTGCCGGTGTCCTGGAGGTTGCCGAAGCCCATGGAGCCGCCGGTGAACTTGTCGTTGGCGTATTCATCCGCGCCCATGTTGAAGAGCTCGCAGCCCTTGCCCGCGAAGTAGCTGATGTACTTTTGCAGCAGGGCCTGGGTAAATGCCACAGCGGTGGCGTTGGTCACGTCGATGGTACGGGCGGAGCCGCTATAGGAGCAGGTCTTTCCCGTCAGAGACGTGGCTGCGGACAGGATGGCGTCCATGTGGCCCGGGGTGTTGACACAGGGAATCACGCCCATGCCCTTGGAGGCAGCGTAGGCGATGATTTCGTCCATCTCGGACTGGGTCAGCTCATCCACGTCGAAGTTGTAATACGCTTCATTGCCAGCGTGGATGGCGTCAGACACCTGCTGGCTGCTGTAGTCCTTGCCGTTCACCGTCAGGGACATGTCGTCCAGCAGGAAGCGCAGGCCATCGTTGCCCACGGCCAACTGGATATAGTTAAATCCAGCCGCCGACGCATTGTCGATGATCTGCTTGATGCTGTTGACGCTGAAATACTTGCGGCCGCAGTCCAAGAACATGATGTTGTACTCGTAGCCGGTGTCTTCCGCGTCATTCGCCTGGGCGCTGGCCGAGGTGGCGAATGCGGAGATGGGCAGCAGCCCGATCATCAGAATCACCGCCAGAATCAGCGACAGCAATCTCTTCCGCGGAGATCGTGTTTGCGTTTGGTTCATTTTGTTCATTCCTTTCCCTTGTATGTGATTTTCCATTGCCCTGTACGAGGGGCTGCGGAGACCTCCCCCGCACATTTTCAGGCGCTCTGATTCAGAATCTGAATTAAGCCCTTCTTTGTGCTTTTGCAACAGTAAATTTGCCGATTCCGCAAGAAAATATAATCCTCCCTGCGTCATTTTCACGGCGGCGGAGCGAGAGGCGGCTTTTTTTGCATAGAGACGCGCCGTCGGGCGCATAATAAGGCCGAACGCGGAAATTTTCCAACTATTTCTTGCAGGAGGAAACCATATGGTCAAGGATTTTATCGACACCAACGACTTTTCGGCGAAGGAGCTGCTGGACATGATCCAGCTGAGCCTGTCCATCAAGGACGCCATCCGGGGCGGCTATTACCCGCCGCTGATGAAAAACAGGAACCTGGGCATGATCTTTCAGCAGTCCTCCACCCGGACCCGGGTGTCCTTTGAGACGGCCATGAGCCAGCTGGGGGGCCACGCCCAGTATCTGGGCCCCGGCATGATCCAGCTGGGCGGACACGAGACCATCGGCGACACCGGACGGGTGCTGAGCTATCTGGTGGACGTGGTCATGGCCCGGGTCATTGAGCACCGCACCATCGTGGACCTGGCGGAGGCGTGCTCCATCCCGGTGCTCAACGGCATGTCCGACTATAACCACCCCACCCAGGAGATCGGCGACCTGTGCACCATGGCGGAGAACCTGCCCCGGGGCAAGAAGCTGTCGGACTGCAAGGTGGTGTTCGTGGGCGACGGCACCCAGGTGTGCGCGTCTCTGGGCTTCATCACCACCCATCTGGGCATGAAATTCGTCCACTACGGCCCCAAGGGCCATCAGCTGACCGACGGCCATCAGGCCATCATGGAGCGCAATTGCCGGGAAAGCGGCGGCAGCTTCCTGGTCACCGACGACCGCAGCGCCGTCCGGGACGCGGACTTCATCTATACCGACGTGTGGTACGGCCTGTATGAAAACGAGATGCCCAAGGAGCAGCGGGTGGAGGTGTTTCACGACTATCAGGTGAACCGGGAGCTGATGAGCCTGGGGGCCATCGGGTGCAAGTTCCTGCACTGCCTGCCCGCCACCCGGGGCGAGGACGTCACCGACGAGGTGGCCGACTCCGCCGCCTCCCTGTGCTGGGAGCAGGCCGGCAACCGCCTGACGGCCATGCGGGGCCTGCTGGTATACTTCACCCGGTGCCGCCAGAGGCACACGGAGCTGGAGATGGCTGCCGCCCGGGAGCAGCTGGAGCGCTTTATGGCGGACCGGGGCCTGAGCTGACATGGAAAAACGCAAATTTCGGCTGGCGGACGTGGTGCTGTCCGTCATCTGCGTGGTGTTTGTGGCGGAGGCCGCCGCGCCGGTGGCGTCCATCGGCAACAGCCAGTATTTCTGGTGGCTGTTCATGATCGCGGCGTTTTTGCTGCCCTATGGGCTCATCTCCTCGGAGCTGGGCACCGCCTTTCCCGGGGACGGCGGCCTGTACGACTGGATCCACACGGCGTGGCCCGACTCCCGCTGGGGCGCCCGGGCCTCGTGGTACTACTGGATCAACTTCCCTCTGTGGATGGCATCCCTGGCGGTCATGTGTCCGGAGCTGCTGGGGTATGTGTTCGGCTGGCAGCCGGGGCCGGTGTGGTCCCTGCTGATCCAGCTGGCGTTTATCTGGATCGTCACCGTGGTGGCCTTTTATCCGGTGTGCGACAGCATCATCATCCTGAACCTCAGCGCCGCCATCAAGATTCTGCTGGCGGTGACGGTGGGGGTGCTGGGCATCGTGTATGTGGCGAAAAATGGCTTTGTCAACGACATGACGGCCCGGACCTTCCTGCCGTCCTTCGACCTGGACAGCCTGTCGTATATCTCCGTCATCATCTTCAACTTTCTGGGCTTTGAGGTGGTGTGCACCTATGCCGGCAGCATGGCGGACCCCCGGCGGCAGATCCCCCAGGCCATCGTTGCCGGCGGCATCGTCATTGCGGCCATTTACCTGTTTTCGGCCTTCGGCATCGGGGCCGCCGTGCCTACCCGGGACATCAGTGTGGACTCCGGCCTCATCGATGCCGTATCCCTGATGACCGGCGCCACCGGCGGCGTGCTGGTGGGTATTGTGGCCCTGCTGTTTCTGGTAACGCTGTTCGGCAACATGATCTCCTGGTCCATGGGCGTCAATTCCACCGCCGCCTATGCCGCGGAGCGGGGAGATATGCCCGCTGTGTTCGCCCGGCGGCGGAAGGACAACCAGATGCCCGTGGGCTCGGCGCTGGTCAGCGGGATCGTAGCCTCGGCGGTGTGTCTGCTGGGAGCTGCCATCCAGGCGGTGAGCCCGGATTCCTCCCTGTTCTGGAGCTTCTTCGCCCTGAACCTGGTGATGCTGCTGCTGAGCTATCTGCCGGTGTTTCCGGCGTTTCTGGCCCTGCGGCAAAGGTTCCCGGATGCGGAGCGGCCCTTCCGGGTGCCGGGAGGCGACGGCTTTCTCAAATGCCTGGCCTACGTCCCCATGGCGCTCATCGCCCTGTCCATCGTATTCACCGCCGTCCCCCTGTCCACGGACCGGGAGACGCTGGCCACCATTCTGCCCATTACCGTGGGCTCCATCATCAGTGTGCTGCTGGGCGAGCTGCTCATCGCCGTCCGGCGGCGGCATCACCCCATATCAGGAGGATAACAGCTATGGCAAAACGAATTACAGGAACCACGCCCCGGCAGGACGGGTATCGCATGCCCGGGGAATTTGAGGAGCAGAGCGGCGTATGGATGCTGTGGCCCCAGCGGCCCGATAACTGGCGCGGCGGAGCCAAGCCCGCCCAGCAGGCATTCATTGACGTAGCCCGGGCCATCGCCCGGTTTGAGCCGGTGACGGTATGCGTGAATCCCGACCAGTTTCAGAATGCCCGGGCCCGCCTGCCGGAGGACGTGCGGGTGGTGGAGATGACCAGCAACGACGCCTGGGTCCGGGACTGCGGCCCTACCTTTGTGAAAAACGACCAGGGCGGTCTGCGGGCAGTGGACTGGACCTTCAACGCCTGGGGCGGCCTGTACGACGGGCTGTACTTTCCCTGGGATCAGGACGACCTGGTGGCCCGGAAGATCTGCGAGCTGGAGGGGGTGGACAGCTACCGCACCGACGATTTTGTGCTGGAGGGCGGGTCCATCCATGTGGACGGTCAGGGCACTGTGCTGACCACGGAGATGTGCCTGCTGTCCCCGGGACGGAACCCGGAGCTGAGCCGCCGGGATATTGAAGAAAAGCTCTGCGGCTATCTGGGGTGCGAGAAGGTCATCTGGCTGCGGGACGGTATCGACCCCGATGAGACCAACGGCCATATTGATGACGTGGCCTGCTTCGTGGCCCCGGGAGAGGTGGCGTGCATCTGGACCGAGGACCCGGAGAACCCCTTCTATCAGGCGGCCCAGGACGCCTTCCGCACCCTGAGCCAGGCCACCGATGCCAAGGGCCGCCGCCTGACGGTGCACAAGCTGTGCCTGACGAAAAAGCCCTGCTATCTGGAGGGGGCAGAGACCATCGACGCCGTGGAGGGCACCGCCCCCCGGGAAAACGGCGAGGTCAGCATCGCCTCGTATATGAACTTTCTCATCGTCAACGGGGCCGTTATCGCCCCCCAGTACGGCGACGAAAACGACCGGCTGGCCATCCAGCAGCTGCAGCAGATGTTCCCGGACCGCCAGATCGTGGGGGTCCAGACCCGGGAGATCGCCTTCGGCGGCGGCAACATCCACTGCATCACCCAGCAGCAGCCCAAGGCGTAACGCCGCCCAGGCGGCATAAACTTGCTCCCCCATGCGGACGGCAGCGTCCTGCATGGGGGAGTACATTTCTTTTTGCAGCGGGGTTCTATGCGTGGTATTCCGGGCCTCTGCCCTGGTAGATATCCTGCATTTCCCGGTCGATCTCGCTGATGGCGTCGGAGCACAGGCGCAGGCGCGCCGCGTCGTCAGGGGAAAAGTCCCGCTGCGACTTATAGCGCAGCTCATGCTCCAGGCTGGCCCACATGTCCATGGCAATGGTACGCAGCTGGATCTCCACCGGCAGGTGCAGCATTCCCTCAGAGATCACGATGGGCACATCGCAGATCAGGTGCAGGCTTCGGTAGCCGGACTCCTTGGGCTGCTGGATGTAGTCCACCTCCCGGATGATCTTGAAATTCTCATTGCGGGCCAGCAGACTGCGGAGATAGTAGATATCGTCCAGATAGTTGCAGATAACCCGGACGCCGGCTACGTCCTGGATGTGGGCATAGATATTGTCGATGGTGACATCAAACCCCCGGCGCTTCAGCTTTTCCACGATGCTGTCCACGGTTTTGATGCGGTACTCGATATGGTGGATGGGAGAGTGGTCGTACAGGCTGGCAAATTCCTCGTCCAGGATCTCCAGCTGGGTGACAGCGACCTTCAGAGCGCTGCGATACAGGTGATTCACCCGTACCATGCCCTGGGCCAGCTCCTGCTGCTCCGGCGTGCCCCCCTGGGGAATGCGGATATCCTTCAGCCGGATGGTGCCGCTCTTCTCGATCATCATGAAAAAGATGCGCCTCCTTGTTCTCGTTTGATCCTTTGTTATGATTATAACATAGACCTATGACAGGAGTGTGAATAAAAAGCAAAATCTGCCGTAGAAAAATCCCGTCATTTTTCGTCATTTCGCCAAAGTCTGTCGTTTGCGCCGGGAGCCCTTTTGTGGTATCATAGGAAAAGCGAAAAAAAAGGGGGGGGACGGCGCATGCATATTCGTGAGCATCTGCGCACGGTGGGCCGCCACCGGCGGCTGGTGCGGCATTACTGCCTGCGGCTGGGGCTGGTGTGGCAGGGACTGACCCACGATCTGAGCAAATACAGCCCCACGGAGTTCTGGCGCAGCGCCAAATATTACCAGGGATACCGCAGTCCCAACGACCAGGAGCGCCTGGAAAACGGCGTAAGCCTGTCGTGGCTGCATCATAAGGGCCGCAACCGCCATCACTTTGAGTACTGGATCGACTACTGCCTGCGGCCGGACGGCAGCGTATACATGGGCGGGTGCAAAATGCCCAAGCGCTATGTGGCGGAGATGTTCTGCGACCGCATCGCTGCCTGCCGGGTGTACCAAGGGGAAAAATATACCGATGCATCGCCCTATGACTATTACCAGGACTCCAAGGGGCACATTCTCATCAACCAGGAGACCAGCGACCTGCTGGACCGGTGGCTGCTGCTGCTGAAGAAGCAGGGCGAGGATGCGGCCTTCCCGCAGATCCGCCGGGAGCTGAAGGACCCGGCGTATTGAGCTGCGGAGCAAGTCAAGCCATGATCCCCGCCTCCTGCACCGGCAACGTTGCTCTGGCCGCAAGTACAGAGACGCCGAAAGCCCATATGCTCCCGCCGGCAGAGGGCTGCACCGGCACATAAAAAGCTGCCGTAGAGGGCAATTACCTCCGCGGCAGTTTTTTCAGGTCGAACACATTCTCAAACTAAAAAATCAAACCTCTGTGTTTTGTTGGACAAGAAACGTATGAATAGTATTTTGCTACGGAGTATGAGCAGAATCTCACCTCCTATGTCACCGTGTCCTACGAGGGACTGACGGACGGCAAGGCCTATCTGAGCGTGGAAGTGCCCGATAGCCACTATGTCCAGCATGCTATGCTTCGCACCATTTTTACGTTCTCCTAATAGGCACAATATGATTTAGTACTTGTTCTTAAATAAGAGGTTGTACCAGAAAATAACAAAGGCAATGAGTAAGAATTGTATCATAGATCGTTATGCTCCTCAGTTAGAATTAACTCGCCACGACCATTCTTAGCAATCCCCGCCCACTCTAAAATTGCAGCCATTACAAACACGGGATCAAAAACCGATTCTCCGATTGTTCGACCGCGGTGAAGCGCTATTGTACCGACAACGGTATTTTCCTCACAGCCGGGCTCACCGAGCTTATAGTTTCTTCCATTGCCTTTCTTTGCTCTGCCGCCTTGCTTTATAAGGAGTTCTACAATATCGTCAAACACCTTATAGTCGTAGGCTGGCTTAACAGGCAACTTATCACTTGTAAAAGTCGTTCCGTCTGGCTCTGCGTAAATCTCGCAAGGAAGGCCTCTGGCCGTGTATACGGTAACGTGACCACCGTGCGCTTTCAGCTTTGCTTTGATGATTTCGGACGCGAGTGTGCTTGTATCATCCACATCCATGCGGCTTACATCAATTTTCTTTGGCATTACCTTCTCCGTTCCACCGCCAAGATTTAAGGCGGCAAGCAATTCATCCAGTTTCTTTTTTGCAGTTGGATAAGATATTTGCATATCAGACTGTACCTCCTTCAGGTTTCCTCTGTCTTTCAAAAAAGTAATCAAGAACTCAAATCGCTCCTTGTCGAGCCGATCAAAAGGGCCAAGGTCGAACGTGTTTCTTAGCTCCATGCCACAATCAGGGCATTGTAGCGTGGTAACTCGCAGTGTCCCATGACAGGCGGGACATTTTGAAATAAGCCGGTTCATGTAAATCACCTCTTTGCTTATATAATATAATTAGAGAGCAGATTTGTCAATATAGTTTTTAATTATTTTTAGTACTATAAGTGCTATATTGTTTTTCAACTAAAAAAATCGGCACCTGCTTTTTGAGGCAGGTGCCGATTTCTGTTACCGGATCATGCGCTTGGATTTTTGGCGTAAGTGGCGCAAGTTTGGCGTAAATCCGCTTTTGCGCATCCAAAAAATCAAGCAATTTCAACGGTTTGCGGCGTCTCTTAATACATGCCGCCCATGCCGCCCATATCGGGAGCGGGGGCTGCGGGAGCCGCAGGCTGGGGCTTGTCGGCCACCAGGGACTCGGTGGTCAGCACCATGCCGGACACGCTGGCGGCGTTCTCCAGAGCGGAGCGGGTCACCTTGGCGGGATCCACGATACCGCTGGCGATCATGTCGCAGTACTCCTCCTTGTAGGCGTCGAAGCCGAAGCCGTTCTTGCCGGAGGTGCGGACCTTCTCCAGGATCACGGAGCCGTCCAGGCCGGCGTTGGCAGCGATCTGGCGGATGGGCTCCTCCAGAGCCTTGGCCACGATCTGCACGCCGGTCTTCTCGTCGCCCTCGGCGTCGGCCAGCAGGGCGGTGACAGCGGGGATCACGTTGACAAAGATGGTGCCGCCGCCGGCCACAATGCCTTCCTCCACGGCAGCCTTGGTGGCGTTCAGGGCGTCCTCGATGCGGAGCTTCTTCTCCTTCATCTCGGTCTCGGTAGCAGCACCCACCTTGATGACGGCCACGCCGCCGGCCATCTTGGCCAGACGCTCCTGCAGCTTCTCGCGGTCATACTCGCTGGTGGTGTTGTTGATCTGGGCGCGGATCTGGGCCACGCGGTCGGCAATGGCCTGCTTGTCGCCCATGCCGTCCACGATGATGGTGTTCTCCTTGGTGACCTTCACCTGGCGGGCACGGCCCAGCATATCCACGGTGGCATCCTTCAGGGTCAGGCCCAGCTCCTCGCTGATGACCTGGCCGCCGGTGAGGATGGCAATATCCTGGAGCATCTCCTTGCGGCGGTCGCCAAAGCCGGGAGCCTTGACGCACACCACATTCAGGGTGCCCCGCAGACGGTTGACGATCAGGGTGCTCAGAGCCTCGCCCTCCACGTCCTCGGCGATGATGAACAGCTTCTTGCCGGCCTGGACCAGCTGCTCCAGCAGAGGCAGAATGTCGGAGATCACGGAAATCTTCTTGTCGGTGATGAGGATATACGCGTCGTCGATGAGGGCCTCCATCTTGTCGGTGTCGGTGACCATGTAGGGGGTGATATAGCCCCGGTCGAACATCATGCCCTCCACCACCTCGGAGTAGGTCTCGGCGGTCTTGGACTCCTCAATGGTGATGACGCCGTCGGCGGAGACCTTCTCCATGGCCTCGGCGATGAGCTTGCCGATGAAGGCGTCGCCGGAGGAGACGGTGCCCACGCGGGCGATGTCGTCGGTGCCGTTGACCTTCTGGCTCTGCTCATGAATGGCGGCCACAGCAGCGTCCACGGCCTTGGCCATGCCCTTCTTCATAACGATGGGATTGGCGCCGGCGGCCAGGTTCTTCAGACCCTCGCGGATCATGGCCTGGGCCAGCAGGGTGGCGGTGGTGGTGCCGTCGCCGGCCACGTCGTTGGTCTTGGTGGACACCTCGCGCACCAGCTGCGCGCCCATGTTCTCAAACGGATCCTCCAGCTCGATCTCCTTGGCGATGGATACGCCGTCGTTGGTGATCAGCGGAGTGCCGAACTTCTTATCCAGCACCACGTTGCGGCCCTTGGGGCCCAAGGTGATCTTGACGGTATCGGCCAGCTGATTGACGCCGGACTCCAGAGCCTTGCGGGCTTCCTCCCCGCGCTTAATGATCTTAGCCATAATATTGCCTCCTAATTAAAAGCAGAAAGATTGATTTTGGAAATGACAGGGATGGGATCGTTACTCGACGATGGCCAGAATGTCAGCCTGCTTGACGATGATATACTCCACATCCTCCAGGGTGACCTTGGTGCCGGCATACTTGTCGGTAATGACCTTGTCGCCGGGCTTCACGGTCATGGTAACGGTCTTGCCGTCCACGGTGCCGCCGGGGCCCACGGAGATCACTTCTGCCACAGAGGGTTTCTCCTTAGCGGAGCCGGTGAGGATGATGCCGCCCTTGGTGGTCTCCTCCGCCTCCGTCATCTTCAGAACAACGCGATCAGCAAGCGGTGTCAGTTTCATGGTTGGTTCCTCCTTATATCTTTACATAATAAACGAGTTCAGCGTTAGCACTCAATAGCCCTGAGTGCTAACGCTGATTATCATACCACACTATTCAGATTTTGCAAGGGGATTTTTGGCAAAATCTCAAAAGTTCACAAATTGGTCAAATATCCCGGGCGGTGCGGTTGCAGTCGCAGCCGGCGGGGCCGAAGAAATTCAGCCGCTTGTCCGCCAGACGGATGGTCACATCGTCGGAGGTGATGCACTCGCCGTCGAGACATGTGACGATATCCGGCTTATCGGAATGGATATGCACCACCTTGGGGGTAGAGCAGCGGGCCACATGGGGGAATTTATAGTACTGCCCCTTGGCATACGGAGTCACAAACCGCAGGAAGGTAGTGCGGCTGACCTTTTTCACCACCAGGGTGTTCAGCACGCCGTCGTCCATCCGGGCCTCGGCCACGGGCATGAACCCGCCGCCGTAATACCGCCCGTTGCACACGGACACCAGGGAGAAGTCATCCTCCATGGTTTCGCCGTCCAGCTCCACCGTCCAATGGGAGCCGATGCCCTTGAACAGGAAGTTCACCAGCAGAGAGACAATATAGCTGCTCTTGCCGTCCAGAATGGGGCTCTCGCTGAAATTATGTACGTCCCGGGCCACCCGGGCGTCGATGCCGGAGCAGGCGATGGTCAGGGCCACCCGGCCATTGACGTCGATGGCGTCCATGGGGAACTGGGGGCCGTCCCACAGGTTCTCGGCGTCCCGGAACTTGTCCATATCGCCGCCGAAGTTCTTCAGAAAGTCGTTGCCGGTGCCCACAGGGATCACGCTCATGGCGGCGTTGTCATAGCCGATAATGCCGTTGGCCACCTCGTTGACGGTGCCGTCTCCGCCGCAGGCGTAAAACCGCAGGGACTCCCCGGTCTGACAGAGCTTTTGGGCGATCTCGGTGGCGTGGCCCTGTTTTTTGGTGAGGATGCACTGCACGTCCAGCCCGTGGGCCGAGCGCAGGTGATCGGCCATTTCATAGATCCGCTGGCGGCTGTCATATTTCCCCGCAGTGGGGTTGATGATAAAGATGTGCTTCATTGCAGCACCCTCCCGGTGAGTTTTAAGATTCGGTAACAGATTGTAACCTATTGTAGCACGGCGGCGGAAAAGTATATGAACAAATTGAAAATTTCTGTGAAGATTTCGGGAAAAGTCCCGGCATAACGCTGTCAACCCTGCTCTCACACATTTCCGTACATAAACAGATCGCACTTGATCATGCCGTTATAGAGCTTGCGCTTCTTTTTGGCCTGGTGGCCGAAGGTGCGCTCAAACTCCGTGTGGCTGCTGAGCACCAGGGTCCGCCAGGTGTCCGGCAGCCGCTCCCACATATGCCCGAAATCCCGATACAGGGCCTCGGCCTCCTGCCGCTCCAGCAGGCGCTCACCGTAGGGCGGATTGGTCACCAGCTGGCCATAGGTGTCCTCCCGGCGGAAATTCCGCATATCCGCCACTTCAAAGCGCACCACATCCTCCACCCCGGCCTTCCGGGCGTTGTCCCGGGCGATGGCCACGGCCCGGGGGTCCACATCGCCGCCCCAGATGTCGTACTTCCCGTGGAACTCCTTGTCCATAGCCTCCCCGGCGGCGGCCAGCCAGTCCCCGGAGGGCACAAAGCCCCAGCGCTGGGCGTCAAAGCTGCGGTCCAGGCCCGGGGCCCGGTTCAGGGCGATCAGCGCCGCCTCGATGCAGATGGTGCCGCTGCCGCAGAAGGGGTCGCAGAAGGGGTCCCTCCCCCGGAAGCGGGACAGGGTCACCATAGCCGCCGCCAGCGTCTCCCGCAGGGGGGCCTCCACGCCCACGGCCCGATAGCCCCGCTTGTACAGTCCCTCCCCGGAGCTGTCCAGGCAGATCATGGCCTCGTCCTTGAACAGGGAGAACCGCACCTGATACTTGACCCCGTCCTCCGGGAACTGCTCCAGGCCGTAGTGGGCCTTCATCCGCTCCACCATGGCCTTTTTGATGATGGACTGGCAGGCGGGCACCGCGTGGAGCTGGGAGGAGATGGAGTAGCCCTTCACGGGGAAGGCCGCGTCCCGGGGCAGATAGTCCTCCCAGGCGATGGCCCGGGTACCCTGAAACAGCTCCTCAAAGCTGCGGGCCGGAAACCGGCCCAGCACCAGCAGGACCCGGGCGCCGCAGCGCAGGTTGATGTTCAGCCGCGCTATGTCGGACAGCTGGCCCCGGCACAGGACCCGGCCGTTTTCCACCTGCACATCCCGCAGCCCCAGCCGCCGGATCTCGTCGCCCACCAATTTTTCCAGCCCCAGCAGGCAGGGCACCATAAATGTCTGCATATCGCACCTCGTTCGGTCGTTCGTCATATGATTTTCCTTCGAATCGCCGGCGGCGTCAGCTTCCTCGCCGGAGCTTGTCCAGCATCCGGACAAACTCCTCCGGCAAAGGACAGGTCAGCTCCACCGGCTCCCCGGTGCGGGGATGGAGAAACCGCAGCCCCACGGCGTGGAGACACTGGCCCGTCAGCCCCGGCACGGGCTTTTTGGCCCCATACACCGTATCCCCCAGAATCGGGTGGCCGATGTGGGCCAGGTGGACCCGGATCTGGTGGGTGCGGCCCGTCTCCAGGCGGCAGCGCAGATGGGTGACGCCGGGATAGCGGGCGATGACCTCCCAATGGGTCACGGCCTCCCGGCCCCCCTGGCGCACCACCGCCATGCGCTTGCGGTCCACCGGATGGCGGCCGATGGGCGCGTTGACAGTGCCGCTGTCCTCCCGGAAATTGCCCACCGCCAGGCACTCATACGTCCGGGCCAGGGTGTGGTCCGCCAGCTGGGCCGCCAGGGCCAGGTGGGCCGCGTCGTTTTTGGCGGCGATAATGAGGCCGCTGGTGTCCCGGTCGATGCGGTGGACAATGCCGGGACGCTTCTGGCCCCCCACGCCGGACAGGCTCTCCCCGCAGTGATACAGCAGGGCGTTGACCAGGGTCCCGTCCGGGTGCCCCGGCGCCGGATGCACCACCATCCCCGTGGGCTTGTTCACCACGATGACGTCCTCGTCCTCGTATACCACGTCCAGGGGAATATCCTGGGGCCGGGCTTCCGGCTCCTCCGGCTCCGGCAGCGTCACCTCCAGCACCTGTCCCGGCTGGACCCGCAGATTCTTCGCCACCGGGCGGCCCCGGTCCGTAACGCGTCCCTCCTCCAGAAGCCGGGCGGCGGCGGAGCGGGTCAGCCCCTCCAGCCGCCGGGCCAGCAGGCTGTCCGCCCGCTGCCCCGCCTCCTCAGTTGTCACCGTCAGCCGGGTCGTTTCCATGTTTTTTGTCCTTCTTGTCGTATTTATCGTATAAAAACAGGTAGTACACGGCCCCCAGAATGGCCCCCACCACCACGCAGCAGTCGGCAAAGTTGAACACAGGATAGGAAAATAGAGTCAGGTCGAACATGTCCACCACATAGCCCCGGAACAACCGGTCGATGAGGTTCCCCACGCCCCCGGCCAGGATCATCAGCCCCGCGATCACGACCAGGGGATGCCGCACGATGCGCCGCACCAGCAGATACGCCACCGCCGCCATCAGCAGCACCGTCACCACCGCCAGGGCCGCGGTCTGGCCGGAAAAGCTGGACCAGGCCGCGCCATAGTTATGCACCCGGGTCAGCCGCATGACGCCCGGCCAAAACGCCGCCGACTCTCCCAGAGCCAGGTGCTCCACCGTCCAGTATTTGATAAGCTGGTCCGCCCCCAACAGGGCGGCAAACAAAAGAAAATACCACATAAGGCAGGGTTCCCTCCTGTGCAAGATACACTAATTTTATTATTATACCTCATTTTCCCCACCATTGCAACCGCCGAAAAAGTGTACCAAATTTTAACCGCTTTGTTACCGGATTGTAACCGTTATTCACCATTTTGAGATGATTTTGCTGAGAAACTCCTGTATACTGCAAGTACAGTAAGGGAAAAACCAACATTCACCTCGGGAAAGGAGTCGCCATGAAAAAGACGGTATTGCTGCTGGCAGTGTGCTTGATGCTGGGGCTGTGTGCCTGCGGCCTGCGCGGGCAGAGCGTAGCGAGGAATACCGTCGAGCCTGTGCATTTCTCCGCCCCGGCGGTCCGGCAGGACGCAGCCCCGGCGGAGGAGCCCCGGGTGGCCCTGCCCCAGGGGGCCAGCCTGCTGACGGAGCAGGAGCTCCGCTGGTTCGGCGGCAGCTGCTTCAACGTGCTGCCTGCCCAGGGGCCCAACCTGTTTCTGTCTGTCTCCTTTGACCGGGCTGCGGACATGGACCTGACCGCCCTGTTCACCGGCGGCGCCGGGAGCCGGGACCTGTCCCCCCGGGAGCTGCGCCAGCTGGGTGCCGAGGGCTATGCCCGCCTGACGGCATCGGAGCTGGAGGATCTGCTGCTGCGGTACACGGGCCTGAGCCTGGCGGATATGTCCGACGCGGCCTTTGACGGCCTCACCTATCTGGCGGATTTCGACGCGTACTACGGCCCTGCCGGTGACGCGGGCTACGTCCGCTTCCAGTATGGGTACCACAGCCCCGATGGTACCGTGACCCTGCGCTACGCAGGCGGCAGCGTGACCCTGCATCAGGATGCGGGCCGCTGGCTGGTGGTCTCCAACGTCCTGGACTGACAGGCGTTTTCAGATAGCAGGCAGAAGCGTTTGCGTAGTTTTCTCTCGTAGTTCTCTTTTCATCTTCTCTCTTTTCTCCGCTGATTCTCATCTTCTTTCATCTGCCAGAGGGCGGCTCCTGATAAAGGGGCCGCCCTCTGGCAGGTCTGCTTTTCTCCTGTCCCTCCCCTGCCGAAAAATTCATTTTGGAGCCGTATCCGCCGTTTTGGAGTGGATACGGCTCCTGCCTTTGCGTATACTATCCTCATACAAGGCGTCCGGGAGACGCTGTTTTTACAAATCGGCAGTTAAGGCACTTTAACCATAGAAGGGAGATTGCTATGAGCGTTGTAATTTTGGGAGGAAACGAGTGTATGGAGCGGCGGTATAAGGAGCTCTGTCAGACGTACCGGTGCCAGGCCAAGGTATTCACCAAGCCTGCCGGAGGCCTGCGGAACAAGCTGGGTAGCCCCGACCTGATGATTTTTTTCACCGGCACCATGTCCCACAAGATGGTACAGGGGGCCCCCAGCCAGCTGAAGGGCCAGAACACCATCATCGAGCGCTGCCACACCAGCTCCCTGTCCGCTCTGCGGGGAATTCTGGAGAAGCACGCAGGATGAGACCGGCGGAGGAGACGGTGGTGCGCCAGTGCGCGCCCACTCTGGCCGGCATCAAGACCGGCAGTCTGTTTCCCTGCCCCTATGACTCCCGTCAGCAGCTGCTGGCGGACATTCGGCGGATGAACCGGGTGCTGGTGCCCCGGGGGCTGTGCCTGCTGCCCATGCGGCTGGGCCAGGGAAGGGCGCTGCTGTATCTGTACCGGCCCCAGGCCCTGCGCCGGGATCTGGACGACGATCTGTCCTGCCGCCTGCTGCGGCAGGCGGGCTACCCCTGCGGCAGCTGCGGACAGTGTGTGGCGCGGCTGGTGCAGCGGCTGCGCACGGAGGAGGAATTTCCCCACGAGGTGGGGCTGTTCCTCAGCTACCCGCCGGAGGATGTGCAGGGGTTCATCGACCACCGGGCCGAGGACTTCAAGTGCGCCGGACTGTGGAAGGTATACGGCGACGAGCAGCGGGCTCAGCTTCTGTTCGACCGCTTCCGCCGCTGCACCCAGCGCTACTGCGCCCTGTGGCAGACCGGCTACCGGCTGGAGCAGCTGGCAGTGGCCGTTTGACAAACCATTGGCATATTTTGAGACATATTTTTGAAAGGAAGTATAATTATGAAAAAAACGCTTGTGATCTATTGGAGCGGCACCGGCAACACCGAGGCCATGGCCAACGCCGTTCTGGAGGGCATGAAGGCCGCCGGAGCCGACGCCTCCCTGCTGACTCCCGACCAGGTGACCGCCGCCTCCCTGTCCGGCGTATTCTCCGTGGCCATGGGCTGCCCCGCCATGGGCAGCGAGGTGCTGGAGGAGATGGAGTTCCAGCCCATGTTCGACAGCATCAGGAACCAGCTGGGCGGCAAGTCTGTGGGCCTGTTCGGCTCCTACGGCTGGGGCGACGGCGAATGGATGCGCAGCTGGGAGAAGGACTGCGACGATGCGGGCATCAGCCTGGTGTGCGAAAGCATCACCTGCTGCGAGGCTCCCGACGACGATGTGCTGGCCGCCTGCCAGGCCATGGGCCGGAAGCTGGCGGAGTAACACGTCCGTGGACGTCCGGCGTATGCTGCGGCAGAAGCTCCTTTTCTGGGCCGCCGTAGCCGTCCTGACCCTCCTGGCCGCCCTGCTGAGTTGAATATGGGATAAGGTGAAAGGCTTCGGGCATCCCCGGGGCCTTTCACCTTCTTTGCCCGGGGAAAATTTTTGCAGAAAATTGAAATCAGTGTCGTCACTTTTTATTCCAATATCGCACCGCTGCAAACAAAAAATAAAACCCCCGGGGTCTCTTGTCATGCAAGAGGCCCCGGGGGTGCTGTTTTATTTTGCCGCTTAGGTTTTTTCTTTTTGGCTTACGCCTCCCGCTCCTTGCGCTTGAGGACGAAGGCTGCGGCGAGAATCGTCACGGGCAGGGCGATGATCCAAACCAGTACGCCGGTATTGCCGGTGGCGGGGGTATTGCTGCCGCCGGTCTGAATGGTCACATCGGTCATGTCATAGAGCCGGGTCTGGGCGTTTACGAAGCGGTAGTAGGCTGCCAGAGCGTAGTAGCCCTGCTCGGTGGCCATGCCGTCCAGATCGCCGCCAGCGGTGTGCCGGAAGCCGCCGCCGGTGACATAGAACCCGGCCAGAGCATCCAGCACGGTGAGGCTGTTCTTCACGAAGCGGCTGTCCGCGATGGGATCAATACCCAAAGCGGTGAGAGCTACGATGACCTGGGCGCAGGACTCGCTGTTCACGGTGCCCCAGCTGCCAAAGCCGCCGTCAGTGCGCTGCAGGGCGGAAAGGGCCTCCAAGGCCTTATCCACAGCGGCCTTCACGGTCTCGTTGGTCTTGTAGTAAGGTGCCAGGGCCTGGATGGCCATAGCGGTCATGTCGGGGTCGGCGTTCTCGCCGCTCAGGTTCCAGCCGCCGTCGGGAAGCTGGGCGTCCAGGATCACCTGAATCAGCTTCTCCCTGGTCACATCGCCCATGGTGGGGTAATTGTGGCTATCCAGGGCAATAAGGGTGAAAATGGGGCCGTTGATGCCCTGCTTCTGCACATAGGCCATGTTATCCAGGCCCTTCAGCAGATTGTGGCCGCCCACATTGGTGACATCCTTGCCGATAGCGGTCAGGGCCAGGATCACCCGGGCGTTGTCGGTAACTTTGGCCCGGTGCAGACGCTCATTGGCGTCAGCCTTGGCCTTCACATACTCCACCACATTGTCATAGTACCCGGCGGGCACGGTGCGGCCGCTGCGGGCCAGGCCGATGACCATCCACTCGCCGCCGGTGGAGTTCACGGTGGGGGTGCCCAGGCCCTGGATGAAGTCGCCGGTGGTCTTGTAGATACGTCCGACGATGGGAATGTTGAAAATCTCCGGTTTTGCAATGTAAGCCAGGTCTACCTGTGGACAGGCGGCGATGGCAATAAACGGGTCAAAGTTGGAGCGGTGGTTGGCAACCATCAGGAATGGCGGCAGCCCCTCCAGCTTTTCAAGCCCGGTGCTTTGGATTTCAACGCGGCCAAGGTGCAGGATCAGCCATACCGTTTGATTCAGCAGCCAACGAAAAAACAGCTCTTTCTTCCGGACAGTTTTTGAGGGGTCCACGGTCAGAGAGATCAGGTACAGCAACAGAAAATAGAGTGCCGTTGCTGCCAGAAACCATACAAGCCAAATAGGAAGCACCAGCAAGATGTCATACCATCTGTGCAGGAAATCGTGATAGAAAAATGTCCCCATGGTCAGCGCAGTGCTGACAGCAAGAATGCCGATATAGACCTTCATACGCCTATCTCCCCATGCATAGCCAAAGAGTCAGGGTTGTAGCAATGCCGTAACAGCTTCCTAACAGCAATTCCTTTGGTGTATGACGACCAAGGCTGATCGAGCTGATGCTGACGGGGATCATCAGCAGAAACCCCAATAGATAGAATCGACTTACCAACAGCGTCAGAATCATAACCGGAGCAGTGACACCAGCCGCATGACCGCTGCTTTTTACATGAAAGACAAATGAAGACAGCGCGATCACAGCACCACAGATGACATAGTTCAGATACATAAACAGCTCTGCCTCGCTACCATTGCAAATCAGGCAGTAGAGCAGTCCAAGAACATAGCCGATCACAGAGAAAATAATTGCCAGCTTTCTCTGCGATGTTCGCCCTTGTTCATATTGACCCGGTATTGTTTTCCAGTAGAGGTAAGACAGCAGCGGCAGTCCGCAAAGCAATACGATTGCCATTAGATCATGCCCATCAGGGAAGTAACCTTTCAAAAGAATAATCAGAAAAAGTGCTATAATCGGCGGCAGTGTAATCACACGAATGGCCTTTGCAGTTGTCTCGCTCATGCATAAATTCTCCTAGAATAAATACTCCGGCGGGTGGCCGCCACCCGCCGGATTTCCAAACACCGGATAGACGCCTCTCGTTTGGATCCTTTCCATGAAGCCGCCGCTCGTCACATCCACACACGGCAGCCTGAAATTTTATAAATCCTTTCTGAGAAACAGAATACCCAATGTATTTGGCCCGCAATGGGAAGTGATTGTGGCACCGGCTGTTGTTTCTAAAATCTCTTCAAAATCCGGAATGAGCTGTCGGATCTTTTCGCGCACGGCGCTGACTGCTTCCGGGCTGCATCTGGTATGCGTAATGAAAATACGGTGCTTATCAATATCGCTGCGATTTTGGAGGCGATCCTCTACATATTGCAGCATGACCTTCTCAATTCTTCCCCGATACTTTTTGCCGGGGATCATTTTTCCGTCACGCACTTCGATGCAGGGTTTCAATCGGAGCAGATTCCCGCCGAACGCTCCCAACGCTGAGCAGCGGCCGCCCTTGTGGAGATAATCCAGCCGGTCTATAACAAAGCTTGCCTCCACCTGCGCAGCCAAGGCGGTGCAGCGTTCCCATATCTCTTGTGCAGAGTGTCCCTTCTCGACCATCTCCGCTGCATGGAGGACTAACAAGCCCTGTCCAGTTGAAAGATTTCTGGAATCCACTACATATACATTTCCAACTTCCTTTGCCGCAAGGCAGGCATTCTGATAGGTGCTTGAAAAATCCCCGCTGATACAGAAATGAACCACACAGAAGCCCTGACTGACCCACCGGCGAAATTCAGATATGTAATCGGCGGCATGCTTTCGCAGCTTCCGCAGCTCGTCGATACGCTGAAACGGGCAGCACCAGCAGGACGCACGGTGGTAAATCTCATACAGCCCGCCGAAGTCATAGCCACGGTCGTAACAGGCTTGGAGCGCCTGCGTCTCCGTGATGCCCCATTCCACGAGGGGATACCGCTCATCCTTGCAGCGCCACGCTTCATCGGCGGCGATACCGACATAGTGGATCGCGCCCAGCTCGCCTTTGAGCCGGTTGACCTCCTTGGTGATGAGGTGCGTTTTGAGCTGCCCGGTACACCAGCGGACGCGGATTCCCGGCCAGCCGTTGCCGTAGGGCGGGATGCCCAGCTTTGCACGGTTTTCCAGACTGCGGGGCTTCTGCTTGGGTTCGTCGAACATCAGGTATTCAAAGCCCTTGGGATGCCGCAGCGTGGTGATATGGATGCCGCGCTCCCGGAAAAGATGCTCGTCCAGTTTGGCAAGGTGTTCGTACATTCCCGGGAACTCCATGCCGGTGTCCGCTGACAGCACCATATTGATGGGCATATCCCGTTCGATCATCAAAAGCAGCATGGCGGTACTGTCCTTGCCACCGGACAGGCTGACGGCGTGAAACTGCTTGCCGTTTGCGTTCTGAATGGTTTCCCGCATGGGGAAGCCGCTCCGTTTTCACTCCTTTCCCACATCACAGCTCATAGATGGGCTGCTCGTGTTCGTAGTAGGGATCGCACAGGGCGGCAAGCTCGGCCACCAAGTCCTCCAAATCCAGAGAAATCTCGCTGTCCGCCCAGTCGCTGCCCTTGTAGACGCGGTACTCGGTGACGTATTCGCCTTCTCCAGCGTTCACGCTGAATTTGGCAACGACGGCAAAGCCCATATCCTCCAGCAGCCACAGCTCCATCGACCGGGCAGCAAACACCGCGCCGATATAGCTGTCGCCTACGTCCTCATAGAGAAGCGTCGCTCGCTGCTTGAACAGCTCCGCGCTGCGATAGTCCAAGCTCAGCGCATTTTTGCCGTCTGCGCGGTAGGCATAGACCGTTTCAGCCTTGTTCCAAACGGCTTGCAGCAGGGCGTGATAGTCAATGTTTTCCAGAAACTCGTCGATCTCCGTTTCCGTGTAGCCGACCTCCGTACCCTTGCGGAACAGCGCGGTCAGCGCTTTTTCCAGCTCTGTTACTCTGCTCATGGTAATTCCTCCAATCATTTTAGTGACGCCGCTTTTTCCGGTCAGGGAGGATATGCCCCTCAATGACGGCGGCGTGTTTGCGGATTTTGATTTCTCCGCGCCTCTCAGATGCCTGCGCCTTGGCATATCCCACGTCGGAGAGGAACAGCCGCAGCCGTTCGCCCTTTTCACCCACAGGGGATTTCCACGACAGGACATCAAAAATAATCATGTGGCGGGTTTCGTCCATAAAGCGCTCCAGCGCAAGGATGCTGTGACCGCCGACAAAATCATCAGCGTTCATATTCGGCACCTCGCGCTCTGATCTGAAAGGCGGCAAGCCCATAGCGGGCGATCAGAGTGGCGTTGACGATCAGACGCAGCGCCTCCGGGTCAATCACCTCCGGCTCCGCTAAGTCCGCCATCGTGACCGCCTCCATCTTGTCGCAGAGGTCACGCGCCGCCATGAACAGCGCGTAGTTGTGCGGCGAGGTGCTTTTCAGCACCGCATAGCCGAACTCGATCCCGTCCTTGCAGAAGCAATTTGCCGTGCGGCGGTAAATGTCGTCGTTAGAGGTCAGCAGGTACATGGCCGCATAATAGGCGTTGGTATCCCTGCGGCGGCGGTAGCCCTGCACGGCACATTGATACTGCATTCGGCGCTCATGCTGCTCGTTTCTCCAAAGGCTTCCGGGATAGTGCTTGATCAGCAGGTTCAGGCGCTGGAACAGGCGGCGTTCATGGGGAAATGTCTCTAAGACTGCCTCGCGGTAGCCGACCACACCGGCCTCAATGCGCTCGGCCAACCACGGGCAGCGCAGGGCGGTACAGCCCAGCTTTTTCACATACTCGGTACAGAGCTGGCAGCTCACATCCTTGGGGGTATATTTGAATGTGTTGATATACATGGCGTCCTCCTTTTGGCATGAAAATAGCGGACAAACAAACTGCTTGTCCGCTCAACGGCTCTGGTCGCGCTGGCGCTTTTTCTGCCATGCGTCCAGTAATTTGAAGATGGTGTTCTCAATCTGGAATGGGGTATAGGAACGCGGGAAGTATTTGCGGAGCTTTTCACCGGAAAGGGTGATGTCGTTCTTCTCCGGTTTCTTCTGCTCCATCATAATGGAGAGCATGGTGTCCTCGTTCAGCTCGCCGCTCTGACTGAGCTTTTTCATCCGCTGCGCCTGCGAGAGCGAGGGGGTGGTCTGTTCGCTGTCGATGGTTTCCAGAAGCAAGCCTTGCTCCTTGGGTGTCAGCGCCGCAAGCTGATAGGCGGGACTGAGGGCGATTTTCTTCTCGTCCACCATCTGCTGAAGCTCCGGGACTAACTGCGTCAGGGCGATATAGTTGCGAATGGTGTCGCCGCTCACACCGGCATCCTGACCAACTTCATCATCGCTGCGGAACTTCGCCGAAATTTTCGGCGAAGTCAGATCCGTCCGTGCGCCCTGCCGTTTGATGGCCTCCATCTTCATCTTGTAGGCTTTGGCGCGTTCGGAGGGGAGAATGTTCTCGCGCTGGAGGTTGCTGTCCACCATGATGATGGTGGCAGCGTCCCGGTCAATGTTGCGGACAATGACGGGCATGGTAGCCAGTCCCGCCAGCTCACAGGCGTGTTTGCGGCGATGGCCTGCGATCAGCTCATAGCCGCCGTCCTCCCGTGGCCGCGCCAGCGCGGGGACGAGGACGCCGTATTCCTTGACGCTTTCGGCGGTTTCCTGCATGGACGAATCCTCCCGCACCTGAAAGGGATGATCCGGGAACGGATGCAGCTCAGAGAGCGGAATCTGAACAACTACTTCCTGCTGCGGTTTCGGCTTTTTGGATGGCGCGGGCTTTTTGCCCGATTCCTTCTGCACGGTTTTTTCAGGCATTGTGTTCCTCCTGTCGGCATCTGATTTTGGGTACAAAAAAAGGACATTTCTTCTTTTCGGAGGAAATGTCCTGATTTCTTGGACGGGCTGACAGCCCGCCCAAACGGTATTTAGTTTTTGTCGTTACTATAACACCCCCTACGATATAACTACTTCGCGGCTCGATTTTTCGGTTTGGAAAAGGATGAAAAACCTTGCCAGATAACCGAAAACCCTTGATGTACGGGGCTTTTCCGGTTTGTCGTAATTATACCGTAAGGGCACACCTTTGCCACGCTGGCTTTACAAAACGGCGTGGACGTGAAAACCGTCAGCAGCATGCTGGGGCACTACGATGCGGGGTTCACTCTCCGCACCTACACCCACGCCACCC
>OBCY01000008.1_pt1 | contig 63641 bp, 70 predicted proteins | sample 1496051 | NCBI WGS metagenome assembly OBCY01 (sample SAMN01760917, study PRJEB22395) | human gut metagenome | reverse complement strand
TGTCGTAACGGACTGCTTCAGCTTCAAATACATTCAAATCAATTCCTCCGCCGATAATGGCAAGCTGTACGTGTTTCATCATGCTTCCTCCTTGGTCCGGCCGGTCAGCAGCCGGGATGCTCCGCCGTTTTTCGTCAGCTCCGTCTGGGGCACCCCCAGCTCCCGGGCCAGGATCTCCATGACCCGGGGGGTGCAGAAGCCTCCCTGGCACCGGCCCATACCGGCCCGCACCCGGCGCTTCACCCCATCCAGGGACCGGGCCCCGGGGACCCGGTGGATGGCGTCCACGATCTCCCCCTCGCTGATGCCCTCGCAGCGGCACACGATGTTGCCGTAAGCGGGGTTCTCCTCTGCCAGGCGCTGCCGCCGGGCAAAGGGCAGCTCCCGCAGGTGGACGATGTCCCGCCGCACGGGGTCGAAGTTCTGCTTCTGCCGCGCATTCAGATACGCCGCCGCCTGCTCCGCCAGATATGCGCCGATGGCCGGAGCGGAGGACAGCCCCGGGGACTCGATGCCCAGGGCCTCGAAATAGCCGGGGACAGGCTGCCCCACGCGGAAATCGTCGTCCCCCTCCGCCAGATGGGCCCGCAGCCCGGCAAAGCTGGTGATCACGTCCCGCAGCGGCAGACCCGGCACGCTCTTGCGAGCCATATCCTGGGCAAAGGCCAGTCCCTCCGCCGTGGTGGCGGTCAGGTCCCGCTGCTCCTGGTCCGCAGCGGTGGGGCCCACCAACAGGTTGCCATGGACCGTGGGCGTTACCAGCACGCCCTTGCCCATGGGGCCCGGCAGCTGGAACACGGTGCGCTGCACCAGGCCGCCGTCCTTCTTGTCCAGCAGGCAGTATTCACCCCGGCGAGGCACGATGCGGGCGGTATCGCTGCACACCTGGTTATGGAGCATATCGCCCCACACACCGGCGGCGCTGATTACGGCCCGGGTCTCCATGGTCCCCCGGTTGGTTTCCAGGGTATAGCCCGCCTGGGTCCGGCGGATGCGCTCCACCCGGGTGTCGAAGCGGAAGGTCACGCCGTTGTGAGCGGCGTTCTCCGCCAGGGCGATGGTCATGCCGAAGGGGCAGATGATGGCGCTGGTGGGGGCGTACAGAGCGGCCACGGCCTTCTCCGACAGGGCGGGCTCCAGCTCATGGAGCCTGCCGCCCCGGAGGATCTCCAGGCCCTCCACGCCGTTGGCCCGGCCCCGCTGCAAAAGCTCCTCCAGCCGGGGCAGGCCCGCCTCCTCAAAGCACACCACCAGCGCGCCGTTGCGGCGATAGGGGAAGTCCAGCTCCCGGGACAGCGCCTCCATCCGGCGGCTGCCCTCCACGTTGAACCGGGCCTTCATAGAGCCGGTGGGGGCGTCGAACCCGGCGTGAACAATGGCGGAATTGGCCTTGCTGGTGCCCACGCATACGTCCTCTCCCTGCTCCACCAGGCACACGTCCAGCTGCCAGCGGCTCAGCTCCCGGGCCACGGCGCAGCCCACTGCGCCGCCGCCGATGATGACCACATCCTGCATACAAAGTGCTCCTTTCCGCGAAAAAAGAGCCACACCAAAGCCCGCCCGGTCTCCCGGGCGGCCCTTTGCATGACTCAATCTCTCAATGCATTCAATATATATTGTCATTATACGCCGTCCGCCCCCGCTTGTCAATGGCAAACGGGGGCGGACACAGGCTACTGCGCCTCAATCTCTTTGATATTCACTTCATTTCCCTGAACCAGCCAGGTGTCCTCGCTGCCGCAGAAGGGACATACCCGGCCTTGGGGTACGGTGTCATAGTCCTGGCCGCAGCCATCGCAGTGAGTGATGGCGTGGACCGTCTCGAACCGCAGCTGTGCCCGGGGCATCAGCTCCGTCCGGGCCACAGCCCATTTCCAGCAGCTCTCCAGCTCATGGGGCACCACACCGGACACCTGGCCCAGCTCCAGCGTCACCGACGCCACATCGGTGAGCTGCTGCTGCCGCCCAATGTCCTCCACGGCCCGGATCACATGAAAAACGATGCCCAGCTCGTGCATTATTTCCTCCCGGCCTTCCGGATCTTGATCTCCCGCTTCACCATGTAGGGCAGGATGGCCTTCATCTTATCCTCGGAGGGGATCATGTTGGTGCACTCCGGCCGCTCCCGGTGCAGGTGAATGGCGTCAAAGGCGCACTTGGTGGTGCACACACCGCAGCCGATGCACTTGTTGGGGTCCACCACGGAGGCGCCGCAGCTGAGGCAGCGAGCCGTCTCCTTCTGCACCTGTTCGGCGGTGAAGGCCACCCGCTCGTCCCGGAAGGTCCGGCGCAGGGCCTCGTTGTACCCGATCCGCTGGCGGGGCGTGTTGTCGAAGCCCACGGGGATCAGGGCGTTCTCCTTGTCCAGCTCCACAAACCGGCGGCGGTTGCGGCCGATGGTCAGGGTTGCCTTCTGCACGAACCGGTGCAGGGAAATGGCGCCCTCCTTGCCGGCGGCAATGGCGTCGATGGCGAACTTCTGGCCGGTGACGGCATCGCCTCCGGCGAAAATGTCGGGCTCCGCCGTCTGATACGTTACCGGGTCCACCTGGGCGGTGCCGTTGGGGTTGAAGGTCACGGCGGTGCCCGTCAGCAGCTGCCGCCAATCCACCTTCTGGCCGATGCAGTACAGCACCGTGGCACAGGCCGCCTCGCAGGCATCGTTATCGTCAAACACCGGTGCGAAGCGCCCCTGGTCGTCCTTCACCCGCAGGCACTTGCGGAAGCGAATCCCTGCAGCATGACCGTCCCGGACCGTCACCTCCGTCTGGCCCCATCCGGCGTGGATGGTCACGCCGTCGCGCTCGCACTCGCCCCGGTCCTCCGGGCCCATGGGCATATCGTCATAGCTCTCCAGGCAGTACAGGTCCACGGACTCCGCGCCGCAGCGCACCGCCGTCCGGGCCACGTCCGCCGCGATGTTGCCGCCGCCGATGACCACCACGGGGCCCGCCAGCTTGCTGCACTGGCCGCCGTTTACCTGGCGCATGAAGTCGATACCGGCCATAACGCCCTGAGCGTCGCCGCCGGGGATATCCAGCTTGCCGCCGGACTGCAGGCCCACGGCCACATAGAAGCCCCGGAAGCCCTCCTGGCGCAGCTGAGCAATGGTCACATCCTTGCCCACCTCCACGCCGCAGCGGAACTGAACGCCCATCTCCCGCAGCACGTCGATCTCCGCCTGGACCACGTCCTTCTCCAGCCGGAAGCTGGGCAGGCCGTTCTCCAGCATGCCGCCCAGACGCTGCTCCTTTTCAAACACGGTGGGGCGGTAGCCCTTCTCCGCCAGGTAATAGGCGCAGGACAGGCCCGCAGGGCCGCCGCCGATGATAGCGATCTGCTGATCGAACTCGCCGTCTACCTTGGGGATCACCTTCTCCGGCACGAACCGGGTGGCGGCGTCCAGGTCCTGCTGGGCAATGAACCGCTTCACCTCGTCGATGGCCACGGCCTGGTCCACGGTGCCCCGGGTGCAGGCATCCTCGCACCGGCGGTTGCAGATGCGGCCGCACACAGCGGGGAAGGGATTCTCCCGCTTGATCAGCTGCAGCGCCTCCCGATACTTGCCCTGGGCCGCCAGCTTCAGATAGCCCTGCACGGCGATGTGGGCGGGGCAGGCGGTCTTGCAGGGGGCGGTGCCGGTGTCGTAGCAGTTGATGCGGTTCTTGTCCCGGTAGTCGATGGACCACTTGTCGGGGCCCCACTTCACCGCATCCGGCAGCTCCTGCCGGGGATATTCCACGGGGCCGTCCTTGGTGCACAGCTTCTGACCCAGCTTCACCGCACCGGCGGGACAGTATTCCACGCACCGGCCGCAGGCCACGCACTGGTCCGTCTCCACCCGGGCCACATAGGCGCTGCGGGACATGTTGGGGGTGTTGAACAGCTGGCTGGTGCGCAGGGCATTGCAGACGTTGACGTTGCAGTTGCAGATGCCGAAGATCTTCTGCTCGCCGTCGATGTTGGTGATCTGGTGGACGAAGCCGTTGTCCTCGGCCTTTTTGAAGATCTCCATGGCCTCGTCATAGGTGATGTACTCGCCCCGGCCGGTTTCCACGATATAGGTGGCCATGTCGCCCACGGCGATGCACCAGCTTTCCGGGTCGTCGCCGCAGCCCTCGTTCAGATACTGGCGGCTGGCCCGGCAGGAGCACATGCTCTTGGCGTACTTGCCCTCGTACTTGTGCAGCCAATAGGAGATCTTCTCCAGGCCCACGGCCTCGTTCTCCGTTTCGATGGCCTTTTCCACGGGGATCACGTGCATGCCGATGCCGGCCCCTCCGGGAGGCACCATGGGGGTGATCTTCTCCAGGGGCAGGAAGGTCATCCGCTCAAAGAAGGCCGCCACCTGGGGATGCTCGTCCATCTGGCTGCGCCGCATGTTGAAGAACTCGGCGCTGCCGGGGACGAACTGGGGCAGGACATACCGCTTTTCGTGGTTGGGATTCTTCCCGTCCAGGTTTTCCCAGTTGTATTCGATCAGGCCCACCCAGGCCATGTCGTCCAGCAGCTTCTGCAGAGGCTCCCGCTCCAGCTTGGTCAGCTTCATCAGCTGCCCGATGGTCTTGGGCTTGCGGACGCCCATCTTCAGGGCCACGTCCGCCATTTCGTCGGTGACCAGGTCCGCCAGGCCCCAGTATTCCGGATCGTTGCCCTTGACTCCCTTGAGCTTGGCGGGCACCCGGTCGGTAATCATGGCCACCAGCTTCGCAATCTTGGGCCGGGGCTCGTCCACCACAGGGATGGTAAAGGGCAGCTTCTCCTGCTCCAGGGGGAACGCGGTGGGACGATCGCCGTTGATGTTCTTTCCCATGTCAAATCTCCTTCATTTCCGCTCAATGGGCGGTTTTTTCGATACTAACTCACTATTATAATAGCAACTTCTGCCGCAAAAAGCTATTGACTGTTTCTCTAAAGTTATGATATCCTATTTTATGGTCCTGGTCGGACCAGAAGGAGGATATGCCATGGATTTCCGCCCCATTGTGGCCCCGTCTATCCGGGAGCTGTTTATCCAGCAGGTGGAGGGGGCGATTCTGTCCGGGCAGCTGAAGCCCGGCGACCGGCTGCCCACGGAGCGGGAGCTGGCCGACACCATGCACATCAGCAAGACCGTGGTCCATGAGGGCCTGCGGGAGCTGCACCGCCTGGGCTTTCTGGACATCGCCTCCCGCCGGGGCGTCACCGTGGCGGACTATGCCCAGACCGGCAGCCTGGAAACGCTGATGGCCATTATGGATTATCACGGCGGCCTGCCGGACGAGAAAACCGCCCGCAGCATCCTGCGCCTGCGGTATTATCTGGAAGCTCCGGCCCTGCGGGATCTGGCTGCCGGTCACACCCCCGGGGACCTGGAGGCGCTGCGGGAGCTGCTGCGCCAGGCCCAGACGGCTCCGGAGGAGGAGCTGCCGGAGGCCCTGTTCCGGTATCACCGGGGTGTGGTGTTCCTGAGCGGCAACACCATCACGCCCCTGCTGTTCAACGCCTTTAAGAAGGTTAATCTGGAGTTCTGGTCCGGCTACATCCGCTCCGTGGGCCGGGAGGAGAGCCTGCGTACCCTGGCCCGGTTCACGGACCTCATCGCCGCCGGACAGGGGGACCAGGCCGCCCGGCTGCTGGACGATGGCCTGCGGCGGTTTGTGACCACGCTGTAAATTCGCATTTTGTTCAAAATATCCGTCTGTTCTTGTGGAAAAGCCATAGATTCCATTCGGAAAATTCTGCAATTTGCCAATTGTACTCCCTCCCGGGTATGGTATAATGATGGTATCTTATATAAAGGAGGCTTTTCCATGAGACGCACAAAAGCTCTGCTTTCCTGTCTGCTGCTGTCCCTGCTTCTGCTGACTGCCTGCGGACAGCGGGAAACTGTGTACCAGATATCCGCTGACCGTCTGACCCAGGCGGCAACGGTGTCCCAATTGCAGGAGGTCAGCGATCTGATCGTGGTATTCACCCCGGAAACTCAGGAAAACGTCCTTTCCCGCTACAGCGACGGCAACGTCTCCTCCGGCTATACCCGGACCACCGGCAGGGTGTCCCAGGTGCTGAAGGGCCAGGCCCCGGAGCAGCTGGTCATCACCGAGGAGTGCTACACCCTGGATGATGCCCTGTGGACCCAGGGCGGCTATCTGCCCATGGAAAAGGGACGGCCCTACCTGCTGTTCCTCACCGCCTACCCCGGCGGCTCCGACTACGCGGGCATGTACTACCCCACCGAGCTGGAGCTGGGCAAATACCCCCTGACGGACCAACCCCTCACCGCCTCCGATGCAGCCGGCGCATGGCAGATATACTCCCCGGATAGCAGTACCCTTTCCCAATATCAGAGCTGGTATCAGCAGGTGGCGGCTCTGTATCCCGATTTGTTCTGACCACCCGAAAATCCTATAAAAAGGGACCGACGGCAGATGCATTGTGCATCCGCCGTCGGTCTATTCTCTTTCGTCTGCCAACCGGGGCCGGAACCTCCGCAGCCGGCGGCTGCAGAGAAGGCTTTATCCCCAGAACTGGCGGGCCAGGTCCTGGGCCAGGCTCTCCACCACGCCGGGGGCGTAGGGCAGGGGCAGTCCGGCATCCGAAAGGGTCTCGGCATACAGCTTGCTGCCGCCGGAGGCACACAGGGCGTGATACCGGGCCCAACCGTCTGCGGGGTCGGCGTCATAGGCAGCCTTCAGCTGCTGGGCGCAGACAATGGACAGAGCGTAGCTTACCACATACCTGGGGAACATGTACAGGGCCACATTGGTGAACAGGTCGCAGCCGGAGAGCACCTGCTTCCGCCAGGGCTCGTTGTTCCGGGCCCGGCCGAAGGACTTCTCAATGCGGTCGAACTCCTCTGCCCACTGGGCCAGAGAGGCGTCCGGATGCTCATACAGCCACGTCTCAAAGGTGTGGATGGAGCAGAAGGCGCACAGCTCCTTGATGAAGTCATAGCGGTGCTCCGTCAGGAACTGGGGGGCGTGGTTCCCGAAGAAATCCCGGGCGTAGGGCTGGGCCAGCAGCTCCATGGTCTTGGAGTGGACCTCCGCCAGGTCCGGACTCAGGCCCGCATAGTCCGCCACCGGCTGGCTGCGGATGGACAGATACCCCTGGAGCCCGTGGCCCAGCTCGTGGGTGTATACGGTGACGTCACCGGCGGTGCCGTCGCAGTTGGCAAAGATGAAGGGCATCCGGTAGGGAGCGCCCAGCATGTCGCAGAAGCCCATGCCGGAAATTTTATTGGGAGAGCCGGTCACGTCCAGCAGGTCGTGGCGGACCATCTCGTCGAAAAACTCCCCCGCCTCCGGGCTCAGGGCATGGTACATCCGGCGGGCGGCCTCAGGCAGCTCCTCCGCCGCCACGGGGACGGCGTTGCCCTCCGGGAACACCAACGCCCGGTCATAGGGCAGCAGCGCCTCCACCCCCAGGCGCTGGCGCTGCTCCTCCTGGAGACGCAGGTACAGGGGGGTGATATGGGTCTGCACCTGGCGGCAGAACGCGTCCAGCTCCGCCCGGCCATAGCCCAGACGCTGCTGGGCCAGGTCGCCGTAATCGGCGAAGCTGTCGAAGCCGTTGGCCCGGGCCAGGTCGATGCGGGCAAGGACCAGCTGCCGCAGGATATCCGCCAGCTGTCCGGCGTTTTCCAGCACCGTCTGTTGCTGGGCGTCATAGGCGGCCCGGCGGCGCTCCCGGTCGGTGCTGGCCAGCGCAAAGCGCAGCTGGCCGCCGCTGAGGGTCTCGCCCTGGACCTGATACCTGGCGGAGGCCGTCAGCTGCTGGTATTGGGCCGTCAGCCGGGAGATGCGGGCCTGCAGCTCCTTGCCGCCGGTGTGGAGCCGCTGATCCAGCGTCAGCAGGCGGCGCAGCTGGGGGCCGAAGGTCCCGTCCACCGCCGCAGCGTGGGGACTCTCCGCAATGGCCATGGACAGGGACTGGGTATCCAGCGTCTCCAGCCGGGGCAGGGTCTCCTGCAGCTCCCGCTGGTAAAATTCGTCGGTGACGTCGTGGAAGGCCCGGATGGTGGCAATGCTCTGGCACAGGGCCACCTCCTGCTGCAGGGCGTCCCGCTGCCGGACCACGTCCAGCAGGTCCTCCGGGCAGGCGGCAGCCCTGGCCCGGCGGGTCAGGGCATCGTACCGGGTCTGAAGGGCCTCCACGTCCGGGCTGGTATAGGGAATATCAGAAAATTTCCAATTCTCGTTCATAGCGTCACTCCTTTGGATAGATGATGGACAGGGCCATGCGCTCCGGCCGGATATTGTCCCGGATAAAGTCCAGCAGATCCTGCTGGGTAATGGAATCGTACACCTCCGGGAAGCGGAAGGGATCGTATCCCTGGAAGCAGCCCTCGGCCGCCGTGGAGGCGATAGCCTCGAAGGAGTTCAGACTTTTGATGGATGCGCCGAAGCTGGCCCGGCGGATGCGCTGGACATAGGCCGGGTCCACCCCCTCCCGGACCACCCGGCGGGCTTCATCCAGAACGGCCTGCTGCACGGCCTCGGGATCGTTGCTGTCGCCGCCGCAGAACACATAGGCGGCTCCCGGCAGCAGGTCATAGGCGCTGTCAAAGGTGCCGTTGATCAGCCCCTGACTGTACAGCCGGGTGAACAGGGGGCTGGACTCTCCCATGAGCACGTCGCAGGCCAGGTCCCCCAGGATATCCAGGCGCATGCGCTCCTCTCCCTCCGGCACCGGCGGGCACTTGAAGCCCAGCAGGAAGGTGGGCATGGCCACCTCCATCCGGTCCTCTATGCGGGCCATATGAGGCGTCAGGTCCTCCTCCCGGCCATAGTCCCGGGGGATGGCGGGGCCGCTCTCCCGGGGCAGAACCTCCCGGGCGGCCCGGAGAACCTCCTCCGGGTCCACGTCGCCCACCACCACCAGGCACATGTTGGCGGGGGTATAAAACGCCTTGTGGCAGTCGTACAGGGTCTGGGCCGTGATCCGGCGGATGCTCTCCACGGACCCGGCCACAGACTGCCGCACGGGGCTGTGGCGGTACAGGGCCTGCATCATCTGGCGGTATACCTGCCACTCGGGGTTGTCCTCGATCATGCCGATCTCCTGGGCGATGATGCCCTGTTCCTTTTCCACGCTCTCGTCGGTGAAATACGGCACGGACACGAAGGACAGCAGGATCCGCAGATTTTCATAAAAATGCTCGGTGCAGTCGAAATAATAGGCGGTGACGGCGTTGCTGGTGAAGGCGTTGGGCTCGGCCCCGCCCTTGGCCAGCTCCTGCATGGCGCTGCCGTCCGCCGTGTCGAACATCTTGTGCTCCAGATAGTGGGCGATGCCGGCGGGGGTGTCCAGCCACCGGCCGTCCAGCTGGAAACGCATGTCCATGCCGCCGTAGCGGGTGGTGAAGAAGGCAAACCTCCGGGCATAGCCGGGCTTGGGCACCACGCACACAGGCAGGCCGTTGGGCAGAGTCTCCCACAGGACCTTTTCCCCGATGCGGGGGTAGGTAAGGGTTTTCATCAGGCCTCCTCCTTTCCGTGCAGGAAGTATACGGTGTCCAGGGTCACGCTCTGGGCGGCGGCCCGGATGCGCTCCGGCGTCACCTGGTCCAGCAGGCGCTGCATGGTCTCCGGGTCCTCGCTCTGGCCGGTGGCGGCCTGCCCCAGGCAATAATTCTCCAGGGCGCCCTGAGAATCCGGCAGGGAGGCCAGGGCGCTGCGCATGGTGCTGCGGGCGCCCTCCAGCTCCCAAGGCTCCCAGTGCCCGTCCCGGACCTCCTGCAATTGGTGCAGAATTTCGTCCAGGGCCCGCTGATAGTCGGCGCTTTCAATGCCGGAGGACACCGTCAGGATGCCCTTGGACCGGACATAATTGCTGGAGGCGTAGTAGCACAGGGACAGCTTCTCCCGGACGTTGAGAAACAGCTTGGAATTGCTGCTGCCGCCGAACAGAAGGTTGGCCAGAAGCATGGCGGGCACATCGTCGGTGCCGCAGCGGAAGCCCATGGAGAGCTTTCCCTGGGTCACATCCATGGTCTCGCGGATGACACGGGGCTGGGCCGGGGCGTCCACCCGGCGGGGCGGCTGCGGGTCCCGGGCCGCGCCCCGGGGCAGGGCGGCGAAGGCCTCCAGCAGGGCGTCCTCCACCCGGGTGATGGGAGCGCTGCCGCAGTAGAACAGCTCCAGCCGGGAGGCGGACATCATTCCCTGGCTGTAGACATGGAGCTTCTGGTTGTTGATGGCCGCGGCGGCAGTCTCGTCTCCCAGGCGGCTGACGCCGTAGGGCTCGTCCCGGCACATCTCCTGCAAAAGGCGCAGGTCCGCCCAGTCCCGCTTGTCGTTGCGGACGGAACGGATGCTGTCCAGCAGATTGGCCCGCTCGCTGTCCACATATTCCGCCAGATACCGGCCGTTGCGGGTGACGGGGTCCAGCAGCAGCTCCCCCAGCAGGGCGGCGGTGGGCTCCAGCAGCTTTTCTCCCTGGGGGGCGAAGCTGTCGTCCATTACCGAGGCCACAAAGCCGATGCACTGGCACTCCGCCCGCTTGCGGATGGTGGGGTTGATCTGTGCGCCGTAGAGCTGGTCCATGGCGGCGGACAGCTGCTGGATATCCGGACAGCGCATGGTGCCCCGCTGGAGCACCAGCGGCAGCAGCGCGCCGCAGGACGCCGTCTCCCGGCGCAGGGGCGTGATGAACTGCGCGGAAAGGCAGCCGGTTTTGAACTTTTTGGCAGGCAGATAGGTGAGATATACCCGGTCCATGATCTCGCGGCGGGTCTTCTCCATATGCGGCACCTCCAGGATACATAGTGGGTATATTATACCGCATATCCAGACAAATGAAAAGGATTTTCATGCAGAATAAGGCCCCCGTCCAAAGCGGGGCCTTGCTGTGCAAGGCGTCCCGGACTTTTGCGGCACACCGCGCCGCCTTTTGCGGGGCCCACCCCTTGCAATCCCCCGGGGAAACGTTTATAATGAACATATTGTTATTCCGACTCAAAAGCAAGGAGGCTTCTCATCATGATCCAAGTCAACGCCGTAGGCGACGCCTGCCCCATTCCGGTGGTCAAGACCCTGCAGGCTCTGAAGACTCTGTCCGGTCCCGGCACCGTGGAGACTCTGGTGGATAACCGCATCGCCGTGGAGAATCTGACCCGTCTGGCCCAGAGCAAGGGCTGCACCATCGAAACGGAGCAGCTGGCGGAAAACCGCTTCCGGGTCACCATCACCGCCCAGGCCGGAGCCCAGCTGCCCGATACCGCCGACGGCATCTGCACCGTTCCCTCCTAAAGGCCCGAGAACACCGTGGTGGTAATCTCCGCCGACCACATGGGCCAGGGAGACGACACCCTGGGCCGGGTGCTGCTGAAGGGCTTCCTGTTTGCCCTGACCCAGCAGGAGAAGCTGCCCCGCACCGTTCTGTTCTACAACGGCGGCGCTTTCGTCACCTGCGATGGCTCCGCGTCCCTGGAGGACCTGCACAAGCTGGAGGCGCTGGGGGTGGAGATCCTGACCTGCGGCACCTGTCTGAATCATTACGGCATCGCCGACAAGCTCCGGGTGGGTCAGGTGACCAATATGTACGTCATCGCCGAGAAGCAGATGAACGCCACCCTGGTGATCCGGCCTTGACCCGCCAACGGACTCCGGCCCTGGTGATCTCCTTCCAGGAGACGGCCCAGGCCCTGGCGGCGGAGGCCCTGTTCGGGCGGCTGTCTCTGCCGGGGCGCATCATTCCGCTGCCGTCCCGCATTTCCGCCGGGTGCGGCCTGGCCTGGAAGGCGGACCCCGGCGACGAAACCGTCCTGACGGCGGCGCTGGATGAAAACGGCATCGGCCACGGCCCCTGCTGCGTATTGGAGATGTTCTGATGACGGAGATTTATCTGGACAGTGCTGCCACGTCCCTGCACAAGCCGCCCCAGGTGGCCCAGGCGGTGGCAGAGGCCATCTGTAAGGCGGGAAACGCCGCCCGGGGCGCTCATGGGGCGTCCCTGTCCGCCCTGCGGACGGTGTATGATACCCGCTGCCTGGCGGCCCGGCTGCTGGGCTGCCCCCGGCCGGACCATGTGGTTTTTGCCGCCAACTCCACCATGGCTCTGAACATCGCCATATGCGGCCTGCTGTCCCCGGGGGACCACGCCATTTCCACGGACCTGGAGCACAACTCGGTGCTCCGGCCCCTGTATGCCCTGCAGCGGCAGGGAATGGCCCTGAGTTTTGTCCCGGCGGACAAAAACGGGCAGGTTTCTTATGATGCTTTTGAAAGGCTGTTCCGGCCCAATACCCGGGCCGTGGTATGTACCCACGCCTCCAATGTCACCGGCGACGTGCTGGATATCCCCCGCATTGCCGCCATGGCCCACCGCTGCGGTGCGCTGCTGATCCTGGACGCGTCCCAGACGGCGGGAGCCATTCCCCTGGACATGACGGCCCTGGGGGCAGACGTGGTGTGCTTTACGGGCCATAAGAGCCTGCTGGGCCCCCAGGGCACCGGCGGCCTGTGTATCCGCCCGGGGGTGGAGGTCCGGCCCCTGCTGCGGGGCGGCAGCGGCGTTCACTCCTTCGACAGGGATCAGCCCGCCGCCTATCCCACCCGCCTGGAGGCCGGAACCCTGAACAGTCATGGCCTGGCGGGGCTTCACGCCGCTCTGGAATACCTGCTGGCAGAGGGGGTGGAAAGCCTGTACGCCCGGGAGCACGGGCTGATGCTGCGGTTTTACCGGGGCGTCCGGGAGCTTCCCGGCGTCCGGGTGTATGGCGACTTTTCCGCCCCTTGCCGGGCGGCCATCGTGTCCCTGAACATCCGGGACCTGGATTCCGGCGAGGTGTCTGATGCACTTTTGCAGGGCTGGGGCATTGCTACCCGCCCCGGCGCCCACTGCGCGCCCCGGCTCCACCAGGCTCTGGGCACCCGGGAGCAGGGTGCGGTGCGCTTTAGCTTTTCCCCCTTCAACACGGAGGAGGAGATCGACGCCGCCGTGGCCGCCGTGGCCCAGCTGGCCCGGTGATATGCAGGTCTGTCAAACAGCCCGGACGGTAAAATGAGCCAGCAGTCAAGCCCGCAGCCGGCCGGTCTCACGGTATCCCTTCGGTGGGCCCCGGCAGGCCTCAGATGGTTGGCCCATAGCCATGCACCAGCTTTGCATCGACGATGTCTACCGCCATACGGCGGACACCGGGACGATTCCGATCTCATCCGGCATCATGGGAAGGTATTGCTCTGCGCTTGTTTCTTTACCGAATCTACACTGGGGAAATGCTATGATGTAAGCACACAGTTAAAAAGAGGAGCTCCGTGGAAAACGACAGCAGCGACGATAACGGTTAACCGCTCTTATATGGCCTGTTCATATGCGGCATACCTGCGCCCTTTACTGCGGTATCGGGTATAGGTGTGTCTTTTTTGCGTGAACAGAAGGCGGAAGAATGTTATGCGTTCAGCGCTGGAGCCGACTTACTTTGTACCGGAAGCTGTGAAAGCCGATGTTCTATTTCAGAACATGAAGCAGACGCATACGACATTTACTTTACGGTCTCCGAGCTGAGTGCGTACAGGGTATCCTTCATCACAGTCAGGCAATGCCGCGTCTGTTTGGCCTGCGCACAGTAAAGCGATTACGCGATTCAAAAGGAGTGAGGATAATGACGGGAGAAATGCCTTGCAGAAAGCGCCGCCTTTCGTCTTTTCAAATTATCATATTAGGCTTTGCCGGGGTCATTCTGCTGGGTGCGCTGCTGCTGATGCTGCCGCTCTCCACAACAGCCGGGTGCGTAACGCCATTTCATGAAGCGCTTTTCACCGCGACCTCCGCTGTTTGTGTAACGGGGCTTGTGGTGCAGGACACCGGCAGCTATTGGTCGGGCTTTGGTCAGACGGTGATCCTGACGCTGATTCAGATAGGCGGGCTTGGTGTTGTCACCGTGGCGGCATCGGTTGCGCTGCTGTCCGGGCGAAGGATCTCTCTGATGCAGCGCAGCACCATGCAGGACGCCATTTCAGCGCCGAAGGTCGGAGGAATCGTCCGGCTGACCCGGTTCATCCTGCGGGGAACATTTCTGATCGAACTGGTCGGCGCACTCGTCATGCTGCCGGTGTTTTGCCGGGACTACGGATGGCACGGGATCTGGATGGCGGTGTTTCATTCCGTCTCCGCCTTTTGCAACGCCGGGTTTGACATTCTGGGAACGAACAATAACTTGTATCCGTCCCTTACCGGTTATGTCCAAAATCCGGTAATCAATATCACGGTCATGCTGCTGATCATAACCGGCGGCATCGGATTCCTGACATGGGATGACATTTGCGAAAACAAGCTGCACTTCCACCGTTATCGAATGCAGAGCAAGGTGATTCTTGTCACGACACTCACGCTGATCGTCCTTCCGGCGCTGTTTTTCTTCTTTGCGGATTTTGATGCCCTTCCCCTCGGAGAGCGGATTCAGACAGCCCTGTTCCAATCGGTCACGCCGAGAACGGCGGGCTTCAACACCGTCAATCTGCCCGCCATGTCCAGCGCATCTCTGAGCGTGATGATCCTTCTGATGCTCATTGGCGGTTCTCCCGGCTCCACGGCAGGCGGCATGAAAACCACCACGCTGGCAGTCCTGCTTGCCAATGCTGCCGCAACCTTCCGCCAGCGGGACAGCGCCCAGCTCTTTGGGCGCAGAGTCGATTGCGGCGCCGTCAAAACCGCCGCGACCATCCTGACGATGTATCTTGCCCTGTTCTTTGGCGGAGGCGTTTTTATCAGCGTATACGAGAATCTTCCGCTGTCCTCCTGCCTGTATGAAGCAGCGTCGGCGGTAGGCACGGTGGGACTGACATTGGGTATTACGCCGCAGCTGCATATTCCCTCGCAAATGGTATTGATCGCGCTGATGTATCTGGGGAGAGTCGGCGGGCTTACGCTCATTTATGCGGCGGTGTCCAGCAAGAAAACCGGCAGCGCAAAGCTGCCGCAGGAAAGCATCACGATTGGATAAGCAAAGGAGTATCTATCCCATGAAAAATGTTTTATTGATCGGAGCAGGCCGCTTCGGGCGGCATATCGCCATGCAGCTCTCTCAACTGGGGCATCAGGTCATGGCAGTCGATACCAATGAGGAACGGATCAACGATGTGCTTCCGTTTGTCACCAACGCACAGATCGGCGACAGCACCAATGCGGAGTTTCTGCGTTCGCTCGGTATCGGAAATTTTGATGTTTGTTTTGTGACCATCAGCGGCAGCTTCCAGAACTCGCTGGAGACCACCTCGCTGCTGAAAGAGCTGGGTGCCAAATGCGTGGTATCCCGCGCCGAACGCGATGTGCAGGCGAAGTTTCTGCTCCGCAACGGCGCAGATAACGTAGTCTACCCTGAAAAGCAGGTGGCAAAATGGGCGGCGATCCGATTCACTGCCGACCATATTTTCGACTACATAGAGATCGACGAGCAGCACGCCATCTTTGAAGTGCAGGTGCCGGAGGCGTGGATCGGGAAAAGCGTTGGTGAGCTGAACGTCCGCAGAAAGTTTGGCATCAACATTCTCGGCATCAAACGCGCAGGAGAAACGGATGTTTCCGTTACGCCGGACACCATATTGTCCGATGACATTACGATTTTGGCGTTGGGTGAGTATAAAGCCCTGCATAAGTGCTTTCGGATTTGAAAAGGGTTTCCATACTGACGGAAAGGAAAAGCCAGGATATGAGCCGATAGCGGTGAGGGGCTTATCCGAATAACGGAGGAGGCGTTGGCCTTCTCCGTTTTTTTCTTTCAGGATGACGTCCGTCAGACTCTCGCCCGTTTCCTCCTTGAACTTGCAGGAGAGGCACAGGCGGCCAAGGAGCAGTCCCTCTGTTTTGCACAAAACCATTCTGTCAGAATAGTGCGAATTGTTGAAATTCTCAATAGGGGTTGACGAAAAGAATGGGGCTTGCTATACTATAAATGCCTTTGTCAGACACATGACAAAAGACGAAGTTTTGCTGGAGGTATGGAACATGAATCGGTGCAAACGATGGCTCGCATTACTACTGGGTGCCGTACTGCTGCTGGGCACGATGTCCGGCTGCAGCGGCACAACGGCCTCTGACAGTGAGGACGGCGCATATCGGAAAATCAATTTGTCCATGGCGGTCAACGGAACAGACACGCAAATCGACTCGCTGGTAGCCCACCACTTCGCAGACCTGGTGGCGGAGCGTTCAGGCGGAAGCATCACCATTGATGTGTTTCCCAACGACACGCTGGCCGGCGGCAACAGCACCAAGGGCGTGGAGTATATCGCCGTAGGCGCAGCGGATCTGGGAGCTTATGCCACCTGCGTCCTGGCCAACATAGAGCCCAAGATGTCCGTGGCGACGCTGCCCTGGTCTTTTACCTCCTATCAGGAGGCACGGCAGGTCATCGACACCACCGGCGGTGCTTACTACGCAGAGCTGCTGGATGCAAAGGGCATCATGTATCTGGGTTCCTTCCACAACGGCTTCCGCCAGCTCACCAACAGCAAGCATCCGGTCACCACACCGGAGGATCTGAAGGATCTGAAGATCCGCGTTCCCGGCTCGGCGGTATATATGGGCGTATTCAAGGCGCTGGGCGCCAGTCCCACGGCCATGAGCTGGAGCGAGGTGTTCACCGCCATCCAGCAAAAGACCATTGACGGACAGGAAAACGGCTGCTCCGTGACCAAATCCGCCAAGATGGATGAAATTCAGAAGTACATGACCATCTGGAATTACAGCTATGAAAATGATCTCTTTGTGGCCAACAAAAAGGTTTGGGAAAGCCTGGACGAAAATACACAGGCGCTTCTCCAGCAGTGCGCCTCCGATGCCTGCGAATGGGGCCGCGACCGGCTGGAGGCCGAGGAGGACGAGCTGATCCAGGGCTTCCAGGACGCCGGTATGCAGGTGGATATCCTGACGGAGGAGCAGCTTCAGGCCTTTAAGGACGCGGTAAGTGACGTAACGGCTGAGCTGAAGGCCCAATATGGCGAAGCCGCCTGTGCCGCTTTCGGCATTGAATGAGGAGGATCCATATGTTTGAGAAAATCGAAAAATTCGTTTCCTGCGCGTGCGTTTCCATTATGGCGGTGCTGGTCTTTTCAAACGTCATCGCCCGCTTCCTGTTCAAGCATTCTCTGGCGGTTTCGGATGAAATGTCCACCTACCTATTTGTCCTGATGAGCTTTATGGGTACCGCCATCGCGGCCCGGCGCAGAGCGCATCTGGGGCTTTCCATCATCACCGACCATGTCAGTCCCCATACGCGGCTGATTATCCAGCTGGTCATGTACGGCATCTCCGCGCTGTTCTGTCTGCTGATCGTGTTTTTCGGTGTACAGATGGTCATCAGCCAGTATCGGCTGGGTCAGGAAACTGCCAATATGCAGTGGCCCGAGTGGATCTATGGGGCCTTCGTCCCCATCGGCGCAGCCTTTGCGGCAATTGCTTTTTTCCAGACCATGCTGGTCATGTGCAAGGAATATAAAGAACAGGAGGGCGAGAAATAATGGTCGGAATCGTATTATTGGGCATCTTTGTGGTGCTGCTGGTGTTCGGCGCACCCATCGCCGTGTGTCTGGGTATGTCCAGCGTAGGCGCTATTCTGGCGCAGGGTGCAGGTAAGCCTCTGGACGCCATTATGAGCGTGCTGCCCCGTCTGTGCTCCTCTGCCAGCAGCAAATTTGTTTTGCTGGCGATCCCCTTCTTCATCCTCTCCGGCAATGTGATGGAAAAGGCCGGCATTTCCGGCCGCCTTATCAATCTGGCGGAGAAGTGCCTGGGCCACATCCGCGGCGGCATGGCCATGGTCTGCGTGGTGGTTTCCTGCTTCTTCGCAGCGATCTCCGGTTCCGGCCCCGCCACGGTGGCGGCCTTGGGCCTGATCATGATACCCGCCCTGGTAAAGGCCGGATATCCCGCCGCCTTCTCCTGCGCTCTGATGGCGGCAGGCGGCGCCATCGGCGTGGTGATCCCGCCGTCCATCACCTTTGTTGTGTACGGTTCTATTGCGGACGCCTCCATCACCGACCTCTTCAAGGCCGGCGTGATCCCCGGTCTGCTGATGGGCGCAGGCTTGATCGTCGCTGCACTGGTCGTCGGCCGGAAGATGGATCTGAAGGTGCTTCCCAAGGCCACCGGCAAGGAGCGCTGGATAGCGTTCAAGGATGCATTCTGGGGTCTTTTGATGCCCGTCATCATCCTCGGCGGTATCTATGGCAGCATCTTCACCCCCACCGAGGCGGCCGCCGTCTCCGTGTTCTACGGGCTGATCGTGGGTATCTTCGTCTATCGGGAGATCAGCCTGAAGAAGATCAAGGACATCCTCATTGACTCCTACAGCACCACGGCCACCGTCATGTTCATCACCATGGGCGCCACGCTGTTCGGCTATGTGCTCACCCGCGCCCGGCTGGATCTGGCCATTGAGGGCTTTATGATGAATGTCACCGGCGGCAGCTCGATCATCTTCTTCATCATCGTGAACATCGTCCTGCTGATCGCCGGATGCTTCCTGGACTCCACCTCCGCGCTGTACATTTTCACGCCGCTGTTCGCGCCGGTGGCGCTGCAGCTGGGCATTGACCCCATTCATCTGGGCGCGGTGATGATCGTGAACCTGGCCGTGGGCCTGTTCACGCCGCCGGTGGGCGTCAACCTGTATGTGGCCTGCGGCATCGGCAAGATCAAGATCGAGGAGATCACCAAGGGCATCGTCCCCTGCCTTGTGGCAGAGCTGGTCGTTCTGCTCCTCGTCACCTATATCCCCGCTCTCTCCACCATGCTTGTTGGTTGACCCTGTGGGAAAGCTCCGGGTACCTCTCCTCCCGGAGCTTTCCTGCAAAAAAGCCCCGGGACGGACAGCTGCTCCCGCATTTTGTACAAAAAGCCGCCCTCTGATTTGTAGAAAACCAAAAAAGTCAAAAACCCTATTGACTTTGTCCGACAAAGGAGCATACTGTACTCATAATTTGTCAGACATATTACAATACCCCTTCAAAAATGTTATTATGAGGTGATTTTTATGAAAGACATTTCCATTCAGGAGCTGAAAAACACCGCCGTACAAATGCGCATGAAGGTCATTGACATGATCTACAAGGCACAGTCCGGCCATCCGGGCGGCTCTCTTTCCGCCGCAGATTTTGTTACCGCCTGCTATTTCAAGTACATGAACCTCGACCCCAGGAACCCCCGCTGGCCGGATCGCGACCGCATGGTGCTCTCCAAGGGTCATGTCTGCCCCATCCAGTATGCCTGCCTGGCAAGCGTCGGCTTCTTCTCCGAGTCCGAGCTGGACACGCTGCGCAAGGAGGGCTCCATGCTGCAGGGACACCCCTCCATGAACAAATGCCCCGGCATTGATATTTCCACCGGCTCTCTGGGACAGGGTCTGGCCTGCGCCGCCGGTATGGCGCTGGCAGGGAAGCTGGATCACAAGGACTACAAGGTGTTCTGCGTGGTGGGCGACGGTGAATCGCAGGAGGGCGAGATCTGGGAGGCTGCCAATACCGCCCACAAGTACAAGCTAGATAACCTGATCGTCTTTGTAGACTACAACAATCTCCAGCTGGACGGCACCTGCGACGAGGTGATGCCCAACGGCGATCTGGGTGAGAAGTTCCGCGCCTTCGGCTGGGAAACGCTGGAGATCGACGGCCACAGCATGGAGGAGATCGTAGCTGCACTGGATAAGTGCTACGCCTCCCGGAACGGCAAGCCCAAGTGCATCTATGCACACACCGTCAAGGGCAAGGGCGTCTCCTTTATGGAAAACCAGTGCGGCTGGCACGGCGTCGCCCCCAATGATGAGCAGTATAAGCAGGCCATGGCTGAGCTGAAGGCCCAGCTGGTTCACTAAGCAAGGAGGGACATGAAATGAGCGAAAAGAAGAATATCGCCACCCGCGACGGCTTCGGCCACGAGATCGTAGCACTGGGCAAGGAAAATCCCGACCTGCTGGTCGTGGATATCGACATCGGCAAGAGCTGCAAGACCAGTGATTTCCGCAAGGAGCTGCCCGGGCAGTATATCAATGTGGGCATTGCCGAGCAAAACGGCGCCGGTCTGGCCGCGGGCCTTGCCACCTGCGGGAAGGTCCCCTTCGTGGTAACCTACGCGGTGTTCGGCTCTCTGCGTATGTGCGAAATGATCCGTCAGGAGGTCTGCTATCCCAACCTGAATGTGAAGTTTGCCTGCTCCCACGGCGGCGTGACCCCTGCCAACGACGGCGCCTCTCACCAGTCCATTGAGGACATGGGCGTGCTGCGCACCATCCCCAACATGACGGTCATCATGCCCGCTGATTATAACGCCGCGCGCAAGCTGGTGCGGCAGGCCGCTGAGACTTACGGTCCCATGTATCTGCGCTTCACCCGTGACGCAGTGCCTCAGATCTATGACGAGGATGTGGAGTTCACCATTGGTAAGGCTCACACCATTCAGGACGGCAAGGATGTTGCCATCATCGCCAACGGCGATACCGTCCGTCTGGCCATCGAGGCCGCCAGGGAGCTGGCAGGCAAGGGCATCAGCGCCCGTGTTCTGGATATGCACACCATCAAGCCCCTGGATGTGGAGGCCGTCACCGCCGCCGTCAACGACATTGGCAAGATCATCACCGTGGAGGATCACAACATTCTCAACGGTCTCGGCTCCGCCGTGTGCGAGGTGGCTGCCGAAATGGGCAAGGGCATCGTCAAGCGCGTGGGTATTCAGGATCAGTTCGGTCAGTCCGCTCCCTATGAGCGTCTGCTGGCCATCAACGGCGTGACGGTGGAGCATATTGTGGAGCTGGCCCAGGAGCTGGCCCGGAAATAAATCAGACATACAGGAGGATATTTCCATGAAAATCGGATTTGTCGGCTGCGGCGCCATCGGCAGCTGCTATGCAAGCTATCTTTCCAAGGTACACGAGGTCTGTGTGCTGGACACCTATGCCCCGGTCATCGAGGCTATCCGGAAAAACGGCATTCTGCTGGATGAATGCGTTCCCGGCGTCGGGAATGGCGAAACCGTATCCTATCGTCCCGCCATGGCTACCACCGATCCCAAGGAGATCGGCGTGGTGGATCTGCTGATCGTTTTCGTACACTATCAGTACCTGGAGGCGGCTGTCCGCAATGCGCTGCCTATGATCGACAGGCACACCATGATCCTGTGCCTGCAAAACGGTCTGGGCAACTATGACGAGATCGCCAAGGTGGTCCCCGAGGAGCAGATCATCATCGGCAACACCGCCTTCGGCTCCACCCCCATCGAGCCGGGTCATGTCCGGCACACCGGCACCGGCGTTACCAACATGGGTTCCCTGAAGGCTCCCATGGAAAATGTGGAGCGCATGGCGGAGGGCTTGCGTGCCGCCGGTCTGGAGGTACAGGTTCACGAGAATGTGATGAACGCCATTTGGCACAAGCTGCTGGCCAATGTAGCCATCAACGGCATGAGCGCCCTGCTGGAAACGAAAAACGGCTTTGTAGACGCCAATCCCTACGCCCACGAGGCGGCCCGTATGCTGGTGGAGGAGGCCATCGTGGTGGCCAACGCCTGCGGCTGCACGCTGGAGCATGACGCGGAGCTGGAGCACGCCTTCGAGGTTGCCAGAATGACCGACGAGACCATCAGCTCCATGGTGCAGGATGTGACCCACCACAAGGAAACGGAGATCCGCATCATCACCGGCGCTGTGTGCCGTCTGGGACGGGAGCATCACGTCCCCACCCCCTGCAACGATCTGCTTTTGCAGTTGGTTTTGGCCAAGCAGTCCATCTATCTGGGCCGCTGAGCAAAGCCGGCGCGGCGCTTTTGGAGGCGTCAGGCGGCAAATATCTTGCCGTCTGGCGCCTTTTCCATGTACCGTATGGAAGTTCCTTCTTGACGCAGAGCGCCTTTTGTACTATGTTATACATAGTAGCGTATAAGGAGAGGAGCAAACTGCCATGAGTGAAACCCCGGCTTATGTGAAGAATTTAAAGAAGGAGTCTGTTGTGCAGAGCGTCATCAACTGTCTGACGGACGCTATGCGCAGCAAGGAGCTCAAGCCCGGCGACCGCATCCCGCCTGAGCCGGAGCTGGCCGCCTCTATGGGCGTTGCACGCAGCTCCGTGCGGGAGGCCATCAAGATCCTGTCGTATCTGGGTGTGCTGGAGAGTAAGCGAGCGGAGGGTACCTTTGTCTGCAGCGGCTTTCAGGAGAGCATGATCGATCCCATGATCTATGGCATCATCCTCAATCAGGATTCCTCCGAAAACCTGATGGAGCTGCGGGAAATGGTGGAGTCCGGCATTATGCGGCTGGCCAGCGCAAAATACAGCGAGGAGGCGGGCCGCGCACTGGCCGCCATACTGGATCAGATGACCGGCATCGTGCAGAGCGGTGAAAATGTGGTAGACCGCTTCTTCGAGGTGGATAACGCCTTCCACAACCTGATCTCACAGATGGGGAAGAACCCCCTGGCCGACAAGATCAGCCGCGTCGTCCGCACCCTGACCCATGCCATGCGCTATGAAACGGTAGCCACTATGCTCAACACCGGGCGCGGCGAGGAGCTGATTGCCGCCCACCGCTGCCTGCTGGAAACGCTGCAAAGCCGCCGGCTGGAGAACGTGGAGGAGCTTGTCCGGACCACCTACTTCGAGGATGCCCTCCACATCTGACGGCGCAGCCGTGCGCCTCTTTGTGACCGTATGTTTTCTTTCATCCGCAACGATCTCATATTTTGTTTTGTAAGGAGGAATTCCCATGTCCGCATTGAGATCCCGTGTGCGCCTTGGCAGCAAGGCACCCCTGAGCGAACAGGAACTCCGGCAGATCGACGCCTATTGGCGTGCTGCCAACTATCTGACCGCCTGCCAGCTCTATCTGCTGGATAACCCCCTGCTGGAGCGTCCTCTCGTCAGGAGCGACATCAAGCAGACCGTGGTGGGTCACTGGGGCACCTGCCCCGGGCAGAACTTCATCTATACGCACCTGGACCGGGTCATCAAGCGGGACGACCTGGACATGATCTATCTCTCCGGCCCCGGCCACGGCGGCAACGCCATGGTGGCCCAGGACTGGCTGGACGGCAGCTACACGGAGGTGTATCCCAATATCACCCGGGATAAGGAGGGAATGCAGAAGCTCTTTAAGCGCTTCTCCTTCCCCGGCGGTATTCCCAGCCACGTAGCACCGGAGACCCCCGGCTCTATCCACGAGGGCGGTGAGCTGGGCTACTCCTTGGCCCACGCCTTCGGCGCGGTGGCGGATAACCCCAATCTGATCGCCGCCTGCGTGGTGGGCGACGGCGAGGCGGAAACCGGCCCGCTGGCCACCTCGTGGCACGGCAACAAGTTCGTCAACCCCATTACCGACGGTGCGGTGCTGCCCATTCTGCACCTCAACGGCTTCAAGATCGCCAACCCCACCATCTTCTCCCGCATGAGCCATGAGGAGGTGGAGTGCTTCTTCCTTGGCTGCGGCTGGAAGCCCTACTTTGTGGAGGGCAGCGACCCCATGACCATGCACCAGCAGATGGCGTCCGTTCTCGACGCGGCGATCCGTGAGATCAAGCGCATCCAGCGGGAGGCCCGGAAATCCGGCGAAGCCAAGCGTCCCCGCTGGCCCATGATCGTGCTGCGCACCCCCAAGGGCTGGACAGGCCCCAAGGAGGTGGACGGACTGCCGGTGGAGAACTGCTGGCGGGCCCATCAGGTGCCTATCTCCATGGGCGCGGACGCGGACAGACACCTGGCCCAGCTGGAGACGTGGCTGCGGTCCTATAGGCCGGAGGAGCTGTTCAACGCCGACGGTACGCCTGTGGAGCTGGTAGCCTCCTTCCCCCCTGCGGGCAGCCGGCGCATGGGTGCAAATCCCCACGCCAACGGCGGTCTGCTGCTGCGGGACCTGCGCACTCCCGATTTCCGGGACTACGCCGTGGACGTCAAGTCCCCCGGCTCCGTGGAGGCCCAGGATATGTATGTTCTCGGCACCTACGTCCGGGATGTGATGAAGCTGAACATGGACGCCCGGAACTTCCGCATTTTTGCGCCGGACGAAACGGCGTCCAACCGCCTGCAGGCCGTTTTCGATGTGACCGGCCGCCGCTTCCTGGACCAGCAGATCCCCGGCATTGACGACCACCTGGACCCCGACGGGCGGGTGATGGACTCCATGCTCTCCGAGCATTTCTGCGAGGGCTTTTTGGAGGGCTACCTGCTCACCGGACGTCACGGCTTCTTTGACAGCTACGAGGCGTTCATCCGCATCGTGGACTCCATGTTTGCCCAGCACGCCAAGTGGCTGAAGATGTGCAGTGAGCTGCCCTGGCGGCACGACATCGCCTCCCTCAACTATATCCTCGCCTCCAACGTGTGGCAGCAGGATCACAACGGCTTCACCCACCAGGACCCCGGCTTCCTGGACCATGTGGCCAACAAGAAGGCGGATGTGGTGCGGATGTATCTGCCGCCGGATGCCAACTGCCTGCTGAGCTGCTTTGACCACTGCATCAAGAGCCGCAACTATGTGAATGTCATTGTGGCCAGCAAGCACCCCCGCCAGCAGTGGCTGACCATGGAGCAGGCAGTGAAGCACTGCACCCAGGGCATCGGCATCTGGAGCTGGGCCTCCAACGACCAGGGCGAGGAGCCGGATGTGGTCATGGCCTGCTGCGGCGACACACCTACGCTGGAAACGCTGGCTGCCGTCAGCATTCTGCGTAAGGAGCTGCCGGAGCTGAAGATCCGTGTGGTAAATGTGGTGGATCTGATGAAGCTCCAGCCCCACACGGAGCATCCCCACGGCCTGACCGACGAGGAATACGACGGTTTGTTCACCAAGGATAAGCCCATTATCTTCGCCTATCACGGGTATCCCACCCTGGTCCACGAGCTGACCTATCGCCGGCACAACCGGAATCTCCATGTCCGCGGCTACAAGGAGGAGGGCACCATCACCACGCCCTTCGATATGCGGGTGCTCAACGACATTGACCGGTTTGATCTGGTCATCGACACGGTGCGCCGTCTGCCGCAGCTGGGCAATCGCGGCGCATACCTGGTCCAGAAGATGCAGGATAAGCTGGTAGAGCATCGCCAGTACATCCGCGACAACGGTGTGGATCTGCCCGAGATTCGCAGCTGGAAGTGGGATGAAGGCCTGAACAGTGCCGAGTGAGGTTTGATGATCGCAGAGGTCATCCCCGGCGCGGCGGACAGAGCGCATGACACGGACACCGGGCGGAGCCCGTTCGCGTTCTGACCTGCGCCGCGGCATACACCTATAAATTTCGCGCAAAAAGGCTCCCGGCATACCACGCGCGTGGTATGCCGGGAGCTTTTTGCTTGGATATCTCCGTGGTAGAGGCCTCTGCCAGCATGTTCAACACCAATTCCAGTGTCGTCATGTTATTATCATTTTGTGCCATTTGAATCACCACGCTTTTTTCAGACTGATGCCAAACTCTCCGCGATGGCTCATGCGCCGGGGCTTGCGGTTCAGACTTGCCGTGCCGATGATCTCGCCATATACCTTGGCGAGATACTGCACATTCCGCTGATTCGCACTGCGAACGCAGATAGTCTTGCTCCCATTCACCGCTCGTCCTGCTCTTATCCATGATCAGTCACTCTTTTATGTGCGCCTGTACCGGTACAGATACAGGGCCGTTTCCAATGCCAATCGCTTCATCGGATCGACTGGATCGGCCTCCAGCAGCATCCATAGCTGCTGGAGCCGGTAACTCACGGTGTTGTAGTGCAGGTGCAGCTCCCGTGCCATCCGGCGCTGGTTGCCCATACAGCGCAGCCAGCTCACCAGCGTGTCCAGCAGCTCCTGCCGCCGCGGCTCTGGGTGCCGCAGGAGCGTTCCCAGCTGCCGATGGATATAGGCGTCCGTTTCCGCCGGGGAGGATTCCTCCAGCAGCCGTACCACCCCCGCTGGGTCGTCTGTCACGCAGGGTGCTTCCGATCGCGCCGCCATGCGGAGCGCCGCACGGGCGCTGCGGTCTGCTTTCTGAAAGCCCACCGTACCGCCGTAGGGGCGGCTGACGCCGCAGATAACGCCGTGGACGGCGGCAAAGTCCGCCATCACCTGCCGCAGCGGCATCTCCAGCGCGAACAGGTCGTCCGCCTCCAGCGCCAGCAGAAAGCCATCCTCCGACAGTGCCCCCCACATGTCCGCGCCCAACGCCCGGCAGCGCTCTTCTACCTCGTGCAGCCAAGAGCGCCGCTGCAACTCCGGCGCATCAGCCCGTATCCGCAACAGGGTATGCGGACATTCCAAATGGATACCGGACTCCGCCGCCTGCCGCTCCATCTCTTCGCTCAGCGGCGCGCCAGAGATGAGATGGTGCAGTAGTACGGCCAGCTGCCGCTCCTGCTCCGCCGGTATTCGCCGCCGTGCGATCTCGCGGGACACCGCATCGGCCAACTCGGCAAAGCGCATATCGGTCGGCAGTTGGAGCAGCGGCAGTCCCAGTCGGTCAGCCTTCTCCGCCAGCGCCGCCGGCAGGGGGCTGGGCAGGTAGCGCCCCGGCTTGATACCCACGCCGGACAGGCCTTTTTCTGCCGCCGTGGGCAGCAGCGCATCCACGGCCTGCGGATCGTCTGCGATGGCAAAACCAGTGGTGATGAGCAGTTCTCCCTGCGCCAGCCAGCGCGCGTAGTCCGGTGTGTCCGTCAGATTGACACCGCTGACCCTACGGCCAAGTCCCGCCGCGCCGCCGCAGACCGTGCAGCCCGCGAACACGGGCAGGCGCAGCACCTCCTGCAGTGTGGGATAGTCCGCTGTGTGCTGTGATGTCATGGCTTCTGCCCCCTTGTGATACTATCACAATTTTCATAGAAATGTTCATTTATTTTTGCCAATGGAACAGACCGTCCGTTGTTTTATGATAGCGGTAGTAAAACGAACGGAGGTATATTCCATGGCAAAGCAAATGAAACAGGATACTCCCTTAGTCCCCCGCAAGCGGAGACTGGCCGCGCTGATAGCAGCCACCCGGTGCGGCGGAGAGAAACGTGATACGCTCTCCTGCTATGCCCGCCGCTGTACCGCCTCATCCATGGCGCAGGGTCTGAAGCACTACGCCTGACGCGGCGCACCCCTTCGGCAGATCCCCCGGCAATATGCCGGGGGATCTGTCCGTTCAGGGCTTTCTGGTTTCCTTCTTCAGCAGGGACGCCGCCGTGATGATGGTCAGTACCGACTCTGTCACCATGCCGGAATACGATCGTACCGCAATGACATACACCAGCCACGACAGGCCGCTGGCAATGCCCGCCACCTGTATCACCCGCCGCCTGGACTGGAAGAACGGCAGCAACGCCGCCAACGATGCCACGATGGGCAGTACCGTCACTGGCGTCTCATAGGTCACCACGGCAATCAGCAGAAATACTGCCACGATGGGTATCGCGGTGACCAGTTTACTCCAGTTGAATTTCTCCTGCAATAGGAAAAGCAGCAGCACGACAATCTGGAAAAAGCTGCACAGTGCGCCGGAGCATGCGTGGAGCAGCGTGTAGTGCATGGCGAAGATCAGGTTGGCCACCACCTGCCACAGCAAGATGGTACGCTTGTCATTCTGCCAATAGCTGAGGCCCATGGCGATCAGTGCGCCGAACCCGATGAGTTGGTAAAATATGTTCATCCGTCGTTCCTCCTAATAAAAAACGCCGCACACCCTGTCGGATGCGTGGCGAAAAATGGATGCGATGCTCCAGAAAAATCCACACTTATTTTGGAGTTTTATTATACCATGGGACAGCCGTATTTGTCAATTGCGGCAAAGGACAACCTCCAAAAGCCATGGGCTTTCGGAGGTGAGAGGTACGCCCGACTGGATTCGAACCAGCGGCCTTTAGAGTCGGAGTTATCAGGCCGTCAAGCCGGAAAGCCCTGCGGCGCAAGGGCTTGGTTGAGGTTGCACAAATTTCCGCCATTTTGAAGAAAAACCTCGGAAGCCTTATCGGACAGGGCTTCCGAGATTTTTCACGGTAGTAGTCAAATAGTAGTCTACGCGCCAGATACAGCCACTCCCGTTTTCATCATACTGACCACCTCCTTGTCTGTGCCATTATTATACAGCACACAAAGGAAAGCTTCCCCCCATACAACCTTGTCAGAAAAGTGCTTTTTGTGTTCGTTTTGCCTGCGCGATTATGCCGCTTCTTGGAAAGCTTTCAATACAGCTCCGCGATGATGTCCACGCACTTGTCGATACCGATAACGCCGCTGTCCAGCGTCAGGTGGTAGTTCTGGGCGTGGCCCCATTTCATATTGGTGTAGAAGCGATGATACGCGGCGCGGCGCTTGTCCTTATCCCGCAAACGCTCCTCCGGAGACTGCTCCCGCTGGCCGTAGACCTCCACGATGCGGTGGGCGCGGAACGCCAGATCCGCATGGATAAAGACCTTCAGGCAGTCCGCCGTGTCCTGCAAAATGTAGTCCGCGCAACGGCCCACGATGACGCAGGGCCCTTTTGCGGCAAGGTCTGTGATGACCTTGTACTGCCGCTCCCACAGGATATCCTCGTTGGTGGGGCCGAACATCCGGTTAGAGAAAGCGTTCGAGAGGAAACCGCCGGGAGCGTACTCTCCCGCCTCCTTCACATAGTCCGGCGCGAAGCCGGTCTCCTACGTCATTTCCTGAATGATCTCCGCGTCATAGCAGGGGATGTCCAGCTTTTCCGCCACCTTTTTGCCGATGGTGCGTCCGCCGCTGCCAAACTCGCGGCTGATGGTGATCACTCTGTTTTTCATACTTTCTGCACTCCTTCCGTATGCAATTCCCGATAGGTTTTTACGATAATAACTGCTGAGATGATAAAGGTCAGAATATCCGACACCGGCATGGAATACAGTACGCCGTCCAGGCCGAAGAACACCGGCAGCAGCAGGGCAAAGCCCACACCGAATACCACCTCACGGAACATGGACAGCAGCGTGGACGAGAGCGCCTTGCCGACTGCCTGCAGGAAAATGAAGCAGGCCTTGTTGACGCAGGCCAGCACCATCATGCAGAGATAGGTGCGGAAAGCCTTGATGGCAAAATCGGTGTAGTAGCTGCTCTCGTTGGCCGCACCGAAAATAGCGATGAGCTGACGGGGAAAGCCCTCTGCCAGAATCAGCGCCACCGCGCCCACCAGCGCCTCGGCCACCAGCAGCTTGGTGAACAGCTCCCGCACACGGAGCTTTTTCTCCGCGCCCATGTTGTAGCCCACGATGGGGATGCAGCCTGCCGCCATGCCCACCACGATGGAAATGACGATCTGGAAGAACTTCATCACGATACCCACAACCGCCATGGGGATCTGCGCGTACTGCGCCTGCCCGAACACAGCGTCCAGCGCGCCGTATTTGCGGAGCATATTGTTGATGGCCGCCATAGCCGCCACGAGGCTGATCTGGGAGAGGAAGCTGGTGATGCCCAGCGTCAGCATCCGCCCGCAGATGCTCCAGCGCAGGGCATAGTCGTCGGAGGCGGGCTTGATGATCTTCATATGTAGCAGATACCACACGGCAAGTGCTGCCGTTGCCACCTGACCGATGACCGTGGCAACGGCTGCGCCCATCATGCCCCATTTGAAGACGAAGATGAAAATCGGGTCGAGGATAATGTTAATAACAGCGCCTGCCAATGTGGAGATCATGGCGAACTTGGGATTGCCATCGGCGCGGATGATAGGGTTCATAGCCTGACCAAACATATAGAACGGAATGCCCAGGGTGATATAGAAGAAGTATTCCTGCGAGTGGTGGAAGGTCTCCTCATTCACCGTGCCGCCGAACATGGCGATGATGCTGTTTGCGAACATGAGATATACCGCCGTCAGAACAAGACTGCTGACGACAGATAACACCACCGCGTTGCCCACGCTGCGCTTGGCCTTATCCACCTCGTTTCTGCCCAGCGCCATGCTGACGAAGGCGCAGCAGCCGTCGCCCACCATGACGGCGATGGCCAGCGCCACTACCGTCAGCGGGAACACCACCGTATTGGCCGCATTACCGTAAGAGCCGAGGTAGCTGGCGTTGGCGATGAAGATCTGGTCTACGATGTTGTAAAGTGCGCCCACCAGCAGCGAGATGATGCAGGGGATGGCGTACTGGCGCATGAGCTTACCGATACGCTCCGTCCCCAAAAACTGATTTCCGGTTTCCATATAATTCACCTTTCTTTCAAAAAATAAAAAATGCGTAAGTCCCAATACATCCGGACTTACGCATTTCTGCTACACGATTTGCCTATGAAGTTTTCTCCCATCTTGCCGCTTCTCACCCGATTCCGCAAAAAAAAGGCGCGTGGCTGTTTCTCCAACTGGATTTACGCAGAAACGCCACACGCTGTACGCCTATTATAGCAGAGGCAAATCGGAATTTCAAATGATTTTTTTCACATCCGATGCCGCTTTTTATTCCATATTATTTCGAGAAAACTGCTGCGATGTGATGCCGCACAACAATGCTTTCTCAATCATGTCCACCTTCTGAGGCCGTCCCATCAGCCGATAGTATTTGCACCATCACTGCGGCGATTGCAGCGGGATGACTTCTGTCCCAAGCGGCATTTTCTCCACGATCTGTTCTTCACGCAGAGAACAATCATAGGCCGTTCCCTCATGCACGATGGCAAAGCCTGCCATGACATCGACCTCGATCGATTCTATGAGGAATTCCATAAAGCTCTTCGTCCGGTACATGGGATTCGGCATGGGGTCAGATGGGCGGAGCTCGCCCATTTCCAATAAAATCGTGCGGACACATTCGGCGTCATGGTCAGCAACCATTAAATCAATATCGTGGAACGCAGAGGTGATGCCCTTGAAGTACAGCAGCATCGACGCGCCCAAGGCCCACTGCACATGGGCCTCGTTCAACCGCTGAGCGATCCTCTTCAGCAATTCGATTTTCTTTTATATTTCCGTCATGATGCACCTCGTTCATTAGTCTGTCATAATCATTTTGAGATGCATGTTGCCGAAGCTGTGTCTGCTTTTCATGGCGGCACGGCACAGGTACAGTTTACTCCCGCTGCCCGTCATCCTGTAGTCAACGACGAAAAAATGACCGCGATCGGCAGAGAGGCAGCCGAGGCAGTTGGGTTTAAGCATTTTGATATGCCAAATTCTTCTGCTTCAGATAATTTCGCAGAATTTCTGCATGCTTTCCCAGGATATTATTGCTTTGTTGGCAGTCAATAAGGAACCCAAGACCCGCTCCGGGGACCGATATGTCTACTTCTCCGCCCAGATGGAAAACCTCCTGCGGGAGTACAGGAGGGCGTGTCAGTACATCACCACGATCTACGACGAAAGGGAGCTGGACACAAACGACTTCCTGTTCCGCCGCCAGGGTACACGCCTGCCCATGACGCCTACCACCTTCACCTGGCGCTTTAAGTGCATCCTAAAAAAGAACGGCCTGCCGGGGCAACTCAATGTCCACAGTCTGCGCCACACCGCCGCCAGTCTGATGATCGCGGGCGGCACGGATGTGGCCACGGTAGCGGGCATCCTCGGCCACAGCCAGCCCTCCACCACGCTGGATATCTACACCCACGCCTTTGACAAGAACAAAAAGGCCGCCAGCGCGGGATTGCAGGAAATGCTGGAGATATGACATAGGATAGCTCAGTTGGATCGCAAAATGTGCAGCAGCGGTCAAATCAGAGTTACTATGTAGAGGGTGGTTTCTCCCATCTAATACATATGACTGCGGCTCATTTGTGGTGAATGGAACAGCAGTTGTAGGAAAGGAGCAGAATAACCCTTATAACCGTTGCAAATCAACACAAAAAGGAGCTGATTCTTATAAAATCTCTATTTGAAGAAATGGGCGGCACTTACCGTCAGGAGGGTGATTATCTTAGCGCAAAAGCAGTAGTATTATGTGAATACGTCATTCATGTTGTGTGAATTTCTGTTCTTCTCCTTGCAATCACCCCATCTGTGCAATATGAAACAAAATGGGCATCAGAACGCAGCGTTTGGATGCTTCGTTCTGATGCCCTTTTACGATATAGTTTCTTTTACAGCGGCGACAACGATTACCGGAATTCCATCGTCTCTTTCTGCAACACTGCACTCCTTTTGATTAGCGAGTTTTTTTCTCTACACCCCTTGCAAACCAGAAAAAAGCGCGGTATAATATGACCGAACAAACCAAAGTGGTCATATTTCAAGGAGGGTGCGACCTTGGCTTTTACCGATTACGAGACTGAACAGCTCCGCAAGGCGTTGCTGAAGGAAACGAGACATTGTGCTGTCACGCTGGGGATGAAGAAAACCTCCGTAGAGCAGCTGACGAAGTCGGTCGGCATTGCGAAGGGCTCGTTCTATAAATTCTACGAATCCAAGGAAATGCTTTTCTTTGCGGTTTTAGAGGGCATCCACGCCGAGCTTTACGAGGTGGCCGACCGCGCGCTGTGTGAATCTGACGGCCTGCCAACATCGGAGCGCGCAGCAGAGGCGGTTCTGGCCGTCTGCCGACGGCTGTCCGATACCGGCGACATGGTTTTCATTGAAAACGATGCAAAGCTGCTTTTACAGAGATTGCCGGATGACATCAAAAATGTCCATTACCACGATGACGAGACGCACATTCGTCAGCTTCTGGAAAAATATGACCTTGTTCCTAAACGGGGGGCGTCACTTGCCGCCGCGACAGTACGCGGACTGATTCTGACCGTCTCACACAAGGAGCAAATCGGAGAATTGTACCCGCAGGTGCTGGAAACGCTGGTGTACGGTGCTTGCAGGGAGTTATTTAAATAAGCGAAAGGCCGCAGAAATGCGGCTTTTCCAAGGCACAACGGTTAGCACCATCTAACCGAACAACTGCGCGTATCGGTTAGTCGAATCTAACGCCGAAAGGAATGGCAGAGATGCGAAAACATCAGCGTTTCTGGGATAGAAATGCCGGTCGGTACGACCGCTTTATGCGAAAGGATCGGGCGGCGTATGAGGAGATATATGAGCTAATTCGGCCAATTGTGCGGCACAAAACGGTGCTGGAGCTGGCGACCGGCACGGGATTGATCGCAAAACACATCGTAAACGCGGCGGCACACATCGAGGCGACGGATGCCTCCCCGGAGATGATCGCAGAAGCGAAACGGGACAATCACTCGGCGAAGCTGCACTTTTCCGTGCAGGATATGTTCCGCCTGCCCTATGCGGATAAGTCCTTTGATGTAGTGATCGTGTCCAACGCGCTGCACATCGTGCCGCAGCCGGAGAAAGCCCTGCAAGAGATAAAACGGGTACTGAAAGACGACGGCACGCTCATCGCGCCGACCTTCACCCACGCGGGAAACTCGTTTTCCGGCAAGATCAGGGCATTTTTTATGAGGATGGCAGGCTTTCCTCTCCACAGCAAGTGGACCAGCGCGGAATACCTGCGCTTCCTACGGCAAAACGGCTGGGCGGTGCGGAAAAGCGCTGTTCTGAAGGTATCCTTCCCGCTGACCTATGCGGAATGTGAGAAAACGGAGGTGTGATATGTCATTCTTTGAAAACACCCGCAAGCCCGTGGGCCTCGGCGGGAAAATCATGGTCGCCATGATGAATGTCGGGCACAGCGCCGTGGCCCGGTGGGGGCTGCAATTTATAGAGCTTGCGCCGGACGCCAAGGTGCTGGACTGCGGCTGCGGCGGAGGGGCGAACATCAAGAGACTTCTGAAAAAATGCCCGGAGGGTATTGTCAAGGGCATTGACTATTCCCCCGTCAGTGTGGAGAAATCCAAAAAGGTCAACGCGGCCGCCATCGCGGAGGGCCGCTGCACCGTTCTGCAAGGCAGCGTGGCGGATATGATGTTTTCTGATAACTGGTTCGATGCGGTAACGGCCTTTGAGACCGTCTATTTCTGGCCCGGTCTGCCGCAGTGCTTCCGGGAGGTTTACCGGGTGCTGAAGCCCGGCGGGACATTACTCATCTGCAACGAAAGCAACGGCGATACGGACAAGGACAAGAAGTGGACGGAGATCATCGGCGGCATGACCATCTATAAGGACGTAGAGTTAAAGGCGTATCTGGAGCAGACGGGCTTTCACGATGTCCAGATACACAAAAAGAAAAGCTGGCTCTGCATTACGGCGTGGAAATGAGGAGGGCTAAAGCATGAGCATTTTTGCATCCATCCTGCGCACGGCGTACAAGCTCTCCGGCGCGAAAAAGGCGTTCGCCCTGCCGGAGGATGCACTGCAAAAGAAAATTGAAAAGCAGAACCGACACCGCGGCGTTTTTACGCCCACCGACCGCAAGGCATATTATGAAATGATCGCGGTAAACGGCTTTCCCTGCCTGATCGTGCGAGAGCGTCCGAAGCCGTCCAAGCGTGCTATTCTCTATTTCTTCGGCGGCGGCATGGTCATCGGCCCCGATAAGGGGACCTGCCTGTGATGCGCAAGCTCTGCCGCGAGACCGGCTGTGATGTGTGGTTTCCGTTTTACCCGCTCTGCATGGAACACTGCATTACTGAAACATACGCGATGGTGTACGAATGTTATCGAAAAATGATTGCACTGTATGGCGGCGGAAATGTCAGCACCTGTGGCTTTTCCTCCGGCGGTGCGCTGGCTTTGGGGATCGCGGCGCACAACAACGCGCAGCCTGAGCCGCTGCCGCAGCCGAGACACATCGTCGCCGTATCCCCCGGTGAAGTGCCGTGGAACGACGCGGAAAAGGCGCGGATGCAGGCGCTCAATAAACGGGACGTTTCCATCGACTATGCCTTTATGGTGACGGTGGAGAAGTTCATGCAGCATGGCTGCGAGAATGTGCCGGGCTATATGCTCTCCGGCTCCCGGGGAGATTTTACCGGCGTAGGCGATATTCACTTCTTCTATTCTGCCGACGAGGTGCTCTACGGTGCTTTGCCGGACTTTGAGGAAGCCTGCAAACGGGCAAATGTCCCCTACACGGTGTCCGCCCGCCCGAAGATGGTGCATTGCTACTGTATGCTGCCGATCTTCAAGGAGGCAAAGGAGGACTTTGCGAAAATCGTGGACAATTTGAAAAAATGAGATCGGAAACGGTCGTGTGTTGATTGAAACGCGGAGAGAAAACCATGGAACGCAAAGAAGTCATTCGCGGTGCGTACCGAATGACGGGCGGAAACAGCTTTTATGACGGCATGATCACCTGCTCTACCCTGAGCGGGAAAGCGGTGTGCCGCTTGGTGTGGGCAATGAACAAGGCGGAAAACGACGCCTATCTGGAAAAGGCAATGTCCGGTATTCCGGAGCATTTCTCCGGCAGGCTGCTGGAAGTGCCGGTGGGAACAGGGATTCTGACCATGCCGGTTTATCAGACTATGCCGGAGGCGGACATTACCTGTCTCGATTACTCGGCGGATATGATGGGGCAGGCACGGGAAAAGGCTGACCGTCTGCACCTGAAAAATGTAACCTTCCGGCAGGGCGATGTGGGAGCACTCTCCTATGCAGACGACACCTTTGACATCGTTTTGTCGCTGAACGGCTTTCATGCTTTTCCGGACAAGGAAGCCGCTTATCGGGAGGTTTTCCGGGTTTTGAGACCCGGCGGAACATTCTGCGGATGCTTCTATGTGAAGGGCGAGCACAAGCGGACGGATTGGTTTGTCCGGCATATTTATGAAAAGGCAGGTTTTTTCACGCCGCCCTATGAGACGGTTTCCAGTCTGAAAGCACGGCTGGATGGAATGTATACGGATGTGGACATGGGAAACCTGAAAAGCATGGCATGGTTTGCCTGCCGAAAAGCGGGTTAAATCTGAGATGGTCTCATGCACGCAAGAAAGAATAAGGAGGGAGGCAATCAGATGAAGGACAACGAGCTCCTATTCGACCGCAAAAGCCATGTGCTGTATTCAAAGTCATGCAAGAAAGAAATCCTGGCGAAAATCGCCCTGCACTATCCGGAAGCAGAGCGGGAGACAGTATGGGAACAGGTGCAGCGGCAGTATGCGGAATTTCTCTCCGGCTGGCGCACGGATTTGGGCGGCAAACGGAACTTTCACAACGGCGTAGGCGGCACCTACGACTGCATCGCCATCATGAGCTATTATGTGGTCTGCAAAGCCGTCACATCGTTCCGTGAAATCGAAGGGATGGAGGAAAATCTGATTCTTCCGACTTTCCGCAAGCTGAAATTTGTGGACTGCAACAAGCCGTTCTGGAGGAAGCTGATGTACAGAGCGTTTGTGCGGGCGAAAGGCGGCTGCGACAAATGGCACGATTACGAGACGACGGTTGCGCCTTATGAAACCGGTAAGCCTATTTATTATGAATTTACATCGTGTCCGGCGGCGGAGTTTGCCATCCGGCACGGTCTTACGGACATCATGCCCGCCCTGTGCAATGTGGACTATGCGTCCATGGAGCTGCTCCACGCAAGGCTGGTGCGGACGACCACCTGCGTGGACGGCTGCCGGTGCGACTATACCATCTGCGGCGATCAGGACCCGTATGTAAAAGAACACCCCGAATACCGGGATGAGGCGGGCTTCAGAAGGAACAAATAAAAACGCAATGCAAAGGCGGTGAGACAAATGGAAATCTTTCTTGGAATCATGATCCCTTTCTTGGGTACAACGCTGGGCGCGGCCTGCGTGTTCTTTATGAAAAAATCCCTTGGCGATCTGGTGCAGCGCTCGCTTGCCGGCTTTGCCGCCGGTGTGATGGTAGCAGCGTCCATATGGAGCCTGCTGATCCCCGCCATCGAGCAGTCGGAGGATATGGGGAAGCTGTCCTTTCTCCCCGCCTTTATCGGCTTTTGGAGCGGCGTGCTGTTTTTGCTCCTGCTTGACCGTTTGATTTCCCATCTTCATGTGGGAAGTGAACAGGCCGAGGGTCCGAAAAGCAAGCTCGGGCACACCACCATGATGGTGCTGGCTGTTACCTTACATAATATCCCGGAGGGAATGGCAGTGGGCGTGGTGTATGCAGGCTTTCTTTCGGGAAATACGCAAATTACGGCGGCAAGCGCACTTGTCCTGTCCCTCGGCATTGCCATTCAGAATTTTCCCGAGGGTGCGATCATCTCCATGCCGCTGCGGGCGGAGGGCGAGAGCAAGGGCCGAGCGTTTCTCGGCGGTGTGCTTTCCGGCGTTGTCGAGCCTATCGGAGCGGTGCTGACGCTTCTCGCGGCACAGCTGGTGATCCCGGCGCTGCCGTATCTGCTGAGCTTTGCAGCGGGCGCCATGCTCTATGTGGTGGTAGAAGAGTTGATTCCGGAAATGTCGCAGGGGAAGCACTCCAACATCGGCACGATTTTCTTTGCTGTGGGTTTTAGCGTCATGATGACGCTGGATGTGGCGTTGGGATAAGGAAGTAAATGATGATTTTACAGGTGATTTTGGAAGGCGTAGGACTTGGCGTTCTGCTCATTTTGGTTTGCACCATCGGTATCCGCAAGGGCGCGGTGGGGATGGTGCATCTTTACAGCCCGGAAGTTCAGAACAGGTGTATAACGCTGGGACTTACAACACACGCGAAAATCAAGCGAAATGCTTTGATTTTCAAAGCTGTCTGCGTCCCCGGATACATCGCCTATGTGCTGGTCTGCGTCTATGCGCTCAACGGCGCAAAGGGCTTCGTTCAGGGCTTTTGGCAGCTGCTGGTCATACTGTCCGTTATGAATCTCATAGACCGATTTTGGGTTGACGGCTATTGGGTAGGACATACGAACGCATGGGAAATTCCGGGAACGGAAGACCTGAAACCCTACATTACAGCCAAGGATAAGGGCAAAAAGTGGCTGTTCGGCACAATTGGTATGGCGGTCATTTCGGCAGCACTGGCGGCGATTGTGTCGGTATTTATTCACTGAAGGAGATACCTATATGAAATATAAAATCGAGAAAAACACCGTACAGGAGACGCTGATCATTCCGCTGTATGCGCGGAAGGTCTGCTCAGAACTATACCCGAATCTTTACCGGGATGAAACAGCGGTTCGCCTGATTGACGAGATCGACTACGATTTTTCAGAGGCGGAGAAAAACTCCCGCAGCCTGATGCAGCGTTTCGGTTCACTGGAGGTGGCCGTGCGGCAGAATGACCTCGCCTTTGAGGTGCGGGATTGTCTGAAAGGCCACCCCAATGCGGCGGTAGTCAATCTGGGCTGCGGACTGGACAGCACTGGAAGAAGCTGCGACAACGGCAGCTGCAAAATTTATAATCTGGATTATCCCGACGTGATTGCTGTACGGAATGAGCTGCTGCCCGCCGGGGAGCGTGAGGAAAATATCCCATGCGATTTGAACAATACCGAATGGTTTAGAAAAATTGACTCTTCAAACGGTGCGGTATTCTTTGCCTCCGGCGTGTTCTATTACTTCCTGACCGAGCAGGTCAAAGCTCTTGTGCAGGGTATGGCAGACGCCTTCCCCGGCGGTGTGCTGGTGTTTGACGCGGCCAATCGGGCGGCGGTGAAGATGATCGCCAAGACATGTGACCCTGCTTGCCCGGGGAAATTGGGCAGAGGAAATCAGGAAGAACGGACTGCGGATCAAGGATCAATTCTCCCTCCGCACATCGGTCAGTAATATTACAAAGGCGTTCCGAAAAACGGTGCGTGAAAAATGATCCAGACAACAGTTAAGGTTTCCGGCATGGCCTGCTCTATGTGCGAGGCGCACATCAACGACGCCATTCGCGCCGCATTCTCGGTGGAGAAGGTTTCCTCATCCCATTCCAAGGGGGAGACGGTGATCCTCTCTCAAGAGCCGCTGGACGAAAACGCACTCCGTGCCGCCATCAATGCCACCGGCTATATGGCGGGAGAGATCAGCACCGCAGTCTACGAGAAGAAAGACTTTTTCCATTTCGGGAAGAAGAAACAGTAAGATCATTCCGATGCCGCCATCGCGGCCATCGGTTTGACATATATATTTTATATAGGAGGACAATCATTATGAAAAAACTAGGTTTATTTGCAGCAGGCGTGCTGTTCGGCACGGCGGGGATCAAGCTGCTGGGCAGCAGGGATGCCAAGAAGGTCTACGCCCACACCACCGCTGCCGCCCTGCGTGCCAAGGAGGGCGTGATGAAAACGGTCACGGCGGTGCGTGAGGGTGCGGATGACATCTACGCAGAAGCCAAGGCCATCAACGAGCGCCGCGCAGAGGCGGAGGACGCCGCTGTGGTGGAGGACGCTTCCGCGGAGGACGCTAAGGCGGAGTGATCCATGAAATGCACGATCCTACATGATTTACCGGGGCGGCTGCGGGTACACCTGTGCTGCGGACGGATGACGTTATCCCAAGCGGATGTGCTGGAATACTATCTGCGCGCCCAGGACGGCGTACAGGAGGTTAAGGTCTACGACCGGACGCAGGACGCGGTGGTGCTCTATGAGGCGGAGCGCGGAAACATATGATACTTGTAACCATGCTCTATAACATAAGCCGTCTGCGGCGTTTGGAATCGATGCGGATCCCCGCCGGGTTGACTGGCGGAATGGAATTGTTTTGGAATATCCTGCTCATGTGATGGAGCAGTTTGCTTGCCGCCAGCATAACAGACGGATCCCGGAACTGGTCGAAGCAGTCGAGAAAGAATCGCGCATCCTTGATGATCTCGTTTCCGTAGGCGAAGAGATTTACATGGGGCAGAAGAAGTTCCGCCGAGTGGACATCCATTGTGAAGTTCAGTTCATCAATGGCCGCCTCCTGCGGCGAACTGATCTCTGGCGTGAGGATGTAGTCCCCAATATGCTCGACAAGGCTTGCGGCGGCAGCCAGATCCGTTACCTCGAAATGCTCCAGCAGAGCTTTCAGCTTCGGAAGCTGCTTTTCACGGGAAGGCATAGCCTTCACAGATTCCGTAAAAGCGTTGAAGGCATCCAGTTCCATTGGCAGATCGACAAACTCTGCCGCCTGCGGGATGACCCCGTCATAGTCGAGAACCACGACACCCTCCCAGCCGTCCGCTCCGAGCTGCTTCTGCGCTTTCCTCAATGCTTCAGCAGACGCAGGCAACTCCAGCGTGACAGTCCGGTCATCTTCAAGGTCGGGATGAAGGCCAAGGGTAAGACGGAAGAGATATTCCGGCTTTTCGGGAAGCTCCTTAGCGCAGGGTGGTGCGGTGACCAGTTCACTGTGCTGTACCACATAGCCGTTCCGTGTGAATGTGCCGTTTTCGCCTGTACGCAGGGCTTTGCCGATTTTACCAAAGTCCAGCATCTCGAACACATCGTCGGAAAGACCGTCCAGTTCCTCCATGAAGCCGTTTTCCGCATAGAAGCGGCCAAGCTCTGCGTCACTGGTCGCGCCGACCACATGGCAGCAATCCGCACCCGCACTGACTGCCAGATCTCTCAGATTCTGCATGGTAAGAATACCGGCGTTGGATTCCACTTTTCTCTGGATTTCCAGGCGAAGCAGGCCGTCGAAGACTTCCTGCTCCGTTTCATCCAGCACAGCCAGCCGACCGGCAAGATCGTTCAGTTCATTGAGGCTGGCGTCCAGTTCCACCAGGTGAGGAGCGAGATACTCGAAGGCATAGTAATCATCGACCTCCAGATACAGTTCCTCGTTCTCCTGGAGTTGCACCTTGTCCATTGCATCGTGCAATTCCCACGGGGAAGCGGGTAGTTCCAGCCTTGCGTGGGCCTCACTATTGGGTGCGTCCAGCTTTGCCAGATAGATGCCAAATATCTTTTTACCCAAGGGTCATTCCTCCCATCTCCGGCTGTTGTTCATAGCAGGCGGGGTCCGCGCCGGGGACGCCCCAGCCGAACATGGAACCCGTTTTCATGGCTTTTTCCTGCGCGGGGGTAACGCCCAGCCGCTCGTTGTTATTGACCGTAAGCATCTCCGCTCGTTTCAGGACAGTATAGAAGCTGTCGATCTTCTCCACCTTGCAGTCCGTCTTGACCGCGTCGCCGATCTCCAATGCCTCCAACAGCTCCATGCAGTGTGCGTACTGGTCATGGGGAACGGGAAACGGGATGGTCGCCACGCCGTATTCCGGATGGTTGGGATTACCGAGAACCGCTTGAATCATCATGTTTCATTCACTCCTTTTTCCAAATTCAAAACCGCATCTCCGTATTTGGCCATCAGTAGTGCGCCAGTGATCAGGTGGAACGCCTCATCTGTGACCAATTCCGGAGACGCAAGGTCTGCGAGAGTAATATTGCAGCAGCCGATCGCAATGGCCTTCGCCGCCTGGTAGACGCTGTATAGCTCTGGCTCGATCCCTCCGAGCCGGACACTTTGGAAGTCAAAGCCGTCGTTCCCGCATTTCCAGACCATCCTGCGCCAAAGGCTCTCGTATGCCGTGAGCAGGAAGAGGGCCGCTTTGTTCCGGTCAGACAGACGCCAGCAGCGTTCCCGCCAATGTGTCCATCTTCGTCGGTGTGCATCGGACAGGAAGAATTGAGGGATTCTTTCTCTGAGTTGCTGATGCATCCGTTTTCGGAACTGCGGCCCCATAGAGGGTGCGAAGCAGTCCCGCATGAACGCATTCAGCTCCAGTACACCTGCTTCGATCCGTTCCTCCAGACAGGTGCATTCACACAGGCGGCACGGATGCTTGCGGTCATAGTTCTGGCAGTATTCGCACGCCATATCTTTGGGCGTGTAATGAAATGGGCTGCGGTATATTCCACCGCCTCTGGGTTTTTGACCGGGCTGAGACATCATCAACTGCTCCAACGCCTGCAGCGGCGTGTCTCGCATGAAATAGTACGGCATAAGCGAACTCCTCTCTGAAATGAAAAAAGGGCTGGAATCTTATTGCTAAGGCTCCGACCCGTTCCGTTTGATATTACATTGTCTGTTCCTGTGTGGCTTGTTCCAAGGCTTCTTCCTGCTGCCGGATTCGCTCGTCCAAATCTGGCACACACTCCTCAATCTGCTGCTGAACACTGCGGATCATTTTTTCCTGCTCTCCCGTGAGTTCAAAGAAATCTCCGTCTACAGAGTCCGCACAGCAGCGATAAATCTCAGTCATCTGTTCTGGGGTGAAAAGCCGTTCCTTTTGAATCAGCCCGGAGCGGATAGCAAAGTCCTGTTTGGCTCCTGCATAGTTCTCCATGAAATAGTGCCCATGACATACTCCTGTGTGCCCATAGGCCCAATCCCATGTGACGAAGTGGACTCCGTGTTTGCTCTGAACTCCAGCCAGCACAGTGCCGTTGAAATCCGCCAGCACCTTGTAGCCGTCCTCCAGACCGCCGGCTTTCAAAAAGGGCGCTGTTTCCATCTGCCGCATATATTCCGCTGTGTTTCTGACGATCTCATACACCATGTCCTTGGCGGCGACCCGTTCCGGTTCATTAATGTCCTCATTTCGGTAGGCAACACCACCGCTCCCAGTTACTTCACAAAGCGGCGAACCGTCAAGCAGGATACACAGCCTGTCAGTGTGAACTTCGTCCAACTGGAAACCCTCCTTGGCAAGGACGATTGCTGCTTCTCTGAGGTAGCGAGTCTGCGAATTTTTACTGTGGTCGTTCATATCTGTTTTCCTCCGTCGTTGATAAAATAAAAAAGCGCCCATCTTCGTATTGAAAATGGACGCCAAATGTGTACTTGATTTAATTGTTGTGGGAAGCGGGGAGGTGCATCTGAACCGTAGATAGAACAAGACCGTAAGGCGTTGGCCTTACGGTCTGTTGTTGGTGGAGATAAGCGGGATCGAACCGCTGACCTCTTGAATGCCATTCAAGCGCTCTCCCAGCTGAGCTATACCCCCATGGAACCGGAACCCTTTGATTTTACTGGACTTCCGGGATATTAACTCTTTAGATGCCGCGTTGCGATTGCGGGTTGCTTTACTGGTGACTTGCTCTCCCAGCTGAGCTATACCCCCATATTCGCTCCAGCGATTTTGGCTCATCGCTGTCGACTTGCTCAGTATAGTACGGCAGCCCTGATTTGTCAACACTTTTTTTCAAAATTTTTCGGTTTTTTTCCGGACGGGGAAGCCGCGGCCTCCCCGTCCGATAATGGGCTAGGGCGTTTTTCCGCAGTCCGGCCCGGTGCACAGCTGCTTCACCGCCTGGTGCGCGCCGGTGGCCGCCAGCCCGGACACCATGCCGATGGCGGCGGCGGTGATGACGTCATTCGCCGGAAAGCCCGGCATCACATACAGTCCCACCGCCCCCAGGATGCCGCCCAGAACGGCGCACACCGTGGGGATCCACCGCTCCCCGCGGCCCCAGGCCTTCATGGCCTGACCCGCCGCATAGGCGATCACCGTAATGGCCGCCACGCCTGCGATTCCAAAATCCATTCCTCATCTCCTCCCGCCCCAGTATATGTGCGCCGCCGGTGGGCAGACACCGGGCCGCAAAAAAAATCTTCTCCTGGCCGCAGGATGGTTTGCAAATGGAATAACAGTGTGCTATAATGTTCCCCAGTTGAATCGACGAGATCCGACAAGATTTATGGAGGGGTAATTCTATGACCAATCAGAGCATTCCCAAGCGCAGCGAGGTTCCGGAGGAGATGACCTGGAACCTGAAGGATATGTTTGAAAGCGACCAGGCGTGGATGGCGGAATACGAGGCCATGAAGGAATTCCCCGCCAAAATTGCCGCCTTTCAGGGCACCCTGGCCCGCAGTGCCCAGGATCTGCTGGCCTGGTTCCGGCTGCAGGACGAGATCGAGCTGCGGCTCGGCGTGCTCATGGGCTACGCCAGCTGCAAGGGCGACGAGGATACCGGCAACAGCTTCTATCAGGATGTCCGCGGCAAGGCCATGAACGTATATGTGTCCATCGCCAGCGCCGCCGCCTTCGCAACGCCTGAGATCATGGCCATTGCCGATGAGACGCTGGACCGGTTCTACGCCCAGCAGCCGGAGCTGGAGACGTATCGCCGCAGCCTGTACCAGATCCGCCGCCGCAAGGACCACATTCTCTCCCCTGCCGAGGAGCGTCTGCTGGCCTCCGCCGGTGAAATGGCCAACGCCTCCGAGAACATCGCCGGCGTTTTCCGCAACGCCGACCAGATCTTCCCCGATGTCACCGACAGCCAGGGCAACGTCCATCCTCTGACGGACGCCACCTTCGTCCCCCTGCTGACCAGCCCCGACCGGGAGCTGCGCCGCCGGGCCTTTGAGACGTATTACAAGCAGCTGGGCCAGTATAAGAACACCATTGCCGCCACCCTGGACGGTCAGTTCAAGCAGCTGTGCTTCTTTTCCAACGCCCGCCATTACGACAGCACCATCCAGGCCTCTCTGGACGCTACCGAGGTGCCCGTGCCCGTGTACATGAACCTCATCGAGGCCGTTCACAACAACCTGGACAAGATGTACCGCTATGTGGCCCTGCGCAAGAAGCTGCTGGGCGTGGACGAGCTGCACATGTACGATGTATACACCCCCATCGTGGCCGACGCCGACCAGGCCATTACCTATGAGCAGGCCAAGGAGACCGTTCTGGAGGCCCTGCAGGTGCTGGGTGACGACTATGTGGACCTGCTGAAGGAGGGCTTCAGCAACCGCTGGATCGACGTGTACGAGAACGTCGGCAAGCGCAGCGGCGCCTACTCCTCCGGCAACAGCCGTCCCCACCCCTATGTCCTGCTGAACCACAAGGACAATCTGGACTGCCAGTTCACCCTGGCCCACGAGATGGGCCATGCCCTGCACAGCTATCACAGCTGCAAATATCAGCCCGTCAGCACCAGCGACTATGTGATCTTCGTGGCCGAGGTGGCCTCCACCTGCAACGAGGTGCTGCTGATGCGCCACCTGCTGAAAAAGACCACGGACAAGAAGCAGCGGGCCTACCTCATCAACCACTTCATGGACCAGTTCAAGGGCACCGTGTATCGCCAGACCATGTTCGCCGAGTTCGAGCTGGCCATGGGTAAGATGGCCGAAAGCGGCCAGGCCCTGACCGCCGATGCCCTGTGCCAGAAGTACCATGCGCTCAACAAGCTGTACTTCGGCCCGGATATGGTGTCCGACGACCAGATCGCCCTGGAATGGGCCCGCATCCCCCACTTCTTCTACAACTACTATGTGTTCCAGTATGCCACCGGCTTCTCCGCCGCCGTGGCCATTGCCAACCGCATCCTCAAGGAAGGCGCTCCCGCCGTGGCAGACTACAAGAAGTTCCTGTCCGGCGGCTGCAGCACCGACCCCATCAGCCTGCTGAAGATCGCCGGCGTGGACATGAGCTCCCCCGAGCCGGTGAACAGCGCCCTGGCTCTGTTCGGCGAGCTGGTGGACGAGATGGAGCAGCTGGTGTAACACCGCAAAATTCCAGGCATACCGGGTCACGGCCCGGTATGCCTGGAATGATAAGCATCCCTATTTCGCCCTCACGTCCAATATCGTGCACAGCAGGGAGGCGCTGGCCTCCCGCCGGCAGCGGTCGAATTCCTCCCGACTAAGGCGGTATGGGCGCCCCCAAGAGGACACCGTCAGCCACCGGTCATCCATGGCCCACCCGTTGGTGCCGATGGGCGGAAGCACCGGCACGTCGCCGTAAGACAGCACGCCGTTCCGAAGGACGGATATATACTCACCATTCAGCGCATGTTCTTCCATTTCTGCGTTTCCTCCCCATAAGCGCCCTTCACCATACCGTTTTCCCCGAAGCCTGCCAATGCACCCCCTGGCCGGCCGGCGGTTTCCTCCCCGTCTCGCGCCTTAAATTGCCATATTTTTAACATTTTTGCCAAAAATATCACATAAGTTTCCTTTGTGGAAAATGCCGTGATTCCTCCCGGATTTTTTGTACCTCTCTCCAAACTTGTGCCGCAGGTCCGTTTTCGGCCCGTTTTTTGCCCCTCCTTTTCTTTACATCGTTGTGGATTTGTGCTTAAATATAGCCGTAAGCGTATGCTTGCGCCCAGCAAGGTGCACAAGCACATGGCTATGAATTTGAGGAGGAAGCATTCATGGTACAATTCGCATCGAGGATGGACCTTTTAAAGGGGTCCGAGATCCGGGAGCTGTTAAAGCTCACCGCGCAGCCCGACATCATATCCTTTGCCGGCGGCATGCCCGCCCCGGAGCTGTTCCCCGTGGAGCAGATGATGGAGGCCTCCCGTGCCGTTTTGGAGGAGAACGGCCGCGTGGCGCTCCAGTATTCATCCACTGAAGGCTATCCCAAGCTGCGCCAGCAGATTGCCGACCGCATGCTGGCCAAGAACAACATCCACACCGACGCAGATCACATTCTGGTGACCTCCGGCTCTCAGCAGGGTCTGGATTTCTCCGCCCGGGTCTTTCTGGACCCCGGCGACGTGGTGCTGCTGGAAAGTCCGTCCTACCTGGGCGCCGTCAACGCCTTCAAGGCCTGCCAGCCCCGGTTCATCGAGGTGCCCACCGACGACGGCGGCATGATCATGGAGGAGCTGGAGAAGATCCTGGCCACCACCGAGCGGGTAAAGATGATCTACGTCATCCCCGATTTCCAGAATCCCACCGGCCGCACCTGGGATCTGGACCGCCGCCACCGGTTCATGGAGATCATCAACCGCTATGAGATCCCCGTGGTGGAGGATAACCCCTACGGCGAGCTGCGGTTCGAGGGTGAGTCCCTGCCCGCGCTGAAGAGCCTGGATACCAAAGGCTTGGTGGTGTTCCTGGGCACCTTCTCCAAGATTCTGGCCCCCGGCTATCGTCTGGGCTGGGTCTGCGCCGAGGAGCATATTCTGGCCAAGTACAACTTTATGGAGCAGGCCGCCTCCCTGCAGGCGTCCACCGTGGGCCAGATGGAGACCTCCAAGTGGATCGAGATGTTCGACCTGGACGCCCATGTGGCCACCATCCGCGCCTGCTATGACAAGCGCCGGAAGGTGATGCTGGAAACGCTGGAGCGGGAGCTGCCCCAGGGCTGCACCTGCACCCATCCCGTAGGCGGCCTGTTCGCCTGGGTGGTGCTGCCGGAATATATGGACGCCAAGGAGCTTCAGATGAAGTGCCTGGAAAAGAAGGTTGCCTTTGTTCCCGGCGGCTCCTTCTTCCCCAACGGCGGCCACGAGAATACCCTGCGTCTGAACTACAGCTGCATGCCCGAGGAAAAGATCGTCCAGGGCATCACCGCCCTGTGCCGGACCATCAGGGAGAACCTGCGGTAATTTTGCTTTTATAGATTAAGGAGAATCTGACCCATGAAAAACGTCAAGGTGCTGATCGGCAATTACGGCAGCGGCAAAAGCGAGCTGGCGCTGAACTTCGCCATCCGGGCCGCCGCCCGGGGCGACCGGACGGAGCTGCTGGACCTGGATATGGTGAATACCTACTTCCGCCTGACCGAGCGCGGTAAGCTGGTGGAGCAGAAGGAGATCCGCCTGGTATCCCCCAACTTTGCCTGTTCCGGCATCGAGACGCTGTCTCTGCCGGCGGAGGTGTCGTCCGCCTTTGTGCTGGATTGGGACAGCGTCATCTTTGACGTAGGCGGCGACGATGTGGGCGCCACGGCCCTGGGCCGCTACCACCAGGACTTCATCAGCCTGGAGCCCGGTGCCCTGGAGGTGCTGAACGTGGTAAACATCCGGCGGCCTCTGGCCAGCACCCCGGACAAGATCCACCATCTGCAGGACGCCATGCAGCTGCATTCCCGTCTGAGCATCACCGGTATGATCAACAATACCAACCTCTCCACCATGACCAGTGCCGACGATTTGTGGGACGGCTACCTGGTGCTGCGGGAGGTGGCGGACCGCACCGGCATTCCCGTGGCGTATACCACCGGTAAAAAGGAATTTCTGGACGACTTCCTGGCCCGGAATCCGGACCCCGCCTATGTGGGCACGCCCGTCCCCATCGACGTGTACATGCACCGCGACTGGGACTCCTATATCCAGCACGGGCTGAACACCACGGATCCCCGGAAGGAAATCTATTAACCTCATGCATCCCCCGGTAATCGGGACCCTGATACATTTTCCCAAAGGAAAGGTAAAACCAGAAAAGAGGTGTAAAGTGTGGTAAGAGTTACTATCAACGAGAATCTTTGCAAGGGCTGCGGCCTGTGCGTTCGGGCATGTCCCAAGCACATCATCGCCCTGTCCAAGACGAAGATCAACGCGAAGGGCTATCATCCGGCTGAGGTCACCGATATGGAGGCCTGCATCGGCTGCACATCCTGCGCGCGTACCTGCCCTGATGTGGTGATCCGCATCGAAAAAGACTAAGGAGGATTAATCATGGCTTTGACTCTTATGAAGGGCAGCGAAGCTATTGCGGAGGCCGCCATTCGCGCAGGCGCCCGTTTCTTCTTCGGCTACCCCATTACTCCCCAGACGGAGATCCCTGAGTACATGTCCGCCCGTATGCCCGAGATCGGCGGCTGCTTCCTGCAGGCCGAGAGCGAGGTGGCGGCCATCAACATGGTGTACGGCGCTGCCGGTACCGGCGCCCGCGTCATCACTTCTTCTTCCAGCCCCGGCGTGTCCCTGAAGCAGGAGGGCATTTCCTACTGCGCAGGCGCCCGTGTTCCCGCCGTCATCGTCAACGTGATGCGCGGCGGCCCCGGTCTGGGCAACATCCAGGCCTCTCAGGGCGACTATTTCCAGGGCGTCAAGGGCGGCGGCAACGGCGACTATCACCTGCTGACCTATGCCCCCTCCTCCATCCAGGAGTTCATCGATATCATGATGTTCGCCTATGAGAAGGCCGAGAAATACCGTATTCCCGTTCTGTTCCTGGCCGACGGCATCATCGCCCAGATGATGGAGCCCGTGGAGCTGCCCGAAATGGTGGACTACAAGGTCGACCCCGAAGAGAAGCCCTGGGCCTGCACCGGCTGGAAGCCCGGCGACGATCCCGCCAAGCGCGGCGTCATCAACTCCATCTATATCGACACCGAGAGCCTGGCCGTTCACAACGACGAGCTGCAGGCCGTGTATAAGGAAGTGGTGGCCAACGAGCAGATGGTGGAGACCTACAACTGCGAGGGTGCGGAGTACATCATCACCGCCTTCGGCACCGTGGCCCGTATTGCCAAGAGCGCCATTGCCGAGCTGAAGGCCAAGGGCATCAACGTGGGTCTGGTCCGTCCCATCACCGTGTGGCCCTTCCCCTACGATGCCGTCCGCGAGGCCGCCTGCCAGGATTCCGTCAAGGCCGTCCTGGACGTGGAGCTGAACGAGGGCCAGATGCTGGAGGACGTGAAGCTGGCACTCAACGGCGCCAAGCCCATTGATTTCACCGGCCACTGCGGCAGCCAGATGCCCACCACCGATGAGATCGTCGAGAAGATTCTCAGCATGAAGGAGGGCAAGTAACATGGCCGTATTATTCGAAAAGACAAAGCTGCTCACCGATAAGCAGTTCCATTACTGCCCCGGCTGCAACCACGGCATCATTCACCGCCTGGTGGCCGAGGTCATCGACGAGATGAACCTGGACGGCAAGGTCATCGGCGTGGCCCCCGTGGGCTGCTCCGTGTTTGCCTATGATTACTTCAACTGCGACATGTACGAGGCCGCGCACGGCCGCGCACCTGCCGTGGCCACCGGCGTCAAGCGCGCCGTGGGCCCCGACACCATGGTGTTCACCTATCAGGGCGACGGCGACCTGGCCTCCATCGGCACCGCCGAGATCGTCCACGCCGCCCACCGCGGCGAGAAGATCGTCACCATCTTCGTCAACAACGCCATTTACGGCATGACCGGCGGCCAGATGGCCCCCACCACCCTGATCGGCCAGAAGACCACCACCTCCCCCTATGGCCGTGACGAGGCCTGGTGCGGCGCCCCCATCAAGATGAGCGAGATGCTGGCCGCCGTGCCCAGCTCCTACTACATCGAGCGCGTGGCCGTCAACAACACCGCCAACATCGTCAAGGCCAAGAAGGCCATTGCCAAGGCTTTCCGTTACCAGAAGGAGGGCAAGGGCTTCTGCATGGTAGAGGTTCTGTCCACCTGCCCCACCAACTGGGGTATGTCTCCCGTGGAGGCAATGACCTGGCTGGAGGAAAACATGATTCCTTACTATCCTCTGGGTGTTTACAAAGACAAGGAGGCCAAGTAACATGGAAAAGACCTTTATTTTCGCCGGTTTCGGCGGTCAGGGCATGCTCCTGATCGGTAAGTTCATGGCGATGGCCTGCATGCTGGACGGCAAGCACGTTTCCTGGCTGCCCTCCTACGGTCCCGAGATGCGCGGCGGTACCGCCAACTGCTCCGTCATCGTGTCCGACGACCCCGTGGCCTCCCCCCTGGTGGACAAGGCCGATGTGATCGTGGCCATGAACCGTCCCTCTCTGGATAAGTTCGAGGAGCATGTGAAGCCCGGCGGCGTGCTGGTGATCAACAGCAGCATCATCGACCGCAAGGCCGTCCGCGACGACATCCAGGTGGTGTACTGCGACGCCAACGCCATTGCCGAGTCCATCGGCAACCCCAAGGGCGCCAACGTGGCCATTCTGGGCGCTGTCCTGGAAAAGGTCCCCGTCACCACCGTGGAGCAGATGACCGAGGCCATCCGCATCGAGCTGGGTGAGCGCAAGGCCCGCTTCCTGGAGGGCAACAAGAAGGCCCTGGTGGCCGGCATGGAAGCCGCCCGGTAAGCCCGTCCCCCCCCCAAAAAAAAATACAGCAAGTCCCCGGCTGCATCGCAGCCGGGGACTCAGCTTGTCAAAAATCCCTTTTGACGAGCGCAAACGGGTGTGCCGCAGCACACCCGTTTTTTTCTCACCCGTTCTCCCGGTCTTCCGCGGCGGCGGACACGTTTTCCGCCACCCGGGCGGCGGCCTTGGCGTCCTCCTGCCCGGCGGTATAGGCCCGGGTCCTGGCGTCCTCCAGCTCCTTCTGCGGGGTCTTTTCGTCCCGCTCTGCCTGGCGGGCGGCCCGGCGGGCCGACACGCTGCGGCGGGTGGCCTTCACCACCTGCCACACCGTCACCAGCACGACCACTGCCAGGCCGATCCAGCCTGCGGTGCGGATGTGCCAGAAATCCCGGATGGTAAATGCGTCGTTGTACATGCCCAGATAATACAGGGCCACGCCGCCTGCCACGCACAAAAGCCCCAGCACCAGGTCCAGCACCGCCCGGACCCGGTGGGCTCCCCGGCGCACAAAAAAGCACACGATCAGCGCCAGGGCGCACCAGAACAGCGCCGGTGACTGGGCATACAGAATATTCATACAGTGACCCTCTCTCGTTTATTCGTCACAGGCTGCACTTGCCCCGGGAGATATACTTCCCGTCGGGCCCGGCCAGGACAAAGCCGTCCTCCACTGCCAGGCGGCCCCGGAGCCAGACCTGCCGGATGCCGCCCCGGATGGGGAAGCCCTCATACGGCGTGTAGCCCGCCAGGCTTGTCATGTCCTCCGCCCGGAGCAGATGGTCCGCCTGGGGATCGTACACCACGATATCCGCGTCGGCCCCGGCCTGGAGCACGCCCTTCCGGGGGAACATACCGTAGAGCTTGGCGGGGTTTTCCGACAGCACCCGGCACATGGTGGCCAGGCTGATCTTCCGGGTGGTAACGCCGTAGGTGTACAGCAGCTCGCCCCGGGTCTCCACCCCCGGCAGGCCGCCGGGGATCCTGGTAAAGTCCCCGCGTCCGGCGTCCTTCTGCTCCAGGGTAAAGCTGCAATGATCCGTGGACACGGTCTGGATCTCGCCCTTGCGCAGGGCGGCCCACAGGACCCGCTGGTCCTCCGTCTTGCGGATGGGCGGGGCGCAGACATAGCGGGCGGCCCGGGAATAGTCGGGGTCGTCATACACGCTGTCGTCCAGCAGCAGATACTGGGGGCAGGTCTCCACATACACCCGCTGGCCCCGTTTGCGGGCGGCCTCCACCTCCCGCAGGGCGGCGGCATTGGTCAGATGCACGATGACCACCGGGATATCCACCGCCTGAGCGATGCGCAGCAGCCGGGACACGGCCTCCGCCTCCAGGAAATCGGGCCGGGTCCGGGGATGGGAGCCCACGCCCATCTCCCCCGCAGCCTTCTTCTCGGCGATCAGCGCGTCAATGACGCCGCTGTTTTCGCAGTGAACGCCGCAGATGCCTCCCTTTTCCCTGAGCTTTTTCAGGGCGTGATACATGGCCTCGTCGCCGATCATCATGGCCGGATAGGTCATGTACATTTTGAACGAGGATATCCCGGCGGCGTACATATCGTCGATCTCCGCCTCGATGCCGGGGTTCCAGTCGTCGATGGTCATATGGAAGCCGTAGTCGCAGCAGCAGCTTCCGTCTGCCTTCCTGTGCCACAGCTCCAGTCCCTGATGCAGGGTCTCTCCCTTATTCGGGCAGGCAAAATCCACCACCGTGGTGGTGCCGCCCCGCAGCGCCGACCGGCTGCCGGAGAAGAAATCGTCTGCCGTTGTGGTGCTGCACACGTCCAGGTCGAAATGGGTATGGGCGTCGATGAAGCCCGGCAGCAGCAGCTGCCCTTCCACGTCGATGACCGTGGCCTCCGGCGCGGAGATGCTGCGGGCCACCCGGAGGATCTTCTCGTCCTCCACCAGCACGTCCGCCCGGCGGGTGCCCCGTCCGGACACCACTGTGCCCCCGCGAAACAGATATTTCATGGAAAATGCCCTCCTTTTCCGGGTTGATTGCATGATTCTTCATTATATCATGAAATGCGCAAAAATCCATCCCATTTTCCCGGGTTTATACCCACGCAATTTCAACAAAATGAGAATGAAATTTTTGTATACCTTGCAGAAGGAAAAAGAATTTCTTTTTTCGGAGAAATCATGTATGATAAAGGTACAACAGAACGCGCACCGCGCTCTGAAAATTGAAGGAGGAAAGAATACCATGCGGAAATTCTTAGCGACTCTGCTGGCGCTGGTCATGACGCTGGCGCTGATGGTCCCGGCTTCCTGGGGCGAGAACAAGGAGACGTATCAGCTCCCTGACTCCCTGGCGGGCAAGACCGTCATCCTGCACACCAACGACGTCCACGGCGCCATCGACAAGTACGCCAAGGTGGCTGCTCTGCGGGACGAGTGCTACGACAAGGGCGCTCACCAGGTGATCCTGCTGGACGCCGGTGACTACAGCCAGGGCTCTCCCTACGTCAGCCTCAGCAAGGGCGCAACCGCCCTGGACATGATGGCCTTGGTGGGCTATGACGTCATCACCCTGGGCAACCACGAGTTTGACTATGGCTTCCCCCAGCTGATGGAGAACCTGAAAAAGCACCAGGGCGATTTCATGGTCGCCTGCAACAACCTGGTGGACGACGAGGGTGAGCTGCTCTTCGCCCCCGGCGGCACCGCTCCCATCTATGCCGACGACACCTATGAGACCGAGCTGTTCCGCATCGCCATTGTAGGCATTGCCACTCCCGAGACCCAGACCAAGGCCAACCCCGCCCTGATGAAGGGCCTGAACTTCATCGGCGGCAAGGATCTGTACAAGGTCACCCAGGAGGACGTGGACATGGCCCGCAACGAGGGGAATGCCAACATCGTCATCGCCCTGGGCCACCTGGGCGTGGACGACTCCTCCGAGCCCAACTGCTCCTATAATGTGATGCAGAACGTCAAGGGCATCGACCTGTTCATCGACGGTCACTCCCACACAGTGATGACCGCCAGCAAGGACAACAACATGATCCAGTCCACCGGCACGGGCCTTGCCTATGTGGGCGCCATCGTCATTGACAACGCCACCAAGAGCATCGAGAGCAACGGCCTCATCGACCTGTCCGCCTTCACCAAGGAGGACGCCGCCGTGAAGGCTGCCGCCGACAAGATCATCAGCGACGTCAACGCCGAGTACGGCAAGGTCTTTGCCAGAACCGACGTGGAGCTCAACGGCGCCAAGGATCCCGGCAACCGCACCCAGGAGACCAACCTGGGCGACCTGATCACCGACTCCATGCTGTGGGCCATCCGCAAGGACGCTGAGCTCACCGTTCCCGCCGAGGACGTGGTGGCCATCACCAACGGCGGCGGCATCCGCGCTGCCATCCACAAGGGCGACATCTCCAAGCTGGACGTGAACACCGTGCTGCCCTTCGGCAACACCGTGGCCGTGGTATACGTCACCGGCGCCGAGCTGCTGGAGGCCCTGGAGGCTTCTACCTTTGCTCTGCCCAAGTCCCTGGGCGGCTTCCCCCAGATCGCCGGCATGAACATCTCCATTGACGCCACCAAGAAGTATGACGCCAATGCCGACACCTATCCCGGCTCCACCTACCATGGTCCCGCTTCCATCAACCGCGTCACCATCAACAGCGTCAACGGCAAGGCCTTTGATCCCAACAAGACCTATGCCGTGGTCACCAATAACTTCCTGGCCGCCGGCGGCGACACCTACTATGCCTTCGCTGCCGCCTCCGGCCAGTTCGACACCGGTCTGCCTCTGGACGAGGTGCTGATGGACTACATCACCACCGAGCTCAAGGGCGTGGTGGGTGAACAGTATGCCCAGCCCCAGGGCCGCATGACCATCACCCTGCCCGCCGAGGAGCCCACTACTCCCACCAAGCCCGAAAGCCCCAAGACCGCCGATACCGGCGTGGTGGTGTACGGCCTGGTGGCGGTCATGGCAGCCGGCGCTGCCGTGGTGGTCACCTCCAGGAAGCGCAAGGCCATCTAAGCGATCTCCTTTCGCTGACACCGCATCTCCCCTGCCCCGGCGGACAAGCTCCGCCGGGGCTTTTTCTGTCATGGCGCTATTCTCCAACTAAAATCACGAAAACCGCTTTTCAAATCCGGCGGGATATGCTATGATACAATTTAATAAAGAAGAATTACGAGGGCTTATGCCAGATATCGCGACTTCTTATTTTGCTGAGGAGGACACCATTCATGGCTGAGGTTGGAAAACGGGAGGTCCGGGTGGACGCCTTTGACAAGGCCACCGGACGCACCAAATATTACGAGGATCTGATGCCCCGGGACGCGCTGTATGTGCGCATCAAGCACTCCACCATTGCCCACGGCTTCGTGAAGTCTGTGGACACCACCGCTGCGGAGGCGATCCCCGGCGTGGTGAAGGTCCTGACCTGCTTCGACGTGCCGGAGCACCCCTTCCCCACCGCCGGTCACCCCTGGTCCATGGACCCGGACCACCAGGACGTGGCGGACCGTCATCTGCTCAACCGCCATGTCCGCTACTACGGCGACGACGTGGCCGTGGTCATCGCGGAAAACGAGGTGGCCGCCATGCAGGGCGTCCGGGCCTTGCAGGTGGAGTATGAGGAGCTGCCCCTGGTGCTGGACGCCCAGGAGGCCATGAAGCCCGGCGCGCCCCGGCTTCACGATGACTATCCCGACAATGTCCTCAAGCACACCGACATGAAAAAGGGCGACTATCAGGCCGCCATCCGGGAGCCGGGACTCATCCGGGTAGAGGGCTGGTACGATACCCCCACGGTGCAGCACTGCCACATTGAGAACCACGGCTGCTTCGCCTATGAGGAAAACGGCCGCATCACCGTGGTGGCCTCCACCCAGATCCCCCATATCATCCGCCGGGTGGTGGGGCAGGCTCTGGGCCGCCCCTGGAGCGATATCCGGGTGGTAAAGCCCTATATCGGCGGCGGCTTCGGCAACAAGCAGGACGCCCTGTACGAACCCCTGTGCGCCTGGTGCTCCACCCAGGTCCACGGCCGCTGCGTCCGCATCGACTGCTCCCGGGAGGAAACCTTCGTCTCCAACCGGGTGCGCCACGCCATCCGGTTCCACATCGTGTCCTGGCTCCGGCCGGACGGCACCTTTGCCGCCCGGAAGGTGGAGCTGTTCTCCAACCAGGGGGCCTACGCCTCCCACGGACACAGCATCGTGGCCAAGGCCATGGGCTCCTTCCCCCAGCACTATCCCTGCGACAACATGGAGTGCGACGCATGGACCGTGTTCACCAACCGGCCCGCCGCCGGCGCCATGCGGGGCTACGGCATGCCCCAGGCTTCCTTTGCCGACGAGTCCAACGTGGACGACTGCGCCAAGGCCGTGGGCATGGACCCCCTGGCCTTCCGGATGCAGAACATCATGCCCCAGGGGTACGAGGACGGATTCTCCCACAACGTCAACTATGACGATTCCTTCCGCCAGTGTCTGGAGGCAGGCAAGAAGTACATCGACTACGACAGGAAGCTGGCGGAATTCGCCAAGGACACCGGCCCCGTCCGCCGGGGCATCGGTGTGGCCACCTTCTGGTACAACACCGCCGTGTATCCCATCTCTCTGGAGACGTCCTCCAACCGGATGCAGCTGAACCTGGACGGCAGCGTCACCATGCAGTGCGGCGAGACGGAGATCGGCCAGGGTGCCGACACCGTCTATGCCCAGATGGCCGCTGATGTGGTGGGCCTGGGCGACTATCGCAGGGTCCATGTGGTGTCCTGCCAGGATACGGACATCACCCCCACGGGCCTGGGCGCCTACGCCTCCCGCCAGACGTATGTGGCAGGGTTCTCCATCCGACAGACGGGCCTGCTGCTGAAGGAGAAGATCCTGGACTACGCCGCCAAGCTCACCCGCCAGGCGGTGTACAACATGGACATCGCGGACGGCAATATCGTCCGCACCACCGACGGCAAGGTGCTGATGAGCCTGTCGGAGCTGGCCATGCACGCCCAGTATAACCCCAACGACTCCCTGCACATCACCGCCGAGAGCACCTACACCATCCGCAACAACGCCTATTCCTTCGGCTGCACCTTCGCCGAGGTGGAGGTGGACATCCCCATGTGCAAGGTGACGCTGAAGGACATCATCAACGTCCACGACTGCGGCAGGCTGGTGAACCCGGCCCTGGCGGAGGCCCAGGTTCACGGCGGCATGTCCATGGCCATCGGCTACGGTCTGTCCGAGCAGCTGCTGTTCGACGAAAAGACCGGCCGTCCCCTGAACAACAACCTGCTGGACTATAAGCTCTCCACCATCATGGACCACCCCCATCTGGAGGCGCAGTTCGTGGAGAATGCCGAGCCCACCAGCGCCTTCGGCACCAAGGCCCTGGGTGAGCCCCCGGCCTGCTCCGGCGCCCCCGCCATCCGCAACGCCATCTACAATGCCACCGGCGTGGCCATCGACCAGGATCCCATCACCCCCCACGTCCTTTTCCGGCGCTTCACGGAAGAGGGCCTGATCCGGGACTAAGGAGGAAATACCGCTATGTATGATATGTCAGCGCTCTACCAGGCCCAAAGCGTCCAGGACGCCATCCGCCTGCGGCTGGAGCATCCCGAGGCCCAGATCATCGCCGGAGGCACCGACGTGCTGGTGCAGATGCGGGAGGGCAAGCGGGCCGGAAAGGCCCTGATCAGCATCCAGGGATGCCGGGAAATGCGGGGCGTGTCCCTGGACGAGGAGGAGAACCTCCGCATCGGCAGTCTCACCACCTTCAGCCACATCACCGCCGATCCTCTGATCCAGCGGTACATCAACGTCCTGGGCGAGGCGGTGGACATGGTGGGCGGCCCCCAGATCCGCAACGCCGGAACCATCGGCGGCAACACCTGCAACGGCGTCACCTCCGCCGACTCCGCCTCCACCCTCCACGCCTGGGAAGCCATCATTGAGATCACCGGCAAAAACGGCGTTCGCCGGGTGCCCATCAAGGATTTCTACCTCAAGGCCGGCGCCGTGGACCTGCGGGTGGAGGAGGGCGAGATCCAGACCGCCATTCTCATTCCCAAGGCGTCCTACGACCGGACCTTCGGCCACTATATCAAGTACGCCATGCGCAACGCCATGGACATCGCCACCCTGGGCACCTCCGTCAACGCCCGGCTGAGCCCGGACAAAAAGACCTTTGAGCGGGTGCGCATCGCCTTCGGCGTGGCGGGCCCCGTGCCCCTGCGGGCGCTGAATGCCGAGGCGTTCATCAACGGCAGGGCCGTCACCCTGGAGAACATCCAGCAGTTCGGCCGCACGGTGCTGGAGGACATCCACCCCCGGGATTCCTGGCGGGCCAGCAGGGCCTTCCGCTCCCACATCGCCGTGGAAAGCGCCAAGCGCTGCCTCATCGAGTCCGTGAAGCTGGCAGGAGGTGAGCTGTAATGGCAAAGAATCAGTATCAGCTGGTCACGTTCTTCCTCAACGGCAAGGAAGTGGAGAAAATGGTGGACGTCCGGGCATCTCTGACGGATATGCTCCGCAACGACTTCTCCATGACCTCCGTGAAGAAGGGCTGCGAGGTGGGCGAATGCGGCGCCTGCAACGTGCTCATCGACGGCGAGTGCTACAACTCCTGCCTGTACCTGGCCGTGTGGGCCGAGGGCAAGCACATCACCACCCTGGAGGGCCTCATGGGCCCCAACGGCGAGCTGTCCGACATCCAGCAGGCCTTTATGGAGGAAACCGCCATCCAGTGCGGCTTCTGCATCCCGGGCTTTATCATGACGGCGGTGGAGATCCTGGACCGGGGCGTGTACTATGACGACGACCAGCTGCGCAAGCTGCTGTCCGGCCATCTGTGCCGCTGCACCGGGTATGAGAACATCTTCAAGGCCGTGAAAAAGACCATGCTGCGCCGCCTGGGCCGCCTGGACGACCCGTATCTGAATACCTGACCCCTCAAAATCCCCTTATGCCCCCGCATAAGGGGATTTTTTTTGAAATTTTCTGTCAGATTCCGCTGCACCGCGCGTCTAATAAACAGAAAGGAGGGAGGACATGGCCCAGGATATGGAGCAGCTGTACCGCCGCCACTATCAGACGGTGTACCGCTACGCTCTGCGGCTCACCGGCAGCGAACACGCCGCCGAGGAGCTGGCGGCGGAGACCTTTTACCGGGCCATGGTGGCCCTGCCGGATTTCCGGGGCGAGTGCGCCGCCTCCACCTGGCTGTGCCAGATCGCCCGGAACACCTGGACCTCTCTGCGGCGGAAGGAGGGCCGGTGCCAGCCCCTGGACGACACCGCCGCCCTGCCGGACAGCCGGGACTTTGCCGCCGCCTTTGAGGACAAGGACCTGGCCCTGCGCATCCACCGGCTGCTGCACCGGCTGCCGGAGCCGTACCGGGAGGTATTTCTGCTGCGGGTGCTGGGGGAGCTGTCCTTCCGCGACATCGGCAGCCTGTTTGAAAAGGGTGAAAATTGGGCCTGCGTCACCTATCACCGGGCCCGGAAGAAAATCATGGAGCAAATGGAGGGAACGCCATGAAAACCATCGACTGTGCCTTGGCCCAGGATCTGATGCCCCTGTACACCGAGGGGATGCTGAGCCCGGAATCCCGGGAGGCTCTGGAGGAGCACCTGGCCGGGTGCGAAGCCTGCCGCCGGACGGCGGACGAAATGTGCCACCCCCTGCTGGAGCCGCAGTTTCAGGAGGAGGCCCGGCTGCTGCGCCGTCTGCGGCGGCGGCGGAAGGCCCTGTGGGCGGCGGTGATCGTCCTGGCGGCGTTGCTGGTGCTGTCCGGCATTCTGTGGTACGCCGAAGCCCGGTACACCGCCCAGGCCCTGACGCCCCGCCTGACCAGGCTGAGCATTCCCGGCCAGGCCGTCCAGGAGAGCTATACGGCTGAGGACGGCAGCGTAGTCATCCAGAAGGTCCCCAACCAGAAATATCTTTACTACTTTCTCCTGCGTTCCAGCAGCAAGGACATCCCCCTGAAGCTGACGGAGGGAAAGGTCTACGGGTTCTATGACGGGCAGCTTTATCAGCTGAACGCCCAATTCTACATCCACGACACCTCCAAGGGCGTCCTGCCCCTGGGGTATGAGTCCGGCGTGGAGTTCAGCGATCAGGTGGTAAACGGCTGGCTGAACCCGCTGCCCGCCCAGGGGCAGCAGCTGGAGCTGGTGATGGTGCTGGACGAGTACCCGGACTATCTGGATCAGCCCGATCAATTCCTGCTGGAGCTGACGTATCAGCCCGCGGGCTTCGCGGCGTCGCTGCTGCCAGACGGCGACACCGCCCCACGGACGGTGCGGCTGTGGAGCAAATGAAATAGACAAAGCCCCGGGCGGCCATATCTGCCTTCCGCCGTCCGGGGCTCTGTCATGCCCAAAATGGCATTTTCCCGCCCTGCCGTATTGACAATCCCGGCGGATTTTGCTATACTGAATAAAAATCCGTCTGGTTATCTAAATTTTTTGAGATTCGTTATTCTATTTTGAAAATATCGCTATGGGAGGACGCCATGATCTTCTATACCGCCGACCTCCACTTTCACTATGAGCCCTTCCTGCCCTCCCGTCCCTTCGGCTCCGTGGAGGAAATGGACCGGGTGCTGATCGCCCGGTGGAACGCCGCCGTGTCGGAGGATGACACCGTGTATGTGGTGGGGGACGTGGGCTATAACCGGGGCCTGGTGCCGGGGGACGCGCTGGCGCGGCTCCGGGGCCATAAGCACCTGATCCGCGGCAATCACGACACCGGCTTTGAAAACGCCGGGGAGCTGTACCGCTATTTTGAGACCGTCACCGACTTCAACGAGATCGACGACGGAGAGGTCCACATTATCCTCTGCCACTATCCCATTCTCTACCGCAGGCGGGGCTATATGATCCACGGTCACCTGCACCAGGTCCGGGGCCCGGAGTACGGCATGCTGCGCCAGATGCCCCGGGTGCTCAACGCCGGGGTGGACGTGAATTTCTACCGCCCCGTGACCCTTCCCCAGCTCATCGAAAACAACCGCGCCTTCTACAGCGGGGAGAATGATGCCCTGATCCCCCCTCCCCCGCCGCCCCAGCGGCGGGGCGGTGACGGCTGGCTGCCGGGCCGGCCGGATTTCCGACCCCTTCCGTCCCGGCCTGATTCTGATAAGGAGTGACCTATGAAACAGCGTATTCTCGCCCTATTCCTGGCCCTGTGCCTGTGTCTGCCCCTGGCGGCCTGCGGCAAAAAGCAGGGCTACGACCCCCTGGAGGGGGTGAAGACCCGGGTCGTCACCGACTCCGCCGGCCGCCAGGTGGAGATCCCCGCCGATATCCGGCGGGTGGCCCCCAGCGGCTCCACGGCCCAGATGATCCTCATGCCCATTGCCTATGATCTGCTGGCAGGTCTGGCCAGCAGCCCCAGCACGGCCCAGATGCCGTATTTTCCGGAGGAGGTCCGCTATCTGCCCACCTTCGGCCAGTTTTACGGCAGCAAGGCCAACCTGAATATGGAGTCCCTCATCGACGCCCGGCCCCAGATCATCATCGACCTGGGTGACAAAAAGGACAGCATCACCGACGATATGGACCGTATACAGAAGCAGACCGGCATTCCCACGGTGTTTATCGAGGCAAACCTGGACGATATGGCCGCCGCCTACCGGACCCTGGGGGATATCCTGAACCGGTCTGACATGGCGGAGTCCCTGGCCCAATTCATTGAAAAAACCGTCTCCATGGCCCGGGAGAATTCCGCAAAAATCCCCGAGAATCAGCGGCTCTCCGTGCTGTTCGGCACCGGGTCCACGGGCCTTGCCTGCAACGCCGCCGGGTCGGTCCAGGCGGACGTCATCGACCTGGTGGGGGCCGTCAACGCCATTATCCCCCAGGAGGTCAGCAACCGGGGCGGCGGCACCACCGTCAGTCTGGAGGAGGTATACGCCGTGGAGCCGGACGTGATCCTCCTGTCCACCGGCGGCCCCTACGACACCCTGGCCCAGGGGGAGTGGGCGGGCCTGCAGGCCGTGCAGTCCGGGAAATACTACGAGATCCCCGGCCTGCCCTACGACTGGATGAGCTCTCCCCCCTCCGTGAACCGGGTGCTGGGCATCTGGTGGCTGGGGAATCTGCTGTATCCGGAGCTGTACGACTATGACATGGTGCAGGTGGCCCAGGAATACTATGGGCTGTTCTGGCACTATGACCTGACGGAGGAGGAGGCGCGGCAGATGCTCAGCCGCTCCACCCTGAAATGAGGAACGCTATGAGGAAAATCTACCGCGCCCTGGTTCTGTGCGCCCTGCTGCTGACGGCCTTTGACACCACCATCGCCGGACTGATCGCCGCGGCGGATAAGGACCGCGCCGGGACCGGCACCTATTGCATCATTCAGGACAGCCGGAGCAGCAGCGGGGGCAGCAGATGACCGCGGCGGATAAGCGCTATGCCCGGCGGTTCGCGGTGCTGGGGGCTGTTTTCCTGGCGGTGCTGCTGGGATCGCTGCTGGTAGGGCGGTACGCCCTGTCGCCGGGGCAGCTGGTCCACATGCTGTGGGCCCGAATCTCCGGCGGGGCGGCGGACTGGCCTATCAGCGATGACAAGGTGGTCTTTGCCGTGCGGCTGCCCCGGGTGGCGGCGGCGGCCCTGGTGGGGGCGGCCCTGGCGGTGTCCGGCGCGGCGTATCAGGGCATGTTCCGCAATCCCATGGTGTCGCCGGACATTCTGGGGGCCTCCACCGGGGCGGGCTTCGGCGCGGCAGTGGCCATTCTGCTGGGGGCGGGATACTTCGGCATCTCCGCCGCTGCGTTCTGCTGCGGACTGCTGGCGGTGGCGGCGGCCTGGCTGGTCAGCCGCCTGTCCAAAGCCGACCAGGCGGTGGCCCTGATCCTGGCGGGCATGATGATCTCGTCCCTGTTTTCGGCGGGAACGTCGTTTGTGAAGCTGGTGGCGGATCCCCAGCAGCAGCTGCCCGCCATCACCTATTGGCTCATGGGATCCCTGTCCTCCATCAAGGACAAGGACGTGGTATTTCTGGCCATTCCCGTGGCCCTGGGGATGATCCCCCTGTTTTTCCTGCGGTGGCGGATGAACCTGCTGACCGTGGGCGAGGAGGAGGCCCAGTCCATGGGCGTGAACACCCGGCGGCTGCGGGGCGCGGTGATCGTGTGCGCCACGCTGCTGACCTCCGCCAGCGTGGCGGTGTCGGGTATGATCGGCTGGGTGGGCCTGGTGATCCCCCACTTCTGCCGGATGCTGTTCGGGTACGACTACCGGCGGCTGATCCCCGCCGGGGCCCTGTTCGGAGCGGCATTTCTGCTGGCAGTGGACGACATTGCCCGGCTGGTGACCACCGGAGAACTGCCGCTGGGCATTCTCACGGCCTTTGTGGGCGCGCCGCTGTTTCTGTATCTCATTGCGACGGGAGGTGGACGCCGTGTCCATTGACGTAAGGGAGCTGTCCTTCGCCTACGGGCGGCGGCAGGTACTGCGGAACGTGACCTTCCGGGCGGAGCCGGGGCAGCTGGTGGCAGTGCTGGGCCCCAACGGGGCAGGCAAGAGCACCCTGTTCCGGTGCATTCTGGGCTTTCTGCCCAGATACCGGGGAGACATTGCCCTGTGCGGCCACGCTCTGCGATCGCTGGACCGCAGAGCTCTGGCCCGTCTGGCGGCGTATATCCCCCAGACCAGCGCGCCGGTATACAACTACACCGTCCGGGACACGGTGCTGATGGGGGCGGACCCCTTTCACGCGCCGGGACGGCGGCAGCAGGAGACGGCGGACCGGGCCCTGGAGCAGCTGGGCATTCAGGACCTTTGGGACCGGGGCGTCAACGAGATCTCCGGCGGCGAGCGGCAGCTGGCCCTGATTGCCCGGGCTATGGCCCAGCAGGCCAGGATCCTTCTGATGGACGAGCCCACCGCCAGCCTGGACTACGGCAACCAGTTCCGGCTGCTGCGACAGGTGCGGGCTCTGGCGGACAGCGGGTACACGGTGCTGCTGTCCACCCACAATCCGGAGCACGCCTTCCGGTTTGCCACCCACGCCCTGGTTTTGCAGGACGGCGGCGTCCGGGCCTGGGGCCCGGTGAAGGAGACCCTGACGGAGGAGCTGCTGCGGGATATGTACCGCATTCCCCTGACGGTGGCGGATATTCCTCTGGCCGGAGGGCCGGCGAAGGGGTGCGTATACGGGGAATAAAACGTATAGAACCCTGAAGGGGTTGACAAACGGAAACCACACGCTATAATAGGGTACGCAGATGTCATGACACCTGCGTACCCTATTACTTTACATATGCG
>OBCY01000006.1_pt1 | contig 68218 bp, 53 predicted proteins | sample 1496051 | NCBI WGS metagenome assembly OBCY01 (sample SAMN01760917, study PRJEB22395) | human gut metagenome | reverse complement strand
TCCAGGCTCGGGTCGATGTAGCGGGCGGGGTCCATCAGCCGGTCCAGCTCCGGCCGGGTCATGCCGAAGGCCGGATCACCGGCCAGACGGTCCAGCAGGTCGCAGGGCTCACCGTCCTTCATCCGGGCGGTGGCGGCCATGGAGTGTACCCGCACCCGCTCGTGGAGGTCCTGCCGGTCGCCGCCGCGCTTGACGGCCTCCATCATCAGGTTCTCCGTGGCCAGGAAGGGCATATACTCCCGGATGGTCTTGTCCACCACCTTTTCGTTGACCCGCAGGCCGTTGGTGACGTTCTGGGCCAGGCGCAGAATGGCATCGGCGCACAAAAAGCCCTCGGGCATGGACAGCCGGCGGTTGGCAGAGTCGTCCAGGGTCCGCTCCATCCACTGGACGGAGGCGGTCATGGGGGCGTTCATGGCGTCGGCCATAAGATAGCGGCTCAGGGAGCAGATGCGCTCGCAGCGCATGGGATTGCGCTTGTAGGCCATGGCCGACGAGCCGATCTGATGCTCCTCGAAGGGCTCCTCCAGCTGGCGGTCGTGCTGCAGCAGGCGGATGTCATTGGCCATGCGATAGACGCTCTGGGCCATGGAGGACAGGCAGTTCAGGATCCGGGCGTCTACCTTCCGGGGATAGGTCTGGCCGCAGACGGTGAAGCAGGCGTCGAAGCCGAACTCGGCGGCAATGCGGCGGTTCATCTCATCGATCTTTGCCTCGTCGCCCTCAAAGAGGTCCATGAAGCTGGCCTCGGTGCCGGTGGTGCCCCGGCAGCCCAGAAAACGCAGGCTGCCCAGGACAAAATCCAGCTCCTCCAGGTCCGACAGCAGGTCCTGGAGCCACAGGGCGGCCCGCTTGCCCACGGTCACCGGCTGGGCCGGTTGATAGTGGGTATAGCCCAGGGTGGGCGTGGCGGCGTATTTTTCCGCAAAGGCGGAAAGGTTCTTCATCACCGCCAGCAGCTGGCCCCGCAGATACACCAGCCCGTCCCGGTACAGGATCAGGTCGGCGTTGTCGGTGACATAGCAGCTGGTGGCCCCCAGGTGGATGATGCCCGCCGCCAGAGGCGCGGCCTTGCCGTAGGTATAGACGTGGGCCATCACGTCGTGGCGGACTTCCTTCTCCCGCTGGCGGGCGGTGTCATAGTCGATATCGGTGATGTGCTGCTCCAGCTGGCGGACCTGCTCCTCCGTTACCGGCAGGCCCAGCTGGTGCTGGGCCCGGGCCAGGGCCGTCCACAGCCGCCGCCAGGTCTGGAAGCGCATGTCCGGAGAGAACAGGTGCAGCATATACGGCGAGGCGTAGCGCCCGGCCAGGGGGGATTCATAAACGTCGTGGGACATAGCAGTCCTCCGTTTCTGTGATTTTCAGCGGACGATCAGGCTGTCGCGCTCGGCGCCCACGGAGACATAGCCGATGCGGCAGCCGATGGCCTGTTCCACATACTCCACATAGTCCCGGGCGGCCTGGGGCAGCTCCTCCCAGGTGCGGACTCCGGAGATGTCGCAGTTCCAGCCGGGGACGTACTCGGTGACGGGCTTGGCCTGGTCCAGCAGCACGGGGAAGGGGAACTCGTCGGTCTGTTGGCCGTCGATCTCATAGTGGGCGCAGACGGGGATCCGGTCCATGTAGCTGAGGATATCCAGCTTGGTCAGGGCGATGTTGGTGGCGTTCTGCATCCGGACGCCGTAGCGGGTGGCCACCAGGTCGATGGGGCCCACCCGGCGGGGACGGCCGGTCTTGGCGCCGTATTCGTCACCGGCGTCCCGGAGCTTTTCGGCATCCGCGCCGAACCACTCGCAGACAAAGGGGCCCTCGCCCACGCAGGAGGAATAGGCCTTCACCACGCCCACCACCTCGTCGATGGATGCGCCGGGCAGGCCGGAGCCTACCGGGGCAAAGGCGGCAATGGTGTTGGAGGAGGTGGTATAGGGATAGATGCCGTAGTCCAGGTCCCGCAGAGCGCCCAACTGGCCCTCGAACAGGATGGACTTGCCGTGGGCCTGGGCCTGGTGGAGATAGCGGCCGGTGTCGGCTACATAGGGCTTCACCCGCTGGCCGTACTGCTCCACCCAGGCCATCATCTCGTCCATGGTGTACCCCTTGGCGCCGTAGACCTCCCGGAGGATCAGGTTCTTCCACTCCAGCAGGTCTTGGAGATGGGCCCGCAGATGGTCGGGGTACAGCAGCTCGCCGGCCAGGACGGTCTTTTTCTGGTACTTGTCGGAATAGAAGGGGGCGATGCCCTGCTTGGTGGAGCCGTACTTCTTATCCTTCAGCCGCTGCTCCTCCAGGGCGTCCAGCTCCCGGTGCCAGGGCAGCAGCAGACTGGCCCGTTCGCTGACCAGCAGATTCTCGGGGGTGATGTCCACGCCGCCCTGGCGGACGGTGTCGATCTCCTTGAGCAGATTCTCGCAGTCCAGGGCCACGCCGTTGCCCAGGATGTTCATGACACCGGAGCGGAAAATGCCGGAGGGCAGCAGATGCAGGGCGAACTTGCCCTTTTCGTTGATGACCGTGTGCCCGGCGTTGCCGCCGCCCTGATAGCGCACCACCACGTCATATTGTTGGGTGAGGTAGTCCACCATGCGGCCCTTGCCCTCGTCGCCCCAGTTGATACCCACGATCGCGCAATTTGACATGTCTTCGTCTCCTCATCTATATCATAACAGAATTTTTGGCGGGTTTCCACCGCCAACAGCCCCTTATTATACCGAAAAGCGCGTCAGAAGTAAATAACAAATCCGACATATCTGACATTATTATTTCTAATATTCGTTGTGAATATACACGATAAACATGCATGTATTTTCGGCATAAATTACAAAAAACTTGTGCGTTCTGCCGCTTGACGACCGGGGGGCGGCGGGGCTATAATCATTTGTTCCTTTTAATGGGAGGTAAATGCTATGGAAAAACAGAAAAAATCCCTGTTCGGGCCAATGGACCTGACCAAGGGGACATGCTGGAAAACGATTCTGATCTTTTCGCTGCCGGTGATCCTGTCGTATCTGCTGCAGCAGGTGTATTCCATCAGTGACGCGGCCATTGTGGGCCAGACGCTGACGGCCCAGGAGGTGGCGGGCGTCAACGACACCACGTCGCTGGTGTTCATCTTTCTGCAATTCGCCTTCGGTGTCAGCGCAGGCTTCTGCGTGGTGACGTCATGCCAGGTGGGCGCCCGGAACCAGGCAGGCGTGCGGCGGTCCCTGGCCACCCAGATCATCCTGTCGGCGGTGCTGACGGTGCTGCTGACGGCCCTGGCCCTGGCGCTGCTGAATCCCATGCTGGCGTGGATCAACGTGACGCCGGACAATGCCGAGGTGTATCGCGCCGCGTATACCTATTGCTTCATCATCTTCGCGGGCATCGGGGCCCAGCTGTTTTATAACTTCATCTGCGCGTTTCTGCGCAGCATGGGCGACTCCCTGACGCCGCTGCTGTTCCTGCTGTTTTCCACGGTGCTGAACGTGGGACTGGACCTGCTGTTCATCATGGTGTTCCGGTGGGGCGTGGCCGGTGCGGCCATTGCCACGGTGGCGGCTCAGCTCATCAGCACGGTGGCGTGCTTCATCTATGCCTTTGCCAGGTATCCTCAGCTGCGGCTGCACCGGGAGGACATGCGGATCACCCGGGGCGATATCCGCCGCCATGTGGTGCAGGGCGTGCCCCTGGGGCTGCAATTCTCGGTGCTGGCCATCGGCATTATCGTCATGCAGGGCGTGGTGGTACAGTTTGACATGCTGGACGGCGTTATGGTGTCCTCCTCCGCCCAGATGGGCTTCGGTGCGGCCAACAAGCTGTCCAACCTGACGGCAACGCCTATGAATGCCCTGGGCACGGCCATGACCAGCTTCACCGCCCAGAACCTGGGCGCGGGCAACCATGACCGCATCCGCAGGGGCGCGCTGCAGGCTCTGGGGATGATGGCCATCATCGCCGTGGCGGCGGTGAGCTGCGGACTGCTGCTGACGCTGAACAATACATATCTGCATATCTTCCTGTCGGCGGACAAGATCACGGCAGATACCATCCGGTTTGGCAACACGTTCCTGTATGTGGATTATTCCATGTATCTGTTCCTGGGCTGCGTATTCATCACCCGCAACTGTGTCCAGGGCATCGGACGGTCCCAATTCGTGCTGGGGGCCGGCGCGGCGGAGCTGGTGGCCCGGATCGCCGTGTGTCTGGTGCTGCCTGCGGCTGTGGCAGGGGGCACCGTCAGCGCGGCGGCCAGCCCGGCGGCGTTTTACGCCCTGTGTGCTGCGGACCCGCTGGCGTGGATCGCCGCGGACATCATCATGGGCATCCCCGTGGTGCGGAACATCCTGCGGAAGGATTACCGGTATATGAATCTGTGAACAAACGCTCCCTGTGCCGGAAGGCACAGGGAGCGTTTGAGCTTGTCAAAAAAGGGCGGCGCCCTTTTTTGACAAATTGTAAAGCGTATTACGCCAGCGCCCGCAGCGCCGCCCTGGCAGCGGACTGCTCGGCCTCTTTTTTACTCCTGCCGGTGCCGGTACCGGCGGTTTCGCCGTTGAGCAGCACCGCACAAGTAAACTGCCTGGCGTGGTCCGGGCCGGTGGCACCGATCATCTCGTAGTGCAGCGTTTGGTTGCTGCGGCGCTGGACCAGCTCCTGAAGCTCCGTCTTATAGTCCCGGCGGCGCTCCTCCACAGCCTCCTCCTGCTCCTTGTCCAGCAGCACCCGGTGGATCAGGGCCCGGGCGGCTTCCATGCCGCCGTCCAGGTACACCGCCGCGAACACGGACTCCGTTGCGTCGGCCAGGATGGAGGGCCGCTGCCGGCCGCCGCCGGCCTCCTCGCCCTTGCCCAGCCGCAGCTCACTGCCCAGGCCCAGGCGCTGGGCCACCTCATACAGGCTCTCCTCGCACACCAGCGCTGCCCGCATCCGGGTCAGGTCTCCCTCCGGCAGGTCCGGGTGCTTGTGATACAGATAGTCCGCCGTGACCAGACCCAGCACGGCGTCCCCCAGAAACTCCAGCCGCTCGTTGCTGCTGACGCCGCAGCACCGGTGCTCGTTGGCGTAGGAGCTGTGGTACAGGGCCGCCTGAAGCTGCTCCTTGCAGCGGAAGGTGTAGCCCAGCTTTTTTTCCAGTACTTGCAGGGTATGCATGATGTTTTTCTCCCTTCCGCAGCGGAAAAAGGAAACCCCGTTGCAACCAACGGGGCCTTCTTTTTCAGCTGCCTGATTGATTCAGTTCAGCTTATTATACAGATAGCGCACGCAGTCGCCCACGGTCTTCAGACCGGTGAGGTCCTCCTCGTCGATCTCGCCGACGTCGAATTCCTCCTCCATGGCCATGACCAGCTCCACCAGGTCCACGGAGTCGGCGCCCAGATCGTCCACAAAAGAACTATCCATGCCGATCTCGTCGGTATCAATAGCAAACTGCTCAGCGATCAGATCCTGCATGGTCTTGAAGATCTCGTCCATCGTCATGAGATGATCCCTCCTTTCGGGCTTTGTCTTGGAAAATAATACGGCAATTGGTCAGGTCTGTCAATACCCTTTTCGCAATTATTCCGCCTGGAGCTGCATCAGGTGGACATTTTCCTGAATCTGTCCAATAATGCCGCTTTCCGCCACCTGTCTGGCCTGGCCGATGGCGTTGTCGATGGCCTCGGCGTTGGAGGCACCGTGGGCCTTGATCACGGGCTTGGAGATGCCGATAAACGCCGTGCCGCCCACCTTATTGGGGTCCAGCTGGGCCTTGAAGGCCCGCAGCCCCGGCATGACCATGGCGGCGGCCAGCTTGGTCAGCAGATTCTTTTTGAAAATATCGCCCAGGGCATGGCCCGCGAAGGAGCCAACGCCCTCCATGGTCTTGAGCAGAATGTTTCCGGAGAAGCCGTCTGTGACGATAACGTCGCAGCCGCCCTTGATGGCCTCCTTGGCCTCGATGTTGCCGATGAAGTTCAGGTGCCCGTCGGCGCCTGCCTGCCGCAGCAGGGCCAGGGCCGCCTTTTGCAGGTCCGTGCCCTTGCTGTCCTCCGTGCCGATGTTCAGCAGGCCCACCCGGGGGCGCTCCAGCCCCAGGACCCGTCCGGCATAGAAGCTGCCCAGGTACGCGAATTGCAGCAGATACTCCGGCGTGCACTCGGCGTTGGCCCCGCAGTCGATGAGCACGGCCCGGCCGCCGGTGGTGGGAATCACCGGAGCCATCGCCGCCCGGCGGATGCCCCGGATGCGCTTGGTAATCAGGGTGGCTCCGGCCAGCAGCGCGCCGGTGGACCCGGCGGAAACCAGGGCGTCGGCCTTACCGTCCCGCAGCAGGGTCAGGCCCACGCCCATGGACGTGTCCTTCTTGTGGCGAAACACCTTGGAGGGATCGTCGCACATGTCCACGGTCTCCGTGGTGTGGACGATCTCCATTCCATGGGGGATGGTATCATGGCCGCAGTCCCGCAGGGCCCGGAGAATGGCCTCCGTGTCGCCGGTGAGCAGCACCTCCACACCCCAGTGCTCCATGCCCAGCAGGGCACCCTTTACGATTTCCAGCGGGGCGTTGTCGCCGCCCATGGCGTCAATGATGATCTTCATAGCTCAGAACCTCCTGCTTCAGCTGCTCGATAATGGCCAGCGACCGCTGGGACAGCTGGGCGTTTTTGTTGCGCTTGCCCTTGACCCGGTGGTCCAGGGGCGGCATAATGCCGAAATTGATGTTCATAGGCTGGAACTGGCCCACGGACTCGTTGCTGACGTACAGGCCCAGGGCGCCGATGGCCGTTTCCGGGGAAAAGTCAATGGCCGTCGGCCCCAGCAGCCGCCGGGCCGTCTCCACGCCTGCCAGAAACCCGGAGGCGCAGGACTCCACATACCCCTCCACGCCGGTCATCTGTCCGGCAAAGGCAATGCGGGGCATCGCCTTCAGCCGGTAATACCGGTCCAGCAGCCGGGGAGAGTCCAGATAGGTGTTCCGGTGCATCACGCCATAGCGCAGGAATCTGGCATCATGGAGAGCGGGGATCATGGAGAACACCCGCTTCTGCTCCGGGAAGCGCAGGTGGGTCTGGAACCCTACCAGGTTATAGATGGTGCCGTCGGCGTTGTCCTTGCGCAGCTGCACCACGGCATAGGGCTCCTTCCCGGTGCGGGGGTCCTTGAGGCCCCGGGGCTTCAGGGGACCGTAGCGCAGGGTGTCCTCTCCCCGCCGGGCCATGACCTCCACGGGCATACAGCCCTCGAATACGTTTTTATCCTCAAAGCCGTGGACCTCCGCCTCCTGGGCGTGAATCAGCTCCTGCCAGAAGGCCAGATACTCCTCCCGGTCCATGGGGCAGTTGATGTAGTCCGGCGTCCCCTTGTCGTACCGGGACGCGAAAAAGCCGCTGTCCATGTCCACGCTGTCGAAGCTCACCAAAGGCGCCGCCGCGTCGAAGAAATGCAGGGCGGAGTCCTGTCCGCCCAGCATGGACATAAGCCGGTCCGCCAGGGCGTCGGAGGTCAGGGGACCGGTGGCCACCACCACATCCCCCTCCGGCAGGTCCGTCACCTCACCCGGGACCACGGTGATCAGGGGGTGGCTTCTGACCCGCTCCGTTACCAGCCGGGAAAAGCCGTGGCGATCCACCGCCAGGGCTCCGCCTGCGGGGACGGCGGTCTCGTCCGCGCAGCGGATCAAAAGGCTTCCCAGCTGCCGCAGCTCCTCCTTCAGCAGGCCCACGGCGTTTTCCAGCCCCGCTGCCCGCAGGGAATTGGAGCAGCACAGCTCCGCAAAATCGGCGGTCTGGTGGGCGGGAGTCAATTTTTCCGGCTTCATCTCCCGCAGGGTCACGGAAATACCCCGCTGGGCCAGCTGCCAGGCGCACTCGCTGCCGGCCAGCCCCGCGCCGATGACTGTTACATGGTTCATGCTTCCTCCATCTTTTTCTTGGTGGTCTTGGTGGTTTTGGTAGTCTTAGTGGATTTGGTGGCTTTGGCCGTCCTGGCGGCAGGCTTTTTGGCGGCGGCTTTCTTAGCCGCTGATTTCCTGGCGGGTGCTTTTTCCTCTGCCGGGGCTTCGTCGGCCTGACCGCCGTCGGCCTGACTGCCGTCTGCCTGACCGCCGTCGGCCGCGGGCTCCTCCGTCCTGGCCTTTTTCACATAGCCGCGCTTGTCCTCCGGCAGGAAGTTGGCGCACTCGGGATTGATGCAGAAGGGCTTGCGGAAGCCCTTGCCGGCCTTTTTGAACATGGTGTGTCCGCACACGGGACAGTCGTCCTTCACCGGCACGTCCCAGGTCATGAAATCGCAGCGGGCGCTTTCGTCGGCGGCGTTGAGCCGCTCACAGCAGTAATAGGTGTACTGCTTGCCGGTCTTTTTGCTGACGCCGGTGCGCTTCATGAGCCGCCCGCCGCACTTGGGGCAGCGGCCCGGCATCTCCACCACCAGGGGCTTGGTAAACGTACACTCCGGATATCCGGGGCAGGCCAGGAACCGACCGAACCGGCCGGACTTGACTACCATATTGCGGCCGCACACGTCGCATTTCTCCTCAGTGACCTCGTCGGGGACCTTCAGATATACGCCCTCCATGTCCTTCTCCACCTGCTGGAGATTGCTCTCAAAACCGCCGTAAAACTGCCGCAGCAGCTGCTTCCAGGGGATCTTGCCGCTTTCCACCTCATCCAGCTCATCCTCCATCCGGGCGGTGAACTTCACGTCCACAATGTCCGGGAACCGCTGGCACATCAGGTCCGTCACCACCTGGCCCAGGGGCGTGATCCGCAGGGCCTTGCCCTCCTTCACCACATATTCCCGGTCCAGAATGGTGGAAACGGTGGGCGCGTAGGTAGAGGGGCGGCCGATGCCGTTTTCCTCCATGGTGCGGATCAGGGTGGCGTCGGTGTAGCGGGCGGGGGGCTGGGTGAAGTGCTGGCCGGGCTCAAAGCCCTCCAGCGTCACCACCTCGCCGGGCTGCAGCTCCGGCAGGGCGGGCTCCTTTTCCTCCTTATCGTCGTCGCGGCTCTCCTCATACACGGCGGTATAGCCGGCAAATTTCAGGCTGCTGGCGCTGGCGCGGAAGGTGTGCTCTCCGGCGGCAATGTCCACGCTGACGCTGTCGTACACGGCGTTGGACATCTGGCTGGCCAGGAAGCGGCTCCAGATCAGCCGGTACAGGCGATACTGCTCGCCGGTCAGGTCGCCCTTCACCTGCTCCGGGGTCAGGGTGACGCTGCTGGGGCGAATGGCCTCGTGGGCGTCCTGGGCCCCGGCCTTGGCCTTGTACTGCTTGGGGCTCTCCGGGCGATAGGCCGCGCCGTAGCGGCTTTCAATGAAGCTGCGGGCCGCTGCCTGGGCCTCGTCGGAGATACGCAGGGAGTCGGTACGCATATAGGTGATCAGACCCACGGTGCCCTCGCCGGTGATGTCCACGCCCTCATACAGCTGCTGGGCGATGGCCATGGTCCGGCGGGGGGTCATGTTCAGCTTCCGGGAGGCCTCCTGCTGCATGGTGGAGGTGGTGAAGGGAGGCGACGGGGAGCGCCGCTTATCCGTCCGCTTCACGTTGGACACGGCAAAGGGCGTATCCTGGAGCTGGGCGCGGATCCCGTCCACCTCCTGCTGGGAGGTGGGCTCATATTTCTTGCCGCTTCGGCCATAATAGTGGGCCTTGAACCGGGCCCCCTGGTCATTTTGCAGCAGGGCGTCCAGGGTCCAGTACTCCTGGGGCACGAAATCGCCGATCTCCTTTTCCCGGTCCGCCACCAGGCGCATGGCCACGGACTGGACCCGCCCGGCGGACAGGCCCCGGCGGATCTTTTTCCACAGCAGGGGAGAGAGCTCATAGCCCACGATGCGGTCCAGGATACGCCGGGCCTGCTGAGCGTCCACCAGGTCCTGGTCAATGTCCCGGGGCTGGCGGATGCTCTCGGTGACCACCTTGCGGGTGATCTCGTTGAAGGTGACCCGGAAGGTCTTGTCCTCCGGCAGGTCCAGCAGCTGCTTCAGGTGCCAGCTGATGGCCTCTCCCTCGCGGTCCGGGTCGGTGGCCAGGTAAACGGCGTCGCTGTCCTTGGCCGCCTGCTTCAGGTCCCGGATAATGTCCTCCTTGCCCTTGATGGGCCGGTAATTGGGTTCAAAGTCGTTGTCCACGTCCACGCCCAGCTTGCTTTTGGGCAGGTCCCGCAGATGTCCCATACAGGCCTTCACCTGATACGCGGGGCCCAGGTATTTGCCGATGGTCTTGGCCTTGGCCGGGGACTCCACGATCACCAGGTATTTTTCAGCCTTTTTTGCCATATTTATGATCCTTCCTTTTCCGAATGTAGCCTGACTGTGCGCACATAGCTGCGGGGGCCGGAGCGTTGGGCATAGCCGTCGATCTCCAGCACCGTCAGCGCCGACAGCACCCGCCTTACCGGCAGGCCCGTCTGTTCCGCCGCCTCATCCGTCAGCAGAGGCGTTTCTGTATCCAGCACCCGAATCAGCGCCAGCTGATCGTCGGTAAGCCCCTCCCGGTTGCGGTCCAGGTCCAGCACCGGCAGCTGCGGCTTTTGGGCCAGCTCCGGCGGCGTATCGGGCAGGGGAGAGGACTTGTCCTCCTCCGGCTTGGGGGCGTCTCCCGGCTCCGGCACGGTGACGTGGGCCGGATGCAGCCGGTGAGGAAACCGGCTGTGGTACACCGACAGAATGTCCCAGCCCGAGGCCGCCAACCCCGCACCGTCCCGGATCAGCCGGTTGCAGCCCACGCTGGCTGCCGCGTCGATGGGACCGGGCACGGCGAACACGTCCCGCCCCTGGTCCAGGGCGGCATGGGCAGTGATCAGGGCCCCGGACCGCACCGGGGCCTCCACCACCAGCGCCGCCAGACTCAGGCCGCTGATGATGCGGTTTCGCACGGGGAAATGCCCCGGCAGGGGCTCCGTTCCCGGGGGATATTCCGACAGCAGCACGCCGGTGGCGGCGATATCCTCATATAGTCTGCGGTTTTCCGCGGGATATACCACGTCCACGCCGCCGCCCAGCACGGCGGCGGTGAAGCCCCCGGCCTGCAAAGCGCCCCGCATGGCCGCACCATCGATGCCCTTGGCCATGCCGGACACCACCACGGCGCCCTGCCGGGCCAGCTCATAGCCCATACGATGGGCGCAGCGCAGCCCGTAGGGAGTGCAGGACCGGGTGCCTACCACGGCGATGGCCGCCTCCTCGTCGAACAGCGGCAGGGAGCCCTTGCCGTACAGCAGCACCGGCGGGTCAAAGATGTCCCGCAGCCGGGCGGGGTAGGCGGCGTCCTGCATGGTCAGCAGGAACATGTCGCCCCGGGCGCAGTCCGCCAGGATGCGGTCCGCCCGCGATAAGCTCTTGTCCGCCAGAAGGGACGCCTGTCCCGGCGTCAGACCCTCTACCTGGGCCAGCTCCTCGGGGTCGGCGTAATACACATCCTCCGGGGACCCATACCGCTCCAACAGCAGCAGCCTGCTGCGGTTGCTGAGCCCCGGCAGAGCCGTCAGCCAGACCCAGTATTTCAGTGCCGCCACGGCGGTTCCCTCCCTTCGTTTATCGCCAGCTTTCCCACAGCAGCACCGCCGCCGCGATGGCCGCGTTCAGCGACTCGCAGCGGGGAGACATGGGGATGAGCACGGTTTTGCCGCACAGGTCCAGCACCTCCCGGCTGAGGCCCCGTCCCTCGGAGCCGATGGCCAGGGCGCATCGGGAATAGTCCGCCTGCCGGGCGTCCAGGGCGTCCGGCCGCAGGGCCGCACCGTACAGGGGGATGCCGCTGCGGCGCAGCAGGGCTCCCAGCTCCTCCGGCGTTACGCTCCATACCGGACGGCGGAACACCGCCCCCATGGAGGCCCGGACAGTTTTGGGGCCGAAGGGGTCCGCGCAGCCGCCGGTCAGCAGCAGGCCGTCGGCGTCAAAGGCGTCCAGAGTCCGCAGCACCGTTCCCACGTTGCCGGGGTCCTGGACCCCGTCCAGCACCACATATCGCCGGCCCGGAAGCGTTTCCGGCACCGGCAAAACAGGAATGGCGCAGGTGAACAGCACCCCCTGGGGCGTTTTGGCAGGACTGATGGAGGACATGACCTCCGGCGGCACCAGCACCTGCCGGACATGATCCGGCAGCGGCCCGTCCCAGGGCAGAACGGATACCACGGTCCGCACGTCTGCGCCCCATTGGGCGGCCTCCCGCAGCAGCTTGGGGCTGTCGCACAGGCATTCGCCGGTCTGGCGGCGGTAGGCGGCGGACCCCGCCAGCTTGCGGATATGGGTCATCAGCGGGTTCTGGCGGCTGGTAATGGTCTCCATGCTTCACGGCTCCTTCTTGGCATCCGGACCTTCTATATTTAATAGGTAAGCCCGGTGTGTGATCAGGTGCATTGTAGCACACCTTTATCCAAAAAGCAACTACCTGAAAAAATCCCCGCCGTCCGGCCCGGAAACTCCCGGATTGACGGCGGCAGGGAAATACGGTATACTGGGAAAAAATGATGGAGGAGCTGCTATGGAATATGTTGCCGTGATTGGCTTGCTGTTTGCCCCTGTGATCTGTCTGCTGTGCGCAGGCTGGTTTTTTGTCCGGTGGAAAAATGAGCACGAAAATCAAAAGCTGGCCCTGCGGGACCGGAAAACCTGCTTCATCTGGCTCATCGCCGCCGCCGCGTCCCTGGTGATCTTCGGCGTGCTGAAGCTCCTGTTTCCTATCACCGCCTGACATGGATGACTTTTTGCACCTGTCAAGAAGAATTATCTGATTTCATTGACGGGACCCATATCCAGGCCAGCGCGAACAAGGGCTTGGCCGCCGTCACCAGATGGGTCAGGCTGAAATATGCTGCCATGAATCTGAAAAAGCTGGCAAATTGGAGCTGGAGGGACTCTATTTTCCGGCTGATACGCGCTTATTTTTCCACAAATTGCAACAGAACCACCGCTTTCACCGCGTGAAAGCAGGGGTTCTTTGACAGGCTGGCCGAAGGAGGCACTTCGTAAGGAAGTGCCTCCTTCGGGGCGATCCTTTTCCCGGATGAAACCTGTCATTTGGTGATGGCCCCAAAGGCAGAGACGCCCAGCAGGCTCAGGGCGCCCATGATGCATCCGGCCAGCAGTACGCCGCCCATACAGGCCAGCACACTCTTGCGGAAATCCATATCCAGGAGACTGGCGGCCAGGGTGCCGGTCCAGGCTCCGGTGCCGGGCAGGGGAATGCCCACAAACAGCAGCAGCGCCCAGAACAGGCCCCGTCCCGCCTTGGCCTGGAGCTTTTCACCGCCCTTTTTTCCCTTTTCCAGGCAGAAGGTGAAGAATTTCCCGATGACGGGCTTGTCCTGCCCCCACTCCAGAATGCGCCGGGCAAAAAAATAGATCAGCGGCACCGGCAACATATTGCCCACAATGGCGACGATATACGTCAGCCACAGCGGCAGACCAAAGCCCACGCCGTAGGGGATGGCCCCCCGCAGCTCGATGATGGGCACCATGGACACCAGAAATACGATGAGACAATGCTTGAACATAACGGCTCCTTTTTACAGCGTTAAGCGCATCTAATCAATGGTATAATAAAACAGTATACCCCGTCCCGGTGTAATACGCAAGTATCGTTAATTTTTTACCGAGTATTTTTCCGGAATCTACAAAGAAACCGGCTTTTTTTCTCCGTATTTCTCCATTCTTTCTGCCCGGTTTCCATCGACAGACTTTGCACGGATTTGCTATACTATAAAGGATTAATACACTGGGAGGGGCTGCGTATGGGCGCATCCGAGATCATCAGCCTTCTGGGCGGCATCGCGCTGTTTTTATTCGGCATGGCCATCATGGGCGACGGCCTGAAAAAAGTCGCCGGAAGCAAGCTGGAGCTGGTGCTGTATAAGCTGACCAGCACGCCGCTGAAGGGGGTGCTGCTGGGCACCGGGGTCACTGCCGTGATCCAGTCCTCCTCCGCTACCTCCGTGATGGTGGTGGGGTTTGTGAACTCCGGCATGATGAAGGTGAACCAGGCCATCGGCATTGTCATGGGCGCCATTCTGGGCACCAGCGTCACCGGGTGGATCCTCTGCCTCAGCAGTCTCAGCGGCGGCAGCGGCTGGGTGACCCTGCTGAGCACCGCCACCCTGACGGGTCTGGTGGCCGTCGTCGGCATCATTCTGCGCATGGCTGCCAAGCGGCCTGCCACCCATCATGTGGGAGACATTCTCCTGGGCTTTGCAGTGCTGATGTACGGCATGTCCATTATGAGCGATGCCGTCTCCCCTCTGCGGGACAGCCAGGTGTTTATCGACGCACTGACCTCCTTCTCTAACCCGCTGCTGGGGATTCTGGTGGGCCTGCTGTTTACCAGCGTCATCCAGAGCGCCAGCGCCGCCGTGGGCATTCTCCAGGCGCTGGCCGTCACCGGGGCCATTACCTTTGAGATCGCCCTGCCCATAGTCATGGGTATCGCCATCGGCGCGGCGGTGCCGGTGCTGCTGTCGGCTCTGGGGGCCAACGTCAGCGGCAAGCGCACGGCCTTTGTATATCTGCTGATCGACACGCTGGGCGTGGTGATCTGGGCCACCGTGTTTTACACCGTCAATGCCATCGTGCATTTCGATTTCCTGACCATGACCATGACTGCCGTGTCTATTGCCCTGATGAACACCCTGTTCCGTCTGGCCACGGTCATTGTGCTGGCGCCGCTTATCGGAGTGTTGGAAAAGTGCGTGTGCCTGCTGATCCCGGAGAATCCCGAAAGCGTCCGGGAGGAGCAGGAGATGGACCGGCTGGAGGAGCGCTTCCTGCTGCATCCGGCCCTGGCCCTGGAGCAGAGCCGCCAGGTCACCGACGCCATGGCACAGCGGGCCATGGACAACCTGCTGCGGGCCATGGAGCTGGTGCACCGATTCAGCGACAAGGGCTGCCGGGCCGTTGAGGATACCGAGGACGCCATCGACCGCTACGAGGACCGGCTGGGCACCTACCTGATGAAGATCACCGGTAAGGAGCTGTCCCAGCGGCAGAGCGAGGAGGTGTCCAAATATCTGCACACCATCTCGGACTTCGAGCGTATCTCCGACCACGCCCTGAATATCTGCGATGCAGCCCGAGAGATCAACGCCAAAAGCGTGGTGTTCTCCCCGGAGGCCGACCGGGAGCTGCGGATGCTGGAGCAGGCGGTCACCGAGATCCTGCACCTGTCCGTGGGCGCGTTTGTCAACGGCGACCTGGAGTCCGCCGGCCGGGTGGAGCCGCTGGAGGAGATCATCGACGGACTGTGCGACGAGATGAAGCTGCACCATGTGGACCGCCTGCAAAAGGGCGTGTGTACCCTGAACCAAGGCTTTATCTTCAACGACCTGCTGACCAACTACGAACGCGTGGCGGATCACTGCTCCAACATTGCCGTGGCCATGATCGAGTTGGAGTCCGACTCCTTTGATACCCACGAGTACCTCAACAGCGTCAAGGCTATGAAGTCCGCATCCTTTGCCCGTTATTCCGCCGAATATCAGAAAAAATACACTCTGTGACGTACTTTTCCCGCCGGACCTCCGGCGGGAAAAATTTTTTAAAAATTTACGCAGAAAAAGAGGATTCCGGGCTTTTGCGGGGTATATATAAGTATCATGGGAATTTAACGGAAGGGAGGCGCGGCCATGCCGTTTCCCCAGAGCTTTCTGGACGAGCTGATCGCCCGCAATGACATTGTGGACGTGGTGGGCTCCTATGTATCCCTGACGCCCAAGGGCGGCAGCTTCTGGGGCTGCTGCCCCTTCCACAATGAAAAGACTCCTTCGTTCCATGTGCTGCCGGACCGGCAGTTTTACCACTGCTTCGGCTGCAAAAAGGGCGGGGGCGTCATCAATTTCATCATGGACATTGAGAACCTGTCCTATCCCGATGCGGTGCGGTTTCTGGCCAAGCGGGCCAACATCCCGGTGCCGGAGGAGGCCAACGACGGCACGGAGAAGCTCCGCCGCCGGATGCTGGAGCTGAACCGGGATGCCGCCCGGTGGTACTATCAGACGCTGCAGGGGCCCGACGGTCAGGCGGTCCGGGCATATCTGGACCGGCGGCGTATTCATCGGAAGATCGCCGTGCGCTTCGGCATGGGGGCGGCCCCCGACAGCTGGGACGCCTTGCTGACCGCCATGACCCAGAAGGGATACGGCAAGGACGAGCTGATTCGTGCGGGCCTGGCCGTCAGCGGAAAGAACGGACATCTTTACGACAAGTTCCGCAACCGGCTGATCCTGCCGGTCATCGACGTCCGGGGCGACGTGATCGGCTTCGGCAGCCGGGTGCTGGACAAGTCCGAGCCCAAGTATATGAACACCCCCGAGACCCTTACATACAGCAAGCGGCGGGTGCTGTACGGCCTGAACCTGGCCAAAAAGACCAAGCGGCCCAACATCATCCTGTGCGAGGGCAATCTGGACGTGGTGACCCTGCACCAGGCAGGGTTCGACAATGCCGTGGCCTCCATGGGCACGGCCCTGACGGTGGAACAGACCCGGCTCCTGTCCCGGTACACCAAGGAGCTGGTGCTGTGCTACGACAACGATAAGGCCGGAGCCTTGGCCACCCAACGGGCCCTGGAGCTGCTGAACCAGTCGGAGTTCAGCGTCCGGGTGCTGCGTCTGCCCAACCGGCTGGTGGACGGGGAATATGTGAAGCAGGACGCCGACGATTTTATCAAGCTCCAGGGCCCGGAGGCCTTCGAACGGCTTCTCAGCGGCAGCGCCAACGGCGTGGAGTTCCGTCTGAACGAGATCGCCGGGAAATATGACCTGCGGGACGACCAGGCCCGGGTGGCCTACGCCGAGGAGGTCAGCGCCGTGCTCTGCACTCTGGAAAACGCCGTGGAGCGGGAGGTATACACCACCCGGGCGGCGGAAACGGCGGGCCTGACGCCGGAGGCTCTGCGGATGGAGGTGCAGCGCGCCTTCAAGCGCAAGGCCGCCAAGGACAAGAAGGCCCGGGAGCGCCGGGAGCTGAACCCAGTGGTGTCGCTCCAGCCCCAGGAGCGTGGCCTGCGGTACGAGAATCTCCGCAGCGCTCTGGCAGAGGAGGGCGTCATCCGGCTGCTGCTGCTGGACGACGGCCTGTTTGGCCCGGCGCCGCCCATTCCGGCAGAGGAATTTTCCTCGCCGCTGCTGGGCCGGGTTTATGCCAGCCTGTGGGAGAGCCATATGGCCGGGCGGCCGATGACGGTGGCGTCGCTGAGCGGTGAGCTTACCGGCGACGAAATGAGCCACTTGACGGCGGTGGTGCAGAAGCCGGAATCCCGCACAGGCGCGGAGCGGGCTCTGGAGGACTATTGCCGCGTCATTCATGAGGAAGCGCAAAAATGCGCTGCCGGGGCCGGGACAGACCCCCTGGCGGCAGCGGCGGAAAAATATAAAAACAAGAAGGGCTATGGAGGAAAGCACAATGACAGATAAAACCTATACCCGGCAGGAGCTCGAGGAGATGGCGGACCAGCTGCTGACCGCCGACGACAAGAAAAAGGCCGAAAAGACTGCCGACAAGAAGCCGGAGAGCGCCAAGATCAACGACAAGACCCTGGAGGAAAAGCTCGGCAAGTGCCCTGCCGCTGCTCTGCTGGCCGGCAATGAGAAGCTCCGGGAGCTGTTCATCAAGGGCAAGAAGAAGGGCCGCCTGGAGCCGGCGGAGCTGTCCGAGGTGGTGGACGCCATGGACCTGGACGGCGACCAGATGGACAGCATCTATGACTCCCTGGCGGATCTGGGCATCGACATCGTCACCGAGGACTTCACCAACGACATCCCCGAGGACATGGAGCCCGCCATGGAGGAGATCGCCGAGATCGAGGAGGAGGAGCTGGTAGATCCCAACACCCTGGTGGACAGCTTCAACATTGACGATCCCGTGCGCATGTATCTGAAGGAGATCGGCAAGGTGCCCCTGCTGACCGGCGAGCAGGAGATCAAGCTGGCCACCGCCATGTCCGCAGGCAACACCGCCAAGGAGAAGCTGGCTCAGGCGGAGACCGGAGGACTGACCCTCACCGAGGAGGAGCTGGCTCAGGCCAAGGCGGACCTGAAAGCCGGAGAAAAGGCCAAAAAGCAGCTGGCAGAGGCCAACCTCCGGCTGGTGGTGTCCATCGCCAAGCGCTATGTGGGACGGGGCATGCTGTTCCTGGACCTGATCCAGGAGGGCAACCTGGGCCTCATCAAGGCCGTGGAGAAGTTTGACCACACCAAGGGCTATAAGTTCTCCACCTATGCCACCTGGTGGATCCGCCAGGCCATCACCCGGGCCATCGCCGACCAGGCCCGCACCATCCGCATCCCCGTCCATATGGTGGAGACCATCAACAAGGTCATCCGCGTATCCCGTCAGCTGCTTCAGGAGCTGGGCCACGATCCCTCTCCCGAGGAGATCGCCGAGGAGATGAACATGCCCGTGGAGAAGGTCCGGGAGATTCTGAAGATCGCCCAGGAGCCCGTGTCCCTGGAGACCCCCATCGGCGAGGAGGAGGACTCCCATCTGGGCGACTTCATCCCCGATGAGGGCGCGTCCGAGCCCAGTGAGGCTGCCAGCTATACCCTGCTGAAGGAGCAGCTGGTGTCCGTGCTCAGCACCCTGACTCCCCGGGAGGAGAAGGTGCTGAAGCTGCGCTTCGGCCTGGAGGACGGCCGCACCCGCACCCTGGAGGAGGTGGGCAAGGAGTTCAACGTCACCCGCGAGCGCATCCGCCAGATCGAGGCCAAGGCCCTGCGGAAGCTCCGCCACCCCTCCCGCAGCAAGAAGCTCAAGGACTTCCTGAACTGAGGGACCGGCCATGACATTGGACTTTGACCGTATGCCCTCTCTGGTGCAGCCCCGGTTCAAGGGCGGCCAGGGGGAGGCCGAGACCCGCATCTTTCAGGACGGTATGGGCAAGATCCTGCGGCTGACGCTGGAGCCAGGCTCCTCCATCGGCCTTCATACCCACACCGACAGCTGCGAGGTCATGTATTTTCTGTCCGGTACTGGCGTGTGCCTGGACGACGGCGTGGAGGCGGCGGTTTATCCCGGCCTGTGCCACTACTGCCCCCAGGGCCACAGCCACAGCGTTGTAAACACCGGCACGGAGCCCCTGGTGATCCTGGGCATTGTGCCCAGCGCAAAATAAGAGAAAGAATCGACGAATCATGGATCTGCAACAGTTTTTCAAGGAAAATCCCCGGGTGGCCATTGCCTTTTCCGGCGGGATGGACTCGTCTTACCTGCTGTATGCCGCTCTGCGTTACGGCGCCCGGGCCCGGGCGTATTATGTGAATTCCGCTTTCCAGCCCCGGTTTGAGCTGGAGGACGCCCGGCGTCTGGCCGGGGACCTCCATGCCGACCTGCGGGAGCTGCAAGTGGACGTGCTGTCGTCTCCCACCGTGACGGCCAATCCGCCGGACCGGTGCTACCACTGCAAGCGCGTGATCTTCCGCACCATTGCCGCCGCAGCGGCGGAGGACGGCTTTCCGGTGCTGCTGGACGGCACCAACGCCTCCGACGACGCCGGAGATCGCCCCGGCATGCGGGCTCTGCGGGAGCTGTCGGTGCGGTCGCCCCTGCGGGAGTGCGGCCTGACCAAGGACGAAATACGACGGCTGTCCCGGGAGGCAGGACTTTTCACCTGGGACAAGCCCGCATACGCCTGCCTGGCCACCCGCATCCCCACCGGACAGCCCATTACCGCCCGGGACCTGGCTGTCACCGAGGCGGCGGAAACGTATCTGTTTTCCCTGGGCTTTACGGACTTCCGGGTCCGCCTGGCGGGCCGCAGCGCGAAAATTCAGCTGCCCGCCGCCCAGATGCCCCACCTGCTGGAGCACCGGCAGGAGATCCTGGACCGCCTGGGGCAGGACTACGACGCCGTATGGCTGGACCTGGAGGCAAGAGCATGAACAGCGAGATCCGCAAAATGCTGGAGGGCGTGCGCCAGGGGACCGTGTCCGTGGATGACGCGCTGCTGGCCCTGAAAAAGGAGCCCTTCACCGACATCGGCTATGCAAAAGTGGACATGCACCGCGGCATCCGCCAGGGCGCGGCGGAGGTGATCTACGGCGCGGGAAAGACTCCGGCCCAGATGATCGGCATCATCGGCGTCATGCGCCGGCGGGGCCAGCGGACCATTCTCATCACCCGCCTGTCTCCGGAGGCGGCTCAGGAGATTGCCGCCGCATACCCTCTGGACTATCACGAGGATGCCCGCTGCGGCATCATCGGCACTGTGCCGGAGCCGGACGGCATCGGCCGCATCGTTATCGCTACCGGCGGCACCAGCGATATTCCCATAGCGGAGGAGGCCGCCCTGACGGCGGAGGTCCACGGCAACGAAGTGCTGCGGCTGTACGATGTGGGGGTGGCGGGCCTGCACCGCACCCTGCACCATATGGACGATATCATGAGCGCATCGGTGATCGTGGCCATCGCGGGAATGGAGGGGGCTCTGGCCAGCGTGCTGGGTGGTCTGGCGGATTGCCCGGTGATCGCAGTACCCACCAGCGTGGGCTACGGCGCCTCCTTCGGCGGCCTGTCGGCGCTGCTGTCTATGCTGAATTCCTGCGCCAGCGGCGTATCGGTGGTGAACATCGATAACGGCTTCGGCGCCGGGTATTTGGCCAGTATGATCAATCACATGGAGGGAAAGAAATGAGGACCCTGTATCTGGACTGCGGCATGGGCGCCGCCGGAGATATGCTGACGGCGGCGCTGCTGGAGCTGCTGCCCCAGCCCGACGAATTTGTCAAGCGTCTCAACGGCCTGGGTATTCCCGGGGTAACATACCGCCTGGAACGGGCGGAAAAGTGCGGCATCACCGGCTCCCGAGTCACCGTGACGGTGAACGGGGAAACGGAGCATGACCACGACCATCATCACGACCACGACCATGACCACGACCATGAGCACGCCCACCATCACCACAACGGTATGCACGAGATCGGCCACATTGTGGAGCGGCTCCCGGTGTCCGACCGGGTGCGGAGGAACATTCTGGCGGTATATGACGGCATCGCCCAGGCGGAGAGCCATGTCCATGGCGTGCCGGTGACGGACATCCATTTCCACGAGGTGGGCACCATGGACGCCGTGGCAGACGTGACGGCGGTGTGCCTGCTGATGGAGGAGCTTGCACCGGACCAGGTGATCGCCTCCCCGGTCCATGTGGGCAGCGGAACTGTCCGCTGCGCCCATGGTATCCTGCCGGTGCCTGCCCCGGCCACGGCATATATCCTCCGGGATGTGCCCATTTACGGCGGCGGGATCGACGGGGAGCTGTGTACCCCCACCGGTGCGGCTTTGCTGCGGCACTTTGTCACCCGCTTCGGCGATATGCCGGTGATGACCCTGCGGGCCGTGGGCTACGGCATGGGCCACAAGGACTTTCCCCGGGCCAACTGCCTGCGGGCCATGCTGGGGGACACGGCGGCGGACATCGGCGACGTGTATGAGCTGGCCTGCAATCTGGACGACATGACCGGCGAGGACATTGCCTTCGCTATGGAGCGTCTGCTGGAGGCCGGGGCGCTGGATGTGTACACCGTGCCCATTGGCATGAAAAAATCCAGGCCTGGCGTGATGCTGTGCGTTCTGTGCCGGGAGGAGCAGCGGGAGGAAATGGCCCGGCTGCTGCTGCGGCACACCACCACCCTGGGCGTCCGGGAGAGCCGGCACCGGCGCTATACCCTGTCCCGCGCGGAGGAAACGGTGGATACACCCTGGGGCCCTGTGGCCCGGAAGCTGTCTCAGGGCTGGGGCGTCCGGCGGCAGAAGCTGGAATATGAGGACCTGGCCCGTATTGCCCGGGAACAGGACCTGCCCCTGGACCAGGTCCGTCAGCAGATCAGGTAAACAAAAAGCCTCCCCCATGGCATCGCCATGAGGGAGGCTTTCGCTATTTTTCCACCGCTTCCGCTTCCTGCCGCAAAAACGACACGAACTGCCGGGCTGCCAGGGAGACATATCCCTCCTTGGGCAGGAGGATGCCCATGCGCCGGGCCACCGGCGGCATCAGCCGTGCGGCATGGACCCGGTACGACGTGCGCTGCAGCAGCAGATGAGGCAGCACACTGACGCCCAGACCGCTTTCCACCATGGCCAGAATGGTGTAGTCATCCTTTACCCGATAGCCCACCCGGACCCCGGCCTGCCGCAGCTGCGGTTCCACCGGAGCATTGTCCTCCGGCTCCAGCAGGATGAAGCATTCCTCCCGCAGCTGCTCCAGGCTCAACTCCTCCGCTCCGGCCAGGGGATGTTCCCGGGGCAGGATCACAGAATAGCAGTCCTCCAGCAGGGGCAGAAACGTCAGATCCTCGGTCCCCGGGTCGATCATCAGCCCCAGGTCCACGGTGCCCTCCCGGAGCCACTGATCGATATGGGCCACGTCACCCAGCTTAAGCTGAAACCGAATCTGGGGATACAGCTGCCCGAAGGCCTTCAGCCGCCGGGGCAGCCAGTGGCAGGACACGCTGGTAAAGGTGCCGATGGACACCGTGCCGCCCCGCAGGTCCCGAATCTGGTCCATCTGGTCCAGAAGCACCAGCTCCTGGCGCACCAGCTCCTGCAAAGTCGGCAGCAGACACCGGCACTCCGGCGTGGGCATCACGCCCCGCTTGCCCCGAACAAACAAGGTCAGTCCGAACTCCTTCTCGGCGGATTTCAGAATCTGACTGACCCGGGCCTGGGTATAGTTCAGCTGCTCCGCCGTGCGGGTCAGGCTGCCGGTCTCGGCGATTTTGGTCAGGATGCGATATGTGTTGTCAGCCATAAGCTTTTCTCATGCTCCCCACGAAATATATTTATTTTACAGGATGCGCTTTATGCGGTATGATAAATTGGTTCCGCGAAAAGCGGAGTATTTTGTGGAATAGGGACAAGGAAGAAAGGAAAATCGCTATGAGCCAGTCTGTCATCGAGGAAACTCAGGCCCCGCCTGTCGGGGCCGAAGAAACCCACAAGGGACCCACCTGCTATAAAAAGGAGATCGGACCCGAAAACTTCATCTTCATCGTGCTGTTTGTGGCCTTTTTTGCGCTGTTTGCCGCCAAAATGGGCCTGGGCAACACCATCAACACCATGATCAACACCGCCTTTGTCCTTCTGACGGATACGGTGCTGTATCTGACGGCCCTGTGCGTCATCATGGGGGCCATTTCGGCGCTGTTTTCCGAGTTTGGCCTGGTGTCGCTGATGAACCGGATGCTCAACCCCTTCATGCGGCCGGTATACGGCCTGCCGGGGGCGGCGTCCGTGGGCGTGGTGACCACATTCCTGTCGGACAACCCGGCCATTCTCTCCCTGGCCCAGGACCGTTACTTCAAAAGCCTGTTCAAGGCGTATCAGTTTCCGGCCCTGACCAATCTGGGTACGTCCTTCGGCATGGGCTTCATCGTATGTACCTATATGATCAGCCTGTCCCCCGGCAAGGGGGTGAACTACACCGGCGCGGCCCTGACTGGCCTTCTGGGAGCGGTGGTAGGCAGTATCGTATCCACCCGGATCATGCTGGCATTTACCGCCAAGGTATACGGCCGGGAGCAGCCCATGATTGACGGCGGCACCCTGTCCCTGGGGGGCAAGCGGGTGCGTCCCGTCCGGGCCGGCGGCACCGGCACCCGCTTCATGTCTGCCCTGCTGGACGGCGGCATGGACGGCGTGAAAATGGGCGTGAGCATCATACCGGGCGTGCTGGTTATCTGTACGGTGGTGATGATGCTCACCAACGGCCCGGCAGAGAGCGGCCTGTATACCGGCGCGGCCTACGAGGGCATCGGACTTCTGCCCAAGCTGGCGGATAAGCTCAGCTTTATCCTGACGCCGCTGTTCGGCTTCTCCTCGCCGGAGGGTCTGGCGGTGCCGGTGACGGCTCTGGGCGCAGCCGGTGCGGCCATCAGCCTGGTGCCCCAGCTGCTGGCCGAGGGGAAGGCTGCCGGCGGCGACATCGCGGTGTTTACCGCTATGTGCATGTGCTGGAGCGGCTATCTCAGCACCCATGTGTCCATGATGAACAGCCTGGGGTGCAACCATCTCATCGGCAAGGCCATCATCAGCCACACCGTAGGCGGCCTGTGCGCCGGCGTGGCGGCCCACTGGCTGTATGTGCTGTTCGCACTGCTGTAAAGTCTACTGTATCTGTGGAAACGTGTCAAGAAAAATCGAGCCGGTTCGAAGACCGGCTCGATTTTTCTTGCTTTATACAGATCAGACCCTGGGCCTGCGCCGCACGCACAGAAGGGGGCAGACTATCAGCAGAGCCAGGGGGATGAGATAGGCATACAGGGAGCAGGTAACGGGGGTCCACAGGCGGGCCAGGGACAGGATGCCTGCCGCCCGCACGCCCACCAGCTCCAGGGCCGCCGGGCCCACCAGCCCGGCGCAGCATACCACCACGGCAGCGTTCACCGTCCGGCATAGGCTCGACAGCAGGCACCCGGTCATGACGGCAGCCAGCAGCACCAGCAGCCGCAGCAGCAGGCATCCGGCCAGCCACTGTCCCACGGTGCAGTCTGCGGCCAGGTCTGCAAAGTGGGCCACGCTGCGCAGCGGGGCGGACAGGGCCGTCAGGCCGCCGTAATACGACGAGACCTGGCACACCTGCCGCAGGGTCAGGGTCAGCCATACCGCTGCCGCCAACAGGGCAGACAGGGTCAGCTTGCAGCGGGGCGCCCGGCGGCGGCCCCGGGGCGTGGTCTGCAGCAGCGGCAGCATCCGCTGCTGCCGCTCTCCGGCGAAGGTGCCTGCCGTAAGCAGTGCCGCTGTCAGCAGTGCCGCCATGGCCGGAATGCGCTGGCTGCCGCCTACGTCGCCGCCGCACAGAGTGAACATGGGCGCAGGATTCAGCACCCACAGGCCGGTGTCCAGCTTTTTCAGAGCCTCGTCCTCCACGGCGGACAGGGCCGCCAGCTGGGCGGAGCGGATCTCGGACTCCGGCCAGCCTTCCACCTCCGCTATGCGGGCCCGGATGGCCCGGAGGGTGTCCTCCGTGGCAGGGCCCTGGAACTCATTCTGAAAGGCGGCGGTGTCCGTGTCGTACAGGGACACGTCCGCCGTGGGGGCTGCGGCTGCCCGGAAGCACCAAAGGGCAAAGACCAGCAGCATCAGCAGTCCCTTGTGATACCATAGGATTTTCCTGAACTCGAACCCCGTCAGGGTCAGCCGGCCGGAGGCCCGGGAAAACACGGGACGCAACCGGGCCGCCAGACGCTGGAACACGTTGGCTCCGGCCATGGGCCGGTGATGCCCGGCATAGACCACGGCTCCTGCCGCTGCCAGCACCAAAAGCGCCGGCAGCAGGGCGGTACACAGCATGGCGCCGTTTACCGCCCGGCTCAGCAGGTTGATATTCAGATAGTGCAGAAACGTCTTTTCCATGCCGACGAAGGAAAACACGTTGATGTACCGAAGGGCCACGATGGCATAGCTGTCCGGCACAAAGGCGAACAGACTGTATTCCACCGCCAGAAATGCGGCGGCGGCCACCATAGCCGTCTGCAAATGGTGGATCAGCTGAAGAATCAGCCACAGCAGCAGTCCCATCAGCCACATGCCAAGAGCTTTTAGCAGGTAATACGCCCAAAGCACCTGGCGGAGAGTCAGCGGGTACGGGAAATTCTGAAAAATTTCGCTGGACTGGGCGGCGGCGGACAGGTCGCCCAGCCCGCCGTACAGCAGACTGTCGGTGACAAGGCCCGTCAGCATCAGAAGGGCTGTGCCCAATGCGGCGGAAAGGCCCAGAATCCCAACCCGGCGCAGGGCCAGCCATGTCCGGCCTCGGGGGCTGCCAAACACCAGGTAGCGCAGACTGCTGCGGCGCTCCTCCGTCAGCCGCAGCACCGTTACCAGCATCCACAGCAGGATGCACACGGACAACACACCGTCCTGCAAGAAATTCTCCAGTCCGGCAGTCTCCGTCAGGGTCAGGGACACATCCGTGCTGCGGGGAAAGTCCCGGTCCGTTTTCTTCACGTTTTCCGCATGGAATTTTCCGGCGCTGCTGTCCATGAAAATGGACAGGGTGGGCATGTTGGCGGCGTTTTCATGGATGGTATCCAGATATCCGGGGTACGCCGCCAGGTAGTCCAGCTGCTGCCGGAGGGTCTGCTGGGCCTGCTGCCGGGCGGTAAAGGCGGCTTGAGCCCGGTCGCTGAGATCATATGCCATGGCTGCCGCCTCATAATCGTCGCCCAGCACCTGCCGGGCCTGATCCCGGTATAGCTCCAGCAGGTCCGGGTCATCCGTGCTGCGCCAGAGCAGGGCCGTCATATAGCGGCGGCTCTCCGCCTCCATCTGAGACAGGGCGGCAGACGGGTCCGGGCTGGCTGCCAGCTGAGCCACGGTCTGCCGATAGGCGGCGGCAAAGCCGGGGGCGTTGTGATGGTCCACCCGGTGGAAAAACACCACCGCCGCCATCAGCACCAGCAGCCACAGCAGACTCCTGCGGGAGAAAACACGCCTGCACTCACGCATGGGGATGCAGCCGCCGGATATAGGCGTCCTCCAGGTTGGCCGCACCGCAGCCGCGGATAAATTCCTCCGCCGGGGCGTCTGCCAGCAGGACGCCGTGGTGCAGCAGCAAAATCTCACTGGCAATGGATTCCACGTCGCCGGTGATGTGGGTGGTGATAAGGACGATTTTGTCCCGGCCCAGCTGCCGGATATATTCCCGCAGGCGCACCCGCTCCTCCGGGTCCAGTCCGGCGGTGGGTTCATCCAGCAGCAGGACCTTGGGTGCGCCCAGCAGGGCCTGGGCCAGCATCACCCGCTGGCGCATGCCGCCGGAAAAGCCGCCGACCCGGCGGTGGGCCGCGTCCCACAGGTTCACCACCTGCAGCAGCTCCCGAAGCTGTTCCCGGGCGGCCCGGGGCCTCAGCCCCTTCAGCTGGGCCATGTACAGCAGGAATTCCCAGGCGGTCATGTCGTCGTACATCCCCTGGCTCTGGGGCATGAAGCCCAGCACCTGCCGGAACGCCGGCCCCATGGACAGAATGTCTGTCCCGTCGAAGGCGATGGTCCCCACCTGGCGGGGCAGCAGGTCGCAGATCAGGTGGATGAGGGTGCTTTTCCCCGCGCCGTTGGGGCCCAGCAGGGCCGTAATGCCGGGGGTGAAGGTGTGGGTAAAGTCCGTCAGGGCTTTCTTGTCCCCGTAGGAATGGGACAGGGCGTGAATGGTCAGTTCCATATTATCCGTGGCTCCTTGCCGTGAGGTCCACCAGCTGGATCAGCTCCATGCGGTCCAGGTGGTGGGGGTCGATGTAGTGGGTGATGGTCCCGCCGTCGGCGGAGAAGTAAATGGCATTGGCGGTGGTGTATTCCAGGAAGGGAAAGTATAGCCCTATCCGTTCTTGCTCAACCTTCCCCAGAAGCTGGTAATCCCGGTCCAGGGCCCAAAGGGTGCGCTGCGTGAATTCCTTGGAGTCCGAGGTGCGCATGAAGATATAGTCCTTGGTGTAGCTTATCTCTGCGCAGTAGATATCCATGGGGAATTTTACGGACTCCTGATTGGTGGCTTTGTCGTATTCACAGAGTCCTACACCGGCGCGAAAATAGTGCAGCACTCCATCCAGATTCACGATCTGACTGCTCATCTCATCCCAGTCCTCAAATACCCGCTCGATGCGCCCGGTTTCCAGGTTGCCTTCTGCATAGGCGCGCTTTTCGGTGTTTGCCTGGGGCAGGGGAAAGTAGAGGTACCCGTTGCTGACAGACACATCCTCCGATGGCCACTCTGTGTGAAGCGGGATATCCTCCTGAAACAGCCGGGTGGTCGCTCCGGTTTCCAGCTGGATCTTGTAAACCGGCAGTGCATAGTCCGGGTCGGCCTGCGGCGGCATGGCCACGTAGATTAAGAAGCCGTTATCAAAGAAGTAACTGCCGCCTAAATGACTGGTCCCATTGGGCTCAAACTGCTTGGGCAGGTCAACAATCTCCCGGTGATTGGTGGCATCCATATCCATTTGAATCAGGGTGAACTCCTGATTATTATCCTGTACCCCATACAAGTGACCGTTGTAGTACCCAAGAGCAATGTCCATGTATGCATTGCAATTGGTGTCCTCATGCTTGCATTCAGGCTTATTGCATAGGATGTGGAAATCATGACTGCCCGGCTCAGCAAAGCGGATCAGGTAATCCCGCAGGGGATTCATACAGTAATTCCCTTTTTCAGTCTCTATGAAAAAGACGTCTATGTCCTGATACCGGTACGCTCCCGGCTGGACCTCGAAGTCTGCGGAAGTGGGTGCAGCGGGTTTGGAGGCGCAGGCGGTGAGGGCCAGGGCCAGGGCGAGAAGCAGCGAGGGGAGAAGGCGTCGTTTCATCAGAAGAACTCCTTTCTGCGGCGGGCGATATCGGATAAACCCATTATAGCAGATGGATTTATCCGGTGTCAACTGTGAGTTAGCCGTGGGCTCTGGCATTGCTGGTGTCCGGCATCGGAAGGAGCTCCAAGTTGGACAGATCGCTGGTGTCGATGTAGTGGGTGATCTTTCCGTTGAGCCAGAAGTAGATGCTGTCTGCCGTGATGGCATACGGCTGGGGGAACCATCTGCCAATCTTTTCCTGCGGGGCCTTTCCCAGCAGGTTATAGTCCCGGTCCAGCACCCAGAGCGTGCATTGCTCAAAGTCCTCGGTATCCGTAGACCGCACCAGAATATAGTTCCGGGTATAGCAGGGGTTCGCCGTGTATGCCTCCATAGGGAAGCGGACCGTTTCCACGCCTGTGGCCCTGTCGTATTCACACAGGCCGGCATCCGCCTTGAAGTAATACAAGGTGCCGTCCTGCTCCATTGCCCGACCGTTGCGATCGCTCCAGCCGGGAATGGTCGCTTCCACCCGGCCTGTTTTCAAGCTCCCCAGGGCATAGGTGCATTCACCGGTGACCCCGTTGGTCATCATAAAGAAGAAACCATCCCCGCAAATATTCGCATATGAGCTTCCGCAGAAATAAGTGAACGGCGGGATATCCTCCTGAAACAACCACCGCCCCTTTCCGGTTTCCAGGTCAAACTGGTAGATAGACATGGCCCATTCCGGGTCCGTTTCGATGGCGTCGTACATATAAAACAGAGAGCCGTTGTGGAACAGCAATTCGCCGCTGGCGTGCCGTGCGCCATCCACAGCTGTCAAAACCGGCAGCTGCCCCACCTCCCGGCGGTTGGTGCCGTCCATATCCATGCGCTGTACTACCGGACCGTTGTTTCCGTAGGTGGTGGTGTAAAGATGCCCGTTCCAGTATCCCAATGCATAGTCGGTGTATGCATTGCAGTTATCGCTGCCATGTCCGCAGTTGGGCTTATTGCACAGGGGGTAGAAGCTCCGGCTGCCCGGCTCGGCGAAGCGGATGATTTGATCCTCGCCCAGGTAATACTGCCCCTGCTCCGTCTCCACAAAAAAGTCGCCCATGTCCTGATACCGGTATGCTCCCGGCTGGACTTCAAAGTCCGTGGCGGTGGGGGCAGCGGGTTTGGCGGCGCAGGCGGTGAGGGCGAGGGCGAGAGAAATAAAAAGAAGTAAGATGCGTTTCTTCATATGGGACTCCTTTCGAGAAAATATGGCTGGCAAATCGGCAGGAGGGAACAATCTGTCCTGTCCCATAGATTGTTCCCTCGCTGCCTAAAGACCTATGTGGGGTTACGCGCTATGAAGATTCACGCATCAACCGAAATCGTCTGCACAGTTACGGATCCGATTTTGAATCTGGCAGTTAAGGACACGAAATACTTGACAGATTTCGGAATAGTGGACTGAACGAGTTTTGTGCTATTTACCAAAATGTTGTGAGTCAATGGTGAGTTATCCGTTGAGACGTACTTCAGAGGGCCGCTGATTATCAGTGTTTCAGAGGATTGCGATGACAAAGTTGCCTTTGCTTCATTACTTCTGCAGCTTGCGCTGCAGACATAGCTATAGCCATTAAGGCTGCCCATGTAGGTCTCGCTTTCGGCAAATGCGGTGAGGATGCAGCAGCACATGAGCATGGCGGCTGCGAGGGTCGCGCTGAGAATTCGTTTGATTTTCATGTTTGACATCCAGTCTTTTCACGGTGTGTTTGTGGGTACAGGCGGTGGACCATGGCATCCCTCCTTATGGCGTGGGGGCGGCTTCTGTCCGCGGGAAATGGCTGCATGCGCACGGCCCAGAAGAAACCCCTCTACTATTTAAACGACTGAAACGGCAATTTGCAACAGAGTTTCCATAAACTTTCTAAAATTTTGTTGAATTAAACATATTACAAGGGGCGAAATTGTGAATAAAAGCAAGAAAATTGAGGCGTGTACAAGTCGGGGACTATACAAAGTCCCGCATCTTCTCCTCCCGTCGATTTGTTCTGAAACGGCGATTGCGACTCTACTCCCGTATTGCCTTTTGGGCAAAATCCGCCGTGCACCGTTTCCGACAGGGGAGGAGCGGCATAGGATGGGATACCCGCGCCGGAGTGCGGCGGGGGAATCCGGATCGTGAGGTGCGCTATGAACTGCATACATAATTCATCCGGCGGCTCCCTGCGGGAGCTGCTGAGCCGGAACGTGGGTCAGTACGCCGCAGCCAGCTTTCTGGTGGGCTCCTGTCGCCTGGTGCGGCAGGAGGGCGTTCTGGAGGAGGTGGGGACGGACTATCTGGTGCTGCGGCAGGGGAACGCCCGCACCGGGTGCGACCTGTATGCCCTGAAATTTATCGAATTAACGGACAGCGCTGGAACATGACACCATTGCGCCCGGCATCGGTTTGTGGTATGCTGGGGGCAGTGAGGTGAGGGCATGTACTACGTCTATATGCTGCGGTGCCGGGACGGGAGTCTGTATACCGGCACAGCGGCGGACCTGTGCCGGCGGATGCGGCAGCACGCGGGGGGAGGCTCTGCCTGCGCCCGGTATACCCGGGCCCATCCGCCCCGGGAACTGGCCGGGGTATGGCGCACGGAGCGGCAGGGGGACGCTCTGCGGCTGGAATACGCCGTGAAGCAGCTGACCCGGCGGGAAAAGCTGGCCCTCCTGCAGCGTCCGGATACGGCGGCGGAGCTGGTTTCCGGCGGGGCCGTGTTTGAGCCGGTGCCGGGGGTGACGCTGGATATGTGCCTGGAGGGAACGTTTCATGGATAAGCTTTACGCCGCCCCTATGGAGGGGCTTACCGGGTATTTGTGGCGGCAGGTCCACGCGGAGCTGTTCGGTCCGGCGGACAAATATTTTACGCCGTTTCTCTCACCCAACGCCACCTGTACCTTCCAGCGGAAAGAGCTGGATGAGATCGACCCGGAGCACAACCGGGGACTCAACGTAGTGCCCCAGCTGCTGACCAACCGGGCAGAGCATTTCCTGTGGGCTGCCCGGGAGCTGCATGACCGGGGCTTTCGGGAGGTGAACTTCAACCTGGGCTGTCCGGCAGGTACCGTGGCCGCCAAGCGGAAGGGGGCGGGCCTGCTGTCCTATCCCCAGGAGCTGGACCGGTGCCTGGAGGAGATCTTTGCGGGATTGCCCCGGGGAATGACGGTGTCCGTCAAGACCCGGATCGGGAAAAACGACCCCGGCGAATGGCCGGGGCTGTTGGAGATCTATCGGAGGTACCCTCTGGCGGAGCTGATCGTTCATCCCAGGCTCCAGAAGGAATTTTACAAGGGAATGCCCCATCGGGAGGCTTTTTCCACCGTCTCCGGCCCCTGGCCGGTGGTGTATAACGGTGATATATGGACGGCGGAGGACGCTGCGGCGCTGTCCCGGGACTTTCCCGGGACAGATGCGGTAATGCTGGGCCGCGGACTCATGCGGGACCCCAGCCTGCTGCGGCAGCTGCGGGGCGGCCCCGCCGCCTCGGTCCGGGAAGTCCGGACGTACCATGACCGGCTGCTGGACGCCTACCGGCAGCGGCTCTCCGGCGATCTGCCGGTGATGCACCGGATGTGGGAGCTGTGGACGTACCTGGCCGCCGGGTTCGACGGGGCGGAGCCGTATCTCAAGCGGATGCGCAAGGCGAAGAATTTATCGGAATATCAGGCCGCGGTGGACGCACTGCTCCGGGAGCAGCCGCTGGTATACAGCAAGGAGAGATGACCATGCGTCTGCTGATCGCGGAGGATGAGGCAGACCTGGCGGAGGCACTGACCGTTTTTGAGAAAAATCATTTTCGGCGGACGCCGTCCACAACGGGCGGGACCATTGCCTTTACGGCGCAGCTGCGATAAAAAAACGCTTACGGAAACGTTAGAAGGTGAAAAGCGTGTATTTTGCATACGGAGAAGCCGAAGCTTCCTACTTGCGGCAAAAGGATAAGCGGCTTTGCCAGGTCATTGACCGCATCGGGCATATCGACCGCCCAGTGGATACGGACTTGTTTTCATCCGTCGTTCACCACATCATCGGGCAGCAGATCTCCACCAAGGCACAGGCGACCATCTGGCAGCGGATGCAGGGTGCACTGGGCACCGTCAATGCCGAGACCATCCTGACAGCAGGTGTTCCCAAGCTGCAGGGACTGGGTATGACCTTCCGCAAGGCAGAGTATATTACGGATTTTGCCGAAAAAGTCCATACGGGCGCATTTGATCTGCATGCTGTGGAGCACATGAGCGACGAGGATGCGATCCGGGAATTAAGCAGCCTGAAGGGCATCGGCGTCTGGACGGCAGAGATGATTCTGCTTTTTTGTATGCAGCGCCCGGATATTTTCAGCTATGATGACCTTGCCATCCAGCGCGGGCTGCGCATGGTATATCATCATCGCAGCATTGACCGCAGGCTGTTTGAAAAATACCGCCGTCGCTTTCACCCCTATTGCAGCGTGGCAAGTCTGTATCTCTGGGCTGTGGCAGGCGGCGCGATCCCAGAGATGAAGGACTACAAGCCGAGTAATAAAAACAGAGGCAGCTTTTGAAGCGAGGTGCAGATCATGATATTTGTGCAGCATTACGATTCACCGCTGGGCGGCATCCTGCTGGCAGCGGACGGAATCGGACTGAGAGGTCTGTGGTTCGACGGACAGAAATACCTTGCCCGTGATCTGCCCGCAGAGCGTATCGGGCAGGATACACCCGCCCTTGCAGAAGCCAGGCGTTGGCTGGACATTTATTTTGCTGGCAGCCAGCCGGATTTTCTGCCGCCGCTGCACCCCGTCGGCACCGCGTTCCGGCAGTCCGTGTGGGAAATCCTTTTGCAGATTCCCTACGGAAGGACTACGACCTACGGCGAGATCGCACGGCAGCTTGCTGAAAAGCAGAAGCTTCCCCGGATGTCTGCGCAGGCGGTCGGCGGTGCGGTGGGTCATAATGAGATATCCATCATCATTCCCTGTCACCGTGTGGTCGGCACAAACGGCAGCCTGACCGGATACGCCGGGGGCATTGACAAAAAGAGGAAGCTGCTGGAATTGGAACATACCGATATGACCGGATTTTTCGTGCCGAAAAAGGGCACTGCACTTTTTTGACAAGCTGAAGGGGCGGCGTGACCGAAGTCACGCCGCCCCTTGAAAACACAAGGCTTTCCTCATTCTTGGATTTTACTGCTTTACGCCCACCAGGCATTGGGCTCCGGCGGATTTTTATGGGCAGCTTTATGCAAGAATGTCCGTCAGGTCGTCGAATACCTGAGACTTGGTGACCACCACCACATGGTCTCCCTCCTGAATCGTGGTGAGGCCGCCGGGAATGATGATTTTGTTTTCCCGGGCAATGGCGGCCAGCAGAACGCCCTTTTTCAGGGCCAGGTCCTTCAGAGGCTTGTCCAGCACCGAGCGGCTGGAGGCGGTGGCGGTGAACTCCAGAGCCTCCACGGAGCCGTCCAGCATTTTATACAGGCTCTCCACAGTGCTGCCCTGGGAATTGGCCAGAGCCCGGACATAGCGGGTGATCTGGTTGGAGGTCAGATCCTTGGGACTGATGATGCTGCCCAGCTTTGTCTCCTGCACCAGGTCCATGTAGTTGGGCCGGGTCATTTTGGCCAGCACCTTGGGGACTCCCGCCCGCTGAGCCGTCAGGGCCATCAGCAGGTTCTCCTCGTCCCGGTCCGTCAGGGCCACGAAGGCGTCGGTCTCAAAGATGTTCTCGCTGTCGATCAGGTCTGCGTCGGTGCCGTCGCCCTCAATGATCATGGCGCCGGGCAGGGAGGCCGACAGACGCAGGCACTTGTCGTGCTTCATCTCGACAATGCGGACCTTGGTATTGCTGCGGGCCAGCTCCCAGGTCAGGTACATGGTGATGCGGCTGCCCCCCAGAATGGATACGTTCTTCACTCTTTGCAGGGTGCGGCCGATGCCCCGGAGCATTTTTTGCAGCTCTGCCTTGGTGCCCACCATATAGAGCTTGTCCCCGCTGCGGGGCACGAAGGAGCCGTCGGGGATGATAAAATTGTCCCCCCGGTGGGCGGCGCAGATCAGCACCTCCGCCAGGCGATTGCGGTGGAAATCGTTGAGGGATACCCCGGCCAGGGTGTCCTGCTCCGTTACCTGAAAACCGATCATATCGATGCGGCCTCCGGCAAAGGGCTCCACGGAAAAGGCCGCCGGGAAGCTCAGGATCCGGGCGATCTCCTGGGCTGCCCCCAGATCGGGGTTGATGAGCATGTCCAGGCCGATCTCCCGCTTGAGCATGGTGTCATCCCGGCGATACTCGGGGTTGCGTACCCGGGCGATGGTGTGCTTGGCCCCCAGCTTTTTGGCGATGAGGCAGCACACCAGGTTTGTCTCGTCCAGATTGGTGACGGCAATGACCAGGTCCGCGCTGCGGACCCCGGCAGTGTCCAGCACGCTGATGCTGGCTCCATTGCCCTCCACGCACATGACGTCCAGGGTGCTGTCGGCCCGGTGCAGGGCTGCGGCGTCGTCATCCACGATGGTGATGTCGTGATCCTCTACCGCCAGCTGCCGGGCAATGGCATAGCCGACCTTGCCGTTGCCTACGATGATGATTTTCATGCTTGCTCCTCTCCGCTGCCCGACGGCAGCCGGCTGCGCCTGCGGCGCAGGATAACGGCGCTGTATTCCGCGCCCATGATCAGCACCGTGCCGCTCATATACAGCCACAGCAGCACCACGACTATCGTGGCGATGGAGCCGTACAGCACGGAGTAATTGGCAAAATGCTCCACATAATAAGAAAACGCCAGGGACAGGACCATCCATGCCGCCAGAGAGATGCCTACCCCGGGAGCAACTTCCTTCAGGGGACGGCGCTGGCCTTGGGCCAGCATATACAGCACCGTCAGCATCAGGAACATCACCACGCCCAGAACGATGAAGCGCAGATAGCTCCACAGGTCAATGAAGCCCTGCGGCAGGGCAATGAGCCCGGACACGAACTCCAGGGCCCGGCGGCCCACCGTCACCAACAGCAGTGTCAGCCCGATGGAGAGGATCAGCCAGACGGTAAACAGCAGAATGGCCAGCTGGTTCAAAAGCATCTTCCGGGGCGGACCCACGTTGAAGGCCTTGCGCAGGGAGTGCAGCAGGCAGCTGGTGGCCCGCATGGGGAACCAGATGGAAAAGACCAGACTGAACCACAGCAGCTGGCGGCTGGCGTTGGCGGATACATATATTAAATACGCCTCCAGCACCGAAACCACGTCCGCCGGGACCAGCTGGGACAGAAACTGAGAAATGTTGTCCACATCCAGCTTCAGAATGCCCAGCAGCGTGCTGACAAACACCATCAGCGGAAACAGGGCGAACAGCAGATAATACGTCAGCGCTGCGCTGTCGCGCCCCACGTCATGCAGATAATACCGGCGCACCAGCTGCACCGCCACTTGCCCCGCTGCGGTGCGGGGCAACCATGCCTTTTTCACAGGAGTCATCCCTCCTAATTCCCATACAGTGTACCACATAGCGGCCAAAATGAAAAGAGAAATTTGTCCTGTTGGCTTTCGACGGTCCTGTTTATCAGATTTTTGTAAAAATTTTATATGTTTTTTGTATTTCCCTCTTGCGAGTTCTCGTTTGCTTTGATATAATCATTTCATCCAGAGAGAAAGTCGTTCCTGGAATTTACAGTAAAGAGGGTCGAATTATGGACAAACTTACCAACATCGTACGGGACGAAATTTCCCGCCAGTACAAGAGCGTTCGGCAGTTCGCTTTTGCGGTTGGCATTCCTCTGTCCACCATCAACAGCGCGCTGCACAACGGCATCGGCGGTTCCTCCTTTGACACGGTGGTCCAGATCTGCCGCACCCTGGGCATCTGCGCTCTGGGCGAGGAGAACATCCACCTGACCGAGGATACCCAGCGGATCCTGGATCAGTATGCCAAGCTGGACGATTACGGACGCCACACCATCTCCTCCGTGATGCAGGTGGAGTATGACCGCTGCACCAAGACGTTTGAGGACAGCTCCGAGCTCCGGGGCGGCTACTCCAGCGTCAACCTGTCCGCTCCCATTGCCAATGACGAGCCCGTCTCCATGAACGTGCTGGCCAGCCGCGAGGACTGAGCGGATCACATCATTCGTCGGTAAACAGCATAAAAAGAGGGTCTTCGACAGTGGTCGGAGACTCTCTTTTTATACGTTTCCACCAAAAATGCGTGTGTTTTTTGGCGAGCCTACGGAAGATTACGGTTGAAATTCCACAGTGTATCTGATATAATACAGTGTAATTGGCGGAACAGCGGCATTTTGCCCCGGGAGATTCTCGCGTTCGCGCCACCTTTTCAGATGGGAGAAAGATGCATGAAAGCAACAAGAAAAACCGGCACCTGGCTGTGGGCACTGCTGGCAGCCGCAATACTGACGGCGCTGCTGACGGCCACAGCCTTTGCCGGAGGCAACGATTTCCGCTGCTGGACCGTGGACGCCCGGCAGTGGACCAACCAGGGATACCGTTCCGAAAAGGATGGGGTATGGTATCTGTTTCTGCCTGCCGACGAGAGCCTGGCGGACACGGTGCTGTCCTTCAGCGGCAGCGTGACGGCAGCTTCTGCCGGGACACTGGACCGGGAGCATGGCACCCTTACCGGCGCGTTTGCCGCCAGCGATCGGGTGACCCTGACGCTGGACGGCGGTAAAACGGTGCAGATCTGCGCGAAGCAGAGCAGTCTGCCCAGCTTGCGCCTGATCCTTAACGGTACCACGCTGGAGCAGGTGCACCGGGACAAGAACGTGAAATATCCCGGCAACGACCTGGTGGTGACGGACGGCGACGACGTTCTCACCGGCACCGTGGAGTTCAAGGGCCGCGGCAATTCCACCTGGAGGGAATATGCCAAGAAGCCCTATCAGATCAAGTTCAGCAAGAAAACCTCCGTGCTGGGCATGCCTGCGGCCAAGAAGTGGATCCTCCTGGCCAATGCTTCTGACGACAGCATGATCCGCACCCGCCTGGTGTATGATGCGGCGGAGCAGATGGGCTTTCCCTATGTGACGGAATATAAATATGTGGACCTGTGGGTGGACGGCGAGTATCTGGGTGTGTATCTCATCGGCGAGAAGGCCGAGATCGGCAAAAACCGCCTGAATCTGCAGGATCCTGCCGGGGCCATGTTTGAGCTGGATAACGGCTTTGCCACCGACGAGGACCACTATTTCTTCGAGGGGCGGCTGAACAGCTACTTTGCTCTGAAGGAGGTCGTGGAGGAGGATGACGCGCATATTGCCCAGGCCATGAGCAATTTCCAGACCGCCATGACCCGCTTTACTACGGCGCTGACCTCAGAGGGTTGGGAAAATCTGTCCTTGGCCCAGCTCAACCGCATGATCGACGTGGACTCCCTGGCCCGGTACTATCTGATGAACGAATACGTCCTCAACGGCGAGGGATTCTTTACCAGCTTCTTCTGGTATCAGGACGGCGCGTCCGATGTGCTGCATGTGGGTCCTCTGTGGGACTTTGACACCTGCATGGGCAACAAGCAGGAGAAGGTCACGGACTACAACGCCTGCGATACCTCCGTGCTCATGAAGAAGATGCTGAACATCCCGGCCTTTTATCAGCGGGTGCAGGAGCTGTATGCCCGGTATGAGCCGGTGCTTACCGGCATGGCCGGGCAAATTGACGGCCGGAAGGCCGAGATCGGCGTCTCCGCCGACCTGAATTACCTCCGCTGGAACACCCTGGGCACTGCAAACCCCAAGCCCGGCGGTATGCCCTTTGCTCCCACCTATGACGAGGCGCTGGACCGGGTGCGTACCTGGCTCAATGGCCGCGCAGGGGCGTTCACGCCTGCCGTGCGTCCCCAGCAGCTGGGCTATTACTTCAACACCGCCCGCACAGTGATGTATCTGACCTATTCCGCCCCCCAGCAGACGGCCCTGCGTTTCGCTGTGTGGGGTGAGCAGGACGGGCAGAACGACCTGCACTGGTATCAGGCCAAGAAACAGAATGGCCGCTGGGTGGCCGAGGTGCCTCTGATCAACCACCAGGAGACCGGCACCTATATGGTCCACATTTACAACCAGAACGGCCTGCCCCAGGGACTTCTGGACCACGGCACCGTGGTGGTGGACAACCTGGTCCAGCCGGAAAAGCCCGCCCTGAAGGCGGCGCTGTCCGCTGACGGGCGGTATCTGGACGTAACGCTGACGGGCGGCAGCGACCTGGCAAAGGTGTGGTTCCCCACCTGGAGCCAGAAAAACGGTCAGGATGACCTGCAATGGTACGAGGCCCGGAAGCAGGCGGACGGCAGCTGGACATATTCCGTGCTCCTGAGCCGCCACAACACCACCGGCACCTATTTCATTCATGCCTACGGCAATAGCAAGCAGAATCTGGTGGCCCATACCACCGCTTATGTGGAGAAGATTCCCGGGCCGGAGATGAAGGCGGCGCTGTCCGCTGACGGACGGTATCTGAACCTGACGCTTACCGGCGGCAGCGACCTGGCAAAGGTTTGGTTCCCCACCTGGAGCCAGAAAAACGGTCAGGATGACCTGCAATGGTACGAGGCGGTGAAGCAGACAGACGGCAGCTGGACCTGCCGGGTGCCTCTGTCCAACCACGGCAGCACGGGTACGTATTTCATCCACGCCTACGGCAATGACAAGAAGAACCTGGTAGCTCACACCACCGCTTATGTGGAGAAGCTGGTGCAGCCGGAAAAGCCCGCCATGACGGCGGTGCTGTCTGCCGACGGAAGATATCTGGACGTGACTCTGACGGGCCGGGGCGATCTGAGCCGGGTATGGTTCCCCACCTGGAGCGCCGTGAACGGTCAGGACGACCTGCGGTGGTACGAGGCGGTCAAGCAGGCAGACGGCAGCTGGACCTGCCGGGTGCCCTTGGCCAACCACAAGAACGCGGGGGGCTATTTCATCCACGCCTACGGCAATGATAAGCGCAATCTGGTGGCCCACACCATTGTTTCCGTCGCTCAGGCCGTGTCTCCCCAGGTGTGGACCCAGCTGTCCGCCGATGGGCGGTACATGACTGTGACACTGACAGGCCGCAGCGATCTGAGCCGGGTGTGGTTCCCCGTCTGGAGCGCTGTCAACGGCCAGGACGACCTGCAGTGGTACGAGGCGAAAAAGCAGTCCAACGGTGACTGGACGTATACGGTGACGCTGGCCCGGCACAAGGGAGCGGGTACGTATTTCGTCCATGTCTATGGCAATAGCAAGCAGAATCTGGTGGCTCATACCACCGCCTATGTGATCTGAAAGGAGGAACGAGCAGCCCGGAACACCTGATGGAGATCCCCTGCGACGAGTAGGAAATCAAAAACTGTAACGGAGGAAAAATATGAAGAAGGCATTATCTCTGCTTCTGGCGCTGATGATGGTGGTGGGTCTGGTCATGCCCCAGACCTGGGCCACCGGGCTCCAGGAGACGGAGCCGGACGCTGCCATTACGGAGACGCAGCCCGGCGACACCACAGAACCTGACGCACAGCTGCCCCAGGCGGATACCATGTCCGGCAATTCCGCCGGGCTTACTCCCATCACCCGCACCAAGAATGCCGTGGCCAGCGGCGTGACCCTGGAAAAGGTGGTCATGCGCAACGTCAACGGCAGCCAGGTGGTGGGCTACCTTTCGGAGATCGACCTGAGCAAGGATGTGACCCTGAAGGCCAGCTACACCGGCTATTACTACGACGGCAGCACCGCTGCCCAGCGCAAGGCTATGGTCAGCAGCGGCCGGCTCAAGTGGGAGATGTCCCAGACCACCGCCCAGGCCGCCGCCTACGGACGGGCCTCGGATACCGAGGGCCGCGTGGTACTGGCTACCAACGCCGACTACTACAACATGCAGACCGGCGCGCCCACCGGCTACCTCATTATGGAGGGCAACCTGGTAAAAACCGGTAATGAGCCCTTCTTTGCCATTCTGAAGGACGGCTCCGCCGTGATCCGCAAGGCGGGCAGCGACACCTCCGACGTGGTGGAGGCCGTCTCCGGTCCCTATATGCTGGTGGAGAACGGCCAGATTGTTCCCGGCCTGGACCAGGGCGACCGCATGCCCCGCAACAGCGTGGGCATACGGGCCGACGGCTCCGTGGTATTCTTTGAGGCCGACGGCCGACAGGAGCCCATGTCCATCGGTATGAGCATGTATGAAGTGGCCAGTTTCCTGAAGGATGCCGGCTGCGTCACCGCTATTTATCTGGACGGCGGCGGCTCCGCCACCGTGGCAGCCTGTTATGAGGGCACCGACGAGCTGGTGGTTCGCAACAGCCCCAGTGACGGCCTGGAGCGCACCGTGTCCGACGCCCTGCTGGTGGTGTCCACCGCCCGCTTTGACGGCGATTTTGACCACGCGTCCGTGAGCCCCCAGAACGAGCTTTATACCCCCGGCAGCCGGGTGCCCTTCACGGCCCTGGGCGCTGACTCCGCAGGCGGCGCGGCCGACCTGCCTGAAAGCGGCCTGACCTGGGTGCTGGATACTCCTGCTGCCGGACGGATCGACGCCGCCACCGGTGTGTTTACCGCCGCCAAGGGCTATGTGGGCGATGTGCGGGTCCGCCTGACCTATCAGGGTCAGGATGTGGGCTCCGCCTCCATCACCATCGCCGAGCCCGATCAGGTGTCCTTCGCCGGCAAGACCCTGTCCCTGGACTATGACAAGACCAGCGACCTGGGCCTCACCGTCAAAAGCAGCCTGCGGGATATCCACTATCACGACGGCGACTTTACCTGGACCATCCGGCCTCTGACCGAGGGCACCACCGCCGCCGACATCGGCACCATCGTGGACAATCAGCTCCATACTGCCGCCAAGGCCAGCCAGACCCGTAAAGCAGAGATCACTGTCACCTATACCAAGGCAAACGGCCAGGAGCTTACCGATACCGTCACCGTGGAGATCGGCAAGATGCCCACCATCCTTTTGGACTTTGAGGACGAGAGCTCCAAGTCCGGCGTGAACGTGGGTGCCAACGCCGTGTGGGGCAACCTGAATAGCTTTTCCGGTCACAGCGCCCATAATCTGCCCGGCGTCAGCGACGCGGGCTTCGGCGTGGCCGGTCAGGTCAGCAAGGATCCCAACGGCCTGGACATCCCCTACGGGCCCATTACCGATTTCGGCCTGGCATGCCCCGACTTTATCAGCAGCAACGCGGAATGGGACTGCAACTCCGCCGGCGCACCCTATAGCTGGGACTGCGCCCAGGACCCCGCTACCCTGTTCCGCTCCATGGGCTATGAGTACTATGTGGGCGCCATCTCCACCGCCCAGGAGGGCGCGTGGGATATGTATGCCCGCCGCGTAGCTTCCGACGAGGGTCCCGTGCGCTTCGGCCAGAAGTCTCTGGAGTATCATTACGATTATACGAAGATCTCCGGCACCAACAACACCAACGAATACCTGCGTTACAGCGGCGAGGACGTGGTTATCGAGGGCCGTCCCACCGCCCTGGGCATGTGGGTCTACGCCCCGGAGGGCACACCCAACTACTGGCTCAGCACCAGCGTGTCCTATTGGAACGGGGAGAAGTACGTTTCCACCAGCTTGCTGCACCTGAAGACTACCACCGTCAACGCCGCAGGCGAGACCGTGGACACCACCACCCAGTACACCGGCATCAACTGGTCCGGCTGGAAGTATGTGGAGGCCGATCTGCGCAGCGTGTATGACAAGGCCCAGGACGTGGAAAACCATCCCCTGAAGATCACCGCCGGCCAGGTGCTGCTGTGGACCATCATCATCGAGGGCGGCACCGGCGACGTGGACGGCAACAAGATCACCTGCGGCTCCCGGGCTGCCGGAAGCCTGTATGTGGACAACATCCGCGCGGTGTATGGCACCATGGCTGACGACCTGGAGAACCCCGTCATCACCTCTGTCCGCGGCGGCAGCGCCTCCGTCACCGGCTACACGGATCTGACGGAGCTGGCTGAGGACGGTTCCACCGTGCTGACGGACAATGAGCTGCAATTCTTTACCGGGTATTATGATCCCCAGGGCGAGAACCGCACCGGTGTGTCCGCCGAAAACACGGTCATCACCATCGACGGCCAGGACATCAAGAACTTTGCCAACACCGACCAGGCCGTTACCGGCTCCGTGACCCTGCCCAATGGCCGCCACAGCATCAAGGTGGAGATCATGGACGGCTTCGGCAACCGCGCCAGTGTCACCCGTACCTTTACCGTCAAGGGTCGTGCCGCCATCCCCACGCTGACTCTGGACGCGCCGTCCTATGCGCTGGTGGGCGAGAACTATGTGGTCAACGTGACCTCCCCCAATGCAGGGAAGATCGATTCCGTCACCGCGCACATCGTGTACGGCAACGTGGACCTGTTTGACACCGACGAAAACGGCGGCAAGGGCGCGTTCAACACCTGCGCTTCCCTGGGCTACGGCGAGGGCTTTGAGGGCACCAGCTCTGCTGCCCGCCGCACCACCACGGAAAAGACCGTCACCGTGAACATGAGCCGTACCGGCTCTGCCGGGAAGGACCTGTTCACCTTCACTATGCCCATGCCCGCCGGGGTCACGGCACTGGACAGCCTGCCCATTTCCGTCACTGTGTCCTACACCTGTGACGGTGTCACCTATACCACCTCCACCGGCAGCCTGCGGCTGCCCATGCAGGGCTACTACGCCGTTACCTCCGACATTATGGTGGAGGGCGCGGGCGCGGCCAAGCTGTATGTGAAGGATATTGACGGCAGGGCAGCCTCCGGTGTGGACCTGTATGTGGGCGAAACCTGCATCGGCACCACCGACGGCTCTGGCCAGATCAGCACAGACTATTTCAACAAGTTGGCTGCCGGCTCCCGCACCGGTGTCATCGCCCGGAAGGACAGCCATCGCTCCTTCGAGACGATCATCGTCACCCGCCGCGCCGGCGGCAGCAGCGACGGTATGCCCGCATTCGTGCAGCTCAACGCCACCCCCAATGCCCAGAGCTGCCAGAACATCACCTGGGTGTCCAACCCCCTGACCGCGCAGGCCAAGGCCGTGGTTCAGTACAGCGAAGAGAACAGCTTCAAGGGCACCTTCTCCTCCAAGGCCCAGGGCCAGGTCACTCTGCGTGAGTTCACCACCTCCGGCGACGCCGCCTATGTCAGTACCGTGTCCCTGACCGGGCTGAAGTCCGGCACCACCTACGTTTACCGTGTGGGCGACGGCAGCAGGTGGTCTGAAAACATGACCTTCACCACCAGCCAGCCCGGCGCGGCCACCACCCGCTTCTTTGTCATCGGCGATACCCAACTCTCCGGCATCGCGGAGAGCGATCAGGAGGAGATCCGCCTGATGAACGCCATCGCCGCCAACATCAACAGCCAGCCCATGAACTTCGGTATCCAGACCGGCGACTTTGTGGACAATGGCGGCAACCTGGTCCAGTGGAACGAAATTCTGGATGTATTCTCCAAGAACTACGCCGACATTCCCGTGGTGCAGGTCATGGGCAACCATGAATATTACGGCGACCTGTCCGGCGGCAACGCCTCCAGCCTGTGGACGCTGCCCGACAAGCTGTATTACTCCGTGGAGTACGGCGATGTGTATGTGGCGGTCATCAACTTTGCCGCCAACCTGGAGGACGCCTGCCAGTGGCTGATCCAGGATGCGGCCAAGTCCAGCTGCACCTGGAAGGTGCTGGCCGTTCACCAGCCCGCATACTATACCAATCCCAACGGCAGCAGCGAGGCCTTTAACCGTTATATTCCCGCAGCCGCCGAGGCCGCCGGGATCAACGTGGTGTTCTCCGGCCACGACCACAGCTATGCCCGCACCATGGTGCTGAAGGATGGCCAGCCTGTGTCCGAGACCACTCAGAACGGCCGTCTGCCCGCCACCTACGGCAAGGGCGTGCTGTACTACATCTGCGGCGACCTGGGTGAAAAGTCCCGCAGCACCGAGTACAAGGCCGTCAATAATCCTGACTTCCACTTTGCCCAGGTGTCCCAGGAGTACGACTCTCTGTACCTGGCCGTGGAGGCCACCGCGGACGCTATGACCGTCCGCACCTACTCTGTCAGCGCCGAGGGCGCCCAGTCCCTGATGGATACCTACACCATGCGGGTCCCTGCCAGCGTGTGCCGCGATAAGGGCCACGACTTCTCCGGCAAAACTGTGTATGCCCGGAACGGCAAGCTGGTATGCTCCTTCTGCGGCCAGACCGTGGAGCTGAAGGACGCGGGCTATAGCGGCTGGGCCCGGGATGAGGCCACCGGCCTGCGGATGTATTGCTACAACAACGCCTGGCACACCGGCTGGTTCGTCATCGACCCTGAGGTGTATTGCTTTGACAAGAACGGTGTGGCCTACGACGGAAAGGTGACCCTGTACGGCAAGCAGTTCGTCTTTGACGACGGCGTGGTGGTCAGCGGCCCCATGGGCTTTGTCAAGCGCGACGACGGCAAGACTCTGTACTTTGAAAACGGCCGCATTGCTTCCGGCTGGAAGGACATCGGCAACGCTACCTACTACTTCGAGACCTCCGATATGGGTGATGACTTCGGCGTTATGTACACCGGCCGCCGCCTGATCGGCAGAACCTGGTACGAGTTCGGTGCGGATGGCCGTCTGTATGAGTTGGTCCGGGGCCGTATGTCCGCCGACGAGAAGGAGATCGTGGTCACCATCACGCCGCCCTCCGGCCAGGGCAGGAATTACGGCAACATCATGGCCGCTGCCTGGAGCCAGCAGGACGGCCAGGACGACCTGGTGTGGTACAATGCCACCGCCAACGGCGACGGCACCTACACCATCCGGGTGCCTATGTGCAAGTACAATGTGGTGGGCCGCTACCTGGTCCATGTGTACAACCACGGCATCCACGGCCAGCTGCTGGGCGGCCTGACCTTCCAGAATACCCACACCGTGGGCCATACGGATGTGGTCAAGAGCGACTCCAGCACCTGCGTCAGCGCCGGCCAGGTACGATACGTCTGCCGCTACTGCGGCGCGGCCCATAGCTCCAGCACCCCTGCCAAGCGCCACTCCGTATCCGCTGTGGTGGACAGTGAGTGCCGCACCATGACGGTGACCATGGACGCAGGCAACGGCCACGCTCACTCCAACGTGCGTTTCGCTGTGTGGAGCAGCGCGAACGGACAGGATGATCTGACCTGGTACACTGCCAAGAAGAACGGCAGTGGTCAGTGGACCTATACGGTGCCCCTGGTGAACCACAACAGCACCGGTTCCTACTTCATTCACGCCTATTCCTCCGACTCCGGCCAGAACCGGCTCATCGGCAATACCACCGCCCAGGTGGCCAGGCTCCCGGCTCCTGACAGTGTCACTGCCCAGGTGGCCGCCGATTACCGCACCATGTCTGTGCAGCTGGATACTGCTTGCAGCTACAGCAGCATCCGCTTTGCCGTGTGGAGCAGCGCAGGCGGTCAGGACGATCTGGCCTGGTACACTGCCAAGTCCGCGGGCAGCGGCCGCTGGACCTATAACGTGCCCCTGGTGAACCACAACAGCACCGGCACCTACTTCATCCATGTGTACAGCGGCAGCAAGCTGGTGGCCCACACCACCGCCCAGGTGGCCAAGCTCCCGACGCCTGATACCGTCACCGCGCAGGTATCTGCCGACTGCCGCACCATGTCCATCCAGTTGGACGCTGTCCGCAGCTACAGCGGCATCCGCTTTGCTGTGTGGAGCAGCGCAGGCGGCCAGGACGACCTGACCTGGTACACCGCCAAGTCTGCCGGCGGCAACCGCTGGACCTATAACGTGGACCTGGCCAAGCACAACAGCACCGGCACCTACTTCATCCATGTGTACAGCGGCAGCAAGCTGGTGGCCCATACAACCGCCCAGGTCAAGAGCCTACCTCCCGCTGCCCCCGGCGTCAAGACCGGACTGACAGCCACAGTTTCCTCGGACAACGCCGCCATCGAGCTGGCGCTGACCACCGCCGCCAAGTACGGCAAGGTACGCTTCGCCGTGTGGAGCAGCGCAGGCGGTCAGGATGACCTGGTCTGGTATGACGGACGGCTCAACGGCAATACCTGGTCCGCCGGTGTGAAGCTGCTGAACCACAAGACCCTGGGCGGCTACTTCATCCATGTGTATGCCGACGGCAAGCTGGTGGCCCACACCACCGCCAATGTACACGGCATGCCGCCGCAGCAGAGCGCCCAAGCCATTGTTACCGACGACTTTAACTGGATGCGGCTGCGTTTGTACAGCGCTGCCGGATACAGCAACGTGCGCTTCGCCGTGTGGAGCAGCGCAGGCGGTCAGGATGATCTTACCTGGTACAAGGGCGAGAACATCGGCGGCGCCTGGGTGGCCGCAGCAAACCTGGCCAAGCACAACAGCACCGGCACCTACTTCATCCACGTTTATGCCGGGAACAAGCTGGTGGCTCATACTACCGTCACCGTGAAGTCCCTGCCCAACGGGTAAGGCTTATCAGATTATCGCAGCATAACACAGGCCCGCAGGCTTTCGCCTGCGGGCCTCAGCTTGTCAAAAAAGGACGCCGCCCTTTTTGACAAGCTAAACGCCCCGATGCCGTGAGATCGGGGCGTTCTTAATGAAATGCAGCTGACTGGCAGGAAGCTCAGTCGATCATGGACTTCAGGTTCTCGGCGACGGTGATGGGGGCAGCAGTGGCAGCCTTCACCTGCTCGACGGTGAACTCGGGATTGATCTCGGTCATGACCAGGCCGTTCTCGGTGACTTCCAGCACGCACATCTCGGTGATGATCTTGTTGACGCAGTGGGAAGCGGTCAGGGGCAGACGGCACTTCTCAAAGATCTTGGGGTTGCCCTTAGCGGTGTGCTCCATGCAGACGATGCACTTGCGGGCACCGACGCACAGGTCCATGGCGCCGCCCATGCCGGGCATCTTCTTGCCGGGGATGATCCAGTTGGCCAGGTTGCCCTGGGCATCCACTTCCAGAGCGCCCAGGAAGCAGGCATCCACGTGACCGCCGCGGATCAGACCGAAGTTGGAAGCGGAGTCGATGAAACCGCCGCCGAAAGCCACGGAGGAGGGAGAACCACCGGCGTCCACCACGTGGTAGGGATCATAGTTGGCGTCGCCTTCCTTGGGGGACTTACCGGCGGAGACGATACCCAGCTCAGCATGGATGATCAGTTCCACATCCTTGGGCAGATAGTTGGGGATCAGGGTAGGCAGACCGATACCCAGGTTGACAACGTCGCCGTTCTTCAGCTCTTTGGCGCAGCGCTTGGCGATAAAGCCTTTGATCTCGCTCTTTTCCATTACTTTCTTTCTCCTTCCACGATGTAGTCAACACACATACCATAGGTGTGGATATTCTCGGGCTCGATCTCGCCCACGGGAACCAGATACTCGGTCTCGGCGATAACGGTATCGGCGGCAGTGGCCATGACAACGTTGAAGTTGCGCATGGTGCCCTTGTACCAGCAGTTACCGAACTCGTCGCACTTATAGGTGCCCAGCAGGGCGAAGTCCGCATGGATGGGCTGCATCAGCAGATAGTCCTTGCCATCAACGGTCTTGCGGCCCAGGCAGAAGGGGCTCTCCTCCACCAGGGTGTCGATGCCCACGGGGGTCAGCACACCGCCGAGGCCGGCGCCGGCGGCGCGAATGCACTCAGCCAGGGTGCCCTGGGGCAGCAGATTGACCTCCAGAGTGCCCTCGGTGTGCTGCTGGCCGACCTCGGGGGTCATGCCAACGTGAGTGGCGATAACGCGCTTGACCTGATGATTGTGGATCAGCTCCGCGATACCGAAGAACTCCTCGCCCTGGGGGCCCACTGCGCGGCCCATATCGTTGGCGATTAAGGTCAGGTCCTTGGTGCCCAGAGCTACCAGCTCCTTGACGATTGCTCTGGCCTGGCCGCAGGCCAGGAAGCCGCCGCACATAATGGTGGCGCCGTTGGGGATCATAGCCGCTGCCTCTTTGGCAGTGATAACAGGTTTCTTTGCCATTTCAGTTCCTCCTTGTTATTTGTCGTTCTCCCAAAAAATAGAATCCCTTCTATTTTCTCATTTGTAATCATAGCACTGTTGGCGGGAAAATACAAGAGAAGATTGGATAACTTTTTCACAACTGAACAGATTCACCGTCGAAACAGCCATACTGTACGAAATGTGAAAAACGGATATTTGGAGACACGACCAGACGGCCACCGCAACAGTGGCCGTCTGGCGTAAGGTTAAATTTTACTTCATGCCACGCTTGACCATCTCGGTCACAGCGAAGGAAGCCACGTCGTCGGCATACTTGCCGGCGCCGAAGCCGGCGTCATAGCCCAGCTCCTTGGCCAGCTCATGGGTGATACGGGGACCGCCGCAGCAAACAACGAACTTGTCGCGCAGGCCCTCGGCCTCCAGCAGCTCGATGAGGTTGGTGAGGTTCTGGATGTGGACGTCTTTCTGGGTCACGGTCTGGGACACCAGCAGCACGTCGGCGTGCAGCTCCAGGGCCTTCTTGATGAACTCCTCGTTGGGAACCTGGGAGCCCAGGTTATACGCCTCGATCATCTCGTAGCGTTCCAGGCCGTAATGACCGGCAAAGCCCTTGCGGTTCATGATGGCGTCGATGCCCACGGTGTGGGCGTCGGTACCGGTAGACGCACCCACCATAACGACCTTGCGGCCGATATGCTCGCGGATGTAGTCATTGGTGTCTTCCATGCTCATGACGTCGGACTCCACGGTGATTACATGGATATCCTCATAGTTTACGGAGTGGACGCAGCTGCCGTAGACCACATAGAAGGTGAACTCCTTGTCCAGGGGGGTGTGGTAAGCCACATTGGGCTCGTCCAGACCCATTTTCTTGGCGATCTGACGGGCAGCCTCCTCGCCGCGTTCGTCGTCCTTGATGGGCAGGGTGAAGCTGGTCTGCACCTTACCGTCGTTCATGGTGTCGCCGTAGGGCTTCAGACGGGTCAGGTCCAGGGTGGTATCGAAATCGATCTTATGGGTGTTATACAGTCCGCTGCTCATTCTGCTGCCACCTTCCCTTTCATGACTTCAACAAAGGGATTGAAGTATTTGTCGTCCTTGACCACAACACCGGCCAGGCCCTTGCCGCCGTCCTTAGGACGCTTGACATCGGCGAAGATACCCTTTTCAATGGTGGTGAACAGGCCCAGCTTCTCGATCTCCTTCAGCAGATCGGTGGCCTTGGTCAGCACCTCGTTGGCGCGGTTGCGGATGATGCCGTTCTCCTTATAGGTCAGCTCGCTGCCCAGATCCTTCATGGTGCGGAAGATATACTGCGCATTCTCGATGGACAGGGCGCGGTCGGACATGAACGGGGTGTGGATGGCCTCGGTCATCATGCCCAGCAGGCACAGCCGCTGGTTGGTGAGGATGGTCACCATGTTGAACAGAGCATCCTGGATGTGGCCGCGGAAGATATTGCCGGTCATGAACTTCGTGGGCGGCATGTACTTCAGCGGGGCGTTGGGGAAGATCTCGCGGGCCATCTGCGCCTGAGCCAGCTCGTAGAGAAAGGTATTCTCCACGGCGGGGTCCATTTCAAAGGCATGGCCCAGACCCATCTGCTCCTCACGCATACCGGCGTCCTTGGCAAAGGCCTCGTTCAGGAACTGGGAGGCCAGAACGGTGTGGGCGGCGGTGATGGCGTCGTCGGTGGTCAGATAGTTGTCCTCGCCGGTGTTGATGATCACGCCGGCATAGCCGTTGATGACACGGGAGAAATACTGGTCCACGATGGTGCGCTGCATGTTGATGTCGCGGAACAGAATGCCGTACAGGGCGTCGTTCAGCATCACGTCCAGACGCTCCAGAGCGCCCATAGCGGCGATTTCGGGCATGCACAGACCGGAGCAGTAGTTGCACAGCCGGATGTAGCGGTGCTGCTCCTCGCCCACCTCATCCAGAGCCGCACGCATCAGGCGGAAGTTCTCCTGGGTGGCATAGGTGCCGCCGAAGCCCTCGGTGGTGGCGCCGTAAGGCACATAGTCCAGCAGGGACTGGCCGGTGGTACGGATGACGGCGATGATGTCGGCGCCCTGCTTGGCACCGGCCTTGGCCTGGATAATATCCTCGTAGATATTACCGGTGGCCACGATGATGTACAGGTAGGGGCCTTCCTTGTCGCCCCACTCCTTCAGGTACGCATTGCGCTTGGCAACGTTCTTGTTGATGCGCTCCACGGTGGCGTTGACCACGGGGGTGATGGCGGCGCGGATCTCCTCGTCGGAGTGAGCGGGGACCTTGGACAGGTCCAGCTCGCCCTTGTCGATGGCCTCAGCCACGGCCTGGGGATCCTTGCCGGTCTCGATCATAGCGTTGCCGATGGCCCACGCCGCGCCCACAGGCAGGAAGGACGTAGCCATCATGTGGTCCACCACAACGTTGGGCAGGGGAACGTCCATATCATTGACGCCGTCAATGCCCAGCAGGCGGCAAACCGCGCGCTCCACGGTGACCGTGGTGTGCTGGTCAATGAACCGCTGGGTGTCGTCTGCCACATGGGCAGCGGACTGGCGGGCCTGGTTGACCAGCTCCATATTCAAGCCGAGTTTGCTTTCCATAGTATTACCTCTTATTTCTTCACGTGACGCTCGTTGCGCAGCAGCTTGGTGGGCTCCAGATAGCGCTGCTTGGTGCCCTCGGCGACCCATGCCACGCCGGTCTTCTCCACCTTCTTCTTGCCGGTGCAGACGTCGCAGTGGCAATCCTGGACATAGTGCTCGGGCTGGGTGTAGGAGGTGATGACGCCCTCGAAGTTACGCAGGATAACCTTCCGGGGAGTCTCGGAGATCAGGTAGTTGGGCATAACAGGGGTCTTGCCGCCGCCGCCGGGAGCGTCCACCACGAAGGTGGGGATGCAGTAGCCGGAGGTATGGCCGCGCAGAGCCTCCATGATCTCGATGCCCTTGGACACGGGGGTGCGGAAGTGGCTCAGGCCCAGGGAAGGATCGCAGGCATAGATGTAGTAGGGACGCACACGCATCTTGACCAGGCCGTGGACCAGCTCCATCATCACATGGGAGCAGTCGTTGACACCGGCCAGCAGCACGGACTGGTTGCCCAGGGGGATACCGGCATCGGCCAGCATGGCGCAGGCCTTGGCGGCCTCATCGGTGAACTCCTTGGGGGTGTTGAAGTGGGTGTTCAGCCAGATGGGATGATACTTACGCAGCATGGCGCACAGCTCCGGGGTGATACGCTGGGGGCACACCACGGGGGTGCGGGAGCCCAGACGGACGATCTCCACGTGGGGGATGGCCCGCAGGCGCTTGATGATGTACTCCAGGTTCTCATCGGAGACCATCAGACAGTCACCGCCGGACAGCAGGACGTCACGGACCTCGGGATGAGCGGCCACATAATCGATGCACTTGTCGATCTGGGCCATAGGCACCTCGCAGTCATTCTGACCGGCAAAACGGCGGCGGGTGCAGTGACGGCAGTACATGGAGCACTGGTCGGTGATCAGCAGCAGCACCCGGTCAGGATAGCGATGGGTCAGGCCGGGGGTGGGGGAGTCGGTATCCTCGTGCAGGGGATCGGCGTCCTCATAGTCGGCATACTCCAGCTCCTCGGCCCGGGGGATGGCCATCTTGCGGATGGGATCAAAGGGATCATCCAGATCGATCAGGGACAGGTAGTAGGGGGTGACTGCCATACGCAGCTTGCCCAGGGTCTTGCGGACACCCTCCTCCTCGTCGGGGGTCAGGTTCATGTACTTCTTCAGATCCTCAACCGTCTCGGCGCGGTTGGCAACCTGCCAATGCCAGTCATTCCACAGATTTTCGGGGACATCGGCGAACAGACCATTGCGAGTCTTCATATTTAAGTCTCCTTAATAAGAATGGATTCCAAAAAGATGGATAGGGCGAAGGCAGGGAGGCCAGAGACCTGGCCGCCCTGCACTCGCGTAACTTCGTTTAGCAGTACTTCTCGTCGAACAGCTTACGCAGCTTGGGGTTCTCGCGCAGCACGTCCAGGGTGATCTGAGCATGGTTCTTGGTGTAGCCATTGCCGATGATCATGGTGACGTCCTTGCCGATACCCTCGGCGCCCAGGGCAGCCTTGGTGAAGGAGGTAGCCATGGAGAAGAAGTACACCAGACCGTCATCGTGGACGGGCAGGATGGCGGACATCTCGCAGGACTCAATGTTCACGCAGCAGATGGACAGATCGTACTCCTTGCCGTCGTTGGCAGCCAGAGCAGCCTCCATAACCTCAACGGGCTTGGTGCAGTCGGCCACGATCACGTCGGTGTAAACGCCCAGCTCCAGCAGACCGGGAACCTGCTTGGGATTGCGGACGACGCCCACGACCTTGCCGTTGGGGCCGACCTTCTTCATAGCTTCCCAGCCGCACAGAACGCCGGACTTGCCGTTGGCACCCAGGATCAGAACGCTGTCGCCCTCCTTGGGCAGCTTGCGGGCCTGAGCGGGAGCACCGGCCACATCCAGGGCGGCCAGGGCCAGAGGCTCGGACATATCCTCGGGCATCTTGGCATACAGGGCGGACTCGAACAGGATGGCCTTACCCACGATGTCCACGCGGTCGATATCCTTGTGGATAGCCAGGATCTTCTCGATCTTCAGGGGGGTCATGGACAGGGACACCAGGGAGACGATCTTGTCGCCTTCCTTCAGGTCAAAGCCGGGCTTCTTCTTCAGGTCCTCGCCGATGTGAGCGACGACGCCCTTGAACATACCGCCGGAACCGGTGACAGGATTCTGCTGCTTGCCGCGCTCAGCGACGATGCCCAGGATCATTTCGCCGATCTTCTTCTCGTCGCCGCCGCAGGCCTCGGAGATCTGGGTGAAGGAAGCGGAGTCGATGTTCAGAGAGGTGACGTCGCAGACGATCTCGTTGGAATAGACCTTGGACATGTCGTTGTCGACCTTCCAAGCAGCCTGGGTCAGAACGCCCTTGGGCTCGATAACGCGGTGGGTACCGTACTTGTTGCCTTTCAGTTCAGCCATTGTTAAATATCCTCCTAAAAAATATCAAAATTGTGTTTACGCTTACTGCAGGGGCTTGAGGCTCAGGATCTCACGAGCCTCGGCGGGCGTGGCGATCTCGCGGCCCAGCTCCTTGGCGATGCGGACCACCTTGGCCACCAGCTCGCCGTTGGACGCGGCCTTCTGGCCCTTGCCCAGATAGATGTTATCCTCGAAGCCAACGCGGACGTTGCCGCCCATGGCGATGGCAGCGGCAGCCATGGTCCACGCGGCGCGGCCCACGCCGGACACGGTCCAGGTGGAGCCTGCGGGAATCTTGCTGGCGAAGAACGCCAGGTTCTCCACGGTAGCGGGGGTGCAGCCGTGGACGCCCAGCACGAAGTTGAACTGCATGGGATGGGCGGGCACCTCACCCTTCTTGGCCATGCCAAGGATGGTATCGATGTGACCCAGCTCGAAGCACTCGTACTCGGGCTTGATGTTGTTCTCCAGCATGCGCTTGCCGAAGGCACGCATGGTGGGCATGGTGTTGTCGAATACCTCGTCGCCGAAGTTGCAGGTGCCGCAGTCCAGAGTGGCCATCTCGGGGAACAGCTCGGTGGGCTGCAGACGCTCCTCGGGGGACATACCGGTGGCGCCGCCGGTGGAGGGGATCATGATAACGTCGGGCAGCTCCTTGCGGATGGCGTCCATGACCACGCGGAAGCGCTCACGGTCCTGGGTGGGGGTGCCGTCGTCCTCGCGGACGTGGATGTGCAGAATGGCGGCGCCGGCCTCGTAGGCGGACTTGGCCTCGCGGACCATTTCCTCCACGGTGTAGGGAACGGCGGGATTCTGCTCCTTGGTGACCTCAGCGCCGCAGATAGCAGCGGTAATGATCAGCTTTTCCATTTCTATCGCTCCCTTACTTCTCGATCTTTTTGCGCTGGCAATCCTTAGGAGTCACGCAGGTGCCGTGGGCGCGGCAGACAACGATGGGCTCTTCCAGAACGTCGGCGGCGGAAGCGCTGATGTCGGGACGGGACACGATGACCTTGCGGGCCTCGAACTTCATGGTGCGGGAGGTGTTGCCGACCTTCTCGATCTCGCCATAAGCTTCGATGTAGTCGCCGGCATACACGGGAGCCAGGAACTCCACGTTGTCATAGGCACAGAACAGGCCCTCATCGCCGTCGCACTTGATCAGCAGCTCGGTGGCCACATCGCCGAACAGGTGCACCATGTGTGCGCCGTCCACCAGGTTTCCGCCGTAATGAGCATCCTTGGCACTCATACGCAGACGCAGCAGAGAAGTCATCTTTTCCATAAGTATTTTCCTCCTTCAGAATTTTGGGATCGCCTTCAACAGAAGCCGTGCTGCAAACGGGCCTTCCTTCTTCCGGCGTTCTTTCGGGCATAAAAAGAGCGCTATCGGTCAAGGTCATTGACCAATAGCGCTCCATGTTACAAACACAATAACATGACAGTAACGCAGCTTACGCAAACGTCCCCAAGGGCAAGGTCACAGACCGACATTGTCCTTTCGGCGGGCGGCCCCTTTCTGCTCCGTTTGTAACGGATGTCTGTCCCCTGCGAAGCAGTACCCTGTCGCCCGCGCCTCTATTGATTGTAGTATGAACTTCTGTTGCACCCATTATATCGCGATGCGGAGGAATTTGTCAATAGAATTTGTGACAGAAATCACAATAACTTTTTTGTACATCTGACAAATTTTTCGCACCCTGTTTCCTTTGGATATAATGTTGGGGACGATATAGCACACAGGGAGAAATGCCCGCGCTGCACGGACATTTATCCCTGTAATAAAATCAATAGCTCTGCTCGATCTTTTCCAGAATTTCCGGCTTCAGCGACAGCATTCGGCAGATATTCAGCGCGTCCCGGGGGCAGTCGGACCTGCCCTCCACCCGGTACAGACCATAGTTCATGTGCCGGGCGATGACGGCCACGCCGTCCTCGTTGGTAGCGGCCAGCTCCCGGCGGATCTGCTCCGGATCCACATCCCGCAGGCCGATGATCTGGTAGTGGATGCGGGCGTGCTCGGCCACCTTGTCATAGTGGGTGGTCAGCAGGGAGATGGCATTGACGTCGTTTAAGTACCGGGTGACGGCCTGGACGATGATGGCGCCCTCATCGGGGTTGGTACCCCGGGCAAATTCGTCCAGCAGGAACAGGGAGTACCCCTGCTCTACCTCTGCCAGGGCCTTCTGGAACTGGACGATCTCGCTGCCGAAGCCGGACAGGCCCGACTGGATGGACTGCAAATCGTCAAACAGCATCTTTACGCTCCAGAACAGAGGCATCCGGGCCTGCTTGGCGCATACCAGGAATCCCGCCTGCAAAAGCAGCACGTTCAGGGCCACGGTTTTCATGGCCACGGACTTGCCGCCCATGTTGGCGCCGGTGATCACCGCTGCGCCCCGGTCCAGAGAGATGGACACCGGCACAAAGGAACGACCCTGCTCCCGTAAAAGGTCGCACAGCTCCGGGTTGATCATATCCGTCAGCTCCAGAGCGGTGTCGGTGATTTCCGGCCGTACCCCACCGTACCGGTGGGCAAACAGCGCCTTCTGAATGAGAAAATCCAGCCGCCCGGCGGTGTCGGCGTCGGCCATCAGATCGTCGGCCAGAGGAGCCAGGGCCGCGCCCATGGCCCGGCGGACCTTCATCTCCTCGCTGTCCTCCTCAGCGCAGATGCGCACCCGCTTCTGCCGCAGATCGTCCTTCTCCGCGTCAGTCTGGGCCCGGTACAGCTGCTCCTCCACCTGCTTCTTGGCGGCGCGGATCTCCCGCAGCTTCGGCGTGGCGGCATCGGGGATGTAAAAGCCCCGGCTGCGGGTGTTTTCCGGGTCCAGAATGGCCAGAGCCGGAGCGGGATCATGAAATTCCAGGCTCGTAAGTCCCGCCGTATCCCGCAGCCGCTCAAACATGGGCCGCAGGGTCTCCAGCCGCTGGAGATAGCCCTTGAGCTCAAACAGCTCCACATGGTCCGGCACCTCCAGCTCCCGGCACCGGCGCAGGGAGCCGCGGATGTCCTTCATCTGGCACAGCACCACACAGATCTGGTCGTACAGGTCCTTCAGCTCCTCCGCATGGGCGGCGGTCCGCTCCACATTGTACAGCTCCAGCTCCAGCTCCTGCCGTTGGTCGGGGGTATAGTACCGCAGGCGGCGAATGCGCTCCTGGCCAAAAGGGCTGCACCCATGGAGACTCTCCAGAATATACTGCAGGCCGATTTTTTCTCTTTCCTCGAAACGGATCTCGATCATGCCAGCTCCTCCTTTACATTGATCACCGGAACGTCCACGGCCTCCCGCATCCGGGCCATGAACTCGTCTTTATCGAACTTCCACCCGTAGGCGGCCACAGGGTTGATGGTCACGCACAGGGTCCGGGCTGCCTCGGCAGTTTCCAGCCGCACCTGCCGGGTCTGCAGCTTGTCCAGGGTATCCGGCGTCAGCAGCACCCGGCTGGGGTCTTTCACCACCAGCCGTCCGCCCCGCAGCACGCCGCTGCGCAGCAGGGGCACCACCATGGAGTCCGTCAGCGCTCCGGGGGCCAGGGCCTCGCCGTGCTCCTTCAGACATTTCTCCAGGCCGTCCTCCGCCTCCGGCGGCAGGGTCTCCGCCTTGGGCAGATTCATGATGCGGTAGATATTGGCGGTATCCGCCACCACCCTTTCCATGCTCATGTGATACGACGCGCCGGTGCACAGCACCACGCCCTCGGCAACCGCCCGGGCGCCCAGAGACTTCCGGCCCAGGGCCCCGTCGATGATGGACTTATCCGCTCCCAAATCAAAGAACATCCGGGATACCTCCCGCAGCTGGCTGGTGATGGACGGCCCTGCCAGCTGGACGTTTCCGGCGCTGCGGGCCCGAAGGATCACCACCTCACCCAGAGGCGTGGGAATGCCGGTGGTCTCCAGGATCTCCGCAGTCACATCGCCCAGCCGCAGCATGTCCCGGGCCGTGGCGATCAGGGTTCCCTCCCGGACGAAAATGCCGGGCTTTTCTGTACCCGTCACCACGTCGGTGGACTCGCCGTCCCGCCCGATGGACGTCAGGCCCAGGGTTCCCTGAAGCCGGTCGTGATGCAGCATCCAGTTAAGCATAGTGGTCTTTCCTGCGTTTTTGCACATGCCCACAATGGACATGGTTTTCACGCTGTTCAATATCTCCAGCAGCTGTGAGGACATGTTTTTCCCTCCCGGTGTAAATCGTTCTGAAATGGTATTATAGCGTATATTTCCTTAAAAGAAAAGGGGGGACCGCAGGATTTATTTTTTGCCCGCCCGGTAAGCCAAAGCACCCCGCAGGGCGGACCGCCAGGAGAGCGGTTTGCCACACGGGGCGCGTTTATGGCAGCGGGAAAAGGGGCCGCGTCAGTTGGCGATGCCGTGGTGGACGGGCTTGGTGGCGGGGGTAATGGCCTGGATGCTGTAGCCGTTGGCCAGACAATACTGGATGATATCCGGCAGGGCGTCGGCGGTGGTGGACTTGGTTCCGGCATCATGCATCAGCACCACGTTGCTCCGGCCATGGCGCAGGGCAGAGGTGACGGCACTGTAGATCCGGCCCGAGGAGGCGGGGGTACCGGCAGCGTCGCCGCTGGATACATTCCAGTCAAAATGGGTGAAGCCCTCGTTCTGGACCCGCTGGGCCAGACGGCTCATGATGCCCACGCTGTACTGGCGGCTGACGGTGTTGGAGCTGCCTCCGGGGAAGCGGATGATGGTGGCCTCATACCCGAAGTCTGCCCGAAGCCGGTCCCGGAGCCGGTAGACGTTCTGCATAAAGGCCTCGTCACTTTTGTAAATGGATGCATAGTCGTGGGAGTAGCCGTGAATGGCCACGGTATGCCCTTCGTCGATCATCCGGCGGATCAGAGCCTTACCGGACTCGCCGTAGTTGACGATGAAGAAGGTGGCGCGGACGTTATAGGCCTTCAGAGTGTCCAGTACCCGGGGCGTCACCCGGTCGCTGGGGCCGTCATCGAAGGTCAGGTAGACGGGACTGGAGCCGGTGGTGGTATTTTCATATACGGGCACCTGGCGGGTGGCAGAGGCAGTGTTGCCCGCCTTGTCGGACACGGTATAGGTCAGGGTATAGACCCCGGGAACGGAGGTGTCCACAATGCCGGCCCGGCGGATGGCTGCGGTCAGGTCGCCGTCGGCGTCATCCTGGGCCGTGGCTCCGGGATCCTTGAATGTACCGCCCAGGGGAACGAACAGCTCCCGCTGACCGGACAGCGTGATGACCGGGGCTACCACGTCCCGGACCGTCACCCGACGGGTGGCAGTGGCGGTATTTCCGGCCTTGTCGGTGACGGTGTAGGTGAGAACGTGGATGTCGCCGCTTTTCTGGTCCGTTACCCGGATAGAGGCGGTGAGATCACCGTCGCAGCGGTCCCGGGCGGCGGCTCCCGGGTCCTGGAACAGGTCAAAGCGGGAGACGGTGACCTCCGTATCCCCGGCCAGCGTCAGCTCCGGGGCCTCCCGGTCCTCCACATGGATCAGACGGCGGGCCGTGTAGCGCTGTCCCCGGTACTCCGCCTGATACGTCAGGGTATAGTCCCCGGGGACCTCGGTGTTCACCCGGCCCTCCACGGTGACGGCGGTATCGGTGCGGTTGCTGCCCCGCAGCAGCTGGGCGCCGGGATCCGTGTAGGCAGCGAAGGCGGCGATACGTTCCTCGGACGGGCCGTTGAGCTGGATGTGAGTGGGCGGTGTGAGGATAAAATAGCCCTTTGCAAGGCTCAGAACGCCGATGACGGCGGCTGCCAGCAGCAGAGCTCCGCCTGCCGCCAGAGCGGCGATGGTCTTTTTTTCATGGATGCGATCCCCCTATAAACGATTCTGTCTGATATTGTAGAGAACTGTCGCCGGGGAATCAAGGTACATTCCGTTACAAGACGGTAACAAATGATTACGAAAAATTTTATCCGCGAAAGTGTGTGTATTCAGGCAGTGCAGTAAAGCCTGGGGCGCTGGGGGTTCAGGATTTGGCTGTCCAGGTACATTGGGATGGGTTTTTGGAGAGAAATTATTGAAAAGCACCAAATGAAACATGAAATCATCACTTCTTTTTGCTGAATTGACAGATTCGCCGCAATTGAATATAATAGATAATCAGGAAATATTCAACAAAGACAGGAGGCAGCTTATGGCATTTTATGATGTTGACAACGCAATGACGGTGAAATTGGATTACGACCTGCCCCCATATCCCACCTTCCGGGAGGGGATCCGGCGGGCCCCCAGGCGGGAGGCCCATCTGTCCCAGGCAGACAAGGCGCTGGCCATCCGCAACGCCCTGCGGTACATCCACCCGGACCATCATTTGCAGATGGCAAGGGAGTTTGCCCGGGAGCTGGAGGAGCATGGCCGGATCTACGGATATCGCTTCCGGCCGGAGGGCGCGCTTCACGGCAAGCCCATCGACCAGTATCGGGGCAACTGCACAGAGGCCAAGGCCTTCCAGGTGATGATGGACAACAACCTGGACTTCGACGTGGCCCTGTACCCCTATGAGCTGGTGACCTACGGCGAGACGGGGCAGGTGTGCCAGAACTGGATGCAGTACCGGCTCATCAAGAAGTATCTGGAGGTCATGACCGATGAGCAGACGCTGGTGGTTATGTCCGGCCACCCGCTGGGCCTGTTCCACAGCCACAAGCTGGCGCCCCGGTGCATCATCACCAACGGCCTGATGGTGGGCGCCTTTGACGACCAGAAGAACTTCAACCGCGCCGCCGCCCTGGGCGTGGCCAACTACGGCCAGATGACGGCAGGCGGCTGGATGTACATCGGGCCCCAGGGCATCGTGCACGGGACCTTCAACACCCTGCTCAACGCCGGACGGCTGAAGCTGGGGATTCCCGCCGACGGGAACCTGGCGGGGCGGCTGTTCGTGTCGGCAGGACTGGGCGGCATGAGCGGGGCCCAGGGCAAGGCGGCGGAGATCGCCGGGGCCGTGTCCATCATCGCAGAGGTGGACGACTCCCGCATCGAGACCCGCTATACCCAGGGATGGGTCAGCCAGCGCACCGACAGCCTGGAGCAGGCGCTGGCTATGGCCCGGCAGCATCTGGCGGACAAGACCCCCTGCGCCATCGCCTATCACGGAAATGTGGTGGACCTGCTGGAATACCTGTATGACAACAACGTGCATGTGGACCTGCTCAGCGACCAGACCTCCTGCCATGTGCCCTATGACGGCGGATACTGCCCCCAGGGGCTGACCTTTGCCCAGCGGACGGAGCTGCTGGACCGGGATCCGGAGAGATTCCGGCAGCTGGTGGATCAGTCGCTGCGGCGGCATTATGAGATGATCTGCAAATTCCACGACCGGGGGACGTATTTCTTCGACTACGGCAACAGCTTCCTGAAGGCCGTGTTTGACGCCGGAGTGCGGGACGTGTGCCGCAACGGCGAAAACGACCTGGACGGATTCGCGTTCCCCTCCTATGTGGAGGACATTCTGGGACCGTGCCTGTTCGACTTCGGCTACGGGCCCTTCCGGTGGTGCTGCCTGTCGGGAAAGCCCGAGGATCTGGACAAGACCGACGCCGCCGCCGCGGCGTATATCCTGGAAAACAACCGGCGGTATCAGGACTATGACAACTATGTGTGGGTCCGGGACGCCAAGCGCAACCGCATGGTGGTGGGCACCCAGTGCCGCATCCTGTATCAGGACGCCATGGGACGCATGAACATCGCCCTGAAATTCAACGAGATGGTGCGAAACGGCGAGATCGGCCCCGTGATGCTGGGTCGGGACCACCACGACACCGGCGGAACGGACTCCCCCTTCCGGGAGACCTCCAACATCAAGGACGGCTCCAACATCATGGCGGACATGGCCACCCAGTGCTATGCCGGCAACGCCGCCCGGGGCATGAGCCTTATCGCCCTGCACAACGGCGGCGGCGTGGGCATCGGCAAGTCCATCAACGGCGGGTTCGGCATGGTGCTGGACGGCTCGGAGCGGGTGGACACCATCCTGCGTATGAGTATGCCCTGGGACACCATGGTGGGTGTGGCCCGGCGCAGCTGGGCCCGGAACGACAACGCCGTCACCACGGCCATGGAGTATAACCGCCTGTATGCGGGGCAGGATCATATCACCCTGCCCTATGCCGCGCCGGAGGACGACGACATCATCGCCGCCGTGCTCCACGGGGCCCGGTAAGGAGGGACCATGGGTACCTACATTACGAACATCGGTCTGCTGGCCACGCCCCGGGGCCATTCCGCCCGGCGGGGCACGCAGCAGGGAGACGTGACGCTGCTGCGGAACGCCTGGGTGGAGCTATGCGGCGAGACCATTGCCGCCGTGGGGCAGGGGACCCCTGCTCCGGCGGAGGGCGACCGGGTCATCGACGCCGGGGGACGGCTGGTGACCCCGGGACTAGTGGACGCCCATACACATCTGATCTTCGGCGGGTGGCGGCAGAATGAGCTGGGGCAGAAGCTCCGCGGCGTGCCGTATCTGGATATTCTGGCCCAGGGCGGCGGCATTCTCTCCACCGTTCGGGCCACCCGGGCGGCTACAGAGGAGCAGCTGGCGCAGAAGGCGGCGGAAGCTCTGGCGGAGATGCTGCGGATGGGTGTTACCACCTGCGAGGCGAAAAGCGGATATGGCCTGGACCCGGAGCAGGAGATGAAGCAGCTGCGGGTCATCCGGCGGCTGAAGGAAACGCAGCCGGTGGAGCTGGCGGCCACATTTATGGGGGCCCACGCCCTGCCGGAGGAATACCGGGGACGGCGGGAGGCATACATCCGCCTGCTGTGCCAGGAGATGATCCCCCGGGCGGCCCGGGAGGGGCTGGCGGAGTTCTGCGACGTGTTCTGCGAGACGGGTGTGTTTACGGCGGAGGAGTCCCGGACCATTCTGGAGGCCGGACTGCGCCACGGGCTGCGGCCTAAGGTCCACGCCGACGAGATCGACGCCATCGGCGGCTCGCAGCTGGCGGGAGAAATGGGCGCGGTCAGTGCGGAGCATCTGATCGTCTGCCCGCCGGAGGGCATCCGGAGTCTGGCCCGGGGGGGCACCGTGGCCTGCTGCCTGCCGGCCACCAGCTTCTATCTGGGGGCGGACTATGCCCCGGTTCGGGACATGGTGAATGCGGGAGTCCCGGTGGCGGTGGCCACGGATTTCAATCCCGGCTCCTGCCCCGGCAGCAGCTTGCAGCTGGCTATGAACATTGCGTGCCTGAAATATCGCATGACCCCGGAGGAGGTGCTGACGGCGGTGACGCTGAATGGCGCCGCCGCCATCGGGCGGGCGGACCGCATCGGCTCCCTGGAGCCCGGCAAGCAGGCGGACCTGCTGCTGTGGGACGCGCCGGATCTGGATTATGTATGCTATCGCTTCGGCAGCAACCTGGTGCACACGGTGATGAAAAAGGGACGGCTTGTGGGGTAACGGAACAACAGGAGGAAATACCATGATTTATATCAACGGACACGACCTGACCATTGAACAGGTCATCGCCGTCTCCCGGGAAGGGGAGACGGTGGCCATCGCTCCGGAGGCGGTGGAGCGCATCAACGCCGCCCGGGCCTATGTGGACCGGAAGCTGGCGGACAAGGCCGTGGTATACGGCCTGACCACGGGGTTCGGCAAATTCTCCACGGTGTTCGTGCCGGAGGAGGAGACCGCCGAGCTGCAGCGAAACCTTATCATTTCCCACGCCTGCGGCATGGGCCGGCCGCTGCCCGCCCGGGTGGTGCGGGCGGCGATGCTGCTGCGGCTGAATGCCCTGTCCCGGGGCAATTCCGGCATTCGTCTGTCCACCATGGAGACGCTGCTGGCTATGCTGAACCGGGGCGTCCATCCCGTTATCCCGGAGAAGGGCTCCCTGGGCGCCAGCGGCGACCTGGCCCCCCTGGCCCACATGGTGCTGGTGATGCTGGGCGAGGGAGAGGCAGAGTATCAGGGCCGGGTGCTGCCGGGCCGGGAGGCTATGGCTGCCGCCGGCATCGAGACCATCCAGCTGGCCGCCAAGGAGGGTTTGGCCCTTATCAACGGCACCCAGATCATGACGGCCATCGCCTGTCAGGCGGTGTATGACGCCCGGGACCTGGCCAAAACGGCGGACATCGCCGCCGCCATGACCTGCCAGGCCCTGCACGGCATCCGGAAGGCCTTTGACCCCAAGGTACACGCCCTGCGGGGGCAGCCGGGGCAGATCACCGCAGCGGAGAACCTGCGCCGCCTGCTGGAGGGCAGCCGGCTGTCCTTCGCCCTGAATCCGGACAAGGTCCAGGATGCCTACGCCATTCGCTGCACCCCTCAGATCCACGGGGCCAGCCGGGACGCCATCGGCTATGTGTGGGACGCGGTAAGCCGGGAGATCAACGCCGTTACCGACAATCCCCTGATCTTTCCGGAGGAGGACGAGGTCATCTCCGGCGGCAATTTCCACGGGCAGCCCATGGCGCTGGCCATGGATTTCCTGGGCATCGCGGTGGCAGAATTTGCCAATGTATCCGAGCGGCGGCTGGAGCGGCTGGTGAATCCGGCCCTGTCCGAGGGGCTGCCGGCCTTCCTGACGAAGCACGGCGGCGTACACTCCGGCTTCATGATCGCCCAGTACGCGGCGGCCTCCATGGTGTCGGAGAGCAAGGTATACGCCCATCCGGCATCGGTGGACTCCATCCCGTCATCGGCCAACCAGGAGGATCACGTCAGCATGGGCACCACCGCCGCCCGGAAGGCGCTGATGATCCTGGACAACAGCCAGAAGGTGCTGGCCATTGAGCTGTTCGCCGGGGCACAGGCCCTGTGGCTGCGGGATGAGGACAAGCTGTCGCCCGCCACCCGGGCCGTGTACGACCGCATCCGGACCGTGATCCCCCCCATCGAGGAGGACGTGGTCATGCACCCGCTGATGGTCCGGGCGGAGGAGCTGGTAAAGGAGCACGCGCTGTCCCAGGCGGCAGAGGCCGTCTGCGGAGAGCTGAAATAACGAATCGGAGCACAGAGGACAGGGAGGAAAAACAATATGATGAAGCTTGTGGAATGCATCCCCAATTTCAGCGTTAGCCGGGAGCGGGATGAGGCGGCCTTCAACGCCCTGGTGGATACGGCCAAGGCCGTTCCCGGGTGTACGGTGCTGGACGTGCAGTCCGACGGCACCCATAATCGGTGCGTGTTTACGCTGGTGGGGTCTCCGGAGGGCATCGGCGAGGCAGCCTTCCGGCTGGCCAAGCGGGCCATGGAGGTCATCGACCTGACGAAGCATCAGGGCGCCCATCCCCGGATGGGGGCCACGGATGTGATCCCCTTTGTGCCCACCATGGGCATGACTGTGCAGGAGTGCGTGGAGCTGTCCAAGCAGGTGGCGGGGCGTATCTGGGACGAGCTGCGGATCCCCAGCTTCCTGTATGAGGACTCCGCCACGTCTCCGGATCGGGTGAACCTGGCCAAGATCCGCAAGGGACAGTTCGAGGGGATGCCCGAGAAGCTCCTGCAGCCGGAGTGGGCCCCGGATTTCGGCGAAAGGAAGGTCCATCCCACTGCCGGAATCATCGCCATCGGCGCACGGATGCCGCTGGTGGCCTTCAACGTGAACCTGGACACGGACAACGTGGAGATCGCAAAGTCCATCGCCAAGGCCATCCGCGGATCCTCCGGCGGGTTCAAATACTGCAAGGCCATCGGCCTGCTGCTGGAGGACCGGAACGTGGCCCAGGTGTCCATGAATATGGTGAACTATGAGGGGACGCCGCTGTATTACGCCTATGAGATGATCCGGGCCCTGGCGGACCGGTGGGGCGTGCGCATTATCGGCACGGAGCTGGTGGGCCTGACCCCGGCCAAGGCCCTGGTGGACTGCGCGGAATACTACCTGAAGCTGGAGAATTTTGACTGCCATAAGCAGGTGATGGAGTATCACCTGGTGGGCATGGAATAAGGAGGACGTCATGCAGCTTTCTGAACTGACGGTACGGGGCTTTGCGGACCTGCTGGGCTCCGACGCACCGGCTCCCGGCGGCGGGTCTGCCGCGGCACTGGCCGGGGCCCTGGGCGCGGCCCTGACCGCCATGGTGGGGTCTTTGACCGTGGGCAAAAAGAAGTACGCCGAATTCGGTGGCCTGGCACGGGAAACCCTAGAAAAGGCCCGGGACCTGGAGCACCGGTTCCTGGACGTGATGCAGCGGGACACGGAGGCCTTCAACGCCGTGTCTGCCGTGTTCGCTATGCCCAAGGGCACCGACGAGGAGAAGGCCGCCCGGTCGCAGGCCATGCAGCAGGCCCTGCAGGGCTGCACCAGGACCCCCTTTGAGATGATGGAGCTGTCGCTGGAGGCGCTGCGCCTGACGGAGGGGCTGGTGGACCGGTCCAACGCCAATGCGGCCAGCGACCTGGGCTGCGCGGCCCTGCACCTGGGGTGCGCCATCCAGGGGGCATGGCTCAACGTCCTCATCAACCTGGGCAGCATCCGGGACGTGGCCTTTGCCGCCCAGTATCGCACCCGGGGACAGATCCTGCTGGACGAGGCCCTGCCGCTGTCCCGGCGGATCTATGGACGCGTTCTGGAAATGGTGGAATAAACGGGAAAAATCCCTCCGGCGTAAAGGAGCGGTGACTTAAGAAAACATTGAAGCAAAAGACGGTTTAGCTTGACGGCTATGCCGTCTTTTGCTGTTTTTGAGTTGTATTGTGGGCTTCTTCGATAGCCCGTGTAAAGTCAAATGCACCGATGAAGTTATAGACAATGGTAATCTCCCTTGTCTTGGATTTCTTGTCTGTGTGGGATACTTCGATGCGGTCAATAAATTCTCGGAGAACTGCCGCGTCAAGCTCCTGTATATCCGTGTACTTCTTCACCGCTGCGACAAATGCCTTGGCGTTGGTTTTCTGCTGCTCCTGCTGTTTCAGCTCCTTGCGCAAAACCTCTGCCATAGATTTAAGGTTACTCTGTTCCAGCTCGTAGTCGTGGGACATTTTGATAAATCTGTCATCGGACAGCTTACCCATTACATTGTCCTCATACAGTCTGGAAATGATACGGTCAAGCTCTGCAATGCGCTTATCAGCTTTTGCCAGTGTATCACGCTTACGCGCAAATTCTGCGTCACGATCTCGCATACTGATGTCTGCTGCTTCCTGCATAAACTCGGCTTCGTGCTGGCTCACATACTGTATGGCTTCGCGCAGATTCTTTAGCACGATTTCATGCAGTACCACATTTCTGATAGAATGTGTTGTGCATAGGTCTTTCCCCTTGCGGTAGGTGGAGCAGATAAAGTATTTCTGTTCCTCCGTGAAATTGGTGGCGCGGCATTGATACATCTTGCCGCCGCACTCTGCACAGTAGAGCAGCCCGGAGAAGATACCCATATCACCCATCTTGGTAGGACGGCGGCGGGATTTGCGGATATTCTGGACAATAATAAATACGCTTTCCTCGATGATCGCGGGCTGGGTGTTCTCAAAGATTACCCAATCCGCAGGATCGTTCCAGAGCTTCTTTTTGCTCTTGTAGGATTGTTTCGTTGTCTTGAAGTTTACCGTGTGTCCCAGATAGTCCACGCGCTCCAAAATACGGGAAACGGTTTCATTTGTCCACTTGTACGGATCAGCCGTAGGCTTGTTGCTGGCTGGCAGCCCTTTGGAATGAGCATAAGCAGTAGGATTCAAAATCCGATGCTGTTTCAGCCACTTGGCAATTTGTGTAGGCCCCAAACCGTCAACACAGAGGGAGAAAATCTTTTGCACGACGGCTGCGGCTTCTTCATCCACGATCCATTTCTTTTTATCCTCCGGGTCTTTGATGTACCCGTATGGGGGAATGGTTGTTAGATGTTCACCGGATTTTCCCTTGCTCTGCCATGTGGCGCGGATCTTCTTGGAAGTATCGCGGGCGTACATTTCGTTGAAAACATTGCGGATAGCGGTAAACTCATTCTCGCCCCGGGTGCTGTCAACGCCGTCATTGACGGCAATAAAGTGTACGCCAAACTCCGGGAAAAGAACATCCGTATACATACCCACTTGCAGATAATCACGCCCGAAACGGCTCATATCCTTTACAATGACGCGCTTGATCTTGCCTGCCTTAATATCGGCAAGCATACGCTGGAAGCCCAGACGGTTGAAGTTTGTCCCGGAATAACCGTCGTCCTCGTCATAGTGCCGGATAGCGGTATACCCGTGGTCTTTGCAGTAGCGTTCCAGAATCTTCTTCTGATTGGCAATACTGTTGCTCTCGCCGTCTAACTTATCTTCCTGCGACAAGCGTTCATACAGGGCGGTTATGCCTTCTTCCTGCACATCCATTCCATTGCCCTGCACATAGAATTGCAGAACATTGTCACGGATCACGCTGCGGAGTTCGCTGCTTAAAGCGTTAGGCGTCTGCACACTCTGAAACTGGATTCCGTTCATCATTTGCAGTCACCACCTTTCGCAGCAAGGGACACATCGTTTGTCATTGCATGGTGGAGAAGTCGGTACATTTGATTGTCAAGGTACAAATCTGCATTGATATGCGCCGCACGATAGTAGTATGCGGTCATCTTGTCTGGCTGCTGTTTCATGTTTACCTCCTGTTCCGGCAGCCGGACAAACAGGTTATTTATATTATACCATCAAACCTGTTCGCCGTCAGCAGGCAAGATGTAAATTATTTGTGGCTCTTTGCCTGCTGCATATCATTTCTTATCATGCGGCGAATTTTTGTCGCGGCGTCCTCTTTTGCGCCGTCCTTAACGACGGCTTTCACGATATATGTCATGTCCCCGATTTTGTACTCTCGTACAACGGGGACATTTGTTTTCTGATTGATTGCTGTGCTCATAGAAATAAATCCCCCTTTCATGGGATAGAAAAAGTAAATCATAATAAAGAAGCTCAAAGGACGGCTGCTGGCGCAGCTCCACGGGAGTTTCACCCCTCCGACGGTCTGCCGAAGCCCTGCCCATCGCCTGCGACGCTTTTAACGCTCGGACTGTGGCTGCAAGGGAGTACCATTATTCCTTTTGCGCATCCTCGCCCGCAAGCTGCCACGCTGCATTACGGTGAAAGTGTTTGTCGCTCGGCATATCCTCCCGGATACGG
>OBCY01000004.1_pt1 | contig 81519 bp, 71 predicted proteins | sample 1496051 | NCBI WGS metagenome assembly OBCY01 (sample SAMN01760917, study PRJEB22395) | human gut metagenome | reverse complement strand
CTTTGAGGTGCGGCCTGCCGGAGGCATGGCGGCCCGCACCCGGGCCATGCTGAAGGTGGAGGACGGCTGCGTGAATTTCTGCACCTACTGCATCATTCCCTATGCCCGGGGGCCGGTGCGGTCCCTGCCCCTGGCCGAGGCCGTGGCCCAGGCCCGGCAGCTCCAGGCGGAGGGATACCGGGAGCTGGTGTTCACCGGCATCGAAATTTCCTCCTGGGGCCGGGATCTTCACGACGGCAGCAGCCTCATCGACCTGGTGGAGGCTGTAGCGGCGGCCGCACCCCGGCTGCGGCTGCGGCTGGGGAGCCTGGAGCCCCGGACGGTGACGGAGGATTTCTGCCGCCGGGCGTCGCAGCTTCCCAATCTGTGCCCCCACTTCCATCTGTCCCTGCAATCCGGGTGCGACGCCACCCTGCGTCGCATGAACCGCCGGTACGACACCGCCCGGTTCCGGGAATCCGTCCGCCTGCTGCGGGCATATTTTCCCCGCCCCGCCATCACCACCGACGTGATCTGCGGCTTTCCCCAGGAGACGGAGGAGGAGTTCTCCGCCACCCTGGCGTTTCTGGAGGAGTGCCGCTTTGCGGCCATGCATGTGTTTCCGTACTCCATCCGTCCCGGCACCAGGGCGGCGGACATGCCCCAGGTGCCGGGCCCGGTGAAGGAGGAGCGGGCCGCCCGGGCCGGCGCGCTGGCCGCACGGCTGCACCGGGAGTTTCTGGAGGGCTGCGTGGGAGAGACGTATTCCGTGCTGTTTGAGCAGCCGGTGGCAGGCCGCTACGGCGGCCACGCGCCCAACTATATGGAGGTGGCTGTCCCCGGCGGCAAAAACCTCCACAATCAGGTGCTGCCGGTGAGGATCACCGGCACCGACGGGGAAATTCTATTGGGGGAGGTACAGTGATGCACCACTTTTTCGCCTATATGGCCCGGATGCGGTTCATTGACCGCTGGGCCCTGATGCGCAACAGCTACACCGAGAATATCCAGGAGCACAGCCACCAGGTAGCTATCCTGGCCCACGCCCTGGCAGTGCTGCGCAACGAGTATTTCGGCGGCCAGGTGGACGCCGGAGCCGTGGCCGTGGCGGCCCTGTACCACGACGCCAGCGAGATCCTTACCGGCGATATGCCCACGCCCATCAAGTATTATAACCCCGATATCCGGGACGCCTATAAGCAGGTGGAGGCCATCGCCTGCCGGAAGCTCACGGGGATGCTGCCCCAGAGGCTCCAGGACATCTACGCCGACCTGCTGACCCCGGCGGACCCGGAGGTGGAGGAGCTGGTGAAGGCGGCGGACAAGCTGTCGGCCCACATCAAGTGTCTGGAGGAGCAGAAGGCCGGAAACGACGAGTTCCGGGCCGCCGCCCACCAGACCCGGCAGGCCCTGGAGAAGATGCACCTGCCGGAGGTGGACCTGTTCCTCCGGGACTTTCTGCCCAGCTTCCGGCTGACCCTGGACGAGCTGAAATAAGCGCAAAACGGCCCTGCGGGAGCACGCTCCCGCAGGGCCGTTTTCATATGGCTTGCTTCAGTCCCACGCCGGGTTATGCTCCGGCGACAGGCACTCGGTGACCCGGGCAAAGGTATCCCGGTCCGTGTAGTAGGAATAGACCTTTCCCTCCGGATTCCGGAACCGCACGAACAGCCCCTGGCTGCGGGCGGACCCGGCGGGCAGCCGGTAGGGCCACAGCTCCATCACCGCGCCATCGCCGTAGTCCAGGCGGATGCCCACGCCCTTGGGCACATCCCGGCTGAATACGGCGCCCATGTTGAACAGCTTGCCGTACAGGGCATAGCCGTTTTCCTGGGTAATGCGCAGGCTCTGGCCGTCCACCTGAGCCTGAAGGTTGGTGTGCTTCCGGGCCAGGGCATAGGTGGTGCTGCTGGAGATCTCGCTCATGCACTGGACGAACCGGTCGTGGTCCCGCTGGGGCTTGCTGATGACCAGGCCCAGCACCGTCACCAGCGCCACGGCAAAGACCAGCGCCGCCGCCCACAGGGGGTGGAACCGCCGCCGGGGCTGCTCCTTCCGTACCGCATCGTAAAGACCCATATCGCTCCTCCTATTCTCCGGGCACCCACTTGCCCAGCACCTGCCACCGCACCTGGTCGGTGTCATACATATAGTTGGTCCCGTCTGCCCCCTGGTACCAGACGAACACGCCGGGGACCCATTTGCGGTTGTACCCGTCCCAGACGTCCTGCTCCCACAGGCGCAGGATGCACCCGTTGCCGAACTCCAGCTCCGCATCCGGCACGGACTTGGGGGCGCTGTTCTGGCGCTTGCCCATGCCGGCGGTGTTCAGCTCCAGATATAGCCGGGAGGCGGAGTCCTGGGACCAGAATTGCCGCCCGTCCTGCCGGACGTACAGGCCGCCCTGATCCTTGGCGTATTGGACGCTTTCTCCCAGCCCATTTATAAAATGGCGATACTGCCGCTGTAAATGCATGGCCCACGGAATGGGGATAAACGCCGCCAGCACCAGGATCAGCCCAATGGCGATGAGTATGTGCAGCTTCCGGTCCCGTTTCCGGGGCTGCGGGGCGTGAACGACATCGTATAGGGACATGGCGTGGACCTCCTTTTTCTCCCCATTATACAGATTGCCCTGCCCCTTGTCCAGCAAAACAAAGTTGCGCCGCCCTTTGGCCGGCGCAACTTTTACTTTACAGGTTACTTTTTGAAGCTGTCCTTCAGGGACACGCTGCGGTTGAATACCAGGTGATCTGCCGTGCAGTCCCGGTTGTCCATGCAGAAATAGCCCGTCCGCATAAACTGGAAGGTGGGGGCGTTGACGCCGGTGCGGTTTTCCGCCTGGTCAAAGCGCTTGGCCACGTCCACCATGGCCCGCTCCACCTTGCACCCCTCCAGCACCATCAGGGAGTCGGGGTTCAGGCAGTTCAGGAAATCCTTGTCCGGCCCGTCGGGCTGGGGATCGGAGAACAGATTGTCATACAGGCGCACCTCGGCGTCCACGCAGCTCTCCGCGTCCACCCAGTGCAGCGTGGCGCCCTTGACCTTGCGGCCGTCGGCGGGATCGCCGCCCCGGCTGTCGGGATCATAGGTGCACAGGACCTCCACGATCTGGCCGTTTTCATCCTTGACGCAGCCGGTGCACTTCACCAGATACGCGCCCTTCAGGCGGCACTCGGGGCCGTCGGGATACAGGCGCTTATACTTGGGAATGGGCGTCTCCAGAAAGTCCTCATGCTCGATCCACAGGTGGCGGCTGAAGGTGATCTCATGGGTGCCCTGGCTGGGATCGGTGGGGTTGTTCTCCACGGTGAAGGTCTCGCTCTGGCCCTGGGGATAGTTGGTGACGGTGAGCTTCACCGGATGCAGCACCGCCATGGTCCGCTGGGCGGACACGTTCAGATCCTCCCGCAGGCAGTGCTCCAGGAAGCCGTACTCCACGGTGTTGGGGGATTTGGCCACGCCGATGCGCTCGCAGAAGCTGCGGATAGAGGCGGCGGTATAGCCCCGGCGGCGCAGGCCGCACAGGGTGGGCATCCGGGGATCGTCCCAGCCGGAGACATAGTGCTCCTCCACCAGCCTGCGGAGCTTCCGCTTGCTCATGACGGTGTGGTCGATGCCCAGCCGGGCAAATTCGATCTGCCGGGGCTTGTGATAGGGGATGGACACGTTGCTGACCACCCAGTCGTACAGGGGCCGGTGGGACTCAAACTCCAGGGAGCACAGGCTGTGGGTAATGCCCTCCAGGGCGTCCTGGATGGGGTGGGCAAAGTCGTACATGGGATAGATGCACCACTTGGTACCCTGGCGGTGGTGATTGATGAAGCGGATGCGGTAGATGATGGGGTCCCGGAGGTTCAGGTTGCCGCTGGCCAGGTCGATCTTGGCCCGCAGGGTCATTTTCCCCTCCTCCACCTGGCCGTTTTTCATCATTTCAAACAGCCGCAGGTTCTCCTCGATGGGCCGGTCCCGGTAGGGGGACGTGGCGGGGATGCCGATGTCGCCGCGGTTGGCCTTGAACTCCTCCGGCGTCAGCTCGCAGACGTAGGCCAGCCCCTTTTTGATGAGCTCCACGGCGTATTCATAGTCCTTTTCAAAATAGTCGGACCCGTAGAAGAACCGGTCGCCCCAGTCAAAGCCCAGCCAGTGGATGTCCTGCTGGATGGCGTCCACATACTCGGTGTCCTCCTTGGCGGGGTTGGTGTCGTCCATGCGGAGGTTGCACAGGCCATGGTATCGCTCGGCGGTGCCGAAGTCGATGCACAGGGCCTTGCAGTGGCCGATGTGCAGATAGCCGTTGGGCTCCGGCGGGAAACGGGTGTGAACGGTCAGTCCCTGGAACCGGCCACCCTCTGCGATGTCCTCGTCGATAAAGTTCAGAATAAAGTTTTTGCTCTCGGCACTCTCCTCGTTCAGAGGGGCCTTCCCTTCCTCGGTCATTGTCTCACACTCCTTGTTCGGTCGTATTTCCGTGCTTGCACACTGAACTTATATTATACGGTCCCCGCCCGCTGATTGCAAGGGCTTTTCCCGCGATGAGGAAACTTTTTTGCTCCGCCCCGCCACAGCCGGGGGACACCCGCCGGACAAAGAAAGCGAGGAGAGCCTCAGGCCCTCCTCGTTTTCGCTATTTTTGCTTGGCCTGCGTCAGCTTGCCGTTGCACTTCTGCAGGAAGCGGTCGTTGGCAATGACGGCCCGGGTGTGGGTCCCCTCGCCGATGGGGCCCCAGTCGTCGCTGGCCTCCACCCGGAAGGTGATGAGCTTCCCGTTTTCCGACACACCGGTCACGGTGGCCGTGGCCCGGACGGTCATGCCCACAGGGGTGGGCGCCAGGTGGCTGGACTGGATGTCCACGCCCACGGTGCCCTTGCCCTCCGGCAGGTCCGGCTGCACGCAGTCCATGGCGGCGTGCTCCATCATGGCCATCATAAACGGGGTGCCGAACACCTCCAGGCCGCCGGAGCCGATGGCCCGTGCGGTCATCTCCGGGGTGACTACCTGTTCGATGGTATAGGATTTTCCGATCTCCAGCATATCCGTTCCTCCATTACACGCCCAGCCTGGTCCACAGGCGGTCATACAGCTTCAGGGTCTCCTTGGGCAGGTTCTCATAGATCTCGCAGCGGTCCAGGGTCTCTGCCGGGGGAGCCATGATCTGGAAGATCTCCGGGTCCAGCTCCTCCTCGTTGACCTCCTGGTAGTAGGCCGGGTACTGCTCCAGCGCCTCCCGGTTGGGGGACGCGTACCAGATATAGTCCATGTTGGCCAGGTTGGAGCTGGTGGAGGCGATGAAGTTGATCCACTCCTCCGCCTCGGCCATGTGCTGGGTGTCCTTCAGGACGCACATGGCGTCCACGAACCAGTTGCTGCCCTCCTCCGGAATAACGAAGGCCAGATCCTCGTTGTTCTCCAGCATGGTCAGGTAGTCTCCGGCGTAGTACATGGCGATGGCGGCGTTTCCGCCCTCCATTTTCTGGAACACCTCGTCCATGACGAAGGCCTGATACACGCCGCTGTCCTTGGCGTTTTTCAGCAGGGCAAAGGCCTCCTCCAGCTGGCTCTCGTCGGTGGTATTGATGCTGTAGCCCAGGTCCAGCAGGGCCGCGGCCAGAGCGTCCCGGGAGTTGTTGATCATCAGCACCTGTCCCGCATACTGGGGATCGAACATGGCGTCCCAGCTGGTAATAGGCCCGGACACCATGGTGGTGTTGTAGATAATGCCCAGGGTGCCCCAGGCGTACGGCACGGTGTACTTGTTCTCCGGGTCGTAGCTGAGATTTTTATAGGTGTCGTCAATCAGGTCAAAGTTGGGGATGTGGCTGTAGTCCAGCTCTGCCAGCATGTCCTCCTCAATGAGCCGCGCGATCATATAGTCCGAGGGGACGATGACGTCGAAGTCCGCGCCGCCCATCTTGATGAGGGAGTACAGGGCCTCGTTGCTCTCCGCCGTCTGATAGTTCACGCGGATGCCGGTTTCCTCCTCGAACTGGGTAATCAGCTCCTCGTCGATGTACTCGCCCCAGGAGCACACGTTTACCACCCGCTCCGACTGGACGGACCGGCCGGTGACCACCAGCAGCGCCGTCAGCACGCAGGCCATGACCCCGGCCGCCACGCGCCGCAGCACCTTGTTGGGCCGTCGGTGGTGCTTCATAGGCGCGCCGGAGGCGGCAGCCGCCGCTGCGTGGTGCTCCCGGCGGGCGGCGTGGCTGTCCCGCAGGTTGATGATGGCCAGCAGCACCAGCACCGTCACAAACAGCAGGGTGGAAATGGCGTTGATCTCCGGGCTGACGCGCTTTTTGGTCATGCCGTAAATGGTCATGGCCAGGGTGGAGGCACTGGTCCCGGCGGTAAAATAGCTGATGATGAAGTCATCCACGGACATGGTGAAGGCCGTCAGCGCACCGGACACGATGCCGGGCTTGATTTCCGGGATCACTACCCGCCAGAATGCCTGCATCCAGGTGCAGCCCAGGTCCTGGGCCGCGTCGATGAGGTTCCGGTCCATCTGCCGCAGCTTTGGCCCCACGGACAGGATGACATACGGAATGTTGAAGCAGATATGGGCGATAAGCAGGGTGCCGAAGCCCATGGTCAGCCGCTCCGGCAGCACCACCGCCGACTGCCAGGAGTTCACCCACCCGGCAAAGGCGCCCCATCCGTTGAAGAACACCACGAACAGCAGGCACAGGCTGACGCCGGTGACGATATCCGCGTTCATCATGGGGATGTTGTTGACGGAATTGACGATGGTCCGGCGCCGCCGGCTCATGGCGTACAGTCCAATGGCGGCAAACGTTCCTGCAATGGCCGCCGCAATGGTGGACAGCAGCGACACCATCAGGGTGGTGTACACACTGTTCATGATCAGCCGGTTGGACAGCAGGGACTCGTACCATTTCAGGGAAAAGCCCTTCCACACGCTGGAGCTGGTGCCCGCGTTGAAGGAGAACACGATGAGAATGATGATGGGTGCGTACAAAAACAGGAACACCAGCGCCATAAGCACCCGATCGCCGATGCTGTTCTGTCTGCGCCCGGTCATAGGATCACCGCCTGTTCCTCGCCCTCACCGAAGCGATTCATCACCAGCATGCACACCAGCACGATGACCATCATCACCAGGGAGATGGCCGCGCCCAGCTGGGGGTTGTAGGCCCCGCCCAGGAACTGCCGCTCGATCAGGTCGCCCAGCAGCAGCTCCGTGCCGCCGCCCAGCATCCGGCTGATGGCGAAGGTGGACACCGACGGCACAAACACCATGGTGATGCCGGAGATGACCCCCGGCAGGCTCAGAGGCAGGATCACCCGGCGGAATACCGTCATGGAGTTGGCCCCCAGGTCCCGGGCAGCCTCCAGCAGGGAGCCGTCCAGCTTGATGATCACGGAATAGATGGGCAGGATCATAAAGGGCAGATAGTTATATACCATGCCCAGCACCACGGCCCCCTGGGTATTCATCATGGAGAAATACTCCAGCTCCGTGCCGAAAATGTGGTTATACAGGCTGATGAGCCCGATTTTCTGAAACAGCTGGTTCAGCAGCCCGTGGTTTTCCAGGATGGTCATCCAGGAATACGTCCGCAGCAGGAAGTTCATCCACATGGGCAGCATGATCAGCACCATGGCCGTCCGCTGGAAGGCGGGCCCCTCCCGGCTCATGAGATACGATACCGGGTACCCGATGACCAGACAGATCAGCGTGGCGATGATGGCCAGCTTGAATGACCGCAGAAACACCTGGGTATAGCCGCCCATCTGCACAAAATTGTCCAGGGTGAAGCCCCCCTCTGAGGAGGAGAAGGCATAGATCACCATGATGAGGATGGGGGCCACCACGAAAATGGCCATCCACACCTCATAGGGCACGGCGAACCGGGAGAGCTTATTCTTCATCCCCGCTCTCCTCCTCATCCGTCTCCCAGGAGGCGTCCGCCAGCTCCTCATACTCCTCGGAATAGGAGCTGTAGTCGCCGAACTGACCGGAATATTCGCTTTTTTTCATGATATGGAACCCGTCGGGGTCGATCTTCACGCCGATGCGGGCCCCCACCGGGGAGTGGTCCGTGGTCTGGATCAGCCACTTGAAGCCCCGGAAGTCCACGATGATATCGTACTGCATCCCCTTGAAGGTGACGTTGGTGACGGTGCCCACCAGCTGCCCCTGCTCCACGGGGACAATGTCGATGTCCTCGGGGCGGATGACCACGTCCACCGGCTCGTTGGGGGCGAACCCGCCGTCCACGCAGGGGAACTCCTTGCCGTACATTTTCACCACGTTGTCGCGGACCATGGTGCCGTTGAGAATGTTGCTCTCGCCGATAAAGTCCGCCACAAAGGCGTTTTTCGGCTCGTTATAGATGTCCTCGGGGGTGCCGATCTGCTGGATGCGGCCCTTGTCCATCACCACCACGGTGTCGGACATGGTCAGGGCCTCCTCCTGGTCGTGGGTCACATAGATGAAGGTAATGCCCATCTGCTGCTGGATACGCTTCAGCTCGTTCTGCATATCCTTCCGCAGGCGCAGGTCCAGCGCGCCCAGGGGCTCGTCCAGCAGCAGGACCTTGGGCCGGTTCACCAGCGCCCGGGCGATGGCCACCCGCTGCTGCTGGCCGCCGGACAGCTGGGTGATTTTCCGGTGCTCAAAGCCCTTCAGACTCACCACACCCAGCATTTCCGTCACGCGCTCCTCGATTTCCTCGGCAGGCACCTTGGCGATCCGCAAGCCAAAGGCGATGTTCTCAAACACGTCCAGATGAGGGAACAGCGCATACTTCTGGAACACCGTGTTGATCTGCCGCTTATGCGGCGGGACATCATTAATCCTCACACCGTCAAAGGTGACGTCTCCCGACGTGGGCGTCGTGAAACCGCCGATAATCCTCAGCGTTGTGGTCTTTCCACAGCCGCTGGGGCCCAGAAGTGTGAGGAATTCAGAATCGTTGATATACAGATTGATGTGATCGAGAACCAGCTCGTCGTCAAACGCCATGCAGAGGTCCCGCAGGCGAATCAACTCTTTGGACATTTATCCTCCCCCGTTCGTAAAATATTTTGGACTTACCTCTTTTCTCTGTTCAAAGGGAGGCCTTGCGGATAGGCCTGATATCTCTCGTTGAAATTTGGCAGATACAATATATAAAAATTAAAGACAAATGTCAATCATTATTTTTTCGAATATCCCCGCTTTCTGGTCTTATCCGGAAAGAACCGCAAAAGGCCCCGGCTTTGGCCGGGACCTTTTGCGGTTAGTCCTTCCAGAAGGTCAGGTTTTTGGAGGCGTCCTGCACCTCCTGCGGCACGGTGATCTCCTGAATATCGTTATAGCCAACGATCTCCAGTCCGATGGCATAGCGGCTGATGGTGCCGTCCTCCTGATTTTTCTGCACGATCTGCTGCATGAGCTGCGTCGCGTCTATCTCATACTTTACCGGTAGGCGGGAGAAAAGCCCTATCCAGACCCGGACAGGGACCTCCGCCGCTGTTTCCTCCGGGGTATCCGAGGTCCCAAACAGAGACTTCAGGCGATCCCAAAGGCCGGTGGTGCTGTTTTTCAGTATTCCCTGCGCGATATGCGGCGGTAGCGTTCCCTCAACGCACAGAGCCAACTGACCCTGGACCCAATTCATCCCCACGACCCGGAAGTCGGTATCGCTCTGTGTGCTGAGCTGCGTTATCTCCCGGATGTCCAGAGACTGGACATTTGCGCGGAAAAGCTCAGCGGACAGGGTGGCCCGGTACCACTTCATGTCCTCTTTATCCGCCATGCCCACATACACCTTTTCCGAATCGCCCTCGGGGACCGCATAGATGTGATACAGGTTCGCTTCCTCCGGTCCGGATCCGCTCATAGTCAGGTCCATTTCCATAGCCACCGGGTCGCTTATGACCATGGAGATATCACCGCTTATCCTGGCGGATGAGGTGGTCGCCAGGGAACTGGCGTCAATATCCATGTAATACGTGTAGTGGATGCTGGTGGCCTGCTCCAGCCGTTCCTGCATCCGGGGGACCATATCCGCCGCCGATTTCACCAGCACAAGGCCCGCCGCGCCGACGATCACCACCAGCACCAGCAGAACCACCAATATCCGTTTCCAAACACGCTTTTTCATCGTACTCCCTCTTTCCTCACGGCTGGCCCTTCTAATCTCGCCAAATAATAACAATTACACTATACGGACAGCGGGAGCAAATGTCAATCCCTCTTTTACGCAGCAGCTTTGTTCCCGTGGCGATTCCCGAAAACGCGTGACCTGGCGGGGCCGCTCACACAAAGACGTATTTTTCCAGCCGGTCCATGGCCTCCTGCACCAGGGCATGGGGCAGGGCGGCGTTGATGCGGATGCAGTCGCCGTCGCCGAAGGCTTCGCCGCTCTGCCAGATCACGCCGTGCTCCACACCCCGGCGGCGCAGCTGGTCCGGGGTGATGCCGTGGTCCCGGCACCAGGCCCCGCAGTTGACGAACAGCATATACGTCCCCTGAGGCAGCATCATGGAAACGCCGGGGAACCGGCTTTCCATAAAGTCCCGGATGTACCGCAGGTTCTTGTCCAGCACGGCGCACAGCTGGTCCACCCATTCCATGCCCGCGTGGCTGTAGGCCCCCGTCAGGGCATGCATGGACAGCACGTTGCAGCTGTTATACCCGGACAGGTCCCCCTGCCGCCGGACCCGGCTGCGCAGCCGGTCGTCGTAGATAATGTGGTACGACCCGATGAGCCCCGCCAGGCTGAAGGTCTTGGTGGGGGCATAAAAGGCTGCGGTGCGGCTGCGGGCATCGGCGGACACGGACTGGGTGGGAATGTGGGTGTGTCCCGGCATGATCAGGTCCGACCAGATCTCGTCGGAGATGACGGTGCAGTCGTTGGCGGCGTATACCTCCATGGCCTGCTCCAGCTCCCATCGCTCCCACACCCGGCCGCAGGGATTGTGGGGGGAGCACAGGATGGCCAGGTGGATGTCGTGCTCCTTCAGCTGCCGGTCCATGTCCGCATAGTCCATGCGCCACACGCCCGCCTCATCCCGCTTCAGCGGCGTGTGGACGATGGGCCGCCCCAGCCGCTCCAGGGTGTGGGTAAAGCCCACATAGGTGGGGCTGTGGACCAGGATAGGCTCCCCGGGGCAGGTCAACGCCTGCACCACGGAGCTGACGCCGCCCAGGACCCCGTTTTCATACCCGATGTGCCGCCGCTCCAGGCCGGATACCCCGTGCCGCGCCTGCTGCCAGCGGATGATGCTGTCATAGTAGGCGTCCGTCAGCCGGTAGTAGCCGAAATTGGGGTGGCTGAGCCGGGCCTGGATGGCCTCCAGCACCGGCGGCGCGGTGGGAAAGCTCATATCCGCCACCCACATAGGGATCCGGGAAAAGCCCGCCTTAGGCTCCACTCCGGCATAGGGGATCACGTCCAGGGCCAGGGCATCCCGTCCCCGCCGGTCCAGAATTGTGTCAAAGTCGTACTGCATGGTCATCCTCCGTTCTTTATGTCCGGCAGGCGGAACACCCGCCGGGTATTTTCCAGCACAGCCGCCTCCACCGTCTCTGGCGGCAGCCGCTTAAGCCGTGCGATCTCCTCAATGATCCGGGGCAGCAGCAGGGAGGAGTTGCGCACCCTGCCCAGAGATTTTCTGCTGCCCTCCCAGGGAATGTCCGGCAGCACATAGGGGCTGTCGGTCTCCACCAGCAGCCGCTCCAGCGGTGCCCGGGCCACTGTCTCCCGCAGGGGGGCCGACTCCCGCCGCAGCAGCGCGCCGCCGATGCCCAGACACAGGCCCAGGTCCAGGTACTGCCGGGCCGTTTCCCAGCCGCCCTGGAAGCAGTGCACCACCCCGCCGGGGAGCCACCGCCGCCTGCGGCGCAGCATGGGCAGGGCGTCCCGGTCCGCCATGCGGATGTGCAGCACCAGCGGCAGCCCTGTCCGCCGGGCCAGGTCCAGCTGATACCGGAACCACAGCAGCTGGACCAGCCGGTGATGCCGGGGCCGGTGATAGTCCAGTCCCGTCTCTCCGATGGCTGCCACACCGGGGCCCCGGGCCCAGGTGGCCAGCTGTTTTCGCTGCCGCCAGGGAACCTGGGCCGTCCGGGTGGGATGAACGCCCACCGCCAGGCGGAAAAAGTCCGGATGCTGCCGGTACAGGGCGGCGGTCAGCCGGTTGGAGTCAAAGTCGATGGCGGGCTCGATGCACAGGGCGACACCGCTCTCCCGCAGCCGCTTCAGCAATCCATCCCGGTTCCCCTCCTCCGCCGTCAACTGGCCGGTCAGGTACCGGAAGGTACCGTCGTAGCGCTTATGACTGTAGTGGGCATGGCTTTCGATGATCATCTGAGCCCCTCCTTTGCCTGCCGCAGCACCGTTTCCGCCAGCTGCACCCCGCCTACCCGGTAGCCTGCGGCGGCGTATACGGCATGGAGGGGACCGTCCGTCACCAGCACCAGGGGCAGGCACCCCGGCTCCAGGAAAGCGCTGTGGGCCAGGGCGTTGGGCCTGCCGCCCAGCAGCACCCGGCACCGGGGCAGGACCCGGCAGACCTCCGCCAGAAGCGGGCCCGCCCGGTCCCGGAGGTCCGGCACCAGAAGGACAATATCCATTCCGGCAAGAGCCGCTGCCCGATCCCGCAGCTCTCCCAGCAGATGCTCCGTGGGCTCCCGGCCAACCTCCAGCCAGGCCAGCAGCGCCGGGGTCCGGGTCAGCTTCCGGCCGGCCAGCTCCCGGCCATCCGGGGAGCGGACGGTGAAGTCCGGCAGGGGACAGGAGACGGTCATCTCCTCCGGAAAAACCGGCACTTTTTTCAGGGGAATCCGCCGTTTTTCTCCAATATCCAGGGAAAAACAGACGGTGCGGGCGTGTATATCCCCACAGGGCAGGCGGCTATCGGTGATAACGGTATAACGTCCGGGCAGCAGGTCCACGGTCATCTGCCCGTTTTTCCAGGAATAGGACGACAGGTCCAGGGCCTGTTCATCCTCCTGCTTTGTCAGGCCAAAATCCGTGCCGAATGCCATGGGATTTTCCAGAATCAGGAAGCTGCCCCGGGCCAGACCCGTTGCGGCGGAACGGAATTGACCGTTCTGCCAGAACTGAGGCTCCCGGTCCGCCGGGTGCAGCCGGGCGGGGACACCCAGGGCCCGGCACAGGGCCGCGAACAGCGCATCCCGGGATAGGGGGGACCCGGCCCTTGACGCCAGCGCTGCCGCCGGAAGGGTGGTCAGCTGAGGGTATTCCTCCTGGGGGAAAAAGTGAATACTTTCCGTAAGCCAGGCGTATAAAGCCTGGGGATCACGGCGGAAATGTTCCTTTTGTGAGTCCGTCAGGGCATGCAGCAGCTGCCGCCGCTGGGGCCGCAGGGGCTCGTTATCTATCCGGGGACAGGCCACATACCGGAAATACACGTCCTCCGGCAGCTCCGGGCAGGGGCCGGGCACGGACAACGACTCTGCCAGCACCTCCGGGGTCACATCCTGAAGATCCTTGCGGGAGAGAGCTGCCAAAAGGGCCTGCTTATGGGGCAGGGAAAAGGAAGAATTTTCCAGAAACTCTGCCAGATTTTCCCGGTTGGCGGGAGCCTGAAGCAGGAGTTCTCCTCCGGGAAGGCCCGCTGCCATAGCTTCCGCGTCCTGCTCTATATGAGCGATACGGCGTTTGCGGGCGTCGATTGCGGCGGCAAGCCGCTTTTTCCTTGGGACAACACCGGGACAGGGGGTGTTTTGTCCCGGGACAACATAGGGACAGGGCCGGGACAGACCGAGATGTCCCGGCTGATTTCCGACTTCTCCGACTCCGGCAGAGTCAGGGTGACGGTTTCTGCGTCACCGGAAATAATTTCCTGCGCAGACCATTCACCGCAAACTGCCCGGACCCGGAGACTGCCCCGCCCACAGGTGAGCCGGGCGAGTCCCTGCCGGTCCGCCGGGACCCGGGCAGCGGGGAACCATTGGCAGGCGTTGAGAATTTCAAAGAAAACCGCCGCCCCCGGCAGAGGGGCTCCGGCCCGGTCCGTTACCCGGACGGTGAGGGTCCGCACCGGGGCATAGCGGCGGGTCTGATTCAGCAGAGTCACCATGCCGCTTCTGGAAATAATTTCCTCCCCCACGGGGTCTCCAAAGCACCGGGTATGCAGCAGCAGGGCCCGGGCTGCCGCCGCTGTGAACCAGCCCCGGTCCAGAGTCTCCTCCGGCTCACAGGCTCCCAGAAAATGCCAGCTGCCATCCACCCAGACCTCCACCCAGGCGTGGTTGTCGTCGCAGTGGGCCCAGCGGGGGGTGTAGATCTGCCGGGCGGGGATGCCCACGGCCCGGTAGGCGTTGACGGCAAAGGTGGATTCCTCGCCGCAGCGGCCAAAGCCGCAGCGCCAGGCGGCGGCTGCGGAAATCGTGCGGTCATCCGTCAGCCGGTATGTTACCTGGCTGGCGTTCCAATAATTCACCCGGACGGCGGCCTGATATTCCGGCAAACCGGCCAGGAGGGGGGACAGCTCATCATACATAGCCCGGCGGCAGTCGGACAGCTCCTCCTCGTTGACCCGGGGATGGAGCACATAGTTCAGGAAAATGTCCTCCGGCAGGTGGGCGGCATAGGGGGAGGTCCGGCGCAGCATGACCCCGTGCCGTGCCAGACTGCGGAACAGGGCCGGGGGAGTATTCAGCCAGTCGCTGAGGGGGCTGGCGGCATAGCACCAGACCAGGGCCTGGGCATCGTCGGGGTCCAGGCCCTCCAGCGCCGTCCGGATGGCCGGGGCCGCACAGGCGGCAGGGCCGGTCAGCAGCGAATCAAAGCGCCGCCGGGCGGCGGCATACGTTTCGGGGGACAGCAGCATAGGGGCCTCCTTTTTTACTCGATCCACTCCACGCGGCAGGCCTCGGCCAGCATTTCACGGGAAGCCTCCCGGTTTTCCACATAGGTGCCGGGGCTTGCCTCGTAGTCGGCGGTAATGCTCTCCAGGTCCTCCTCGATCAGGCGGACATACGCGTCAGAAACCGTCAGCTTTTTGCCCCGGACCCGGGTGATCTCGTCCCGGGCGTCGGGCCACTCGGTGGTATCCGGGCCGCTCTCCAGAATCGTCTGGTTCCGGCTCAGAGAGACGATGAGCCAGGCGGAATAGCGGGACGGCGCGGGACCCGGCTCCAGGGGAGCGGAGCGCTCCAGCCGCACCGCATATCCCACGGAGGGATGCTTTTCCCGGAAGGCCCGCACCAGCTGGCACACCTCCTGGAAGATGCGGTTTTCGTTCTGCTTGACCTCCGCCGAATCCACGGTGCTTTCGTGAGATCTTCTGAACAGGCCGAAGCCCTTGAGCTGCTTTTCCATGAGCGATTTTCCTTTCTGCTTATTATTTTATAGATGCTTCGTGCAGACCGTGGACAATGGCGGCGCACCGGGCAAATTCCTCCGGATCGGTCTGCCAGACCTCGTACTCGGACAGGGTGGGCAGGCCCATGGACACGGTGGACTTGCGGTAGGTCATGCCGCTGTCCAGCGGGGCGCGGCGGCCGGTGGTGTGGAAGGTGCGGATGCCGGTCTCGTGGTGAATCTGTTGGATGTTCCACCATTTCACGCCGCAGCCGGCCATGATGTGAATGCGTCCGGCGGCCTGACGGCGGAGCCGGGCCAGCAGGGGAATGCCTGCGGCGGCGTCCGGGGCCTGGCCGGAGGTCAGCACCGTCCGGCAGCCCAGGGAAACGGCGTCCTCCAGGGTCCGGAAGGGGTCCCGGGACATATCGAAGGCCCGGTGAAGGGTCACCTCCATGTCCCCGGCGCAGTCCATCATCCGGCGCATTTTCTCCATATCCAGGGCGCCGTCCGGGGTCAGGGCTCCGATGACCACGCCGTTGACGCCCAGGCGGCGGAACAGGTCGATCTCCCGGCACATCTGGTCCATCTCGGCATCGGTATACAGAAAGTCGCCGAAGCGGGGGCGGATGAGAACGTTCACCGGGACGGGGCAGTCCCGCAGGACCTGCTCAAGCATGGCCGGAGAGGGGGTGACGCCGCCGATGACCAGCTGGCCGCAGAGCTCCAGACGGTCTGCGCCGCCCCGGCAGGCGGCCAGAGCGGAGGCATAGGAATCCACGCAGCCCTCGATCAAGGGGGCGCAGGGAGTGGGGGTTGTCATGTGGGTTGTCCTCCTTTGGGGGAGATTGGGGGCGGGGATCAGGCATTTTCCAGCTCCCGGGCCAGGTAATAGAGGGTGGACACGGCGGCCCCGGTGGCGCCGGGGGTCTGGTGCTGCCAGGTGATGCCGGTGTTGTTGTCCGCCGTGCCGGCGATATCCAGGTGGAGCCAGGGAAGCCCCTGGGTGAAGTGCTTCAGGAAAAGTCCGGCGGTGATGGCGCCGCAGCCGTCCTTGCTGGTGTTGCGGACGTCGGCATAGTCGCTGCGGATCAGGTCCTCGTACTCCGGGAAGTCCGGCATGCGCCAGAACCGCTCGCCGGAGTGCCCGGCGGCCCGGGTCAGGCAGCCGTACCATTCGTCGTCGGAGGCCATGACGCCGGTGGTCACATAGCCCAGCATGGCGTACACGGCTCCCGTGAGGGTGGCGATATCCACCAGGTGGGTGCAGCCCTCCCGGCGGATGGCCCAGGTGAGGCCGTCAGCCAGGATCAGGCGGCCTTCGGCATCGGCGTTGAGGATCTCCACGGTCTGGCCGGAAAAGAGGGTGATCCGGTCCCCGGGGAGCATGCTGGTGGGGGAGATGCGGTTTTCACAGGTGGGGATCACCGCCGTGACGTTGACCCGGACTCCGTGCCGGGCCAGAGCGTGCAGGGCGGCGGCAGCCGCCGCGCCCCCGGCCATGTCGCCCTTGATGCCCGCCATGGAGGAGGCGGATTTCAGACAATAGCCGCCGCTGTCCACGGTGACGCCCTTGCCCACGAAGCCTACCCGCCGGGAGTCCTCCGGCGCACCGGTGTACCGCAGCACCACCAGGGCCGGGGGGTGGCCGCTGCTGCCGCCTACGGTCAGCAGGCCCCGGAGGCCCAGGTCCTCCAGCTGCTGCCGGTCGTAGACAGCGGTTTCGATGGGCAGACCCTGGGCCAGGGCCGTCAGCCGGGCGGCGAAATCCATCGGCGTCAGCAGGTTGGCGGGGAGGTTTACATAATTGCGGACAGCCATAATGTCCTCCGCCAGCTGCCAGGCGGCGGTGAGCTGGGGCAGGGTGAAGCCGCTGCCGGAGGCATAGCAGGTCAGGGCCGGACTGCGGACGTCCGTCAGGCAGTCGGCCTTGCGGTGGGAGCCGCCCAGGATGCCCTCCAGGGCGGCGTTGAGGCCCGGCTGGCCCAGCCGGGCGGCAGGGGACAGGTCAAAGACGCAGCTGTCCGGCTCCAGGTCCAGGACGGTCTTGACGGCCTTGCCATAGCACTCCTTGCAGGCCAGCACCGTCCAGTCCCGGCCGCGGCCCACGGTAATGTCCGCCGTGCCGTCGGGGTGCAGGTAATAGCGGGTCCTGAGATAGTCGTCGTCCGTCAGCCGGACCCGAGCGGAGACGGGCTGGTTTTCGTACAGGGCGATCATGCTTCTTCCTCCTCCGCCTCCGCAGGCGCTTCCCAGGGAACCATGGTGGCCACGCACCGGTTGATGGTGACGCCCTGCTGGTAGAATTTGGCCTCGTAGTCCGTCATGACCCCCACGGGGCCGCCGGCGTGAAGGTCCCGGGTGACCTGGGACAGCTGAAATCCAAACCGGGGGATCTCCTCCAAAGACCACTCGAACAGCTTGTCGTTGTCGCTTTTGAAGTGGATCTCGCCGCCCAGGGGCAGCACCCGGCGGTATAATTGCAGGAAATTGCCGTGGGTCAGGCGGCGCTTTTTCTGGTTGCTTCTGGGCCAGGGGTCGCAGAAATTGATGTAGATGCGGTCCACCTCGCCGGGGGCGAAAAACTCCGGCAGGCAGGCGGCATCGCCGTCCACGAAAAATACGTTGTGCAGACCTGCCGCCTGGGCCCGCTCCATGGCCACCACCATGGCGTCGGGGACCTTTTCCACGGCGATCAGCAGCACGTCCGGCTCGGCGGCGGCGGTCTCCGCCGTGAAGCGGCCCTTGCCGCAGCCCAGCTCCACCCGCAGTTCCCGGGCATCGGGCAGCAGCTCCCGCCAGCGGCCCCGCAGAGCACGGGGGTCCGCCACCAGCAGGGACGAGCAGGCCTCCATCCGGGGCAGCAGGTTTTTTTTCTTTCTCATGCGCATAGCGTTCTTCCTCCCACGCGGCCCGGGGCCGCAAATAAAAATCCATTCTTATATATACCACAAGATAGCCGGTTCTGTAAACGAAAAAAATGCTCTATTTGGTGCCGGGGACGGTTTTGTGACCGGATTATGAACATGTCATATTGAAAAATGCGCAAAGAATTTTCATTTCTTTTGTGGAATATCCTGAAAAAGAGAAAGGCGGTCAACAAGGGCTTGATAATTTTTAGACGAGGGACTATAATACAGACTGTATGAAGATCATACACAAGATGGGACCGCTGTGGGCGGCATCTCACCGTGGGCCCGCCGGTCCGGTGGACAGGGCGGGTGATCGAAGCAAGGAGGAACTATCATGACGAACGTTCTGTTGGAAAAGAAGGGCCACATCGCCGTTGCCACCATCAACCGGCCCAAGGCCCTCAATGCCCTGAATTCCCAGGTGCTGGAGGATATCGACCAGCTGGTGGAGCAGGTGAAGGCGGACGACGAGATCCGCGCCCTGGTCATCACCGGCAGCGGCGAGAAGGCCTTTGTGGCCGGCGCCGACATCGGCGAGATGAGCACCCTGACCAAGGCGGAGGGCGAGGCCTTCGGCAAGAAGGGCAACGACGTGTTCCGCAAGCTGGAGACGCTGCCGGTCCCCACCATCGCCGCAGTCAACGGCTTTGCCCTGGGCGGCGGCTGTGAGCTGTCCATGAGCTGCGACATCCGCATCTGCGCCGACACCGCCGTGTTCGGTCAGCCGGAGGCGGGCCTGGGCATTACCCCGGGCTTCGGCGGCACCCAGCGTCTGGCCCGCCTGGTGGGCCTGGGCATGGCCAAGCAGCTGATCTATACCGCGAAGAATATCAAGGCCGACGAGGCTCTGCGTATCGGCCTGGTGAACGCCGTGTATCCCCTGGCGGAGCTGATGCCCGCCGCGGAGAAGCTGGCCGAGACCATCGCCAAGAACGCCCCCATCGCCGTCCGCGCCTGCAAAAAGGCCATCAACGACGGCATGCAGGTGGATATCGACCGGGCTGTGACCATCGAGGAGGGCCTGTTCGGCAGCTGCTTCGAGACTGCCGACCAGAAGGAGGGCATGGGCGCTTTCCTGGAAAAGCGCAAGCATGAGCCCTATCAGAACAAGTAACTCCCGGCAAATCCCTATTTCGTTAATTAACAGGTCCCCTGCCGGGCCTGATGATTAAAACGGCTACTTAAATATAAATTTATTTAGGAGGAACTATCATGAAAGTCGCAATCTTTGGTGCAGGTACTATGGGCAGCGGTATCGCTCAGGTCTTTGCCGCAAAGGGCCACACCGCTCTGATGTATGCTTCCAGCGTCGCCAGCGCTCAGCGTCATAAGGATAAGCTGGCTGCCTCTCTGAACAAGAAGGTCGCCCGCGGCAAGATGACTCAGGAAGCTGCTGATGACATCATGAGCCGCGTCCTGGTGGAGGAGTTTGAGGCTGCCGCCGATGCCGACCTGGTCATCGAGTGCGTTGCCGAGAATATGGCCACCAAGAAGGAGCTGCTGGGCCGTCTGGACGCTCTGTGCAAGGAAGACGCCATCTTCGCTTCCAACACTTCCTCTCTGTCCATCACCGAGATGGGTCAGGGCCTGAAGCATCAGCTCATCGGTATGCACTTCTTTAACCCCGTGCCCGCCATGAAGCTGGTGGAGGTCATTGCCGGCGGCAACACCCCCGCCGAGCTGGTCGAGAAGATCAAGACCCTGTCCACCGAGATCGGCAAGACCCCCGTTGTGGTCAACGAGGCTCCCGGCTTTGTGGTCAACAAGATCCTGATCCCCTATTGCAACGAGGGCGTTTGCGTTCTGCAGGAGGGCGTTGCCTCTGCGGAAGATATCGATATTGCTATGCAGCTGGGCTGCAACCACCCCATGGGCCCCCTGCACCTGGGCGATCTGATCGGCTGGGACATCGTGCTGAACATCATGGACGTGCTGTATAATGAGACCCACGACAGCAAATATCGCGCAAACGTGCTGATCCGGAAGATGGTTCGTGCCGGCAAGTTGGGCATCAAGTCCGGCGAGGGCTTCTTCAACTACAAAAAGTAAATCTGTAAAGGAGAAAAGAGTATGGATTTCCATCTGACGAAGGAACAGCTGCTCGTTCGCAAGATGTACCGCGAATTCGCAGAGAACGAAGTGAAGCCTCTGGCCGCTGAGATCGACGAAGAAGAGCGTTTCCCCATGGAAACCGTCGAGAAGATGGCAAAGCTGGGCATGATGGGTATTTATTTCCCCAAGGAGTACGGCGGCGCCGGCGGCGACGTCCTGTCCTATGCCATGTGCGTGGAGGAGCTGGCCAAGGTCTGCGGCACCACTGCCGTTATCGTCTCTGCTCATACCTCCCTGTGTGCCGCCCCCATTTTTGAGAACGGCACCGAGGAGCAGAAGAAAAAGTATCTGCCTGACCTGTGCTCCGGCCGCAAGATCGGCGCTTTCGGTCTGACCGAGCCCGGCGCCGGCACCGACGCCCAGGGTCAGCAGACCACCGCCGTCCTGGATGAGTCCGGCGAGAACTACATCCTCAACGGCTCCAAGTGCTTCATCACCAACGGCAACGTGGCGGATACCTTCGTCATCATCGCCGTTACCGGTAAGACCACCGATAAGCGCGGCCGCTCCATGAAGGAGATCTCCGCTTTCATCGTGGAGAAAACCGATAAGGGCTTCTCTCAGGGTAAGCACGAGAAGAAGATGGGCATCCGCGGCAGCTCCACCTGCGACCTGATCTTCGAGGATTGCGTGATCCCCAAGGATCGTATGCTGGGCAAGAAGGGCGAGGGCTTCAAGATCGCCATGAAGACTCTGGACGGCGGCCGTATCGGTATCGCCTCTCAGGCTCTGGGCCTGGGCGAGGGCGCCGTGGAGGAGGCCATCAAGTACACCAAGGAGCGCGTGCAGTTCGGCAGACGCATCTCCCAGTTCCAGAACACCCAGTTCCAGCTGGCCGATATGCACACCCGTATGCAGGCTGCGCAGTACGTTGTGTACGCCGCCGCTATGAAGAAGCAGAACCACGAGCCCTATTCCATGGACGCCGCCATGGCCAAGCTGTTTGCTGCTGAGGCCGCTTCCGACGTCACCCGCCGCGCCGTGCAGCTGTTCGGCGGCTATGGCTACACCCGTGAGTATCCCGTGGAGCGCATGATGCGCGACGCCAAGATCACCGAGATCTACGAGGGCACTTCCGAGGTCCAGCGCATGGTCATCTCCAGCCACCTGGGCGTTAAGTAATTGAGGAGGTAAAAGGTAAAATGAAAATTCTTGTTACTGTGAAGCAGGTTCCCGATACCTCCGGTAAGGTGGCAGTGAACCCCGACGGCACCCTGGATCGTGCCTCTATGCAGACCATCATCAACCCCGACGACCTGAACGCCGTTGAGGCCGCCCTGGCCCTGAAGGATGAGCTGGGCTGCAAGGTCGTGGCGTTCACCATGGGCCCCCCTCCCGCAGAAGGCATGCTGCGTGAGCTGATGGCCATGGGCGTGGACGAGGGTGTTCTGATCACCGCCCGCGAGTTCGGCGGCTCCGACACCTACGCCACCTCCCAGATCATCGCCGCCGGCATCGATACCTACGGCGTGGAGGAGGATGACATCATCCTGGCCGGCCGTCAGGCCATCGACGGTGATACCGCTCAGGTTGGTCCCCAGATCGCTGAGAAGCTGCATCTGCCCCAGGTGACCTATGCCGGCGAGATCACCAAGGACGGCAATACCCTGACCGTCAAGCGCATGCTGGAGGACGGCTACATGACCGTGAAGGTCAAGACCCCCTGCATGATCACCTGCATCAAGGAGCTGAATCAGCCCCGTTACCTGTCCGTGGGCGGCGCCTTTGAAGCCTATTCCAAGCCCCTGGTCACCATGACCTATGAGACTCTGAAGGATCATCCCCTGATCGACAAGAGCACCATCGGTCTGGCTGGCTCTCCCACCAATATTCTGACCTCCTTTACGCCTCCTCAGAAGGGCGCCGGCATGATGCTCGAGGGCGCCGGTAAGGAGACTACCGACAAGCTGGCAGGCATCCTGGCCGCCAAGCATATCATCTAAGGAAGGAGATAAGAAAATGGCTTTTAATAGTGCTGATACCGCTGCCTTCAAAAACGTTTGGGTTTTCTGCGAGCAGCGCCAGGGCGTGATGATGCCCACTACGTTCGAACTGATCTCCGAGGGCCGGAAGCTGGCTAATGAGCTGGGCGTTGAGCTGTGCGGCATTCTGCTGGGCGACAACGTGGACGGCATCGCCGCTGAGCTGGGTGAGTACGGCGCGGACAAGGTTTATGTGTACAACTCCCCCCTGCTGAAGGATTTCACCACCGACGCCTATACCAAGGTGATCGTGGAGGCCGTTGAGGAGATCAAGCCCGAGGTGCTGCTGTTTGGTGCATCCAACATCGGCCGTGACCTGGCTCCCCGCTGCGCCGCCCGTCTGCACACCGGCCTGTGCGCCGACTGCACCCACCTGGACATCGACATGCCCAACTACAAGGGCTTCCTGAAGGAAGCCTCCACCCTGCCCGAGGAGCGCATCGAGAAGCTGGGCACCGTGATGATCAACCGCGAGCCCCATCCCGTGGATCGCGACCTGAAGATGACCCGTCCCGCTTTCGGCGGTCACCTGATGGCCTCCATCATCTGCCCCCGTTTCCGCCCCGCCATGGCTACCGTCCGTCCCGGCGTTATGAAGAAGCGCCTGTGCAAGAAGGACGTTGAGATTCTGCACCCCGCCTTCGCTCTGGAGGCCTCCGACATCCACACCGAGGTCACCGAGACCGTGAAGGCTGCCAAGAAGCTGGTTGACCTGATCGGCGCCGACTTCATCGTGTCCGTGGGCCGCGGCATCAGCAAGGACGTTGAGGGCGGCATCAAGCTGGCCGAGGAGCTGGCTGAGGTTCTGGGCGGCGTCGTGGGTTCCTCCCGCGCCTGCGTGGACGCCGGCTGGATCTCCGCTGACCACCAGGTCGGCCAGACCGGTAAGACCGTGCATCCCAAGGTCTATGTTGCTCTGGGTATCTCCGGCGCTATCCAGCACAAGGCTGGTATGCAGGATTCCGAGTGCATCATCGCCGTGAACAAGAACGACACCGCTCCCATCTTCGAGGTGGCTGACTACGGTATCGTGGGCGACCTGTTCAAGGTCGTGCCCGAGCTGATCGAGTCCATCAAGGCTCAGAAGGCTGCCAAGTAAGGTTCGTTCCCTATTGACACGGATTCCCCCTCCGGTTATACCGGAGGGGGATTTTTTGCGCGAAAAACTGCGGATGGGGTGCTGCGGCAGGGAGGTCTCCTTCGCAGCAAGTCATGGGACCGGGGACCATTTGGGTGAGAAGGAAGAAGCGCTGCGGGTGTGGACCGCAGCGCTCCTTCTGCGCACGGAGAGGAGACGTTCAGCCCACAGAGAAAAGTGTGAATTAATTGTTAATATCAAGTAAAAACCAAAAAATCGACGAATAAAATGTTCCAATTCCGGACATTTTTGTAAAACTGTATAAGACCGCAGGGTTGACTTTCCTGGGGCGGGGGACTACAATACCATACTGTTCAAGGAGTAGTTTCATAGGAAAGGGAGGATGAATCATGGAAAAGATTCTGGCAGTCGCCATATTCGTGGCGATGTTCGGCTTCATCATCTGGGACCGCTTTCCCCGTCAGTGGGTGACGCTGATCAGCGGGGCACTGGTTCTGGTACTGGTGTTCGGCCTGTGCATGCATGACGGCGGGGCCATCCGGGAGACGCTGAACCTGAGCTGCTTTGCGCAGAAGGGGTTCTGGATCGGGTCATCCGAGTCCGGCACCGGCATCAACTGGTCCACCATTGTGTTTATTGCCGGCATGATGGTGATGGTAGAGGGCATGGGCCATGCGGGGATCTTCCAATGGCTGTGTCTGAAGATCGCGAAGCTGGTGAACTATCGGACGGTGCCGCTGTTGATCTGCTTCATGGTGATGTCAGCGCTGCTGGCTATGTTCATCGACAGCATTACGGTGATCCTGTTCCTGGCTGCCGTGACGGCGGAGCTGGCCAAGACCCTGTATTTCGACCCGGTGCCTATGATCCTGGCGGAAATCTTCTGCGCCAATCTGGGCGGATCGGCTACCATGTGCGGCGACCCCCCCAACATCATCATCGGCACGTCCCTGGGGCTGAGCTTCTTCGACTTCCTGGGCAACACCGGCGTTATCGCCGGGGTGTGCCTGGTGTTCACGGTGGTGTATTTCTTCCTGTGCTTCCGCAAGCCTCTGGCCGAAAGCGAAAAGAACCGCCCGGCCAATGTGGTGTACCCCGACGCGGCGTCGGCGGTGAAGAACCGGGCGGGCTTCTATGGCTGCGGCGCATCGTTCCTGGTGGTGGTGGTCCTGCTGATCACCCACGCTCAGACGGAGCTGACGGTGGCCACCATCGGCTGCATCGCCGCAGCACTGATGAGTCTTGTGACGCTGCTGACCAGCGGAAGAAAGGCTGCCGCAGGGCTGTTTGCCCGGGTGGACTATAAGACGTTGCTGTTTTTCACGGGGCTGTTCGTGGTGGTGGCCGGGCTGGAGCGTACCGGCTGCCTGGGCGTGTTGGCGGACGGCATCGCCAGGCTCAGCGGCGGCAAGGCCGTTGTGATGGTGGCCATCATCCTGTGGGTGTCCGCTGTGGCCAGCGCCTTTGTGGACAATATCCCCTTTGCGGCTACCATGGTGCCGGTGATCCAGGCTATGGCCCAGACCCAAGGCATTGACCTGCATGTTCTGGCGTGGGCCCTGTCTATGGGCACGGATCTGGGCGGCAGCGCAACGCCCATCGGAGCCTCCGCCAATGTGGTGGGGACGTCGGTGGCCGCCAAGAACGGGCACCCCGTGACCTGGGGCAAGTATTGCCGGTACTGTGCGCCGGCTACCATCATGGTAATGGCGGTGTCTATGGTGTGCATCGTGGTGCGGTACATGTAAACAGGCAAAAAAAGAGGACCTGAAAAAAGGCGGGTGTTCATAAGACAGTTGACAACCACAGCGGTTTGCACCGCTGTGATTTGTTCTTGTATTCTATCCCGTTATGTGATAATATGGATTTAAATGTATCATCGAAATCGGAATTTGGAGAGATGTACGATGAAAATCAGCATTGCGGATTATGAAGATTACCTATTTGATCATTATAAGAGCCATGGTATTGATACCAGCTTGTTTATGAAATTAGTTGAAGAAGTAGGTGAAGTTGCAGAAGTTCTAAATAAACGGGACGGGAGAAAGGCTTCTGTTAACGAAGATTTGAAATCTCAATTAGCCAATGAATTGGTGGATGTTATTCATTACGCTTTTGCGATTGCATCATTAAACCAAATCAACTTGAATGATGTTATTCTGGAGAAAGATAAAAAGGCCTCAATAAAATATCATCACGAAAGAAACCTTGAGCAGTTTATGTCCGAACGATAAAATCCAGTTTGTCGAACAGACGCAAGTGCGCACTTCTATACATGGGCAAGCCCTGTATGTGCGCTCTGCGAGGCAAACAGCCCGGACACTCCGAATGTCCGGGCTGTTTTGCGTCACTGCGTTCCGAACAAGGGGCTGCACCCCTTGCGCTGCTTACGCAGCTATCCCAGCGCACTTTACAGCGGGAGCAATCTGTTTTCAGCAGACAGTCCCCGCCGCAAAGTCTGAAAATCCCATACCGTTAGCCAGACCGTTTACGAAAATGCAGGCGGTCTTTTTTGAGGCACATTTCCGCACGGTAATGGAAGAACAGCTCCGGCTGGAAAGCAGCGAGCAGATCCGCATCCGCAGAAAACGGCTGGAACGGAACGAAAACCGCATCGCTGAGCTGAAGCGACTGTTTATCCGGATTTACGAGGACAACGCCAGCGGGCGGCTGAGTGATGACCGCTTCGATATGCTGAGTCTGACCTATGAAACAGAGCAAAAGCAGTTGGAGGACGAGTGCGTCACCCTGCGGCAAGAAATTGAAGTACAGGAACGGAAGAACGAAAACATTGAGAAGTTCATTCAGACGGCGCACACGTATGTAGGCATCGACGAGCTGGACGGCTACGCTCTGCGGGAGCTGGTGTCCGCCATCTATGTGGACGCACCGGGCAAATCCAGCAGGAAGCGGGTGCAGCACATCCACATCAAGTACGATAGGCTGGGCTTCATCCCACTGAATGAACTGATGAAAGAGGAAACGGCGTGACCGAAGTCACGCCGCACCCCTTGAAAACACAAGGTGTTCACCATTTTTAGATTTTACTGTTTTACGACCACCCGGCTAAGGTCCTCTTTTTTTGCCGTAATTGCTTATTTATCCTTGGAAAAGATTTTGAAAATGTCGTCGTAGGCGCGGTCGATGTTTTCCCGGGCGGTGCTGGCCTCCCGGTCCACGGCGTCATTGAGCTGCTGGGCCTGCTGAGACATCACCGGCTGCTGGGGCACGGTCTGCGTCTGCTGTACGGGCTGGGCAGACTGCACGGACTGAGCCGGTTGGGCGGGCTGAGCCGGTTGGGCGGGCTGCTCCGCCTGGGGCTTGTTCTCGGCGAAGCCGGTGGCGATGACGGTGACGCGGATCTCGTCCTCCAGGGACTCGTCAAAGGTGGCGCCGAAGATGGTGACGGCGTCGGGATGAACGGCGTCCTGGACCAGGCTGGCGGCCTGCTCCACCTCCTCCAGGCCGATGTCCATGGAGCCGGTGACGTTGATCAGGACGCCGTGGGCGCCGTTGATGGACGTCTCCAGCAGAGGGCTGGAAATAGCCATCTTGGCGGCCTCCTCGGCCTTGCCCTTGCCGGCAGCACGGCCCACGCCCATGTGGGCCAGGCCCGCGTCCTTCATCACCGTGGTGACGTCGGCAAAGTCCAGATTGATGAAGCCGGTGTCGCGGATCAGGTCGGAAATGGACTGCACCGCCTGGCGCAGCACATCATCGGCGATCTCAAAGGCATTGGCAAAGGTGATCTTCTGATCGGTGGCGTATTTCAGGCGCTCGTTGGGGATGATGACCAGAGAATCCACCCGGCTGCGCAGCTCCTCGACGCCCTTTTCCGCCTGCATCATCCGGCGGCGGCCCTCAAAGGAGAAGGGCTTGGTGACTACGCCTACCGTCAGTACGCCCAGCTCACGGGCGATTTCCGCCACCACAGGGGCAGCGCCGGTGCCGGTGCCGCCGCCCATACCGGCGGTGATGAACACCATATCGGTGCCCTCCAGGGCCTTGGTCAGCTGGTTGCGGCTCTCCTCGGCGGCCTTCTGGCCCACCTCGGGGTTGGAGCCGGCACCCTTGCCGTGGGTCAGCTTCTCGCCGATCTGAATTTTATAAGTAGCGCTGGACGCATTGAGCACCTGCTTGTCCGTGTTGACGGCCACGAAGTCCACGCCCTTGGTGCCGGTGCGCACCATGCGGTTGACCACATTGTTGCCGCCGCCGCCGACGCCGACGACCTTGATATTGACCACATTTTCGGGGCCGGTTTCCATTTCAAATGCCATGACGGTTCCTCCTGCCAGTATATATCGAAAGATGATCGTATGCAATATAACGTGCTTTTTCTATTGTATAACGGATTCAGTGACCCGTCAAGGGGCGGGGGATGATTTCCCGGAAAAAGTTGCGGTTTAGCCGGGAATGAACCGGGCCTTGCCGTCCTTGTCCCACTGAATGGTGCCCTGGTCGCTGCCGTCCAGACGCCCGATCACCGCCGCCAGGTAGTTCAGGCGGTAATCAAAGTCATCGTCCTTTTTCAGGACCACGTCGAAGCGGTCCAGATAGCGCAGGGTGATGCGGCTGGCGTCCTCCAGGTCGATGGACTGGACGCTGCCGGCCATGTCCTTGCTCAGCAGCTGCTGCCACAGCTGCCGGAGTGTGTCCCATTTGTCGGCATTATCCGGCACGGCCAGCTGGTTCAGCTGGGGGGATGTCAGGGTCAGGCCCGTGACCAGGGGGTAGGACTCCCCCTGGCCGTGCTGGAGCTTGTCGATGAGCTTGCCGCTGCCGTTGAGAAGCCACACCGCGCCATCCTGCTCCAGGGCCAGAGGGTGGGCGCACTCGGTGATCTCAATATGCAGGGCGTTGGGCAGCTGGCGGCGGATGCGGACGGACTCCACATAGGGCAGCTGCTCGGTAATGGATGCGGCGGCCTGGTGCTTGTTCAGCAGGAACAGGTTCCCGCCCTGGCGGATGCCGCTGGCCTGAAGCACCTGCTGCTGGGAATAGCGGGAGGTGCCGGTGACAAAAATCTGCTCCGCCTTGAAAAACAGGGACAGGGCCGCCACAATGGCGCCGCAGATCAGAACAAACGTAAGAAGTCTATAGAGAAACGCAAGGCTGCCCTGCCGCTTCCGGCGGCGGCTGCGTCTGTGCTTGCGGGGTTGGGTCATTGGAAGCTCCTCCCTCTGTGATATCTGTGTGTATGTGGGCCCCCAGGCGGGCCAGGTCGCCGGGCAGGTCGCTGTAGCCCCGGCGGATGTGGTGGAGGTGCTCCACCGTGGTGACGCCGTGGGCCTGGAGCCCGGCAATCACCAGGGCGGCTCCGCCCCGAAGATCCATAGCCCGGACCCGGGCGGCGTGGAGCCGGTCAACGCCGCATACCACCGCCACCCGGCCCTCCAGCCGGATGTCGGCCCCCATGCGCACCAGCTCGGGCACATGGCGGTAACGGCTCTCGAAAATGTTTTCCACGAATACGGTGGTGCCGCTGCTGCGCAGCAGCGACGCCATCAGCACTGCCTGGGCGTCGGTGGGGAAGCCCGGATACGGTGCGGTGCGAATGGGACTGACGGCCCGCAGATGCCCGTCGGAGGTCAGTCGGATGCCGTCGTCCCGGCAGACCAGACCGCAGCCGGCCTGGCGCAGCACGCCGGTAACGGTGGACAGGTGGCGGTAGTCCACGTCCCGGAGGAAGATGTCCCCGCCGGAGGCGGCTGCCGCCGCCAGATATGTAGCCGCCGCGATGCGGTCCCCCAGAATGCGGTGGCAGCAGCCATGGAGCGGCTCCTCCGCGCCTTCGATGACCACGGTGGAGGTGCCTGCGCCGTGAACGCTGGCCCCCAGCTTTTGCAGAAAGGCCTGCAGGTCCACGATCTCCGGTTCCCGGGCAGCGTTGGAAACGGTGGTGACGCCCTTGGCACCGATGGCGGCCAGCATGGCGTTTTCCGTGGCCCCCACGCTGGGGATGCTCAGAACGATCTCGGCCCCGGCGAGGCCGGAGGCGGTGCAGTCCAGGCTGCCGCCTCCCTCCCGGATACAGGCACCCAGGGTCCGCAGGGCGGACAGGTGCAGGTCGATGGGCCGGGCACCGATGGCGCAGCCGCCGGGGTACGACAGCTCCGCCTGACCGCAGCGGGCCAGAATGGCCCCCAGAAACACCACAGACGAGCGCATGCGGCGCATAAGCCGGTCCGGAATGTCCCAGCGGGTCAGCGTGGAGGAATCCACCTCCAGGTCCGGGCCGTTCCAGCGAACGGCGCAGCCCAGGTGCCGCAGGATGTCAATGGACGTGTCCACGTCCTCCAGATGGGGACAGCGCTGCAGAACGCAGACGTCCCCGCTGAGAATACACGCTGCCAGAATGGGCAGCACGCTGTTTTTTGCCCCCTGTACCGTCAGGTCGCCGGACAGGCGGCGTCCCCCTTCTATCATCAGGCTCATATGCCCCCGCCTTTCATAGCTTTTTCCCGCTATCCTATGCAGGGGGTGGGGCAGGGGGTTACTTGCGGATGCTCATGACGGTGTCATAGAGACGCTTTGTGGCGTTCCGGATGCCCAGCTCCGCCATGCCGCGGCTCATGTCCGCCTGGCGCTGGGGGTCACGGAGAATGTCCCGGGCCGTCCGGTAAAGCGCTTCGCCGGAGGCCTCCGATTCCAGCAGCACCACGGCTCCGCCGTGCCGCTCCAGAATGCGGGCGTTCTTCTCCTGGTGATTGTTGGTGACGTAAGGGGAGGGGACCAGGATGGCCGGAGTGGCCAGGGCCGTGATCTCGCTGATGGTGGAGGCGCCGGCCCGGCAGATCACCAGGTCTGCCGCCCGCATGACGGGAGCCATGTCGTAGATATACTCCCGGACGTCCAGCCCGGGGACATGGTCTAGGCCGTCTGCCCGCAGGCGGGCGGTCATGGCGGGGTAGCCGCTTTTGCCCACGCCGTGGATGTGGTGGAAGGGCATGCCGTCCGCCGCCTCCAGGCGGAAGAAATCCTCCATGTGGGCGTTCATATGACTGGCGCCCAGGCTGCCCCAGAAGGACACCACCAGAGGCCGGTCATCGGTCAGGCCCAGCTTTTCCCGGGCCTGGGCACGGGTCAGGTCAAAGAAGTCGCCCCGCACCGGGGTGCCGGTGACGACGATCTTGCCGGGGCGGCGATAGTGCCGGCGGCACTCCTCGAAGCCCACCATGATGCGGTCGGCGGAGCCCTCCAGCATTTTGGTGGTGAGGCCCGGGACCATGTTGGACTCGTGGACCGCCGTGGGGATGCCCATGCCGGCGGCGCATTTTACCACCGGATAGCTGGCATAGCCGCCGGTGCCCACCACCAGATCGGGACGGAAATCACGGAGAATGGCCCGGGCACGGCTGCGGGACCTGGCCAGCATGGCCAGGGAGTTCAGGTTGTGCCCCAGGCCGCCGTGGCCCAGGGAGCGCTGAAAGCCGCCCATGGGAATGCCCCGGAAGGGGTAGCCCGCCTTTTCCACCAGGTCGCGCTCCATACCGTCGGGGGTGCCCACAAACAGAAACCGGGCTTCGGGGTCCTGCTGCCGCATGTATCCGGCCAGAGCCAGGGCGGGGTTCACATGGCCCGCCGTTCCGCCGCAGGTAAAAATCACTTTCATTTTGCCGCGCCTCCTATCCGTTCTGCGGCGCAGGCATCTGCCGCGAAACGCTGAGTACGATGCCCATCTCTGCCAGCTGGCACAGCAGGGCCGTGCCGCCGTAGCTGAAGAAGGGGAGGGAAATACCGGTGGCGGGCACCAGGCCCGTGACCACCGCAATGTTCAGAAAGGTTTGCAGACTGGTGAGGGTCATGAAGCCTACCACCAGCAGAGCGCCGAACCGGTCCCGGGCGTGGAGGGCGATCCAGAAGCCCCGGAGGATCAGCAGGGCGAATACCAGCATGACGACGCAGGCTCCCACCAGGCCCAGCTCCTCGCAGATCACGGCGAAGATGCAGTCGTTGTGCTCCTCGGGCAGGTAGAGGAATTTCTGCCGTCCCTTGCCCAGGCCCACGCCCAGCAGGCCGCCGGAGCCGATGGCGATGAGACACTGGGCAATCTGCCAGCCGTCGCCCCGGTACCAATCGGCGTTGAAGGGGTCCCGCCAGGTGTTGATGCGGTCCTCGCCATAGTGGAGGATGCCCTTTTTCACCAGGGTGACGTACAGGGCGCCCACCAGGCCCACGCCGGCAATGCCGGTGGGGATCAGCCAGCCCTTGATGCCGCCTACGATCATCAGAACGATGCCGGTGCAGACAATGAGGATGGTGCCGGACAAGTGAGGCTCCAGCATCATAAGGCCCGCGATAACGCCCAGGATCAGCAGATACGGCCAGATGCCCTGACGCCAGGTCTGCATTTTCTCGCGCTTTTTGGAGATGGTGGCGGAAAAGTAGATGACCACGGCGATCTTGGCGATCTCGGAGGGCTGGAACCGCAGAATGGTGCCCTTGATGCCCAGCCAGCGGGTGGCGCCGTTTTCCGTGATGGCAATGGGATTATGGGGAATGATGACCAGCACCAGCAGCGCCAGAGACGCCCACAGCAGCAGACGGCCCACGCCCCGCAGACGCTGATAGTTCAGCTTGCTGAGAGCGAACATAACGGCAAGGCCCAGCAGGGCAAAAATGCCCTGGCGGATGAAGTAGTACGCGCCGTTGCCGCCGTTTTCGTAGTAGGCGGAGGGGAAGCTGGCGGACAGCACCATGACCATGCCCATAGCCGTCAGCAGCAGTGTCAGCAGCAGAAACGGCAGGTCCATAGGACCCCGGGCGGCTTCCCGGGACTGCTCCATGGCGTCCTGGCGCCGTTGGGCGCTCCAGGTCCCCACGGGACGTCGTTTGGTTGTGCGCAGGGCCATGGGCTCCCCTCCTTTCCGAAATGCTTTTGGTTATGCGCCGAAGCGATCCATAACGCCCAGATAAGCCAGAACGCAGAACAGGGCGCTGACGGCGGCAAATACCGCCACGATTTTGGTCTCCTTCCAGCCGCACATCTCGAAGTGGTGGTGGAGGGGGGCCATCTTAAAGATCCGTTTGCCGTGGGTGAGCTTGAAATACGTCACCTGGATGATGTCGGACAGCGTCTCGCACAGATAGACAAAGCCTACCAGCAGCAGGATCAGGGGCATGTCATAGGCAAAGGCCAGGGCTGCCACCGCGCCGCCCAGGAACAGGGAGCCGGTATCGCCCATGAACACCTTGGCGGGATAGTGGTTATAGCACAGGAAGCCCAGCAGGCCGCCCACCAGAGCGCCGGCAAAAACGCCCAGCTGGCCGAAGCCCTGCCACATGCCGCCCAGCACCGCGAAGAATACGGCCACCGGCACCGTGACGCTGGAGGACAGACCGTCGATGCCGTCGGTAATGTTCACGGCGTTGACGGTGCCGATGATGACGAAGGCGGCGAAGATCATATACACCACCCACGGCAGCACCAGATGGGTGTTGAAGAAGGGAATATACAGGTTGGGGCTCAGCATGCCCTCATACCGCATGAGACACAGGAAGGCAATGGCCGCCGCCAGCTGAAGCAGGAACTTCTGGGGGGCGGTGAGGCCGGTGTTGTGGTGATGCTTCACCTTCTGATAGTCGTCGATATAGCCGATGACGCCGAATACCAGGGCGAATACATAGACATACAGGTGGGTGAAGTTCCCCTCCAGCATGCCCCTCCAGCCCAGGATCAGAATGGCGATGCCGATGCCGATGATGAACATCAGGCCGCCCATGGTGGGAGTGCCCTGTTTGCCCTTGTGCCAGGTGGGGCCAACCTCCTTGATGCTCTGCCCGGCCTTCAGCCGGATCAGGGCGGGGATCAGCAGCTTACCGGCTGCCAGGGTGATCGCCAGGCTTACGACGCCTGCCAGAATAATTTCCATCATGTTCTCTCCTTCCCGTCCCGTGGGGACGTGGTCAGCTTCCGTTTATATATTCCTCAATGATCTGCCTTTCATCCAATGGCAGCAGCTTTCCGTCTGTTTCCTGGGTGGTCTCGTGGCCCTTGCCGCACAGGAGAACGGTATCACCGCTGCGGGCCAGGGACAGAGCCCGGAAAATGGCTTCCCGGCGGTCCGGCACCACCTGATGGCTGCCGGTGATGCCCGGGAGGATATCCCGGATAATGGCCAGCGGATCCTCCGTCCGGGGATTATCGGAGGTGAGGATCGTCAGGTCGGCGTATCGGGAGGCCGCCGCGCCCATCAGGGGGCGCTTGCCGGGGTCCCGGCCGCCGCCGCAGCCGAACACCGCAATGAGTCGTCCGGAGGTCATGGACCGGACGGTTTTCAGGGCGTTTTCCATGGCGTCCGGCGTGTGGGCAAAGTCGATGAACACGCGATAGCCGCGCCCCGGCACCGGTACCGGCTCCATCCGCCCCGGAACAGAGCGGGACTGTCCCAACGCCTTTGCCGCGTCCGCCAGGGAAATGCCCGACAGGCGGGCAATGGACAGGGCCGCCAAGGTGTTGTACACGGTGAACATACCGGGGATGGGAACGGCGGCGGGAACCGTCGATGCGCCCTCCCGGGCGGTGAAGCGGACGCCGGCGGGGGAGAGGACCACGTCCTCGGCCCGCAGGTCGCCGCTGCGGATGCCATAGCCATACACGGGGCAGACGCAGCCCCGGAGAATGCGGGAGGCCCACGGGTCATCCCGGTTCACGGCGGCCTGCCCGCACTGGCGGAACAGTGCGGACTTTGCCTGCGCATAGCGGTCCATGGTGCCGTGAAAGTCCAGGTGGTCCCGGCTGAGATTGGTGAAAGCGGCTATAGTATACGCCAAGCCGCAGACGCGATCAAGTGCCAATGCGTGGGAGGATACCTCCATCACCGCGTGGGTGCACCCGGAATCGGCCATTTGCCGCAGCAGACGCTGCACCTCCCAGGATTCGGGGGTGGTGCGGCGGGAGGGGAGGACCGTGTCCCCGATGCGGCAGCCGTTGGTGCCCATGAGACCGGTCCGTATGCCCAGGGTCTGGAGCATGCCTGCCGTCAGCCAGGCCACGGAGGTTTTTCCGTTGGTGCCGGTGACGCCGATGAGGTGCAGCTCCCGGTCCGGGTGGCGGAAGAAGTTTCCGGCCATCCGGGCCAGAGCCTGCCGGGTGTCGGGGACAATGACGTAGGGCAGGCCCTCCACCGGATGGGTGGATATGGCGCAGGACGCGCCCCGCTGCCGGGCCAGAGCCGTATAGTCGTGGCCGTCGGCGGCGGCGCCGTGGATGGCCACAAACGCCTGACCGGGCTGTATCGTGTGGGAATCATAGCCTGCGCCGGTGACGTCCCGGGGCAGGTCCGGCGATGCGTCCCGGATGGGAACGCCTGCCAGCAGGTCCCGCAGATCCACAGAGGGGACTCCTTTCCCTTAGTCTGACATATTGGTATCGCCCAGCTGGACGGTGATCACCGTGCCGGCAGGCACCTGCTGCCCGGCCTCCAGGCTCTGGCTCAGCACCCGGATATTGCCGGAGGTGGTCTGCGTGGCGCCGCTGAACCGCACCAGGAGCCCGGCGTTGGTGGCGGCCACGTTGGCCTCCGCCGCCGTTTTGCCCACCAGCTGGGGAACGGTGTACATGGTGTTGGGCTTTTCGGCCCCGGCATAGAGAATAATCGTGGCCTTGCCGGGGATCACTGCGCCGCCGGCAGGAGTCTGGTCCGTGACGGTGCCGCCGGAGCCTACCACCTTGCAGGTGAAGCCCCGGGCCTCCATACGGCTCCTGGCATCCTCCACGGTGCTGCCGATGACATAGGGAACGGTGGTATCCGCGCCCAGCAGCTCCTCGGCGCTGTAGGTGGGCTCGATGCCCAGATAGGGCAGGATATCCGCCATGATCTTGCTGTTGACAGGGGCCACCATGCTGCCGCCGGACACGGAGGTGCCGGCGCTGCGGCTGGGAGTATCCATGGTCACCAGGATGATGACCTGGGGATCGTCCGCCGGGGCAAAGCTGACAAAGGAGACCACCAGGTCGCCGGTCTGGCCCTTGTCGGCGGTGCCGGTTTTGCCGCCTACGCGGTAGCCCTTCACCTGGCCGTTGCGGCCGGTGCCGTCGGATACGACATATTCCAGACATTCCCGGACATGGGCGCTGGTCTCCTCGCTGATGACCTGGCGCACGGGCGTGTTGTCATGCTGATAGGTGACGTTGCCGTCACTGTCCACGATCTGCTCCACCAGATAGGGGGCGTGCAGATAGCCGCCGTTGACGCAGGCCGCCTGGGCCGCAATCAGGGCCATGGGGGTGACGTTGAAGTTCTGGCCGAAGGCGTAGCAGGCCAGGTCCAGCTGGGTGAAGCTCTCGGGACTGGCGAACACGCCGCTGGCCTCGCCGTCCAAATCCACGCCGGAGCCCTGCATGAGGCCGAAGTCGTTCATATATTCATAGAACTTCTCGTTGCCCAGCTGCAGACCGAAGGTGATGAAAGCGGGGTTGCAGGAATGGGCCGCGGCCTCCTTCAGGGTCTGGGTGCCGTGGGTGCCGGTGCAGTGGATGGTGGCGTCGGACACATGGATGCCGCCGGTGCAGGTATAGGTGGTGTTCATATTGATGAGCCCCTCCTCCATGGCGGCGGACATGGTGAGGATCTTGAAGGTAGAGCCGGGCTCGTAGGTGTCGTTGAGGGTCTTGTTGCGCCACTGCTTCAGCAGCTGATCGGAGGTGTCGGTGAGATTCTTTTTGAACAGGTCGTTCTGGACGGTAAAGGCGTTATTGAGGTCATAGGTGGGGTAGGACACCATCCCCAGAACGCCGCCGGTCTTGACGTCCATGACGATGCCGGTGGCGCCGTTCTCCGCGCCGTATTTATCGGCCATTTCACCTACATATTTTTCCAGGTAATACTGGACGTTGGCGTCCAGGGTCAGGACCAGGTCCTGACCGCTCTGGGCGGCGAAATACTGCTCGTATTCATAGGGAAGGGGATTGCCCCGTTCGTCCTTGGCGGTGACCACCAGGCCGGTCTGGCCCTGGAGATACTTGTCATAGCGGGACTCCAGGCCGTACAGGCCGGTGTTGTCGGTGCCCACAAAGCCCAGAACATGAGAGGCCAGGGAACCGTAGGGGTACACCCGCTTGGATGTTGCAGTCAGGTCCAGCCCCTCAACGTTCAAATCATTGATGAGCTGACGGATCTGGTTTGCCGTATCCTCATCCACTTTTTTGGCCAGAAGTTCATACTGCGAGTCGGTGTTGTTCATGCGCTCCCTGACGTCGTCCTGGGATATGCCCAGGATATCAGCCAGGCTGGCGGCCAGGGAGTCATAGTCCCAAAGAACCGTTGTGTCCTCGGACTGAGGCGTCTCGCCCTTCTTCAGCTGGGCGTTTTCCAGGCGGATCTTCTCCAGCCGCTCTGCCTCATCATCCAGCTGCTTTTTCATGTGGTAGGGGGACATCACAACGTCCTCCGTGGACACGGATACCGCCAGCTGGCTGCCGTTGCGGTCGTAGATGGTGCCCCGGAAGGCGGAGACCACCGTCTGGCGGGTTTGCTGGTCCAGAGCCTTGGTCTGGAGCTCCTTATGCCGGGTGATCTGAAGGTGATACAGCTGGAAAAACAGGATCACGAACACCAGGATGCCCATGACCAGCATCAGCCAGAAGGTGCGGCTGCGGACGGTGCGGGTGGCCTGCCGGGCGTAGAACTCCGGCGGGCGGCCAGGGGCCTGGGGCTTGCCGGGGGCGGTCTGGGGCCGCTGGGACTGGGATCGGGGGGTTCTCTTTCTGCGACTGAACATGGGTGTCTCCTTCCGCCGGAATGCCAAGGCAAGGAGCAAGAAGTTTCCTTCTCACTCCTTGCGCGTTTTCACTATATGGCGGCGCTCAGCGGAAATATTCCACCACCGCGCCGATGCCGTCCTTGAGCCAGGTCCATGCCTGGGCCAGGGGTCCGGTGCTTTCGGGACGACAGATCTCGGCCATATCCGCACCGCCCAGCTCGATATACTCGATCTGGTCGCTGGTAGGCTTGGTCATGCCGGCCGCCTGGGCGGCGGCCTTTACGGCGGCCTGGTCGAAGGCCTTTTCATATGCCACGCCCAGGGCCACGCGCTCCTCCTGGACCTGCTGGAGCTGGGACTGCTTGGCGGTAAGGTCGTGGCTGGCCTGGGTCAGCTTCACATAGCCCATCATCAGCACCACTACCATCAGGGCCAGAACGGCCACGCCGCCCACCAGAATGGGGGAGGCGTGCTCCCGGGGGCGGGCCGCCGGACGGCGGCGAGGCTCCCGCTGGGGGCGGATATCCCGCTCCGGGCGGCGCAGGGGCTCCTGGGGCTGGCGGACGGCGTTGCCGTCAAGCTGCTCCCAGTTCAGGGTGTTCAGGTCATAAGCCAGGCTGCCGAACACCGGCTCGTTATTCATCCTGTTCTTGTTCTCCGCCATGGTAGGGCAGCTCCTTTCATATGTTGAAATCGTTTCCGAAAACGGGGGAAAAATTTACAGCTTTTCCGCCACGCGCAGCTTGGCGCTGCGGGCACGGGGGTTATAAGTCAGCTCTGCGGGGCCGCAGACGATGGGCTTGCGGTTCACCAGACGCACCGTGGGCTTCTTGCCGCAGACGCAGACCGGGAAATTCGGGGGGCAGGTGCAGCCGGTGGCCAGCTCCTGGAGGGTTTTCTTGACAATGCGGTCTTCCAGAGAGTGGAAGGTAATGACGGCCAGGCGGCCGCCGGGGGCCAGACGCTGGGCCGCAGCCCGGAGCATGGCGGTGAGCTCGTCCAGCTCGCCGTTGACGGCGATGCGCAGGGCCTGGAAGCTTCGCTTGGCCGGATGCTGCTTTTCCCGCAGAGCCTGGGGCGGCATGGCACTTTTGATGAGCTCCACCAGCTGGCCGGTGGTCTCGATGGGAGCTTCCTCCCGGGCGGTGACGATGCGTCTGGCAATGGCCGGGGCATAGCGCTCCTCGCCGTATTCATAAAGGATGCGGCGCAGCTCCTCATAGGGCCATTCGTTGACCACGGTGCGGGCCGTCAGGCCGGCGGTGCGGTCCATGCGCATGTCCAGGGGAGCGTCGTGCATGTAGGAGAAGCCCCGCTGGGCGTCGTCCAGCTGGGGAGAGGACACGCCCAGGTCGAAGAGCATGCCGTCCACCGCCGGGACGTTCAGCTCGTCCAGCACCTGGGCCACGCAGCTGAAGTTGCTGTGAACCAGGGTGACGCGGTCTATATACGGGGCCAGGCGGCGGCGGGCAGCCTCCAGGGCGGTCTCGTCCCGGTCCAGGCCGATGAGACGGCCTCCGGCCGTCAGGCGGCGGACAATCTCCCAGGAGTGACCTGCCCGGCCCAGGGTGCCGTCCAGGTAGATGCCGTCCGGCCGGATATTCAGCCCCTCCATACACTCATCCAGCAGCACCGGGCGGTGGCCGAAGGCCACGTCAGCGGCTTCGTTTCGGTCAAATGCCATGGCTCACATCCCCATTTCCTGCATTGCTTTCTCCAGCTGGCCGGATTGGAGGGCTTCGTCCTCCATTTTCTGCCACAGCTGGGCGTTCCAGATCTCGGCCCGGTCAAAGACGCCGATGATGACCACCTCTTTTTCCAGGTTGGCGTACTGGCGCAGCTTGGCGGGCAGGAGAATGCGGCCCTGGGCGTCGGGCACGCAGTCGGTCATGTAGGCGTACATCATGCGCAGACCCTTGATCCTGGTAAAGCTCGTGCCCTTGAGGCTGGCGTTGAAGTCGGCCCAGCCCTGGTCGGAGAAAACGGACAGGCAGTGGTCCTGGCCCACGGTGACGTGGAGGGTGCCGCCCAGCTCGTCCCGGAGCTTGGTGGGGATGAACAGCCGGCCCTTGGCATCAATATTGTGCGCATATTGACCGTTCATGTCCGCATCCCCTCCCTTCGGCACCACTTTGTGGGAAAATCGTGGGACGGAGCCACACCTGTATGGGTTTTGGCACCACTTAGTCCCACATCGAAATCAAAAAAAAGACACCGCCAAATATGTATTTTTATTATATAGCAGGGTATAGGATTTTGCAAGAGGTTTTTTTGACCATATTCTCCGGGAAATTTGTCCAATTTCAGGTGTTTCCAGGAAATTCCTGCACTTTTTGAAACGCTTGTTCTATAACGACGCAAAAAAATCGCATACCGGCGTGAAAACAGCGGCCGGTATGCGGATATGCGGTAAAAGAAGAATGCGTGCCAGCAAAATGCACAGAAAACGCCGGAAAATTTCGTCAGTCCTCCGAAGCCTGCTTGGTGGGATCGGACTTGAGCTTTTCCTGGCAGACCTGCATCTGCTCGGCGGAGGCGCTGCGGAAGCGGACGCGGGACTCCCGGACCTCGTCCAGGGCGGCCTGGATGGCCTCCTCCGTGCGGCGCAGGGCGTCCTCGGTGTAGGTGTTGGCCACCTGATACAGCTGGCGGCTGCGGTCCTCCGCCTGGTGGATGATCTCGCTGCTGCGGCGCTGGGCCCGCTGAATGGTCTCGCTTTCGGAGACGATGGTCTTGGCGTCCTCCTGGGCCTTTTCCAGCATGCGGCGGGACTCCTCCTGGGCCTGGTCCCGCAGGCGCTTGGCCTCGTCCTGGGCCTGGTCCAGCATACGCTTGACCTCGCGATTGGCCTTGTCCACATACTGCTCCTTGGACTTCATCAGATCCTGAGCCTTGCTGAGCTCTGCGGGGAGCTTGGTGCGGACCTCGTCCAGCAGGTCCAGGGCTTCCTCCCGGTTGATAATGCATTTTTCGGAGCTGAAGGTAGCTCCCCGGGCCTCGTCGATCATGCCGTACAGCATGTCAAGGAGCTTCTGTACGTTTTTATCTTCCATTTATGACCGTCCTTTCCACTGCGCGGCCACCGGGGCCGGCACATATTGTTCCATGGGCTGTCCGTAGCGGAGCATTTCCCGGACCATGGTGCTGCTGAAATGCTGGTAGGCGGGACTGGCCGGCAGGAATACGGTTTCCAGTCCCGGCAGGATGCCCCGGTTGATGCTGGCCATCTGGTACTCCTGGTCGAAATCCGTGGCGTTGCGCAGACCCTTTACCAGAACGCAGGCACCCTTGTCCCGGGCGTACTGCGCCAGCAGGCCGGTGTAATGCTCCGCCGCCACATTGGGCAGGTCCGCCACGGAGCGGCGGATCATCTCCACCCGTTCGTCGGCGGAGAACATAGGCTTTTTGTCGCAGTTGACCAGCACGCAGACGTACACCTGGTCAAAGCACTGGGCGGCCCGGCGGATAATATCCATATGCCCCAGCGTGATGGGGTCGAAGCTGCCGGGATAGATCGCAATTTTCATGGGGGTCATTCCTCGCTTCCCTGGCGGTGGTAGACTGTCAGCTTGATCTTACCGTAGCGATACTCCCGGTAAAGGCGGTAGGGGGCCTCCAGGGTGGGCAAAACGGCGTCTGCCGGACTTTCCGCCATTATTATACCATGTTCGCGACAAATGTCAAACCCTGCAATATCCGAAAGAGCCTGCTCCAGCAGACCGGAGGCGTAGGGCGGGTCCAGGAAGATCAGGTCGAACTTTTCACCGCTGCGCAGATAGGCCAGGGAGTCGCCGCTCCTGACCCGGGCCCGGTCCAAAAGACCGCACAGCTCCAGGTTATCCCGGATCAGCTTCACGGCGTCGGCGCGCTTGTCCACGAACACGGCCTCCGCCGCGCCGCGGCTCAGAGCCTCGATGCCCAGCTGACCGGTGCCGGCGAACAGGTCCAGCACCCGGCGGCCCTCGATGTCGAATTGCAGGATGGAGAACATGCTCTCCTTGACCTTGTCTGTGGTGGGGCGGGTGTCCATGCCCTGGAGCTCCTTGAGACGGCGGCCCCGGGCGGTTCCGGTGATGACTCTCATAGCGTTATCCCTTCGGATCGAAGCACTCGAAGATCACCAGGTTTCCCTGGGCCTCGGCGGCTTCCATCTCCTCTTTCGTTCGGATGGTCCAGTTTACCTCCTGGACATGGTAGAATTTCCGGCACCAGCGCAGACACAGGTTATCCCGGTCGGAGAACCGGTAGGCGATGAAGTCGGGCCTCACGGCCACGTTGGAAAACAGATTCCCCAGAAGCCACATGGTGGCCTTGCCGTGACCGGCGGTCTCACCATGGCGCAGGAACTGCTCAGACAGCTGGCCACGGACGATCTCGGGGCGGTTCTTTTTCAGCCAGATCAGGCAGCGGGGGTCGAAGGATTCGATGCAGTAATGAACCCGGTACCGGTCCAGCATGCAGCAGGTGGCCTCCGCCAGGGCGGCGTGGTTGCCCCGCTCGGCCTTCAGCTCGATGATCAGGGGCGTGCGGTCCTGGAACAGCTCCAGCACCTCCTCCAGCAGGGGGATCTGCTCATCGGTGCCCTCCAGGCGGTACTGCTTCAGCTCCTCCGCCGTCAGGTCCTCCACCAGCACGTCGGCGCCGGCGGTGCGCTTGAGGCTGGCATCGTGGATGACGGCCAGGCGGCCGTCCTTCATCAGGTGAACATCCAGCTCTGCGCCGTAGCCGTTTTCAATGGCCCGGCGGAAGGCGGCCATGGAGTTTTCGGGAATGCGGGGCTTGTCGTGATAGCCCCGGTGGGCGTAGCGGAACAGCCGCAGCAGGCCCCAGGCGCTGTGGCCCCGGCGGCATTGCAGAAGCAGGGTGAAAAGCTCTCCCAGGATCAAAAGAACCAGCAATACGATCAAAACGGGCATTTTGCGTCAATCCTCCATCTCGTCCAGAGCTTCCAGACCGATCTTGGCCTGGGGCTTGCTGTCGCCATGGCGGACGAACAGCATGGTGACGAAGGCCAGAGTCGTGAATACGGCGGCGTAGGGGAACAGCACATGCATGCCGAAGCGGTCCATCAGCAGACCGGACAGCATAGGCGTGGCCACCTGGGCGGCCATGGAGGCGGTGTAGTAAAAGCCGGTATATTTGCCCACGTCGCCGCCGGAGCACATCTCCACCACCATGGGGAAGGAGTTGACGTTGATGGTGGCCCAGGCGATACCGGCCAGGGCGAACATGGCGTTCATCAGCATGGTGGGGCTTTCGGCGTTGAGGAAGGCGGCCACGGTGAAGGCGGTGGTCAGCATGACCACGCCGGCCAGGATGGTCTTTTTCCGGCCTGCCTTGGAGGCGATGAAGCCCACAGGCAGATAGGAGACAATGGCCGCCGCCTGAGCGATGATCAGCGTCAGGTTATAGTCCTTGTGCAGAATATTGCTGGCGTACACGGAATACTTGGAGGTGACGGCGTTGTAGCCGAAGAACCACAGAACGATGGACAGGAGAAGGAAAATCAGGGACTTTACCTCGTCCACGGACAGCTTGCGGCCGCCTGCGGACTCCTCCTGCTCCCGAGTCTCCTCCTCAATGCCCAGGGCCACGGCCTGCTGCTGCATTTCGTAGGCCCATTCCTTTTCCCGGACGGTGAGCATGAAAATCACCAGCGCCGCCAGCATGATGGCCGCAATGACGGCAAAATAGCCGGTGTAGCTCATCAGGGAGTTGCGGACGGCGGAGGTGGCGAACACCATGCCCAGAGCCAGCACCAGAATGCCGCCGGCAGAGCCCATGAGGTTGATGACGGCGTTGGCCTTGGAGCGCAGAGGCTTCAGGGTCACGTCGGGCATCAGGGCCACCGCCGGGGACCGGAACACGGCCATGGAAACCAGGACGATCAGCAGCAGAACGATGAAGAATACCAGGGTGGCGGGACTTTTGGCAGTGGCGTCCCAGGCGCAGGCCTGGCGGGCGGGGACCACATAGTTGGTATAATCGGGGTTGGTGACGGTCTTGCCGTCCTGCTCCACCTGGCTGCGGATCCGGATGAATTCCTCCTGGGTGAACTTCTGGCTCAGGACGAACTTGTCGCCGCTGGGGGTCAGCAGCGTCTCGTTGGCCTGGCGGTCGTAGATCTGCTCCAGGGCGGCGGGGTCGTCAATGGCGGAGACATCGGACAGGTGCCGCAGCTGGGCGTTGTCCACAAAGGACAGGGCAATGAGCATCACGGCGGCGATGAGGGTACCCACCACGATGAAGGGGGTGCGGCGGCCCCGCTTGCCCCGGTGCTTGTCGGAAATGGCGCCGAACAGGGGCAGCATGAACAGGGCCAGCACGTTGTCCAGGGCCATGATGACGCCGGACCATGCCTGGCTCATGCCGAATTTGTTGGTGAGGATCAGGGGGATGGTGTTGTCATAGGCCTGCCAGAACGAGCAGATCAGGAAGAAGGCAAAGCCCACGAAAATAGTCCGCTTGTAGTTGAGTTTCATACAGTCTCCTCCAGTTTCCGGTACAGGGTACCGATGTCGGGATACACCCAGGTGGGGTGAACCTGATAGGTGTCGATGTCCGCCATGGTGCCCTCGCCGGACAGGACGAACACGGTGTCGATGCCGGCGTTGACGCCGCAGGCAACGTCGGTGTACAGCCGGTCCCCCAGCAGCACCGTCTGCTCCGGGGAGAAGCCCGTGCGCTCCATAGCCAGCAGGGCCATCTGGGGCCTGGGCTTGCCGATGACCGTAGGCTCCCGGCCGGTGGGGGTGGCGAGCATCCGGCAGACGCTGCCGCAGTCGGGCACGGAGCCGTACCAGGTGGGGCAGACCCAGTCGGGGTTGGTGGCCACGAAGGGAACGCCCCGGTTCAGCAGAATGCAGGCGTCCTCCAGCTTCTGAAACGTCAGCTCCGTGTCGAAGCCGCACAGAAGCACCTCCGCCTGCTCCCGGTCCCGGGTCACGGGGATGCCGGCTCCGTCCAGCTGGGCCAGGAAGGAATCCGTGCCGAACACATAGCAGGTCTTTCCCGGCAGGGTCTCCCGCAGATAGCGGACGGTGGCATCCACGGAGGTGAGATAGTCGTCCCGGGTAGTCTCGATGCCCATGCGGCGGAGCTTTTCCATGTAGCCCTCCACGCCCCGGGAGGAATTGTTGGTCAGGAACAGATACCGGCCCCCCATGGCGCGCACATGGTGCAGGAACTCCGGTACGCCGTCGAACAGGCGATCACCGATGTAGATGGTGCCGTCCATGTCCAGCAGAAACAGCCGCTTATCCCGCAGCTTAGTCACGGAATCGTCTCCTTTGCACAAAAATACAGCATAAGGATACCACAAAGCTGCCGTGCTTTCAAGCACGGCGGGGCGTCTCAGGGAAAATTGTTTGGGAAAAGGGACGAAAAACGCAAAAAAAGGCCGCCGCAGAGGGCGGCGGCCTTGAGTTTGTCAAAAAAGGCAATGCTTTTTGGGACGACAGGCAGCAGAGAGACTGCCTTCCATAGTAATTACTTTTTCAGGCGTTTGTCGCATTTCACGGCAAGGCGGGTGCCAACGGTCTGGAACAGCTGCACCAGCAGGATCAGCAGGATCACCGCCGCGAACATCACCAGGTATTTGTACCGGTAATAGCCGTAGTCAATGGCAACCTTGCCCAGGCCGCCGCCGCCGATGATGCCGCTCATGGCGGAGTAGCCCAGAATGGTGGTCAGGGCGATGGTGGCATTCTGGATCAGGGAGGGGACACTCTCGGGGATCATCACCTTGCAGACGATCTGCATGGGCGTGGCGCCCATGCTCTGGGCCGCCTCAATAATATTGGGGTCTACCTCCCGCAGGCTGCTCTCCACCAGCCGGGCCACAAAGGGGAACGCCGCCACCACCAGGGGAACGATGGTGGCTGTGGTGCCCACGGCGGTGCCGATGATGAGCCGGGACAGAGGGAACACCATAATCATCAGGATCAGAAACGGGATGGAACGCAGCAGGTTGATAACCACGTTCAGCGCCGACAGCACCGGCTTCGGCAGGGGCAGGACGCCGTCCTTTTCTCCCGCCACCAGCAGCACGCCCAGCGGCAGGCCCAGCACCACGGCCAGGGCGGTGGACAGCACCGTTACATAAAACGTCTCCCAAAGCGCTATGGGGAACTGGGTCACAAAGGCCGTTTTCAGCTCCGCCAGGGACTCCGGCGTAAATAAATCAGTGTACATCCACGCTTACCTCCTCTGCCTGCAAATTGGGGATGCTGCGGAAAAACCCCATGGCCCGGTCCAGCTGTCCCCTGGGCACGCCCAGCAGCATGCTGCCGTAGATCTCCTCCGACAGCTTCTGGGTGCTGGCGGAAATGACGTTGGCGTATATGCTCTCCTCCGCTGCCAGACGGGCCACCATGGGGATGGCCGTGGTCTGGGCGCTGCGGAAGATCAGGCGGATACGCCGCTCCTGGCTGGGGTCGGACACGGCGGCATCGGCACCGCCGGGGAACACCAGGTGCCGGGCGGCCTGGGACCTGGGAGCGGAGAACACCGTGGATACCATGCCGTCCTCCACCACCTCGCCGTCGTCCAGAATGGCAACATGGGTACAGATTTCCTTTACCACACTCATCTGGTGGGTGATGACCACCACGGTGATGCCCAGCTGGCGGTTGATGTCCCGGATCAGCTCCAGAATCTGCCGGGTGGTCTTGGGGTCCAGGGCACTGGTGGCCTCGTCGCACAGCAGCACCTTGGGATTGGTGGCCAAGGCCCGGGCAATGGCAATGCGCTGCTGCTGGCCGCCGGACAGCTGGGCGGGGTACGCCTGGGCCTTGTCCGGCAGACCCACCAGCTCCAGCAGCTCCCGGGCCCTGGATTGGGCCTCCTTCCGGCTGACCCCGGCCAGCTCCATGGGGAAGCAGATGTTTTGCAGGCAGGTGCGCTGCATCAGCAGGTTGAACCGTTGGAAGATCATGGTGATCTCCCGCCGGGCGGCCCGGAGCTGGGCCGGCGTCATGGCGTCCAGCTGCTGCCCGTTGACGATGACCTTGCCGCTGGTGGGCCGCTCCAGCATATTGATGCAGCGGACCAGCGTGCTCTTACCCGCGCCGCTCATGCCGATGATGCCATAGATATCGCCGCTGGCGATGGTCAGGGATACGTCCTTCAGAGCGTCCACCCGCCCACCGGCGGTCTCAAAGGTCTTGCTGACATGCTGTAATTCGATCAAGGCTGCTGCCTCCCCCTTCTAATCGGATGCTTGTGTGTTACTTGGAAGCCTTCAGAGCGTCCAGACTGGTCTGACGGCCGCCGTACAGGCCCATGGGCTCCACATGGATGGCGCTGACGGACACAATGTGGGTGTTGTTCTCGGCGTTGAAGTCCTCCAGATAGGGCAGGTGCTGGAAGTAGTTGGCGTCCACGGTGCCGTCGTCCACCACGGTGTTGGGCACCACATAGTCGTTATAAACCTGAACGTCCAGGGTAATGCCCTTAGCGGCCAGGATCTCCTTGACAACCTCCAGGATCTCGGCGTGGGGCGTGGGGGAGGCGGCCACGGTGATGGTCTGGCCCTTCAGGGCCTCATAGTCCACGGAATCGTCATAGCCGGTGCCGGGGTGATCCACGGTGCTGACCACGGAGCCGCTGTACTTGCTCTGGATGAAGCTGGCCACCTGCTGGCTCTCCAGCGCGGCCTTCAGGGCCAGGATCTTGGGGGCGGTCTCGCTGCCCTCTTTCACCGCCAGGATGTTGGCATAGGCGGAGGAGGAGCCTTCGATGGCCAGGGAATCATTCACGGGATTCAGGCCGGCGTTGATGGCGTAGTTGGAGTTGATGACGGCATAGTCGGCGTCCTTCAGCATATCGGGCAGACGGGCGGCCTCGGCCTCTACGATCTCCACGCTGTAGGGATTCTCCACGATGTCGTTCTTGGTGGCGGTGATGCCGGCGCCGTCGCGCAGCTTGATGATGCCGTTTTCCTGCAGCAGCAGCAGGGCGCGGGCCTCGTTGGTGGTGTCGTTGGGAACGGCGATCTTCAGGGAGGTGCTCTTGGAGCCGCAGCCCGTCAGAGCCAGGGACAGGGACAGGATCAGCGCCAGGATCAGCGCGGTGAGCCGAACGGAATTCTTTTTCATGATGGTTATCTCCTTTTTATGTCAAAGTCGGTTGATTGATTCTCTTGTATGGAACATCCGATGGCCCGGGGGCACATTCGATCGTCCAGCAGGGTAATGAGGCCCGGCATCAGGCACATGGTTTTTCAGCTCCTTTCATACAGCAAAAAACAGCGGAAGGTCATCGACCTTCCGCTGCCGCAAACGATTCATTCAGGCAAGCGCTGAAAGGGAATGACCATTTTTTCCATAGCAAAGCATGCACATGCCGCACATGTGCATCATGGTCATCATCATGCTGTTGCCGCAGAGCTGCTTCGTCATGGCGTGTTCCCTTTCCCGCCGCACAGGCGGCGTTTCTTGTCGATGGGTGCATGTTAGCACCATCCGCGGCATTTGTCAACCGCTATTTTTCATATTTTTTCATCACGACGCAAAATTTTTTTCGTGGCGGCAGGAGAGTAAACATGCAAAAGAGGAGTGTTTTTCTGGATTTTCTACCGCTGACAAGGAGTTTTCCCTGTCAGATGTTCACACTTTTTTTACAGATTCTTTCTTGCTGAAAATGGGAAGCTATGGTATTATATTTGTTAATGGTAGAGTTTGCGTATCTGCCCGCCAAGCCGGACAGGTACGCTATCGTTTTGATTGCCGGAATTTTGAAGGAGGAATTGTTTGTTGTCACGCAAGAAACCTGATCTGTTGACCCAGCAGGCCCGCCTGCGCCGGAAGCGCCGGGAGAAGGGGCAGGTTCTGGCGATTTTCCGCAAGCCCATGCGGGAGTCGCTGACCTCGGTGCTGCCCATCACGGCCATCGTGCTGCTGCTGTGCTTCACCGTGACCCCGGTATCCAACAACGCGATGATGGCGTTTCTGATCGGCAGTCTGCTGCTGATCGTGGGCATGGGCCTGTTTTCTCTGGGGTCGGAGATGTCCATGATCCCCCTGGGCGAGGCCGTCGGTAAGGAGATCACCCGCTCCAAGAAGGTGTGGGTCATCGTGGGCATCAGCTTTCTCATCGGCGTCATCATCACCGTGGCGGAGCCGGATCTGCAGGTCCTGGCCGGCCAGGTGCCCGCTATTGAGAACAATGTCATCATCTGGTCCGTTGCCCTGGGCGTGGGTGTTTTCCTGGTCATCGCCCTGCTGCGTATCCTGCTGGGTATCCCGCTGTCGTACCTGCTCATTGGGTTTTATGCGGTGGTGTTCACCCTGGCCATGTTCGTGTCCCCGGATTTCTGGGCCATCGCCTTTGACTCCGGCGGCGTTACCACCGGCCCCATGACCGTGCCGTTTATCATGGCTCTGGGCGTGGGCGTCAGTGCCGTCCGAAACGATAAGCATGCCGGAGGCGACAGCTTCGGCCTGGTGGCGCTGTGCTCCATCGGCCCCATTCTGACGGTGCTGCTGCTGGGCCTTCTGTATAAGCCCGACGGCAGCAGCTATACGCCGGTGACGGTGCCCGACGCCCAGGACACCGTGGAGATGTTCCGGTCCTATACCCATGCGCTGCCGGAATATTTCAAGGAAATTCTCCTGTCCCTGGCGCCTATCGCGGGCTTCTTCCTGATCTTCCAGCTGCTGACCCGCCGCCTGAACCGGCGGCAGATCATGAGCATGGCGGTGGGCTTCCTGTATACTTATCTGGGCTTGGTGCTGTTCCTGACCGGCGTCAATGTGGGCTTTATGGCCGTGGGCAATTTCCTGGGCAGCAGCATCGCGTCCCTGGACTGCAACTGGGTGCTGATTCCCATCGCTATGATCATCGGCTATTTCATCGTGGCGGCGGAGCCCGCCGTTCACATCCTCAACCGGCAGGTGGAGGAGATCACCGCCGGCTCCATCCCCGCCAGCGCCATGAACCTGGCCCTGTCGCTGGGCGTGGCGGTGTCGCTGGGCCTGGCCATGATCCGGGTGCTGACGGGTATCTCCATCATGTGGTTCCTGCTGCCGGGTTATGCCCTGAGCCTGGCTCTGTCCTTCGTGGTGCCGAAAATATTCACCTCCATCGCCTTCGACTCCGGCGGCGTGGCCTCCGGTCCCATGACGGCCACGTTCCTGCTGCCCTTTGCCATGGGCGCCTGCGACGCCGTGGGCGGCAACGTGGTCACGGACGCCTTCGGCGTGGTGGCCATGGTGGCTATGACGCCCCTGGTAACCATCCAGCTGCTGGGCGTGAGCTATAAGCGGCGCATCAAGCACGTGGCTCCCGCAGCCGTGGCCCAGGTGGAAGAGATCATCGAGCTGGCATAGGAGGAAACGGAATGAAACGACTGTATTTGATGATCACCATCACCAACCGGGTGGTGGGCTCCGGACGATTTGTGGATTTTTACCGGGCCTTCGGCGCGCCGGTGGTGTTCACGGCCCTGGGCCGGGGCACCGCCAGCGACGATGTGCTGAGCTATCTGGGCCTGGAGGCCACGGAGAAGGCGGTGCTGTTCTCCGTGGTGACCCCGGCCTGCAAGGATACCCTGGTGAAGGAACTGGTTTCCACCATGCACCTTTCCGCTCCCGGAAGCGGCATCGCCGTGTGCCTGCCCCTGAGCAGCATCGGCGGCAAGACCGCCATGAATTATCTGACCTCCGGCGACCCCTCCAAGGTCCCGGAAATCGACGTAGAGGAGGACGAGACCATGAAGGACGCTGCCTATCAGCTGATCGTTGCCATTGCCAACCAGGGCTATACCGATAAGGTCATGGAGGCGGCCCGGTCCGCCGGAGCCCGTGGCGGCACCATTGTCCATACCCGCAGCACCGGAGCCGAGGACGCCGGGAAGTTTTTCGGCATGTCCATTGCCGAGGAGCGGGAGATGATCTTTATCGTGGCCCCCACCGGCGAGAAAAACGCCATTATGCAGGCCATCATGGCCCAGGCGGGTCCCAGCACCAAGGCCCAGGCAATTACCCTGAGCCTGGCACTGGAGGACGTGGTGGGCCTGTTCACCACCAACCCGGACCAATAAAAAACACCCCCGGACGGCAAAGAGCCCCTGCTTTCCCTCAAGGAAGGCAGGGGCTCTTTTTTGCGAATAGTGGGAGAAATCAGGCGAACAGATACCCGTACTTGTCACGGATGGTGACAATGAGCGTTTCCAGGTCAGCAGGCAGTCCGCTTTCCTTGCTCAGGTCGTAGTCCTTGGGCTCACCGAAGGTGCGTACCCGGACCATGTCCCCGCCCAGGAACAGGACGCCGGCATTGTGGGAGTCGGCCATGTCCTCGGCGGTCTGGAACAGGGTGAACTTGTCGTGGCAGGGCTCGGAGGCATAGGGGCAGAACTGGGTGCAGTTGCCGCACTCGTTGCACATCTTGTCCACATGGAGGATCTGGTGGCTGCCGTCGGCCATGGCGATGACCACGTTGGCCCGGTTGGGGCAGGAGTCCACACAGTTTTCGCACACGGTGGAGCATTGCAGGCAGCGGTCGCCCTCGCGGCAGATGCAGCCGCTCATTTGCAGGACGCCCTTCTTGGCCTGGGCGTCGGTCTTGGTAATGTACGCCTGCTGGGGGATGTCATAGGTATAGGCCGTTCCGATGACCTCCTGGGCGAAGCGGGCGGCGTCGGCGATGCCCTCCACCACGGTGGCGGGGCCCCGGGCGGCGTCACCGGCGGCATACACGCCGGGAAGATTGGTCTGGAAGGCGGGACGGCCCTTCTTGTCCACCTCAATGCCGTTGGCGGCCATCAGGGCGCTGTCTACCTGCTCGCCTACGGCGGAGATCACCAGGTCGCAGGGAATGTCGAAGAACTCACCGCTGCCCACGGGACTGCGGCGGCCGGAGGCATCGGCCTGGCCCAGCACCATCCTTTCACAGGTCAGCATGCCGTCTGCCTGCTTCACAGGAGCGGCCAGCTCGGCAAAGGTCACGCCGTCCTGGAGGGCCAGGGCCAGCTCATGCTCGTCGGCGGGCATGTACTTGCGGGTCCGGCGGTATACCAGAGTTACCTGCTTGGCACCGGAGCGCTTGGCCAGACGGGCGGCATCCATGGCGGTGTTGCCGCCGCCGACGACGGCAATGCTGCCGCCCACGGCGATGTTGCCGGCCTTGACGCCCTTCATCCACTGGATGGCGCCGGCTACGTCGCCGGGGATATCCAGCTTGCCGGGCTTCCAGGCGCCCACGGCAAAGAGAATATGGGTGTAGCCCATGGCCTTCAGCTCCTTCACCGAGGGGGCCGGTGCGCCGCAGCGGACGTCCACACCGTACTTCTCCATCAGGGCGATATCCTTTTCGATGGTCTCATTGGCGATGCGGAAGGCGGGAATCACATGACGGGGCACGCCGCCCAGGCAGCTCTCCCGCTCAAAAATGGTGGCTTCAATCCCGGCGCGGCCCAGGAAGTAGGCGGCGGCAATACCGGTAGGACCGCCGCCGATGACGGCGGCCTTCTTGCCGGGGACCCGCTCCGGAACACGGATGGAGGCCATCAGAGCGTTGTAGCCCTTTTCGGCGGCCAGCAGCTTGGTGTCCCGGATGCGGACGGACTCGTCATAGAAGTTCCGGGAGCACTTGGTCTGACACCGGTGGGCGCAGATGGTACCGGTCAGGAAGGGCAGAGGATTCTTCTGGGTGATGAGCTTCAGGGCCGGGGCGTACAGGCCCTTGCGGCACAGCTCCATATACTCGGGAATGTCCTGCTCAATGGGGCAGCCGCCCTGACAGGGGGCGGTGAAGCAGTCCAACCAGGGGACGCTTTTCTCACTCTTACGGCTGGGCAGGGGCTTGATGGGCTTGACATGGTGGACATCGGTATGGCTGGCGGCGGACAGCTCGCAGATGGCCTGGGTATCCGTGCCGCTGAAGGGACGGTAGGCCATGGGCTCCACCTTCTCCACCATCTGGTGCAGGCGGTTGTAGCCGCCGGGCTTGAGGATGGTGGTGGCCACGGTGATGGGCCAGATGCCTGCGGCAAACAGCTTGTCGCAGTTGAAATACTCCGCGCCGCCGGCAAAGGAGATCCGCATTTTCCCCTGGAACTGCCGGGAGATACGATGGCACATCTCGATGGTCAGGGGGAACAGGCTGCGGCCGGACATGTACATCTCATCGTTGGGCAGCTCACCCCGGGTGGTGTCCACGGGGAAGGTGTTGGAGAGCTTCAGACCGAACTCCAGGCCGTTTTCATCGGCCAGAGCCTGAAGCCGCCCAAACATGGGCACGGCGTCGGCCCACTGGAGATCCTCGTTGAAGTGGTGCTCGTCGAACACAATATAGTCATAGCCCATGGCGTCCAGGGTCCGGCGGGCGGTCTCATAGCCCAGGATGGTGGGGTTGCACTTGACGAAGGTGTGCAGGTGCTTTTCGGAGATGAGATAGCTGGCAATGCGCTCGATCTCGTCCGGGGGACAGCCGTGGAGGGTGGAGACGGTGACGCTGCGGGACACCCGGGGGGAGATGGCGTCGATGAAGGCGGTCTCCTGGGGGAACAGCTCCTTCAGGACCTCCTTGCACTCACCGAAAATGGCGGTGCGTCCGGCATCCATCATGCCGTCGATGTAGGTGTTGACCTTCTCGCCCTTGATGCCCTCCAGATCGTAGCCCACGGACATGTTGAACACGAACCCGTCGGGGTCGCCGAAGCCGTAGACCTTGCTGAGGACCTTCAGGGCGCACCAGGCCTTGATATACTCGTCCATGGCCTGGGGCACGGTGAGCTCCGTGGACCATTCCTGGTTGTAGCCCTCGTCGTTGGCCAGAATGCAGGGGCGGGGCACACAGGCGGCCAGGTCTGCACCGTCCATCTTCTGGACGGTTTTCACCTCGAAGAACCGGGCGCCGGCCACATAGGCGGCGATGATGTTCTGAGCCAGCTGGCTGTTGGGACCGGCAGCAGGGCCAAAGGGTGTTTCGATGCGTTCGCCGAAAATCGGCAGGCTCTTGCCGGTGGCGTGATACTGCTTGTGGACGCCGAACACGTCGCCGCAGCCGGCATACTCGGTGACCACCCAGTTCATCAGGGAGCGGAAGGGAATGGGATACATTTTTTCAGACATGGGATATCCTCCTTGTCAAGGTTTTTGGAATTATCAATACGTCCGGTGGTTCAGATCGCCCCAGAGCTTCTTGGCAGCCTCCAGGATGTGGGCATTTTCCGCCTCCTCGTCGATACCCACCAGCACCCGGTCCTGCATCAGGAGCTTGCCGCCCGCGATGGTGGTCTGGCACTGGCGGCCGGTCATGCCGAAGATCATGTGGCCGTCGATGTTCTCGTCGGAGAAGGGGGTGAAGGGCTTGTAGTCCATGACGATGATGTCCGCCGTAGCGCCGGCCTTCAGCACCCCCAGCTGCACTGGGAAATACTTCTCGCCGATTTTGGCATTGTTGCGGAACAGCATGTCCGTGACCTCGCACCAGCCCACGTTGGGCAGGCAGTTCTGGCTCCGCTGGGAGCACAGGGCCACCTTCAGGGATTCCAGCATGTCGTTGGTATATGCGTCGGTGCCCATGCCCAGCAGGATGCCCCGCTTGTGCAGCTGGAGCACCGGGCAGATGCCGATGGCGTTGCCCATGTTGCTCTCGGGATTGTTGACCACCATGGTGCCGGTCTCCTTGATGATCTCCATTTCGGCGGTGTTCACATGGATGCAGTGGCCCAGAATGGTCTTTTCCCCCAGAATGCCGTGGTCCTGGAGTCGCTGGACAGGGCGGCGGCCATAGTTTTGCAGGCTGTCGTACACGTCGTTCATGCCCTCGGACACATGGATGTGGTAACCGGTGCGGCCATTGTTGGCGGCCACCATGCGGTCAAAGGTCTTGTCGCTGATGGTGAACAGGGCGTGTCCGCCGAACATGGCGGCCAGCATGGGGTCCCGGTTCCTTTCGCACTCGGTGATGAAGTCGGCGTTTTCCTGGATGGCCTGGAGGCACTTTTCCTCGCCGTCCCGGTCGGAAACCTCATAGCACAGGCAGGAGCGGATGCCGAATTTCTTGGCAGAGGCGGCAATGGTGTGCAGAGAGCCGGGAATCTCGGCATAGGAGGCGTGATGGTCGAAAATGGTGGTAACGCCCTGCTTGATGCAGTCCATATACAGGGCGTCGGCGCTGGCGCGGGTGCCGGCCAGGGTCAGCTTGCGGTCGATGGCCCACCAGGTGCCGTCCAGGACCTCGTAGAAGTTGGTGGGATTGTTGCCCACGATGGACAGGCCCCTTGCCAGGGCGGAGTAGATATGTGTGTGGGCATTGATGAAGGCGGGCATGATGACGCCGCCCTTGGCGTCGATGAGGTTGGCCTGGGGGTATTTGGCCCGCAGGACGCTCTCCTCGCCTACCTCGGTGATGGTGGTTCCCTCATAGGCTACGGCGCCGTGCTCATAATAGCCCCTGCCGCCCTCGTCCCGGGTGATGAGTCTTCCGTTGATGACCAGATTCATGTGTGTTCCTCCTTATGAATTGTTCCAATACTTCCGGGTAAAGAAAAATGTTTCAAACCTCCGGGTGGAGATCTGAAACACTCAAGCAACAGCCGAGTGATAGTTGCAGCCCGTGCGCGAGGCACTTCCTTACAGCTACCAATCTTATATTGTCCCTCTCATTTTACACGATACGGTATAAAAATGCAACAGAAATTTTAGGGCCTGCCGGGAAAATTTGTAGAACTGCCATGATAAAAAGCGAAGGACAGACAACATGGCGCTTTTCCATGTGCCTGTCCCTCGCGAATCCCCTGGACTCAGCTTTTTTTCAGGTCCCGCAGCTGTGTCTCCACGTCGCCGATCAGATACAGAGAGCCGTAACACAGCACTGTGCCGCCGGGTCCGGCCTGCTCCAGCGCCAGGGAAACGCCGCCGCGGATGGTATCGCAGGCGGTGACCGGCGCTCCCAGCTCCCGGATATACGCTGCCAGCTCCCCGGCAGGCAGGGAGCGGGGGTTATCCGGCGTGACGGTGATGAAGGAGCGGGCATAGGGCACCACGCCCCGGTACATGCAGTGATAGTCCTTGTCCTGCATGACGCCGGTAAGCACCGTCAGCGGGCGGTCCGGCAGATAATCCCGGATATTCTGCTCCAGCGCCCGGATACACTGGGGATTGTGCCCGCCGTCGATGATGAACAGAGGATCATGGCCGATGATCTGGAACCGGCCGGGCCAGTCGGTGGCCGCCAGGCCGCGGCGGATGTGCTCCTCCGTAATGGACCAGCCACGCTTTTGCAGCACCCGCATGGCTGTCAGGGCCACGGCGGCATTGCACAGCTGGTGCCGTCCCAGCAGGGGCAGGTGCAGGCCGGCAAGCTCCTCCCAGTCAAAGACCTGGCCCTCCAGTCCGGCCTTTTCCGGACGGATGCCGTCAAAATCCGCCAGGTGCAGGGGAACGCCCAGACGCTCGCACCGCTGGCGGATGATCTCCTCCACAGAGGCCGTCTGGCGGTACAGCACCGCCTCGCAGCCGGGCTTGATGATCCCGGCCTTGGTGGCGGCGATTTTTTCAATGGTATCGCCCAGGTACTGGGTGTGATCCAGGCCAATGTTGCAGAACACGGCAGCCTCCGGGGCGGGGATGACATTGGTGGCGTCAAACTCGCCGCCCATGCCCACCTCGCACACCACGATGTCGCAGTTATGCCGGGCAAAATAGGCAAAGGCAATGGCCGTGACCATTTCAAACTCCGTGGGGTGAGGGTCCAGCGTATCCGCCAGGGGGCGGACATAGGCGGTGATCTCACATAGCTCGTCGTCGGTGATCTGCCGGCCGTCCACCTGCATCCGCTCGTTGAATCGGATCAGAAAGGGAGACGTATACAGCCCCGTCCGATAACCGGCCGCCCGAAGGGTGCTGGCCATCATGGCGCAGGTAGAGCCCTTGCCGTTGGTACCGGTGACATGAATGAACCGCATCTGCTTTTGCGGGTCGCCCATCCGGGCCAGCAGCGCGCCGATGCGCTCCAGCCCCGGTACGCTGCCCCGCCAGCACACGGCATGGATATAGGATAGTGTCTCGTCAATGTTCATACGTTATCATTTCCTTTCGGCTGCACCGGCGGCAGGCCCACAGCCCGCAGAGCGCCGGAGCGCTGCAAAAGCCACACTACCAGCACGTCCAGCACGCCGGTAATAGCAAACTGCACGCTGCGCGCCGCCAACCGGGCCAAAAAGTACGCCTGCCTGGCCTCGCCGCCGTAGATCATGGCCAGGGCGAAGCTCTGGTACAGGATGGACCCCAGAACCACCGCCGGCAAAAACGCCGCCGCCAGACGCAGGGGACTGCACCTGCGGGTCAGCCAGGGACGGAAAAGCCCGGCGCACAGGCCATACAGAATGGGGGGCACGCAGAAAATGGGATTGTAGCCATAGGGGGAGAACAGGCAGCCGATGAAATCGGCGGCAAAGCCTGTCAGCACCCCAGGCAGCGGCCCGAACAGCATCCCTGCCAGGAAGATGGGCACCGCTTCCAAGGAAAAGCGGGTCACCTCGTTGGGCGTGGGGATTAGGAACCGGGCCAGCACCACGCTGATAGCCGTCAGCAGGGCGCAGGTGACCATGGCCTTCACGGGCCACTTGGGCCCCCGGCGGGCAGGTGCATTGGTGTTGTGGATCTCGGACATAAAAAATACCTCCTAATTCGGATGAAATGGGAGGAGGTTGGGGAGTATGCACTTGTCAGGGCGCAGGCCCCCCGGGCCTGCTGCCAAAGCGGATGCGAAGACGGCACCGCGGAGACAGGGTCCCCTTCGTCCGGCGGCAACCTCCCATCCGACCGGCACTTAACGCGCCGCTTCTACTCTTGCAGCAAAAGCCAGTTACGATTATACAGACGGCCCCCGGAAAAAGCAAGAGGAAATCGGGAAAAATGCCGAATCCTCCGGTGAAATACAGATGGGGGTTGCATTCCTGAAAATATCTGATATAATTACCGCAGATAATAAACCTACACGCATTATTTTTCTTAATGAGGTGCTGTTATGTCCGTGAAGCTGGAGCTTTATCGCGTTTTCAAGGAAGTGGCCGAGGCCGGAAACATTACCGCCGCGGCCCAGACTTTGTTTATATCCCAGTCTGCCGTCAGCCAGTCCATCAAGCAGCTGGAGGCGGAGCTTCAGACCCGCCTGTTCGCCCGGAACTCCCGGGGCGTCACCCTGACCGCCGACGGGCGGATGCTGTATGAATACGTCCGCAGCGCCATGGGCCTGCTGGAAACAGGGGAAGAAAAGCTGTCCCAGAGCCGGGATCTGCAAATGGGCCACCTGACCATCGGCGCCAGCGACACCGTTACCAGCCAGTTTCTGCTGCCGTACCTGGACCGGTTCCACCGGCAGTACCCGGCCATCCACATTCAGATCATCTCCGGCCGCAGCCATAAGGTCCTGGGCCTGCTGCAATCCGGCAAGGTGGATATTGCCTTTGCCAGCACCCCTCAGGAGGCGGCGTCTCTGGAGACGTTCCCGTGCCTGACCACCCATTCCATCTTTGTGGCCGGGGCGGAGTATCCCTGCGACTTTGACCATGTCTATTCCCTGGAGGAGATTGCCCAGTTCCCGCTGATCCTGCTGGAGCGGAAGGCGTCCTCCCGGCTGTTTTTGGAAAAGTATTTCCTGCAGAACGGTCTGCATCTGCACCCGGAGATCGAGCTGGGCGCCCGAAGCCTGCTGGTAGACCTGGCGGCCATCGGCTTCGGCGTGGCCGGAGTCACGGAGGAGTTCGTCCACCGGGAGCTGGACAGCGGCCGTCTGCGGAAGCTGCGCACATCCTTTGATATCCCGGCCCGCAGCGTGGATCTGTGCGTCCTGCGGGACGTGCCCCTGACGTCCGCGGCCCAGCGGTTCAGCGATTTTGTCCGCGGGAGCCTGCACCGGGGCTGATCCCCGTCATATGTGACAAAAGCCGCCCCGAAAAGGTCCGGGAACTTCGCCCTTTCGCCCCCTTGCTTTTATAGGAGGAATAGGGCAGAATAATGTCATTATTCACTGCAATGTGAAATTAATAGGAGGAGTATATGGAACTGCTAAAGGAGCGTATCCGCCGGGAGGGTAAGGTCCTGCCCGGCAACATCATCAAGGTGGACGGTTTCCTGAATCACCGGGTGGACACCGCCCTCATGAGCCAGCTGGCCGATGAGTTCGCCAAGTATTTCGACGTGAAGGACATCACCATGGTGCTGACGGCGGAGGCCAGCGGCATCCCTCTGGCCACCGTGTGTGCCCAGAAATACGGCGTTCCCATGGTATTCGCCAAGAAGGCCAAGAGCGACAACATCGAGGGCGGCCTGTATCAGAGCGAGATCTTCTCCTATACCTATAAGAAAAAGGTTACCCTCATTGTGGCCCAGGAGTGGCTGGGTCCCAACGACCGGGTGCTGATCATCGACGACTTTATGGCCAAGGGCTATGCCATGCAGGGCCTGATCGACATCGTCAAGGCCGCCGGTGCAGAGCTGGTGGGCATCGGCGTGGCCGTGGAGAAGGGCTTCCAGCATGGCGGCGACGCCCTGCGGGAGAAGGGCTATCCCATCCACTCCCTGGCCGTCATCGAGGAGGCTACCCCCGACCACATCACCTTCCGGGAGGATGACCCCGTATGAAAAAGGTTTTAGTGCTGGATTTCGGCGGCCAATACAACCTGCTGGTGGCTCGCCGCGTCCGTGAGTGCGGCGTATACTGCGAGATCAAGTCCTTCCGCATGACCATGGATGAGGTCCGGACCTTTGCCCCGGACGCCATCATTTTCACCGGCGGCCCTGCCACGGTGTTCGACCAGGGTGCTCCCATGATCGACCCGGAGATGCTGTCTATGGGCGTGCCGGTGCTGGGCATCTGCTACGGTTTGCAGCTGATGATGCATCTGCTGGGCGGCCAGTGCTGCAAGGCCGATACCCGGGAATATGGCAAGACGGAGCTGACCCATACGGATTCCCCGCTGTTTGACGGCGTGCCGGAAACGGCGGTGTACTGGATGAGCCACGGGGTAGAGGTGGATCGTCTGGCTCCCGGGTTCGAGATCATTGCCTCCACCGAGGGCTGCCGCCACGCGGCGGTCCAGTGCCGGGAGAAGCGGCTCTACGGCGTGCAGTTCCATCCTGAGGTGGTGCACACCGAGTATGGCCGGCAGATCCTGGAGAATTTCCTGTATAAGATCTGCGGCTTCCGGCCGGAGTGGACCATGGCGTCCTATCTGGAGGAGGCAGTGGCCCAGTGCCGGGAGAAGATCGGCAATGGCCGCGTGCTGCTGGCTCTGTCCGGCGGCGTGGACAGCTCCGTGGCCGCCGCGCTGCTGCAGCGGGCGGTGGGCCGTCAGCTGACGTGCATTTTCGTGGACCACGGCCTGCTGCGCAAGGACGAAGGCGACCAGGTGGAGCATGTGATGACCAAGCAGTTCAACGTGGATGTCCGCCGTGTCAACGCCGGTCCCCGGTTCCTTGGCAAGCTGGCCGGCGTCACGGACCCCGAGCGCAAGCGGAAGATCATCGGCGAGGAGTTCATCCGCGTGTTCGAGGAGGAGGCCAAGAAGATCGGCGCTGTGGACTTCCTGGCCCAGGGCACCATTTATCCCGACGTGGTGGAGTCCGGTCTGGGCGGTGAGTCCACCGTCATCAAGAGCCACCACAATGTGGGCGGTCTGCCGGACTGTGTGGATTTCAAGGATATCGTGGAGCCTCTGCGCCGCCTGTTCAAGGACGAGGTGCGGCAGCTGGGCCTGGAGCTGGGTCTGCCGGAGCAGCTGGTGTGGCGTCAGCCCTTCCCGGGGCCGGGCCTTGCCATCCGCGTCATCGGCGAGATCACCGAGGAAAAGCTGGCCATCCTGCGGGATGCCGATGCCATCTTCCGGGAGGAAATGGCTCTGGCGGGTCTGGATCGCACCACCAGCCAGTATTTTGCCGTGCTGACGGACCTGCGCAGCGTAGGCGTTATGGGCGATGAGCGCACCTATGACTACACGCTGGCCCTGCGTGCCGTGCAGTCTCAGGACTTTATGACCGCCACCTGGTCCCGTCTGCCCTATGAGCTGCTGGACAAGATCTCCGGCCGCATCGTCGGCGAGGTGAAGCATATCAACCGCATCGTCTACGACATCACCTCCAAACCGCCTGCAACGGTCGAGTGGGAATGACCTCAGAAAGGCCAAAAAGCCTTGAAAATGCTGGACTTTTGCGTTACGGAATTGCCCCGTGACAACAAAATGACAACATTTTAGATTATCCAAGAATAAAGAGCTATCTGATTTCTGTTAGAGAAGTCAGATAGCTCTTTTTGTTATACGCCAATTATAATGAATCCTTCGTTCTCTCCGATTTCTTCTGTAACCCAACGGTCTATAGCAGACACAGTTTCCTTAGTTCTTACGGGCACCAGAGTTTCCTTTTCTGAATTCAAGGGAATCGCTGCCACTGAATCCTCCGAGCTTACAAACATATTCATTCATCGGAAAACATAAAACAGCATATTGCGCCGAATCCGTCTGACTACGTGCCGTACCTGGACCTTCTGTTTGTATGCCGACAGTTGGAACATGATGATTTCACCATGGCCCACGCGCTGAAAAATAGACGCAAACCGGGCCCCACAGAGGGTTTTTCCTCTGCGGGGCCCGATCAGTGAAATGGTTATTGGGCGCGTATCTTACAGAATTGTAAGGCAGCGTGCTCTTGTTTTTTGCTGATGGTGGTTGCTTTTCCGGGCAAAAATGGTATGATAGAATCGGAACGATAGAAAAAGGACCCAAGTGGAGACGAGCTATGACGGCATTTTTACAACAATACATCTCTCCGGCGCTGCCGGTGATCCTGTGGCTGGGAAGGGCGCTGGTTTCCGGGCTGGCAGTCTGGCTGCTGGTGCGGTGCTGCCTGTCCCTGTTCCGGGGAAAGGACCGGGAGAGCTGGGGCTTTGTGACCCTGTCCAATGGTGCGCGGTATGAAATTTATCACTGGGAAAACGTGATTGGCCGCGCAAAACGGTCGGATATTCGCATAAACTTTCCCTCTGTGTCCCGCAGTCACGCCATTTTGTCCCGGGACGAGGCCGGGACATGGCGGGTCAACCCGTTGAATCACAGCAGCGGCGTGCTGCTGAACGGACAGCGGACGCTGACGACCGCCGATCTGCATCCCGGCGACTCCATCGCCGTGGGCGGTGTGGAGCTGTTCTTTTTCCCGTCGGACAAGCCCCAGCCATCCGGACAGCCCCGGCGGCGGCCCGGGCCGGTGGGCGGCCTGTGGCTGCTGACATTTATTCAGCTGCTGCTGTGGGCACAGTTTGCCCCGAACTTCGGAGCGGAGAATGTCTATCCCATCAGCGCAGGCTTTTTCGGATTGTGCGGCCTGGGGTGGGTGCTGTACGCCGTCAGCCGGAAGCTGCACCGGAGACAGTTTGATCTGGAAATCCTGGCGCTGCTGCTGACCACGGTGGGCTTTGCCATTACCGCCGCCTGGGACCCGGGGGCCCTTTACAAGCAGCTGGCGGCGGTGACGCTGGGCATGGGCATTTACGGCACCCTGGTGTGGCTGCTGGGGCGGCTGCATCTGGCGGTGAAGCTGCGCTGGCCGGTGGCTGCGGCCGCGGCGGCACTGCTGGCCTTCAACGTTGTGATGGGGGAGCGCATTTTCGGAGCCAAGAACTGGATATCGGTGGGCCCCATTTCCTTCCAGCCGTCGGAGCTGGTGAAGCTGGCGTTTATCCTGGCGGGGGCCGCCACCCTGGACCGGCTCTTTGCCAAGCGGAACCTGATCTTCACGGTGCTGTTTTCCGCCTATTGCGTGGGATGTCTGGCGCTGATGAGTGACTTTGGCACAGCACTGGTGTTTTTCGTGGCCTTTCTGTGCATTGCCTTTTTGCGGACCGGGGACCTGGCCTCCATCGTGATGATGACGGCGGCTGCGGCCTTTGCCGGGGGACTGGTGCTGCACTTCAAGCCGTATGTGGCCCAGCGGTTCACCGTCTGGCGGCATGCCTGGGAATTTACCCAGACCACCGGCTATCAGCAGAGCCGCACCATGTCCGCTGCTGCCTCCGGCGGCCTGTTCGGCACGGGGCCGGAGGACGCGTGGCTGAAATATGTGGGGGCGGCCAACACGGACCTGGTATTCGGCGTGGTGTCGGAGGAATTCGGGCTGCTGCTGGCGCTGGTATGCGTGACGGCGGTGATCGCCCTGGCGGCGTTTGCCCTGCGGGCCGGCGACAGCGCCCGCTCCAGCTTTTATGCCATCGCCGCCTGCGGAGCGGCGTCTATGCTGGTGTTCCAGACCTCTCTGAACGTGCTGGGCGCGGTGGACATCCTGCCGCTGACCGGCGTGACATTTCCCTTTGTGTCCATGGGCGGGTCCAGCATGCTGTCCTGCTGGGGGCTGCTGGCCTATCTGAAGGCCGTCGATGTGCGCCGTCCGCCGGAAAAAGAAATCTCTCCGCCGCCCAAGAGTGAAAAAACGCCGGAGCGGCAGGAGGGATTCTTCGACGGGATCCCCGGGGTCCCTGTGGATGAGATATTCGGAAAGGAGGAGCGGTCTTGAAACAGGTAAAGCTACGGTCCATGCTGGTGCTGGCACTGATCGCTGTGCTGGGTGCGGGCGTGGCGCTGTTCTGCGTGCGGTATGTGGTGCGGGGCGGACAGTGGGCCGCCTTCTCCGCCAATGACCATGCCTATCGGAATGGGCGGCTGGCCCTGGGGCAGGTGCTGGACCGCAACGGGGTGCTTTTGTATGACGGGGCCTCCGGCAGCTGGGCAGAGGACGGCGTCATTCGCCGGGCGACGCTCCATGTGGTGGGCGACCGGGACGACAACATTTCCACCTCTGCCAAGGCGGCTATGCGGCGGCGCCTGGTGGGCTTTGACCCGCTGACGGGTACCTCCGCCGGAGGACACAAGGTATATCTGACCATTGACGCAGAGCTGAACGCTGCGGCCCTGGAGGCCCTGAACGGCCGGAAGGGGGCCGTGGCGGTGTACAACTACCGCACCGGCGACGTGCTGTGCATGGTGTCCAGCCCCACCTTTGACCCGGCGGAACCGCCGGAGATCCGGGACGGGGACAGCCGGTATGACGGCGTGTATCTGAACCGGGTGCTGTCGTCCACGTTTGCCCCGGGCTCCGTGTTCAAGCTGGTGACCACTGCTGCGGCTTTGGAGAATCTGGACGGCGCTCTGGACCGGCACTTCACCTGTACCGGGCGTCTGGAGCTGGACGGCGGCGTTATCACCTGTCCCTATGCCCACGGGGATATGGACCTGTATGACGCCCTGGCCCGGTCCTGCAACTGCGCCTATGCCCAGATGGCGGTGGAGCTGGGGGGCGAGACCCTGGCTCGATATGCGGAAAAGGCCGGACTGACGGAGAGCTTTACCGTCAGCGGCATCAGCGCGGCAGTCGGACAGTTTACCGTGGGTCAGGGGGCAGATCTGGGCTGGTCTGGTGTGGGCCAGTACGACGATCTGGTGAATCCCTGCGCGTTTCTGCGATTCTTGGGCTCCATCACCGGCGGCAGGTCCGCAGGACCCCGGCTGGTATATAAGGAGACCACCATGCACGGCATTCCTCTGCCCGGAGACGGCGCGCCGTCTCTGAAGGCCCCCTTTGACGCGGACACCTGTCGGGTGCTGCGGGATATGATGCGCAACAATGTGCAGCAGACCTATGGACAGAGCATGTTCGGCTCGCTGGCGGTGTGCGCCAAGTCCGGCACCGCCGAGGCTGCGCCGGGTCAGTCGCCCCATGCGTGGTTCGCGGGCTTTGTGGCGGACGAGGATCTGCCCCTGGCCTTTGTGGTGCTGGTGGAAAACGGCGGCGGCGGCGCGGACGCCGCCGGGCCCATTGCTGCCCGGCTGCTGACCATGGCCGCAGGATGAGCGAACCCCCTGGAGGACGTGTGTCCTCCAGGGGGGATTTTTATTCAGCCGGGGGATACAGGGCCGACAGCAGCCGGGTGTAGATGCCCTCCGGGTCCTTCCGGAACCGGTCCGCCAGATCCCGGGCCATGGCCTCGGTGGCGGCGGTGAGCTCCAGGTGCAGGATGCTGTCCACATCGTCCCGCAGGCGCAGCTCCACCAGATAGGAGCCGTTTTCCTGGGCGGCCACCCGACTCTGGACCTGGTTTTTCCGCAGCAGGAGGCGGTTGTATTCCGCCACATTCTTATCCGTCCGCAGCCGCACGGAGTAGGGGAGACTGGACTCGCAGATCTCGCTGTTTTTCAGCCCCTTGGGAGTGATGGCATAGCAGCCGTCCTCCGTCAGGCGCAGATGCTCCGTCCGTACCAGGTCGTTCAGGCACTCGGCATAGGCAAAGTAGTCGATGCCGTCGTCACACATGGTCAGCTCCTGCATGCCCTCCGGCGGCAGGGGCTCCGATACCCGGGCGGCAATATATAGAATCAGGAATTTGATCTCCAGCTTATCGTGAATGAATCCGGCAGCCATGCGTATCCCATCCTCTCCAACCGTTTTTCTTTATTATACCGGAAATTCCCGGATTTGTACAGGCCTTTTTCCCGCACCACCGGCGGCAGGCGGCATACACTGGAATGAAGGGCGCAGCCAGCCCCTTCATTACTTAATGGGAGGTTTATTTCATGCCTGAAAACGGAATGCCGGGCCCGGTCTGCGATCTGAGCAGTGTTCGCGAGTCCGTTTGTATCCATACACGGAAGATCTTCGACTCCTGCCGCGACAAGGACTGCGTGGAGGACCTGCGGTTCTATCCCACGGCGTCGGCCATGGAGCTGCTGTCCGGATGCCAGATGGTTCGGGGCGGCACGGCGGAGCTGCTGTACGTTTACACCGATGTGGAGCCGGTGACCTTCAACCGGGGATTTTACTCCATCGATATGCGGTTTTTCTACCGCGTGACCCTGCAGGTGGGTACCGGAACGCCCCGGTGCGCCGGGGCCGAGGGCCTGTGCGTGTTCGACAAGCGCTGCATCCTGTTCGGCAGCGAGGGCAGCGCCAAGATCTTTTCCTCCGACACGGTCATTGACGAGCTGGATATCCCCGGCCGTATGCGTACCAATCTGCCCACCGCCGTGGTGGAGGCCGTGGACCCCATCGTTCTGGACACCCGGGTGGACGACGGCTGCAAGCCCCGGTGCTGTGAGTGCGGCCTGACGGAAATTCCGGCGTTCATCGCCCGCAGCTTCGGCGAGGAGCTGGTGTTCGACGACAGCGGACGCCGCCGGTTCTATGTGACCCTGGGCCAGTTTACCCTGGTGCGGCTGGAGCGGGACACCCAGCTGCTGATCCCGGTGTATGACTACTGCATCCCCCAGTCGGAGTGCAGCTGCGGCGACCAGGAGGATCCCTGCGGCCTGTTCCGCAACGTGGCCTTCCCCATCGGGGAGTTTTTCCCGCCCAGCACCCTGGAAATGCCCAAGGACTATGCCAGCACCCGCAGCTACTGCGCCTGCCACTGACCGGGCATAGCAAAGCCCCCGCCGATGCGGCGGGGGCTTTTGCTTATTTTTCCTTGACTACGACGTTTTCGCTGCCCAGCCACTCCCGGCACTCCTGCAGCAGGGCCGGGTGATTCAGGCAGTGGGTGCCCAGCAGCTTGCCGGTGTCCGCCAGGCGGATCTTTACCGGGGTGCCTCCCTCAAACATGGTCATCACCAGCTTGATGTGGCGAAAGGCGGGGCTGTCGGCGCTGGGGAAGCGGAGATAGATGGTGCTCTCCTTCTGAGCCGGACGGCGGGCGGGCTGCTCCATAGGGGGCAGGCCGCTTTCCAGGGGATACAGGGAGTCGCACATGATCTGGGGCGGCTTCTCGTCCCGGACGGACAGGCGTCCCTTTACCAGCACAGGGGTGTTCATCTGCATATAGCTGCCGCACTGGTCAATGACCCGGCTGAAGCACAGCAGCTCCATGGACGCCAGCTCGTCCTCGATGGTCACATAGGCCATGAGGGTGTTGCTTTTCGTGGTGCGGGTGCGGCTGGCGGTGATGACCCCGGCCACGGTGACATTCTGTCCGTCGGCAAACCGCCGGGGACCGCCCTCGGCCTCGAAATCGGACATGATGGCGTGGATGGGTACGGCCCCGGCCCGCTTGGCCAGGGGACGGTAGTCCTCCATGGGGTGACCGGACAGGTACAGGCCCGTGGTGTCCTTCTCCATATTCATCCGCTCCACGGCGGTAAACTCCGGGATATCCGGCAGGGGAACTGCGGACACGGCGGCTCCTGAGGGGGTGGACATGCCGAACAGGTCCATCTGCCCCTCCACATTCTTCCGGCGGGAGGAGGCAATGCCGTCCAGTACCCGCTCGTACACTGCCACCAGCTGGGAGCGTCTGGCTCCCAGACTGTCGAAGGCACCGCAGCGGATGAGGTTCTCCACAGCCCGCTTGTTCATGTCCGTGCAGTCGAACATCCGCTGGCAGAAATCCTGGAAGGAGGCAAAGGGCCCGTCCTGCTGCCGCTGACGCACCACGGCCTGGATAAAGCCCCGGCCGATGTTCTTCACGGCCACCAGGCCGAAGCGGATGCCGCCCTCCTCCACGGTGAACCGGTCATAGGAGCGGTTCACATCCGGCGGCAGCAGGGCAATGCCGCAGTCCTTGCACTCGGCGATGTATTCGGCCACCTTGTCGGAGTTGTCCAGCACCGAGGTCAGCAGGGCAGCCATATACTCCCGGGTAAAGTGGCACTTGAAGTACGCCGTCTGATACGCCACCACCGCATAGCTGACAGCGTGAGCCTTGTTGAAGGCGTAGTTGGCGAAGTCGTAAATCTCGTTGAAGATATCCTGGGCCGTGGCCTCCGGAATGCCGCTGGGAACGCAGCCCCGGATGCTCCGGGAGGGGTCGCCGTGGAGAAAGGCCTCCCGCTCCCGCTCCACGTCCTTGGCCTTCTTTTTGGACATGGCCCGGCGCACCATGTCCGCCTGGCCCAGGGAATAGCCCGCCAGCTCCTGGAAGATCTTGATGACCTGCTCCTGGTACACGATGCAGCCGTAGGTGCCGGAGAGGATCGGCTCCAGCTTGGGGTGCTTATAGGTCACCAGGGAGGGGTCGTGCTTGCAGGCCACAAACCGGGGGATGGAATCCATGGGCCCCGGGCGGTACAGGGCGATGATGGCGGTGATGTCCTCGATGCTCTGGGGCTTCAGGCCCAGGCAAACGCCGGTCATGCCGGAGGATTCCATCTGAAATACGCCCCCGGTCTTACCCTGGGTCAGCATATCGAAGGTTTCCCGGTCGTCCATGGGAATGTCTGCCAGGCGGAAGTCCGGGTGGTCCCTCTGGACCATCTTCACCGCATCGTCCAGCACCGTCAGGTTCCGCAGACCCAGAAAGTCCATTTTCAGCAGGCCCAGCTCCTCCAGCGTCACCATGGTATACTGGCACACGATGGATTCGTCGTTCCGGGCCAGGGGAACGTATTCGTACACCGGCCGCTTGGTGATGACCACGCCGGCGGCGTGGGTGGAGGCGTGCCGGGGCATTCCCTCCAGGGCCCGGGCGGTGTCGATGAGCTTGTGGACTCTGGGGTCTCCCTGGTACAGGTCCGACAGCTGTTTGGACAGCTTCAGAGCGTCCTCCAGGGTGATATGGGGCCCGGTAGGCACCAGCTTGGCCACGGTGTCCGTCTCGGCATACGTCATGTTCAGCACCCGGCCCACATCCCGGATAGCGGCCCGGGCCGCCATGGTGCCGAAGGTGACGATCTGGGCCACATGGTCGTCGCCGTACTTGCGCCGGACATAGTCCACCACCTCGCCCCGGCGGGTGTCGCCGAAGTCCATGTCGATATCTGGCATGGACACCCGCTCCGGGTTCAGGAACCGCTCAAAATAGAGGCTGTACTGCATGGGGTCGATGTCCGTGATACGCAGGCAGTAGGACACCATGCTGCCGGCGGCAGAGCCGCGGCCCGGCCCCACGGGGATTCCCGCGCCCTTGGCATAGTTCACGAAATCCTGGACGATAAGGAAATAGTCCGTAAAGCCCATTTTCTCGATCATGGCCAGCTCGTATTCCAGCTGCCGGTGGTATTCCGGCTTCTGGGCGCCGTAGCGCTCCGCGAAGCCCTTTTCACACAGCTCCCGCAGATAGGTGGGAGAGTCGTACCCCGGCGGCAGCCGGAACTCCGGCAGGTGATACTTGCCGAAGGTGAAGTCAAACCGGCAGCGGTCGGCAATACGCTGGGTGTTCTCCACGGCATCGGGATACCCGGCAAACAGCGCTTCCATCTCCTCCGTGGAGCGGAGATAGAAATTCTGCGGCTCATAGCGCATGCGGTTTTCATCGTCAACGGTCTTGCCGGTCTGGATGCACAGCAGCACGTCATGGCTCTCGGCGTCCTCTCGGCGCAGATAGTGGGCGTCGTTGGTGCAGACCAGGGGAATACCCGTCTCCTGGTGCAGGCGCAGCAGGCCCCGGTTCACCGTGGTCTGGTCGGGGATGCCGTGATCCTGAAGCTCCAGATAGAAATTGCCCTCGCCCAGAATGTCCTGCATGGTCAGGGCATATTCCTTGGCCCCGTCATAGTCGCCGTTTACCAGGCGGCGGGGAATTTCTCCGGCCAGGCAGGCGGACAGGCCGATAAGGCCCTCCGAATGCCGGCGCAGCAGGTCTAAATCAATGCGGGGCTTGATATAGAACCCGTCCACAAAGGCCTGGCTCACCAGGTACGACAGATTCCGATATCCCGTTTCGTTTTCGCACAGCAGCACCAGATGACGGGATTCGGCGTCCAGCTCATAGGTCTTATCCAGCCGGGTGCGCCGGGCCACATATACCTCGCAGCCGATGACCGGATGGATGCCCTGGGCCTTGCAGGCCCGATAGAAGTCGATGGCGCCGTACATAACGCCGTGGTCCGTGATGGCCACAGCCGTCTGCCCCAGCTCCTTCACCAGCTTCGGCAGGTCCCGGATGCGGCACGCACCGTCCAGCAAACTGTATTCCGTGTGGACATGCAGATGGGCAAAGGCCATATTACGCCTCCTCCAGCATGTCGGTGAGGATTTCCGCCGCCGTTACGATCAGGCGGCCGCAGTGGTCGCTGCCGGCCAGCTCCAGCGCCAGCTCCGACGGCTCCAGCTCCTGGGACCGCAGCAGCTCCCGGCAGTCCAGCCGGTGGAACCGCTCCGTAAAGCGCCGCTGGTACTCCTTCACCCGGGCGGTAACGGCGGCCCGGTCTGTGGGATCGGGGCAGGCGGTTCCCAGCAGCATCACCGGTGCGGACACTGCGCCGCAGATACTGCCGCAGCGGACGCCTCCGCCCATGCCGGCCCCCAGGGCCATGGCCTGGTCCACCGTCAGGCCCACCCGGTCCCGGAAGGCGGCCAGCAGGCACTGACTGCAATTGAGCCCCTGCCGCCGGTAGTCCATGGCGGCGTGGCAACGTTCGGCTTTATTCATGGGATTCCCTCGCTTCCTCCATCAGTCTGCGCATTCGATGATTCATGCAGGATTTGCTCACCGGCGGGTCGCTGCGCTCCGCTAATTGCTGCAATGACATTTCGGGGTTGTCCAGCCGCAGCTGCGCCGCCTGGCGCAGCTTTTCCGGCAGCAGAGCCAGACGTCCGCTTTCCGCCAGGCGGCTGATGGCGGCGGTCTGCTCCAGGGCGGCGTCCACGGTTTTGTTGACGTTGGCCATGTCGCAGTTCATGACCCGGTTGGCGCCGTTGCGGATTTCCTTATCCACCTTGGCGGTCATGATGTCCATGGCCGCCGCCGGGGCCCCGATGGTGGTCAGCAGATCCTCAATGTGCTCGGACTGCTTGAAATAGATGACGCTGCTGCCGCTGCGGCGGACGCTGTGGGGCACGAAGCCCATCTCCGTCAGCAGGGCCGACACCTCACGGCTGGCCTGCATGTGGGAGGTGGCCAGCTCCAGGTGATATCGCTTCTCCGGGTCCGTGACGCTGCCTCCGGCCAGAAAGGCCCCCCGCATAAAGGCGGTGCGGCAGCACTCATCCTCCAGCAGGCCGAAGTTCACATGCAGCACCAGACTGGGGTCATAGCCCAGCAGATCAACGATGCGGCGGAGCTTCTCCTGCCGGGTAATGCGGAAGATGAGCTTGTCCCGGGTGCCATCGGGCAGGCTGTCGAATTTCAGGGAAAATGCCCGCTGGAACAGTCGGGGCAGCCGGCCGGCAAACTCCGGGTTCTCCGTAATAATGCGCACCTCCGCAGAGGAGAAGGTGTTGCAGAACAGCAGCACCCCATAGGCCTCCGCCCGGGCGCAGCACTGCCGCGACACCGGCTGGCGGCACAGTTCGCTTTTGACTTTATAGGCAAAGGACTGCATGGCTGAGTCTCCTTTTATTTTTCCACTTGGTTGTGGGTGGCACGGTGGGGACCGGCGGTGACCACGCGGATATTCCGCTGGTTGTGCAGCTGTACCAGCTCCCAGGCCAGGTGGCCGGGGTTATGGCGCACCAGGCCGTTTTCCACCGTGGACACCGGACGGCTGACGATCTCCACCCCCAGGGCCTCCACGGACTCCCGGTCGCAGAAAATGGGCTCTGCTCCCTCTTGGGCATAGCGCTGCACCACCGCCGGGGGAATGGGGGAGGAATTGGTCAGGCACAGGTCAAACAGCCCCGGGCAGGAGTGCTTGAACAGGGCGCGGATGTGGTCGGACACCGTGTAGCCCTCGGTTTCGCCGTCCTGGGTCATGACGTTGCAGACATAGACCTTCAGTGCCCGGGAGCGGCGGATGGCGTCCACAATGCCGTCCACCAGCAGGTTGGGGATGATGCTGGTATACAGGCTTCCGGGAGCCAGAACGATGACCTCCGCCTCCTCCAGGGCCTCCACAGCCGCCGGCAGGGCCCGGGGATGCTCCGGGATCAGCCGCACCCGGCGGATGCGGCAGTCCTGCTCCTTCTTGCAGCGGAAGATCCGGCTCTCACCCACTACGCTGGCTCCGTTTTCAAAGGTGGCCTCCAGCTGCACGTCCGCCGTTGTCACCGGCAGCACCCGGCCGGTAATGGCCAGCACCTGACTCATGCTCTCCACCGCCCGGTCAAAGCTGGGCATAATGCCGTTGAGGGCCGCCAGGAACAGATTGCCGAAGCTCTGTCCTGCCAGCGTCCCCTCGCAAAAGCGATAGTGCATCAGCTGGGCCATCAGAGGCTCGGCGTTGGCCAGAGCCTCCAGACAGCTGCGGATGTCTCCCGGCGGCAGCATTCCCAGGTCCTGCCGCGGCCGGCCGGAGCCGCCGCCGTCGTCCGCCATGGTGACAATGGCGGTGAGGTTCTTTGTATACAGCTTCAGCCCCCGCAGCAGCGTGGACAGACCCGTTCCGCCGCCAATGGCGGCAATGCGGGGCCCGTGCTCCGGGGCCACAGAATAGCAGCCGCCCATAAGCGCACCTCCTTACCGGGAGATATCCCGGTGATTTTCCGTGACCTGATATCCCTCGCGGGTGATGTAGGCCGCCAGCTCATGGGCCACGGCCACGGACCGATGGTGGCCGCCGGTGCAGCCGATGGCGATGACCAGGGCGGTCTTGCCCTCCTCGCTGTACAGCGGCAGCAGGAAGCCGATCATTTTCTCCAGCTGCTCCATGAACTCATGGGTCTGCTGGAAGGAGAATACGAAGTCCCGGACCTCCTGGTCCAGGCCTGTCTTGTTTTTCAGCTCTGCCACATAATAGGGGTTGGGCATGAACCGCACGTCGAACACCAGGTCCGCTTCAATGGGGATGCCGTGCTTGAAGCCGAAGGAGAGCACGCTGACGTTGAGCCCGCCCCGGTCCGACGGGGTGCCGAAGAGGTTCAGCAGCTCACTGCGGAGCTTGGCCGTGGATAGGGAGGAGGTGTCCAGCACAAAGTCCGCGTGGTCCCGCACCGGCTGCATCAGCACCCGCTCCCGCCGCACGGCCTCCTCGATGCTCAGACCCTTGGCCTGCAGCGGATGCATGCGCCGGGTCTCCTTATAGCGGTTGATGATGGTGGGGGTATCCGCCTCCAGAAACAGCATGCGGCAGTTGACACCGCTGGCCTTCAGCTGCTCCAGGGTGTCGATGAGCATGTCCGTGGGCTCGCCGGAGCGCACGTCGTATACCAGCGCCACCCGGTCGTACCGGCCGCTGGAGGCGGCGCAGAACCCGGCGAATTTCATCATCATCTCCGCCGGGAGATTGTCCACGGTATAGTAGCCGATGTCCTCCAAAAACGAGGCTGCCCGGCTTTTGCCGCCGCCGGACAAGCCGGATATAATGAGAATTTCCATGTTATTTCCTCTTTTCCCGGGAAATTGCTTATTCACCCACGAACCGGACCTCCGGTTCCAGGCGGACGCCGTGGGCCCGGTATACGGCCTCCTGCACCCGGCGGATCAGCTCCTGCACGTCGGCGCAGGTGGCGTTGCCGGTGTTGATGACGAAGCCCGCATGCTTTTCGGATACCTGGGCGCCGCCCACCGTCAGGCCCTTGAGGCCGGTCTGGTCGATGAGGGTCCCGGCATAGTAGCCCTCCGGCCGCTTGAAGGTGCTGCCGGCGCTGGGCCATTCCAGGGGCTGGGAGGCCCTGCGCCGGGCCATCAGGTCATCCATCCGCTGCCGGATGGCGGCGGGATCGTCCGGGGTCAGGCGCACCGCGGCCCCCAGCACCACGGCTCCGTCCTCCAGAAACCGGCTGTGCCGATAGGCGAAGGCGGCCTCGGGGCCGGTCAGACGGCGGATGCCGTCGGGATACAGGGCGGTGACCTCCGTTACTACCTGGCGCATTTCTCCGCCATAGGCCCCGGCATTCATGCACACCGCGCCCCCCAGACTGCCGGGGATGCCGTGGGCAAATTCCAGCCCCGCCAGCCCCGCCTGCTGGGCATATACCGCCAGACGGCTCAGCAGCACACCGGCGTCGGCCTCCAGGGTCACATCGTCCAGACGGCGGATGCCGGTCATACGCTCCGCCGTTTTGATGACCAGGGTGTCCAGCCCCCGGTCCGACACCAGCAGGTTGGTGCCCCGGCCCAGCAGAAACGGCTGCACGCCGCATTCCTCCGCCAGCCCCAGCAGGATCACCAGCTGCTCCCGGCTTTCCGGAAAGGCCATGCGCCGGGCCGGACCGCCGATGCGGAAGGAGGTATGGCGGCTCATGGGCACGTCATGCTCCACCGTCATGTCCGGCAGGTAATCCCGGAGCTTTTCATCCAATCGTTCATACCACTGCATAGCGTCCTCCCTCATATCCGTTTCTTCTTGCCCAGCAGCGCCGCGCCGATGATGCCCGCCTGATTCCCCAGCTGAGCCTTGACGATGCGTGTTTTCTTGTCGGAGCTGCAGGGAATGGTCTCCTGCTCTACCAGCCGCTGCAGAGGGTGCAGCAGCTGCTCATCGGCCTCGTTGCTGACGCCGCCGCCGATGGCCAGAGTGTCCGGCTGGAAGATATTCACCACATTGGCGATGCCCGCCGCCAGATAGCCTATATACATGTCGCAGACCTGCCGGCCCACCGGGTCCCCCAGCCGGGCGGCCATAAAGGCCGACTGGCCGGACACATGACCGTCGTGCTCACGGATGACCTGGGCCAGGATGCTGTCGGGATTGTCCTGCAATGCCTGGGCGGTGAACCGCTTCAGAGCGCGGGCGGGGGCGTACGGCCCCCAGCAGCCCCGCCGGCCGCAGGGGCAGGGGAGACCCTGATAGTCGATGCAGGTATGCCCCACCTCGCCGGCCATACCGTTGCCGCCGTGGAAAATCTTGCCGTTGTGGATGATTCCGGCGCCGATACCGGTGCCCAGGGTGATGGTAACAAAGCGTTTGCTGCCCTGCCCGGCTCCGGCGTAGTATTCCGCCAGGGCGGCGCAGTTGGCGTCATTTTCTACATACAGATGCAGTCCCAGCCGCCGCTTGAACAGCTTCCGCAGAGGAATGTTCCGCAGAGGCAGGTTGCAGGTATACACGATGGAGCCGGTGCGGATGTCCACCACGCCGGGGATGCCTGCCCCCACAGAGGCGATATCCTGCACCGCAATGCCGCCCTGGGCTGCCAGCTCCTCCGTCAGGGTCACCAGGGTGTCCGCCAGAACGTCCGGGTCCGATACCTCCCGGATCTTCATGCTTTTCACGGCCAGCAGCCGTCCGTTTTCATCCGTCAGCCCGGCCTTCAGGTTGGTGCCGCCGATGTCGATGCCGATATAGTTCATTGCTTCTCCTTGGCCTGCCGGGCCAGCTCATCCATTTTCTGGTCAAATTGCGTCATGAAGTCCCGGGCGGAGTTATAGCCGTACCGCATCTGGCGATTTTTCATGGCGGCGATCTCCACGATACCGGCCAGGTTCCGCCCCGGTCGCACGGGAATGGTGACATAGGGCAGCTGCACCCCCAGGATGGTGTAGGTATCGCCCTCCAGGCCCAGGCGGTCATAGAACTTACCGTCCTGCCAGGGCTCCAGATGGATCACGATCTCAATGTCGGAGTCAAACTGCACCGCGCCCATGCCGAACAGCTGCTGCACGTCGATGATGCCGATACCCCGGATCTCAATGTAGTGGCGGATGATCTCCGGGGCCGAGCCGTACAGCGAGTCGGAAATGCGGCGGATCTCCACCGCATCGTCGGCTACCAGCCGGTGACCGCGCTTGAGCAGCTCAATAGCCGTCTCGCTTTTCCCGATGCCGGAGTCGCCGATCATCAGCACGCCCTGGCCATAGATGTTCATCAGCACGCCGTGGCGGGTGATCTGGGGGGCCAGGGCCCGGTTCAGATAGTCGATGATGTGACTGGTCAGCTCCACGGTGGTCTTTTCTGTCCGCAGCAAAGTCCGCCCGTGCTTGCGGGCAATCTCCATCAGTTCGGGAAAGATCTCCATATTCCGGGCCACGATCAGCGCCGGGATCTCGCAGCGCAGCAGGTCCTCGAATACCTTCCTCCGCTGCTCCAGGGGCATGGCCTTCAGGAATGTAAACTCCGCCTTGCCCAGAATTTGCAGGCGTTTGGGCTCAAAATAGTCGTAAAAACCCACCAATTGCAGGGCCGGACGGTTCACATCCGGAATGGTGATCATCCGTGTGTCATAATCCAGGCCCTTATATACGACCTCCAGGTCAAAATCCTTCACCAGCCGGCTGAGGCTGGCCGGGTCGCGTCTTACTTTCTCCATATACAGGTCCTCCATCCGGCCTTGCCGGTCCGCGCTTGCATATACTTATACTTATATGTTATTATATCGTATATACCCCTTTTTCGCAAGACCTACGACGCTGTCTGAATTTTTTTCGTTTTTTTGTCAAATAATGCTTGCATTTCGCCTTGCAATCTGCTAAGATATCTATTGCTTGTGATGTTGGCAGGCAAGTTTCTCACAGCAAGGAGGTGCAACGGATGGCAAAGTGCGAGTTCTGCGATAAGGGCGTGACCTTCGGTATCAAGGTTTCCCACTCCCACAGACGCTCCAATCGTCCCTGGAAGCCCAATGTCAAGCGCGTGAAGGCTATGATCAATGGTACGCCTCGCCATGTGTACGTTTGTACCCGGTGTCTGCGTTCCGGTAAAGTTACCCGCGCGATCTAAGCTCGGACAAACAAGACGGACCCTATGCCATGCGGCACAGGGTCCTTTTTCTTTCGGCAAGAAGGCGGGACACAGCGTCCCGCCTTTTGTCATGCAGTTATGCCTTCAGGCAGCGCAGGACCGCCAGAAGAATGGAGTAATACTTGCTGTCCGGCGTGTCGGCGCGGCTGGTGATGATCACGGGGCAGGACGCGCCGCAGATGGTACTGGCCATGGTCTTGCCGGCAATGTAGGTGATGGACTTATACAGCACGTTGCCGATTTCGATAAAGGGCACCAGCAGGATATCCGCCTGACCTGCCACAGGGTCATGGATGCCCTTGTGCTTCACGGACTCCATGGAAATGGCACCGTCCAGGGCCAGAGGACCGGACACCACGCAGCCGGGGATACCGCGCTTGGCGATTTCGGCGGCGGACACGGTGGAGGGCATCTTCTCCGTGACGTTTTCCACGGCGGAGAGAACCGCCACCTTGGGCAGCTCCACGCCCAGGGCATTGGCCACCGGCAGAGCGTTCTCTACAATGCCGATCTGGGTATCCACGTCGGGGGCAATGTTGATGGCGGCGTCGGTGATCATCATAAAGCGGCCTTCATACTCGAAAATGCCGCACTGGCTCACCAGACGGCGGCCGCTGGCGGGGATCAGACCGGTCTCCCGGTTCAGAATGGCCTTGGCGAAGCTGGAGGTCTGGAGAATGCCCTTCATGGGGATGTCCGCCTTCCCCTGGCGCACCAGCTCCACGGCGGCCTTGGCGGCGTCCAGCTCCGGGCCGTCAAAGTCCACGATCTCATATTCGGAGGGATCCTCGTTCATCTCCTGCAGCAGGGCCAGAATCTCGTCCTTCTTGCCCAGCAGGGTGCCATCCACCACGCCCCGGCGATGGGCGTTGACCACGGCGCTGAGGGCGGGCTCGTCGTGGGCGTTGGCCAGAACGATGCGCTTTTTGTTTTTATGAGACAGGACATACGCTTCCAGTTCCTTAAAATTCGTGAACATATTCGTTCCTCCTATTTGACTTTTCCGTTTGGCTCCCATTTCACCGGGAACAAAACTATTATACAACCCCTTTTCGGCAAAAACAACCAAAAGTGTGGAATTTTTCTTTGCCATGCTGGCGAAAAATCCTTGCTATCCGTGGGCATTTCCTGTATACTTTACTACAATAAGGAGGGGCTGCTATGACCATCGAAAAAATCCTGTTTTACGGCATCATCATCGTGGGCGCCGCGCTGATCATTGGGCTGACGTACTATCGCATCGACTGGGCCCGCCACCCGGAGAAATATCAGGACCTGGTGGACCAGGCGGAGAAGGATGAGAAGGAGGCTGCTCAGCGACGTGCCATGCGCAGACTGGGCAGGAAAAAGAGAGGATAGACGAAAAGCGACCGGCTGCAAGGCCGGTCGCTTTTATACGGTCAGTTATTGTTTTCCGCCTGATCCAGTCCCAACAGCCGCAGGCCCCGCTCATTGAAGTAGGGCTTCAGCAGACTGTACGGCACCTGAAACGACTGCTCTCCGGCGGCGTAGGGGGCGATGGTATAGGGACTGAAGGCTACGGTGATGCCGCTGTCCTCGAAAATCAGGCACTGGTCCATCCAGGTCTGGAGGGTGTCCTGGTAATCCTCAAAGAAGCCCTTCTCACCGACCTGAGCCCAGACATCACTCTTTTTTACCTGATACAGCAGGCTCTCGGCCACAGCCGCCCGCATGCCGTCCGCGTCGTCGGTCAGGTCTGTCATTTGAAGGGCCTGCCCGTTGTTCAGGTCAAAGCTCACCGCCAGCCGCCAGGAGTTGGGGTGCACGCCGCCGGAATAGGAGCTGTAGTACATGCTGACGCACAGCAGCCGGGGACCGACCCAATAGTCGGTGGTGACCGTGTCGGAATACACATACTCCGTCTGCTCCCAGCGGGGGTCCGTGCCGTTGGTGCCGGCATAGGAGGTTCTGGCCATCTCTGTAACGTCAGCCAGGAACTGAAGCTGGCTCTTGCGCCACTGCTCGAAATACCGGTTGATGCTGTCCGCCGTCTGGGTGGTGACAGTAAGGGTATTGCCGCCGTCCTCCGGCTCCAGCTGGAACACCTGATAGCTGCCCTTTGCCAGCAGCCGGTCATCCTCGGCATAGTTCTCCTTATTCACCTGCTCCAGGCGGATGCTCCACTCCTGGGGCAGAGGGTCGGCTTTTTCCCCGGTATCCTTCGCCGGAGAGTCGGGGGGTTGCAGCTTGTCATCCGCCAGGGACAACATAGGTACGGCGCTGCATGCCGTCAGACACGCCGCCAGCGTCAGCAGCATGGCCGCCAGCAATAAAACATACAGCTTCTTCATAGGTATTTCCTCACATGATCCATGGGGTGGCCCGCCAGTCTGTGCCGCAGATGCCCTGAGACAGGTCGGGATACGCCAGAGTATACAAATCGGTCCACCCGGCCTCCCGGGTAAACAGGGCCTGGGCCTGGGGGCCCAGACGGGACACATCGGCGGGCTTGGTCAGCACCGGCGCACCGCGCATCTGCCGCAGCAGGTCACAGCCCCGGCGGCTGGCAGCCAAAAGCCGCAGATAGGGAATATGCTCCGGCTCCGGCAGCTCCAGATATGCTGCCAGCAGCATCCGCCGCAGCCGGGCCAGGGGATAACGCCGGGTTTTCGCAGTTTCCAGCAGGCGGTCTATGTCCGCCGTCTGCCGCACCGCCCGGTAAAACCGGCGGTACAGTCCCTCGCCGCCGCCGTCGTAGGGAAGAAAGTCCTCCTCACCCATTCGCCGCAGCCGGGAGAGAATGGCCCGCTGACAGGCTCGCATATCCACCGGAGCCCGTCCTGCCGCCAGCTCCCGCCGCAGCACCGCCGCCGATTCCTCCGGCAGAAGGGCTATGGCCTCCTCCGTCTGTCCCGCCCGCAGGAGCCTGCGGATGTGGGAGGCCGGGGCAATGCCCTCCATCACGGGACCGTCGTGCTGCCCGCCTCTGCGCGGAAACGTTACCGGCTCCATAGGGAAGTCCGCCCGGCGCAGGGCCTTCAGGTATTCAATGGCCAGGATGTTGTTGGGCTGAGCCAGCAGCGCCGCATCCTGGGGCCCCAGCAGCTTTTCCACCGCCAGCTGCCGGCACCGGGCAAAGGTTTCGCCCCCCTCCAGCCGCTGCCGGACGGCATCCTGATATGCACTCCCGGACAGGTATGCCTCCACCCGGCGCAGAGCCTCCAGATCGCCGCACTCGCTGCCGAAGGCCAGGTGAGTCACCACCCCGGCTTTTTGCAGCAGCTCCACGCCGCCCCGGGCAAACCGCTCGGCTCCGGACACTGCCCAGGGGGTAGGCAGCTCCAGCACCAGGTCCGCCCCGTTCCGGACGGCCATTTCCGCCCGGGCGAACTTGCTCACGGCGGCAAACTCCCCCCGCTGGGTGAAGCAGCCGCTCATGGCGCACACCACCAGCCCCTGCTGCCGCAGCTGCTCCAGCATCCACCGGTGCCCCAGATGAAAGGGGTCGTATTCGCAGATCACACCGAAAACCGGCATGCTGTTCACCCCTCTCCGGAAGATTACAAATAGTTACAAACCAGTTACAATTTCACAACGATTTTTCCGGCATTTTGTGCAGCGTGCAAAAAGATAATTATCACACTGTTCAAAACTGAGCATTTGGTTCATTTCTGGCTTCATTATACCTCATTTTTGGAAATTTTGCAATCCTCTTGACAACTCCCCCTGGGAATCCGTACAATATAGGTGAAAAATATGATTTATTGGGAGGAAACCAATTATGAAGATCGGACTCGTATACGCCATGACCGGTGAGATCGAGAGCCTGCTGACCCAGGAAAACGCCCAGCCGCTGCAAACCGTGGCCGGGGTGCCTTTTTACCGGATCCGGCCCGACGTCATCGCCTGCGCCGGCGGCGTCAGCAAGGTCAACGCCGCTATGGCCACCCAGCTGCTGATCAGCCTGTATCAGCCGGATCTGGTGCTCAACGCCGGGGTAGCCGGGTGCTTTGAGGATATGCCCATTGGCTCCATCGTTCTGGCGGAGGGCTTTTTGCAGCACGATGTGGATACCAGCGCCCTGGGCGACCCCGTGGGACTGGTGTCCACGGTGAACCGGGTGCAGTTCCCTACCAGTGACCTGGACCGGGCCAAGGCCGCCATGGACCGGGTGGGCGTGCCATACCGCACCGGCTGGGTAGCCACCGGCGACTGGTTCGCCACCGACACCCCCCGGGCCCATTGGATCGCCGACACCTTCCACCCACTGCTGTGCGATATGGAGGGCTGCGCCGACGCCCAAGTGTGTCTGCGCAACGGGGTGCCCTTCATGTCCGTCAAGTCCGTGTCCGACTGTCTGTTCGAGCACCACGACTTTGTGTTCAATTTCCCAACCGCCATGCGGGATCTGAACCGGGTGGTCATGGCCTTTGTGGACCGGCTGGAGGCGTGACATGGAAAAAATTGCCAGCTTTACCGTGAACCACAATGTGCTGGTGCCGGGCCTGTATCTGTCCCGGCGGGACGGGGAGGTCTCCACCTTCGATCTGCGCTTCAAAAAGCCCAACACCGGCGACCTGCTGACCAATGCCCAGCTGCACTCCGTGGAGCACATGATCGCCACCCTGCTGCGCAATAGCCCGGAAAGGGATGCCGTGATCTATTTCGGCCCCATGGGCTGTCAGACGGGCTTTTACTTCCTGTTCGACAGCCGCCGCCTGACGGATGCGGAGGCCATCGCCCTTTTGCAGCGGGTGTTCACCGCCGGGGCGGTCTATGACGGTCCCATGCCCGGCAAAAGCGCCGCAGAGTGCGGTAATTACCGCAACCTGGACGCAGCCCTGGCCCGGGCGAGCTGCGCCTTTTACGCGGACGTGATCCGCCGCTGGACACCGGAGGACCTGGTTTATCCGGAGGCCTGAATTTCTCTCGGAAAAGGGCGAAAACCGGACAGACTGCTATAAAGGATGCCCTCTTGCCAAAATCGCCGTTGTGGGGTATAATACCCTCCGGAATACACAAAAGGAGCTTTTATACTATGACTTATACCTATACGCCCCGGGGCGTCTGCTCCCGGAAAATGACTGTGGAGCTGGAGAACGGCGTGATCAAGAGCGTCAATGTGGAGGGCGGCTGCAACGGCAACCTCCAGGGCATCAGCCGGCTGGTGGTGGGCATGGACGCCCAGGAGGCCATCCGGCGCATGAAGGGTATCCACTGCGGCCCCAAACCCACGTCCTGTCCGGACCAGATGGCCCACGCGCTGGAGGAAGCCCTGGCCCAGGCGGCCAAAAAGGCATGACCACGGAGACCTTTTTTCAGCTGCACTATCACCTGACGGATACGGAGGGGCTCTTTGACCTGGCTCAGGGGATCGCGGTCCAGCGGCGCAGACTGAAAAAGCATGACGCCCGATGCCGCAGCTTCCGGTGGTTTTCCCGGCGGCTTCTGTGGCAGGGGGCCGTCCTGCTGGCGCTGGGAGCCGTTTTGCTGTGGCTTACGGCCAGCCTGGCGCTGGGCCGGGCGTCCGGCGCGCTTACGGGGCTGTGCTTCGGCTGCGGGGTGCTGGAGCTGGTGCTGTGCGCGCTTATGCAGCGGAATTACCGGCGGAGCTGGCGGCAGTTTCAGCAGCAGAACGATCCCGATGGGTGCATTCTGTTTGACGGCGGCGGCATCCGGGAGGAGAACCGGAAGGGGGAGCCCACCCATTTCGACTGGGAGGATTGGGACGTGGCCGTGGTGACTCCCAGAGTCATCGTGCTGACCTTCCGTGTTCCCGTGCTGCTGTTTTTCCCCTATACGGAGGAAGCGGCGATCACAGTGGCTCATGCAGCCCGGGCCTTCGGCAAGGAGGATGCGGTGGTTTACCGGAAAAAGATCTGAATCGCCTGAATATGCTGAGCTTGTCAAAAAAGGGCGGCGCCCTTTTTTGACAAAAGAGTTTTCGCTCCGACCCGCGCGTTTTCACGCATAAAATGCGCGAAAACACACTCTCTCCGC